>Ga0335083_10008318_pt1 | contig 12682 bp, 8 predicted proteins | sample Lox_Sample_42_FD_206716 | JGI IMG/M metagenome (GOLD analysis project Ga0335083, IMG submission 206716) | Soil microbial communities from Loxahatchee National Wildlife Refuge, Florida, United States - Lox_Sample_4.2 | ecosystem: Environmental > Terrestrial > Soil > Wetlands | place: USA: Florida...
CCGATCAAAAGGTCCGCAACTGTGAACAGAGTGACCACCTATTCTGGCGAAATGCCTAGAATGGGGGCGCCCTGACGGCTTCCGGCGGTGCCGGAAGCTCTGAAGAGGTCCGAAAGCCCTGTGGGGATCCGCAAACCTTGTGGGGGGTCCGAAAGCCCTGTGGGGGTCCGAAAGCCCTGAGGACAGCCCCGGGGCGTAGGGAGGAACTGTGGACGACACCGACCGCCAGTTGATCGGTCTGCTGCGCGACAACGCACGAACGCCGGTGGCTACCCTCGCCCGCCAGTTGCGGGTCGCCCGTGGCACGGTACAGAACCGCCTCGCCCGGCTCGAAGCCGATGGCACGATCGTCGGCTACACAGTGAGACTGCGCCCGCAGGAGGAATCACAGCGCATCCGGGCGCTGACCACGGTCGCCGTCGAAGGGAATCGCACCGACGAGGTGTTGCGGTCACTGCGCGGCGATCCGGCGGTCGCGGCCCTGCACACCACCAACGGGCGCTGGGACATCGTCGCCGAGCTGCGCGCCGACAGCCTGGAGTCCTTCGATCGGGTTCTGGGCCGTATCCGTCAGATCGAAGGGATATCCAACACGGAGACCAGCCTGCTGCTGTCGACGCACAAGCTGTAGAGCGACGCGACGAACCCCCCGAACCGGGCGTGGGGTGTAAGTCTTCGGGCCGCGACCCTGCGCCGCGTGCGCTGCGCGGCGTGCGCTGCGCGGCGTGCGCTGCGCGGCGTGCGCTGCGCGGCGTGCGCTGCGCGGTGGCCTCGCCAGTTGCTTCAGGAGCCGGCCGCCCGGGCCAGTGCGGCAACCACCTTCACGAGACGTTCCGCCTCGCCACGGGTGTTGTACATCGAAAAGCCCACTCGCAGCATCGATCCGTCCGCGGCGCCCAGCACACGCACCGGACTGGGCGCATAGAAATCGCCGTCCCAGACGCAGATGCCGATTTCCCCGAGTGCCTTGGCGATGATGGCGGAGTTGACTCCCTTCAGGTTGAACGAAACCGTCGGAGCGCGCGGAGTCGACGCGAAGTCCACACCCCAGAGCGTCACGCCGCGGATCTCCCGCAGCGACTCCCACAGGAACCGGCCGAGTTCGTGCTCGTAGCGACCGATGGCCGCCACCGCATCGTGCACCGCTTCACGCCGTGAGGTGCCGCGGCCGAAGCCCGAGAGATAATCGATCGCGGCACCGACACCTTCGATCGCCGCGCCGTTCAGCGTGCCTGTTTCGATGCGGTAAGGCGCGATCTCCTCCTGGACCACGATGCGGTCGGTATCCAGGGACTCCAGGGCACCGGCGCGTGAGTAGAGGATGCCCACATGCGGACCGTAGAACTTGTAGGCCGAGCACAGCAGGAAGTCCGGATCGAGATCCCCCAGATCCACTGGAAAATGAGGCGCGTAGTGAACCGCGTCCAGGACGAGGAGTGCTCCGGCGTCGCGTGCCAGCCGGCGCGCGAGGTGAACATCGTTGACCGTTCCGATGGCATTCGATGAACAGCCGAACGCCACGAGCCGCGTGCGTGGCGTGACCAGCTTGCGCATGGCCTCGTAGTCGAGCAGACCGGTGGGCAACAGCGGAATCTCGCGCACCACGGCGCCCAGCTGCTGCAGCTTCTGCCACGGCCCACGATTGGCTTCGTGGTCGAGCTGGGTGATCAGGATCTCATCGCCGCTACGCAGCGTGCGGCCGATGGCACGGGACAACGAAAACGCCAGCGTCGTCATGTTCTGGCCGAGTGAGATGCGTTCACCGCCCGGGGCGCCCAGGAAGTCGGCCACCGCAGCCCGAACCTGCAGCAGCTTCTCGTCCAGTTCGGCCGATGGCGCGAAGTTGCCGTGTGTGTTGACGTTCCTGAAGCGGTAGCTGTCGGCGATAGCTTCGATCACCGCGTTCGGTACTTGAGTGCCGCCCGGTCCGTCCAGGAATGCGATGGGGTGCCCGTTGAGGACCCGGCGCAGGGAGGGGAAGTCCTGCCGGCACCGCTCGCAGGTGCTGGCATCGAATACCGTTGACGAGTGTGCGGTCATCGTCTGTTCCTTCGCTGTCAGGGGGCGCCAGTCTCAGCCACGACGGTGCTACTTCCCAGGCGGCCCCGGATCTGCGCCCTGGAGCGGGCAATCCCCTCCTGCCAGCGGATGGCCAGCATGCCGGTGAGACCGCCCGGGCCGACCAGCGTCAGATCGGAACGCGCCTCCCCGACTCTGCCGGGAAGGGTCACAGTGCCCGATACGGCCACATCCTGCGTCCAGCGCAGATCCACCAGCGTCAGGCTGTCGCCCGGCCCGGCCGCAGCCAGCTTGAAGGTGCCACCGCGCAAACCTACGCCACTCCCTGTCGTGTTGGAGTCAACGCGCGCGATGGCATCACCCACCGTGAGTACGGCCGCGCGTGCGATGCGCAGCAGATCGTCACCGGCGGCGTTACCGGTAAGGGCCCGCGCCGGCTCGAGATCGCCGGCGTGCAAGGCGAACTGCGGCAGCATTCGGACCTCCGGCACGGAGTCGACGCAGCGGGTATCGCCCGGCTCCAGGGTCTCGATGAAGTGACGGACCACGGTGGCCGGACAGGCGCTGCGTGAATGGGGCAGCGCGTTCACATGGAATCCGTTCGGCACCAACAGCTCACGCGCATGGGGAAACCGCTTCACGACCAGCTTGCCATCGTCCGCCGGGGTCATGTTGTCGAGATCGCCCGACACGACCAGCGCAGGAACGTCAGGATACGCAGCATTCAGCGCGACGGTCTGGGCTGGCGGATAGCCGGCCGGCAGCGCCGGCCACAGGACGCACTGATCGATGAATGCGTAGTCGGGCGGCATCCCGCGATACTCATCGATCGTGAACGGAGCGTAGCTGTCCGGCGCCGTGCGCTGGCGCTCCGCGATCGCGCGGTCGCGCTCGAGCGCGCGCTTCTCCGGCGGAAGCGTCATGTCGAAAATCTGCGGGGCATCGGTGCAGTTCGTGGCCGCCGCGAGTCCCGCACTGTAGATCGCCGGCAGGCGCGAAGGGTCGCGCGAATCCGTACCGATCAGTGATTCGGCCATCAGTCGCAGCAGCGGCGGCCGATCACCTGCCGTGAAGGCGCGAGCCGCCGCATCCAGCTCGCGCACGCTGGCGTAGGCGGGCGAGCTTCCAAACATGACTGTCGCCAGCTGCGAGGCATTGGCGGTGAACTTGATGATCCGGCCATCGCCGTCGGCTGCCTCGGCTGCGAATGGAGCGCGCCGCAGGGAGTCGAGGACCTGGCCGATCCGCTCGAGCGTGCTTCCTGGCAGCCGGCTGCAGTCTTCCGAACGCCTGCAGACCAGCTGGAACTTGGTGCGCATCGTCGGAGCGTAGTTGGGGTACCACGCATAACCCTCGCCGGACAGCGGGAAGGCGCCATCGAGCACAATGGAACGCAACCGGTCCCCGTGACGAACGGCAAATACCTGCTCGAAGAAGGTGCCGTACGAGTCGCCGTACAGATCGATCTTGCCCGCGCCGAGCGCGTCGAGGATCGCGTTGAGATCATCCGTCGCAAGCGCAGCGCTGTAGAGCGGCGCAGCGGGCCCAAGCTGACGACCGCATCTGGCGATGTTCTCCGGTGTGACCGCCGGATCAGTCTGCAGGGGCTGGCAGTTGATGGCTCCGGAGCGACCGGTGCCACGGTTGTCCATGATCACTACGTCACGGGTGGTTCGCAGCGGCTCGAACAGAGCGAGATATCCGCTGCGGCTCTCGGTGGCCGGAAAACCAGGGCCGCCCTCCGTGGCCACCAGCGTGCCCTGGGCGGGTCCCGACCCGGAGTGCGGATAGAACTCGAAGTAGATACCCAGCGTGCCCGGAACACGGCCGGAGGGATCGAGTGGTCGCTGCAGTGTGCCGCACCAAGGTGCGGCAGTCACACAGTGTCGCAGCGTCACTGTCCCGACCTTGAGTGTGGCGGGACCCGAGTGGGTCTGATCCGCGGCGCTGATGGGGTTCGCGCCCAACGTCAGAGCGGCCGCCAGGGCCAACGCGGTCATCAGTTCGGATAATCTCATTTTGCCGTGCTTGCAGTGTCCGTTCCGTCGGGAGGCACGAAGGGTCGCTCCGCATCGATGCCGAGCCAGGCCACCGCCGCCAGCAGCGAGGCGATCGCGCCGATCACGAAAGCCGCCGGCCAGTCGCCGTGCCCGGACAGGTAGGCCACGATCGGAATGCCAATCAGGCCGCCCGCGTTGCCACCCGTGTTGAGAATTCCGGTGGCCGACATCGTGTCGCTGCGCGCCACGAACATGGTCGCACCCCAGTACGGTCCTTCGGTCAGCTCCACGGTGAAGTACGCCAGAGCCAGCGTGGCCACCGCCAGGTATGGATCGTTGAGGTGGACGGTCAGCAGCAGCATCGCACCCGAGGTCGGCAGCGCGATCATGGGCACGAAGCGGAAACCCCAGCGGTCACCGAGGCGGCGACAGGTGACTGCAACCAGCTTGCCACCGAGGCCGGCACCCAGCGCTGCCGCCAGCGGCGGCAACGTGGCCAGCAGGCCGCTGTCCAGCAGGTTGAAGTGACGCTCCTGCACCAGATACAGAAAACACCAGTTCGCGATCAGGTAGAACACGTAGTTCATGCAAATGTAGCTGAGCGTCAGCAACATGATGGAGCGCTCGGTCAGCAGCCCGCGCAGACGCCGCCAGCTGATCGATGCCTGGGCGGTCGCAACGTTGCCCTCCCCCAGCTCTGCGAGCTCGTCCGGAGTCACCGAGCGATGCTCGGCCGGCGTATTGCGTCCATACCAGGCCCACAACACGATCACGAATACGGCGGGCAGCGCCGGCCAGATCAGCGCCTGCTGCCAGCCGAGCGCGCTCATCAGATGCGCCACCACCAGCGGCGTCGCCGCGGCCGCCAGCTGCAGGCCCGCCGACTGCAGACCCTGGATGAAGGCCCAGCGTTCGGGGCGGAACCAGGCCTCCATGACACCCGAGCTGACAGGAAAGATCGCGCCTTGCGACAGGCCCATGATGAGCTGGAGCACGAACAGCGTGACGAGCAATACAGTGCCGTGCAGGGCAAACGGCGCCAGCGGAGTCAACACGGTCGCGAGGAACGCGGTCGTGCTGATCAGGGTGAACATGACACGCGCGCCGAGGCGCTGTCCGATCACACCGCCGGGAAACTGGAACGTCGCATAACCCAGCACGAACGCCCATTCCAGCCAGCCGATCTGCATCTGCGTCAGACCGAGTTCGGGCATCATCCGGTCGGCGGCGACCGTGAGACCCTTCTGCTGGAAATAGGCGATGCAGCCGAAGATGAACAGGAAGGAGTAGATGCGCCAGCGGACCCGGCGCGTCAAAGCCTGCAGAGGCGTGATCTTCGTGGGCGCCTCGGCGGCCATGCTGCCCGGAGCTGACACGACTCAGGCGCGCGTGCGGTCGAGCTGCGGCCCGATTCGCTCCCGGACGTAGCGCCGGATGTCGAGGTTGTAATCCTCCATCGGCGCGTAATAGCCGAAGTCATGAACGCGGCTGCGCATGCCGCGCTGTACCGACTCGCAGATCGCCCAGTCCTGACGGTTGACAATGTCCCAGAATTCCACGGCGTCCGTCGGATCGAAGTCGGGCTTGGCCAGCTCATGCTGCTCGAACAGGAAGTGGCACACGATGTCGGTGCGCTGCGCGCCGCGCGGCTGCAGGATGAAGATGGCCGCGTGATCGCAAGCCAGGCTGATGAACAGGTTCGGATAGATGACCTCGCCCTTGTGGCGCACCAGTTCATCCTCGTCGAGTCCCGGAAAGGGCCGGCGGGGGGTGGTACCGCTGCTGGTGAACGTGTAAGCGCCGTCCCGGTGCGGCACGCCGCGCGTCCAGTCGAGCCCGCCACCGCCGGATTCACGGAACGCGGGTACCACGGAGCACAGCTCCGGATGCACCCCACCGCAGTGGTAGCACTCGTTGTAGTTCTCGCAGATGGCCTTCCAGTTCGCGGCGACTTCGTACCTGATCGTGTGTCCGATGCGCAGGTCGGCCAACGGATAGCGGCGGATGCGCGCGGCGATCTCGGTGATCTGCGCACTGAGCGGCTTCGCTTCCGCGGGAGTCAGGTGCACGAACACGAAGCCACCCCAGCATTCGACGCCGACGGGGTACAGGCTGACCGTGCTCTTGTCGAAGCCTGGCACGGCAGCCATATGAGGCGCCGCGTTGAGATGGCCGTCGAGATCGTACGACCACTGGTGGTAGGGGCAGAGGATGGAGCGATTACCGACAACACCGCCCTGCACTGCCAATCCGGCGATCGCGGGTTCGTCGACCCGGCACAGACGCGCGCCCCGGTGGCGGCATACGTTGTAGAAGGCTCGCAGGACGCCCTGACGGTTGCGCACGAGAATGATGCTCTCGCCGGCGACATCCAGTACGCGGTGATCGCCCGGCTTGGGCAGTTCTTCCTCGCGTGCGGCGCAAAGCCATTCGCGGAAGAAGATGCGCTCCTTCTCGAGCGCCCAGATCTCATCCGTGTAGTACCAGTTCGAGGGCAGGGTCTGTTCCAGACCGCCGATCGGTGCGCTCACATGGGCATTCATCGGGTGCCACGCTCCTGACTGCCGTCATCGTACAGTTGTGGCGACTGCTCCACGATCGGAGCGTCGCGTCGATACAGTTCGCTGCCCGGGGCCCCATCGAGCTCACGGGCGAAGCGATGGCCGCTGTGCACGGCATGCACGATCGCTCCGGGCGCCAGCGCATCGCCAATGCGATCCACCGAGGCGATGCCCGCAGCCGTGAAATCATCCTGCCGCATCAGCAGCGCGCGGTAGAGCTCATCACGAGCAGTGCGGGCGCCGACGATCACCAGCGAGCGACACGGCATTTGCCACTCCGCACCGGTGAACAGGTTGGCCAGCACGACAGCATCCCGCTCGAGTCGCGCCACGCGTGTCAGGGTATGCACTGACACATTCGATTCGGCCAGGGCTCGATGTACCTGCGGCTGCTCGTTGGTCATGATCGCCCAGGCAGACACGTGTCCCGCCGGTGTCACGTAGGTGACGTCGTCAACGGTCTGCGCCAGGTGCTGGGACAGGGCGCTGCCCATGTAGTAATTGTCGAAATCGAACACCACCACCGGACCTTCGACGAGCGCGCCGGCCGCAATGTCGTCCGGCGTGAAAACGTGGGCGCCCTCGAGCTCGGTCACCGGCAGCTCCAGGGTGGAATACAGCAACCGTCTCCAGCGCGCACCGGTGGCCACCACGACGCGCTGGTGCTCCAGGCCGAGAATGTCGTCGACCGAGAGCTGGTTGCCGGCGTAGAGAGTGACGTTCGAGAGGCGCTGCAGCTGTCCGAGCCGCCAGTCGAGCACCCGCCCCCAGGTGGCGAGGCCCGGCAGGCTGGTCTCGAAACGCAGCCGGCCACCGAAATTATCCGCCGCCTCGGCGAGGGACACCTGGTAGCCGCGACGTGCGAGTGTCAACGCGCATTCCAGGCCGGCGGGACCGCCGCCCACGATCAGCACCGCGGACGAGCTGCCCTGGGCACTGAAACGCTCCGGATGCCAGCCGCGGCGCCATTCCTCACCGATGGTGGGATTCTGGGTGCAGCGCACCGGCACGCTGTCGTGCCAGCTGGAGATGCAGATGTTGCAGCCGATGCATTCGCGGATGTCCTGCTCGCGGCCCTCGTCGATCTTCTTCGGCAGGAAAGGGTCCGCGATCGAGGGGCGCGCCGCGCCGATCAGATCGAGCACGCCGCGGCGGATCTGCGACACCATGGTGTCGGGCGAAGTGAAACGGCCGACGCCCACCACGGGCCTGTGGGTGATGCGCTTGACGAAGTCGATCACCGGCTCGTGACTGGCCTCACCCGTGAAGCGCGACGGTGCGCAATCGGTCGGACTGGAATCCATCTTGACGTCCCACAGATCCGGAACGTCGGACAGCAGCTCGACGAGTTCGTGTGCCTCGGAGGCGGCGCGCTCGCTGCGTCGGGAGCGCAGCTCTTCCAGACTGATACGCAGCGCGACCGCGCAGGTATCGCCGACGGCATCGCGTGTTACTTCCAGCATCTCGCGCACGATGCGCACGCGATTGGCGAGCGAGCCGCCGTACTCATCGGTGCGGTGATTCCATTCGGGCAACAGGAATTCATAGGGCAGATAGCCCATGCCCGCATACACATAGATGATGTCGAAGCCGGCCCGCCGGGCTTTGCGCGCCGCTTCAGCCTGCCACTTGAGCAGGTTGCGGATATCCGCGCTGTCCATCGCCCTGGAGCGCTGGTTGCCCATGAAGCCCACATGCGTCGCCATCCATGACAGGCCTGACGGCGACAGGGGTGGGAACCGGCTCGTCTTGTTGGACACCGAGCCGCCACCGTGCCAGAGCTCGATACCGGCCAGTGAGCCGTGCTGATGCACGGCATCCGTCATCAATGCATGCGCACGCACGTCGTTGTCGTCCCACATGGTGGCGTACGGCAGCGGCGAGTCATCCGAGGTGGGATGGACGGACACGTAGCCAGTGCAGACTACCCCCCACCCGCCTTCCGCCTTGGTGCTGCGGAAGCCGGCGCGCATGCGTGGCATCGTGTTCGTCATGCCGCTGGCGTGGGGCACGGCGTAAAAGCGGTTGGGAGCGGTGACCGGACCGATGCGTACCGGCTCGAACAGAATGTCGTAACGAGATTGCCGCGCCATCGACCGACCCCACTAGTCCGCGCGGGCTCAGTGTATAGCGTCTGGCGGCGGCTTTGTCACTATTTATCGACCGTTCAACAAGGACACGGGGAGGCCAACGTCCCGCTGCGCCATCGTGAAGTGCGTTTGCGGCTGCGCGGCTCCGCAGCGCCGGGCAGGGGTGCGTACAATCGCTCGCAATCCTGCTGCCCCGACCGGAAGACATGGCCTCACCCACGCCCACCCTCTCCCATCTGGCCGCCGAACTGGCAGCCGGCCGCACCACCAGCCGCGCATTGGTCGGCGACTGCCTGGCGCGGATCGATTCTCCGGCGGGCGAAGGGGCCCGGGCCTTCATCAAGGTCCACGCGCAGGCTGCGCTGGCGCAGGCGGATCTGCACGACCAGATGCGCCGCCAGGGCGCCGCCGCCAGCCCGTACGCCGGCATCCCGATTTCCATCAAGGACCTGTTCGATATCGCCGGGGACATCACTACGGCCGGATCCGCTGTGTTGCGCGCCGAACCGCCGGCCACCCGCGACGCGCCGAGCGTCGCCCGGCTGCGTGCCGCCGGATTCGTGCTGGTCGGGCGTACCAACATGACCGAGTTCGCCTTCTCCGGCCTTGGCCTCAATCCCCATTACGACACGCCCCGCAATCCCTGGGATCGGGCCAAGGGTCGCATCCCGGGTGGCTCGTCTTCCGGCGCTGCCGTATCGGTGGCCGATGGCATGGCCTTCGGTGCGCTCGGCACCGACACCGGAGGCTCCTGCCGCATCCCGGCAGCCGTCTGCGGGATCGTGGGATTCAAGCCGACTGCCAGCCGTGTGCCCCTCGAAGGTGCCTATCCCCTGTCCTCGAGCCTGGACTCCATCGGCCCCCTGGCTGCCTCGGTAAACTGCTGCGCGATTCTCGATGCCGTACTGTCAGGCAGTGCGCCGCCGGCACCCGTCGCGGGAGGCCTTCTGGCCGGTGGGCTGCTGGCCGGCAATTTGCGTCTGGGCGTGCTCACGAACTATGTCACTGACGGGATCGACGCCGCGGTGGCCGCGAACTTCGAGGGCGCCGTGCGCAAACTGAGCAATGCCGGCGCCCGACTCACGAATGTCTCGCTGACGGAGTTGTCGGAATTACCGCAGATCAACAGCAAGGGCGGTCTGCCCGCAGCCGAAGCGTACGCGCTGCATCGCGCGCGCCTTGCCACCGATGGCGCCCGTTACGATCCGAGGGTCTCGAGCCGGATGCTGCGTGGTCGTGAGCAGGATGCCGCAGACTATATTGAAGTCCATCGCCGCAGGGCCGACTTCATCGAGCGCGTATCGCGTCGCCTGGAGTTCTTCGACGCAGTCCTGATGCCGACCGTGCCGATCCTCGCCCCCGCCATCTCCGATCTGGCGGCCGACGATGCCTACATCCGCACCAATGCCCTGATGTTGCGCAATCCCAGCATCGTCAACTTCCTCGACGGCTGCGCGATTTCCATTCCGTGCCACGAGCCGGGCTCGGCCCCGGCCGGACTCAGCCTGTTCGGCTTGCGCAATACCGACCATCGGCTGCTGGCGGTTGCCGCTGCGGTCGAGGAGTGTCTGCGGTAGGGACAGGCGCGGTGCGGGCCCTGCTCAGTGGCTTGCCCGACCGCGTTACGTACCTGTAATCCACGACGTCACTGCGAATCTGCGTTGCAAGGACGTCCCGTCCGACGACAACGCGATTCACACCGCGTCCACGCCCGCAGCGGTCCCTGCCCGCCTCGCCTCGCAAGAAACCCCTGATGACCTCACGGTATCCGGACTGGCTCGTGCCAGCTGTCCGGCGCCGGCCGCGATTGTCTGTTTTGCCCAAGCCGCTTGCGCTATGCTATGGCAAATGGTCACCAGGCCGATCCGTCGCTACCTGTCCGCCATCGGCCGCAAGGGCGGCAAAGCGGGACGCGGCCTCAGCAAACGCCGTGGCAATTCGGCGTACTACCGCCGCCTGGCCCTGCGCTCGGCCCGGGTCCGCGCGACAAAACCTCCCGGGGAGTGATCATGTCCGGTCTTTTGAGACTGACCGCCGTGCTCGTTCTGACACTTGCGGCGGCGCCGCCGCTCGGGCGACTGTTACTGAGGGAGTTGCGGCGGATTCAACGGCGGCGGGCTGGCCCGGCAGGCGGCTGGTGGCGTGGAGTCGAGGTGACGGGTCCTCTCGTCTGGGTCAGCGTGTTGAGTGGCGATTCGCCTGCAGTGGCTGCCGGCAGGGAATGGATTACGACGGTTGCACTCTGGCCAATGGGACTGGTGGCGTGCGCGGCCGTGGGTTACCTGTGGATACGGGCTCGGCGCGTGCGACGGATCTGTCAGTTCGACGAACTGCTCCAGGGGCCGACTTAAGAATTGTGTGGCGCACCAGAATGTGCCGTGCTTCACGCCGCCCCCGGGGTGGTCACGCGTAATCTCCCGGACGTGATCAGATTAAGGTAAGTCAAGCCGGTTCGTGCACGGCACTGAAAGGAGTACGCATGGGCCGCGCTTTCAGTTTCGGATTCCTCGCGGTCACGACGCTGCTCGCGGCAGCCTCCGCGGTACGCGCCGATGAACCACCCCCTTCGACGGCCGATCTGAAAAGGCTGAGCGTCGAGGAGTTGATGGCGCTGGAAGTCACCTCGGTATCCAAGCGGCCCGAGAAACTCTCCGAGACCGCATCCGCCATCCAGCTGATCACCGGCGAGGCCATACAGGAATCGGGCGTGCAGAGCATCCCGGAGGCTCTGCGGCTGGCCGATAACCTGCAGGTGGCACAGAAGAACTCGCACGACTGGGCCATCAGCGCGCGGGGATTCAACACCAATCTGGGTAACAAACTGCTGGTGCTCGTGGATGGCCGCAGCGTGTATACGCCGCTGTATTCCGGCGTCTTCTGGAACGTGCAGGACTATCCCCTGGCGGATCTTGACCGCATCGAAGTCATCAGCGGACCGGGCGGCACGCTTTGGGGCGCCAATGCAGTGAATGGCGTCATCAACATCATCAGCAAGGGCGCCGCGGACACGCAGGGGCTGTATCTGGAGGGTGGCGGCGGCTCGCACTGGCAGGAGTTCGGCACAGTGCGTTACGGGGGACAGCTCGGTGCCGACACCTATTTTCGGGTCTACGGCAAATACTTCGAGAGCGATTCCGAGGTGTTCGCGGATGGCGCGCATGCGCAGGATGCGTGGCGCCAGGGGCGGAGCGGATTTCGCCTGGATTCCAGCACGTCCGACACCGACAAGCTGACGTTGCAGGGAGACCTGTACAGCGGCAATTCGGATCACACCGCAACGAGCGACTCCCACTCCAGTGGCGGGAATGTCCTCGGACGCTGGTCGCGCGTTACTTCGCCGGACGCAGCGATGAGCCTGCAGATGTACTTCGATCGGACACACATCTCGATCCCGACCGCGCCCCTGGCGTTCGCTCCTGCAGGGGTGCTGGCTGACGATCTCGACACCTACGATATCGACTTCCAGCGTCATCTCCTGTTGGGCGAGCGCAATCGGATCGTCTGGGGGCTGGGCTACCGTTTCACTCACGACGTCGTATCCAACGCGCTGTCGGTGGCCTTCTTCCCGCCAGTGCTGAACCAGAGCCTGTACAGTGCATTCGTGCAGGACGAGTTCGCGCTGGGTCCCGGGGTGACCGCGACGGCGGGCTCCAAGATCGAGCACAACGATTACACCGGCTTCGAGGTGGAGCCCAATGCGCGTCTGCTGTGGAATGTCGCCGTCGGGCAGACACTGTGGTCCGCCATTTCGCGCGCGGTGCGCACGCCTTCACGCATCGACCACGACCTGTCGGAGCCCGCTCCGTCAACCGGCCTGGTGGTGCTGGAGGGTGGTTCGAACTTCGAATCCGAGACGGTACTGGCTTACGAAGTCGGCTACCGCGGCCAGTTCGGCCCGAGCCTCTCTACTTCGGTTGCGACCTTCTACAACGTGTACGACCACGTCCGCAGCACAGCCCCGAGCGCACACCCGACCATTCCCCTGCTGCCCTTTCCGCTCGTGTTCCAGAAC
>Ga0335083_10008319_pt1 | contig 12681 bp, 8 predicted proteins | sample Lox_Sample_42_FD_206716 | JGI IMG/M metagenome (GOLD analysis project Ga0335083, IMG submission 206716) | Soil microbial communities from Loxahatchee National Wildlife Refuge, Florida, United States - Lox_Sample_4.2 | ecosystem: Environmental > Terrestrial > Soil > Wetlands | place: USA: Florida...
TCTGGATCTCCTTGGCCGATCCTTCCGCGGTGGAATCGACATCCGCAAGCGCCGCGTCGATCATGCCGATGGTCCGGTAAGCCAGGGATTCGCCGGCGAACACGCCCGCCGCTGATTCCGCAAGCTTCTCCTGGATGAGGCCGAAATCCGCGATGGTCTTGCCGAACGCCTTGCGCTCCTTGGCGTAGCCAATGGCATTGTTGAGTCCGTTGCGGGCTCCGCCGACGCAGGCCGCACCCAGCTTGAACCGGCCGATGTTCAGGATGTTGAAGGCGATGTGATGGCCCTTGCCGATCTCTCCGAGCACGTTCTCCACAGGAACCTGGCAATCCGCCAGGATGAGCGGGCATGTAGACGAGCCGCGGATGCCGAGCTTGTGCTCCTCGGCGCCGACGGTGAAGCCCGGCGTGTTGCGCTCGATGAGAAAAGCGGTAAACTTCTCGCCATCGACCTTGGCGAAAACGGTGAACACGTCGGCGAAGCCGCTATTGGTGATCCACATCTTCTCGCCGTTGAGGATGTAGTGCTTGCCGTCCGGTGAGAGGACGGCGCGCGTGCGGCAGTTCATGGCGTCGGACGCGGAAGACGATTCGGAGAGCGCGTACGCGCCGATCCATTCGCCGGTCGCCAGCTTGGGCAGGTATTTCTGCTTCTGGGCGGGCGTCCCGTACCAGACGATGGGCAGGGTTCCGATGCCGGTGTGGGCGCTGAAGGCGACTGAGAAGCTGGCCAACTGGCTCATCGATTCGGCGATTAGCGCAGAGGTCACCTTGTCCATCTCCATGCCGCCATAGGCTTCAGGGATGTCGGCGCCCATCAGGCCTAGTTCGCCGGCCTTCTCCAGCAGAGCGCGCGTGACCTTGAAGTTCTTAGCTTCGATTTCAGCGGCCTGCGGCATGACTTCGTTGGTGGTGAAATCCACCGTGGTTTTGGCGATCTGCCGGTGTTCTTCGGTGAAGTCTTCCGGCGTAAACACATCTTCGGGCCGCCGTTCTTCGATGAGGAAGCTGCCGCCCTTGGCGGGCTTGACGATGGTTTGCACACTACTGGTTGCCATAAGTCCTCTAGTTGAGATTCTCGAATATTCCGGCGGCGCCCATGCCGCCACCGACACACATGGTGACCATGCCGTAACGGGCGTTGCGGCGCTTCATTTCCTGGAGAATGGTCGCGGTGAGCTTGGCGCCCGTGCATCCCAGGGGATGGCCAAGGGCAATGGCGCCACCGTTGACATTGACGCGTTCGGGGTCGAGCCCGAGCAGCTTCATGACCGAGAGCGCCTGCACAGCGAAGGCTTCGTTGAGTTCGATCACGTCGATCTGGTCGAGCGTGAGGCCGGCGAGTTTCAACGCTTTGGGCACAGCGTAGACCGGGCCGACGCCCATCTCTTCGGGCTGGCAGCCGGCATAGGCGAAACTGACGAACCGGGCGAGCGGCCGGATGCCCAGTGCCTTTGCGCGTTCGTCAGACATGACGACGGCTGCCGCGGCGCCATCGGAGGTTTGTGATGAGTTGCCCGCCGTTACCGTGCCCCGGGCGTGGAATGCGGGCTTTAGCTTCGACAAAGCTTCGATCGACGTATCCGCGCGCGGGCCTTCGTCGATCTGGAATTCGATCTCCGTGCGCTTCGCCTTCGACTTTCCGTCCGGAGCGGCAAACACCACGTGAACTGGCACGATTTCGCCGGCGAACCTGCCTTCGGCCTGAGCGGCCAGCGCGCGCTGATGACTGCGGAGTGCGAACGCATCGGCCTGATCCCGGGTGATGCCGTAGTGCTTCGCCAGACGTTCGGCCGTGAGTCCCATTGACAGATAGGTGCCGGGATGCTCGTCGATCAGCGTGGGATTGGCGGACATCTTGTTGCCGCCCATCGGCACCATGGACATCGACTCCGTGCCGCCCGCCACAATGACCTCGGCGCCGCCGCCGCGAATGCGGTCGGCGGCGAGCGCGATCGATTGCAGGCCGGAGGAACAGAAGCGGTTGATTGTCATAGCGGATGACTCGATCGGCAGCCCGGCGCGCAGTGCCGAGATACGGGCGACGTTCATTCCCTGCTCGGCCTCCGGCATGGCGCAGCCCATGATGACGTCTTCGATTTCGCCCTTATCGAGCGTCGGGACGCGCTCCACCGCCCCGGCAATGGCCACCGCACCCAGATCGTCCGGCCGGGTAGCCCTGAGCGCTCCCTTCGGGGCTTTTCCCACTGCGGTTCGTACCGCGGAAACAATCACAGCGTCTCTCATAGGTCTCTTCCCTCCTTTTCGGGGCGGGCCGGGCATGCCCGGCCCCTACAGCTTGCCCGAAAATGGCATCGGCTGTTTCAATTCCGTAGGGGCTTTCCAGTCTTGAGCGTAAACGCGATCCGCTCCTGCGTTTTCTTTTCGCCGCACAACGAGAGGAAAGCCTCACGCTCCAGATCCAGCAGATACTGCTCGCTCACCAGCGTGCCGGGTGAGATATTGCCGCCGCACAGCACGTGAGCCACTTTGTTGGCGACCTTCACGTCGTGGTCGCTGATGAATTCGCCTTCGCGCATCAGGTAAACGCCGAGTTTCAGCGTTGCCAGCGCGCTTTCGCCAGGCGCCGGGATATCGGTGCGCGGCATCGGCGGCGCGTAGCCGGCGTCGGCGACGGCGCGCGCCAGGTGCTTGGCGTCGACCACTAAGCGTTCCCGATTCATCGTGATCCGATCGCCGGCTCCGATGAAGCCGAGACGCCGCGCCTCGAGCGCCGATGTCGAAACCTTGGCCATGGCGACGGTTTCGAATGCCTTGCGTAAGGCGTCCTGGGTGCCTGCGGCATCTGCGTGCAGGGTCATTTCTTTGCAGCCGCCACCGCCCGGCAGAAGCCCGACGCCTGTCTCCACCAGGCCCATGTAGAGCTCGGCGTGAACCTGCCGCCGCACGGAATGCATGGCCATTTCGGCTCCGCCACCGAAGCAGAAGCCGAATGGCGCCGCGACCACGGGCCGCGGGCAATACTTGATGAGCGAGGTCGAACGCTGGAACGCGCGGATCATCATTTCCACTTCGTCCCATTCCTCTTCCTGCGCCGCGAGAAGCAACTGCATCAGGTTGGCACCGACCGAGAACTGGTCGGAATCGCCGCTGATGACAAACGCCTCGAAACTGCGGACGGCGTCGCTGTCGGGCCGAAGTGTGTCGGTGACCATGCGGACGATGTCGGCGCCAATGGCGTTCTTTGGCGAATGCAGCTCGATGCAGGCCACGCCGTCGCCGAGATCGACCAGAGACGCCCCGGCGTTCTGCCGGACCACGCCGTGCGACGCGCGGAAGTCCGCGACGCGGGCAATGCCTTCGGGCTTCGGGATCGGGCGCCAAGTTGAGGTGTCGGGATCGAACACCTCATGATTCCGGTACCACGATGTTCCGCCGGCCTCCAGCAGCTTGCGGACGTTCACGCTGGGCGAATCCATGCGTGCGACCGTAGCCGGAACGCCCGCGGCATCCCAGAGCTCGAATGGGCCCATCTCCCAGTTGAAGCCGGCGCGCATCGCGCGATCGACGGCCGAAGCATCGTCCGCGATCTCGGGCAGACAGTCGGCAGCGTAGTTCCACAGCGCGCTCAGCAGACGCCAGTGGAACCGCGCCGCTTTGTCCTTCTTGACGTCGCCGGCCACCAATTGCCTGATCCGCTCGTCCAGCCGCTCGGCGTTCTTGGCCATTTCGAGCGACGGCAGCTTGACCTTGGCAGCCGGATGGTATTCGAGTGTCTTCCAATCGAGGGCCAGTCGCTCCTCCTTGCCGCCCTCCTTCACCTTCTTGTAAAAACCCTGGCCCGTTTTGTCACCCAGCCAGCGACGCTCCAGCATGGTCTGCACCCACGCCGGCATCGCCATGTCGTCTGTGGCGCCTTTGCGGATCCGCGCGAAATTCGCAGCTACGTGCGCCAGCACGTCCAACCCAACCAGGTCGGCCAGGCGAAACGTGCCGGTGCGAGGCCATCCGATCGCTGTGCCGGTAAGGGCGTCCACCTCTTCGATGGTGAGGTCTTCCGCCTCGAGCAGGCGCACGGCCTCCAGCATGATGAAGACGCCGATGCGGTTGGCGATGAAGTTGGGCGTGTCGCGCGCGAATACCACTTCCTTGCCCAGACGCTGGTCAGTGAAATGCGAGACGGCTTCGACTGCCGCCGGGTCCGCTCCCGGTGTCGTGATGATTTCGACCAGCCGCATGTACCGCGGCGGATTGAAGAAGTGGGTGCCGAAGAAACGCGGCCGCAGCGCCGGCGGAAGCACGGAGGCGATCGATTCAATCGGAATGCCGCTCGTGTTGGTGGTCAGGATGGCGCCGGGCTTGAGATGCGGCAGAATCTTTTCGAGCAGCGCCTGCTTGATGGCGAGGTTCTCGGTGACCGCTTCGATCACCCAGTCGCAGTCGCTGAGCAAGCCCCGGTCGTCGTCGAAATTGCCCGCGGTGATGTGGGCGGCCACGGACGGATCGTAGAATGCCGCCGGTTTGCTCTTCTTGAGCGCTTCCAGCGCGGCGAGAGCGACAGCACTACGCTGTCCCTTTTCCGAAGCCAGGTCGAGCAGTATTACCGGCAGACCGGCGTTCGCCATATGCGCAGCTATTCGCGCCCCCATGGTGCCGGCGCCAAGCACGGCAACCTTCTGGATCAGCGGTGCGGCGCCTGCCGATTCGCGTGTGGATTGAGTAGCTTCAGCGATCATGATTTCTCCCGATGGTGGCTCAGGCCGAGGGTTAATGTCCTCACAAACTGGCTTGAGATCTCCTCTGGCGAGTTTGGCCCGTTCGGCTCGTACCAGATGCAGATCCAGTTCAGCGCACCGGCAATTGCGAACGCTGCCAGTTTGGGATCGCACGTTGCGATAGAGCCGTCCGCAATACCCTCCTGCAGAAAGTTCCTCAGGTGCCGGTCGATTTTCCGCTTGTACTTTCGTACTTCCGCGTACGCTTTTTGCGAGAGATCGCCCTCGTCCAGGCGCATTACGCATCGGCCGAAATTCACCGTCATCACCGACGCGTACGAGTAGATGAACGCCTGGACCTTCTCGAAACCGCTGCCGCAATGCTCGGAGATCTCGTCGAGGATCTCTTCGATCATTCCCGTGCCCAGCCGGTAGCACTCGAGCAGGATCTCCTCTTTGTTCCGAAAGTAGTGATAGAGCGCGGGTTTGGTGATGTTGAGCCTCTCCGCAACGTCGTTCATGGACGTCCGGCTGTAGCTCTTATCCAGGAAAAGCTGGGCGGCAGTCTGGAGGACGGCTTCGCGCTTGGTTTCCGGATCGCGGCGTCGGCTGGCAAAAGCCTTCCAATGCGCAGGCGTTTCCGGCCGGACCACCTTGGTCCGGTTGGAGTTCGGCGACGGGGCGACAGCGGCCTTTCTCATAGCGCAGCTACCTGGCGGATTGACACGCGCCCAGGCAACTGATATCTTACCCGCCGGTAAGTTAAATGCGCAAGTGAAACGCGCGCCGGCTTTCAGCCGTCGCAAAAACGGGGCGAACGGATCAAGCAAGAGGGAGAGTCATGGGCATCGCGGATGCGGATCTGCCGCTCCAGCGCATCTGGCGCTGGGAACAGGAACGAGCGGACCGGGTGTTTCTCACCCAGCCGTTGGGCGGCCGTGTGCGGGAGTGGACATGGCAGCAGGCCGTCGGCGAAGCGCGCCGAATGGCGACGTACCTGAAAGCACAACATTGGGAGCCGGGCTCGCCGGTGGCCATCATTTCCAAGAATTGCGCTTGGTGGATCATGGCGGACATGGCGATCTGGATGGCGGGCCATGTCAGCGTGCCGATCTACCCGTCGTTGCGGGCGCAAACCATCCGTCAAATCCTCGATCACAGCGGCGCCAAGGCATGTTTCATCGGTGCGACCGAACGGGAAGCTGCCGGTGTATGCGGGCTGCCTGGGCTGTCTTGGATCACACTACCGAGCGCTGCCGAATCGGATTCCGCGATCGGCTGGGAAGGGCTGGTGGAGGCGACCGCGCCAATCGCGGGTGCTCCGGTCCGCCCGGCCGACGATCTGGCCACGATCATCTACACGTCAGGAACGACTGGCGCCCCGAAAGGGGTGATGCACCGCTTTGCCGGCTTCGCCCATGATGCCCGTGTGTTGACGGGAATGCTGGGCCTGACCGAACCTCAGCGAATTCTCTCCTATCTCCCGCTGGCCCACATTCTGGAGCGCGCGGGCTCCGAGGCCACCAGTTATTTACTGGGCAACCACATGTTCTTCACCGAAGGCATCGAGACCTTCCTCGAGGACCTGGAGCGCGCTCGTCCCACCATTTTTCTCGCCGTGCCGCGGCTGCTGATCAAGTTCCAACAGGGAGTCTTCGCCAAGCTGCCTTCAGAGAAGTTGGACCGCCTGCTGCGCATGCCCGTCGTCCAGCGTTACGTGCGCCACCGCGTCCTGCGCCAGCTGGGACTCAACTGTGTCACGCTGGCGGCTTGCGGCGGCGCCCCACTGCCCGCAGATGTGCTCACCTGGTTCCGCAAGCTGGGTCTGCAACTCGGTGAGGGCTACGGAATGACGGAAACCATGATCACCCACCTCCCGCGCCCGAATGCGGTGCGGCCCGGATACGTCGGATGCGCGATCGAGGGTGTGGAAACTCGAGTAACGGCGGAAGGCGAGTTGCTGATCCGCAGCCCCATGAACATGATCGGATACTTCCGCGAGCCGGAGATGACGCGGGCCGCTTTTACTGAGGACGGGTTCTTCCATACCGGTGATGTCGTGAGCATTGAGCCTGATGGCCAGATGAAGATTGTCGGGCGCATCAAGGAGCAGTTCAAAACCAGCAAGGGGAAGTACGTGGCGCCGGCGCCCATCGAGAGCAAACTGATGGAGCACCCGGCCGTCGAGGCCTGCTGCCTGTTGGGCACAGGCCAGGCAAGTCCTTTCGCCATTGTGGTTCTTGCGGAGGCCGTACGCGAGCGCTGCCTCGACCCCCAGGAGCGCACAGCCCTGGAGAAGTCGCTCGCGGCGCGCATGGATGCCATTAATGCCGAACTCGACCCCTTCGAGCGCCTGAACATGATTGTGATTGCCGAGGGACCTTGGACGATCGGCAACGGCCTCATGACCCCAACGCTGAAAATTCGACGCGGCGTAGTAGAGGAGCATTATCAGCGCCTCATCGACGAGTGGGAATCGCGTCCGGGTCCGGTGGTGTGGGAGTCCATTCCGTCACTCGGCCGCGGTCCGGGCACCGCCGCGGTCACTGGCGCGCCCGCCGAACCAACCCCGTAGGTACACCCGGACGACGGGTGCCCAGATCTGCTCCCCGCATATAATAGAGTTCACTACCGGCGGGGTACTTTGGAATCCAAACGTTCGCTCAGCATCCGGCTTCTGGCAGGCGTACTGTTAAGCCTTGTCGCTCTGTCCCTCTACGCCGGATACACCACCATGCAGCTCCGGGTCCTGCGCCGTCTGCAAACTGAGATCATCGACCGCAACCGGCGCGATTCCCTTTTACTGGTCCGCGTGCAAAACGACCTCAACACGCTTGGCCTCGCGATGCGGGACATGCTCGATGCCCGCGACGGTTATCCGCTTACGGCCTGGCGAAGTCAGTTTCAGCGCATACGGGTCGATCTCGAAGACGCCGTGGCTCGCGAGTCCGGAGTCGCGCCGGCCGGACGCACCGCTGACCAGGCGCGCTACCTTGCCTCCTCGATGGCGCAGTTCTGGGACGCCCTCGACCGCATCTTCGAGTTGGCCGCCCGAGACGAGCCCGAAGCGCGCACGCAGGTGCAGCTTTCGCTGCAGGCCCGCCAGGCCGCTTTGAGCACGGCCGTGTCGCGTCTGCTGGTGCAGAACAATGAAAGCGAGGAGCAGGCTGCGGTCCAGACACAGAACATTCACGCCCAGGTAGAGCGCAATCTATACCTCTTCCTTGGCGCCATGTTGCTTCTCTTGGCTGCCGTTAGCGCTTATCTGGTCCGGTACAACCGCCGCGTGTTCGACCGCGTGACGGCTCTTTCCGCCCGACGAAGCGAGCTTGCCCAGCAGCTCATTTCCATGCAGGAAAGCACCTTCCGCTCCATTTCACGCGAACTCCACGACGATTTCGGCCAGATCCTCACGGCGGTCGGCGCCATGCTTCAGCGGGCCACGAAACTCGTCGCCTCCAATCCCGCGGCAGTCCGGGACGAACTCCGCGAGATCCACGAGATTGTGCAGTCCGCGCTGGAAAAGGTGCGCGCCCTGTCGCAAGCCCTGCATCCGGTGATGCTGGAGGAGGTCGGTTTCGAAAGCGCACTCGATACCTACATTCCGGTTTTCGAGCGCCGCACGGGTATTGCGGTCCAATGCACCAAATCCGGTCCGGCGTGCGAGATTCCGCGCGACGCGTCCATACACCTCTACCGTGTCCTGCAGGAGGCGCTGAATAACGTGGCGCGTCATTCCGGATCGAAGGACGCCGAGGTGCGCCTGATGCGGAGGCCGGACGGCGTGACTCTGGAAGTGGAGGATCACGGCTCCGGCTTCCGTGACTCCGGCCGGGCCGGGCTCGGTCTCATTTCGATGCGGGAGCGCGCCGAACTCGCCGGAGGCAGCATTGAATTTCGTCGCGGCGCCGCAGGGGGGGCGCTGGTCCGCATCTCGATCCCCATGGCGGCCGAGGAGCTCCAGTCTCATGCCACAGCCCGAACCTGACAAGCCGATTACCGTCCTGCTGGTGGACGACCACCTACTGGTGCGCCGCGGTTTCCGCCGCATGCTGGAAGACGATCCGGCCATTCGCGTTATTGGCGAAGCAGGCGATGGTCAGGAGGCTGTCGATCTCGCGCTAGCGGAGCGCCCAGCGGTGGTTGTCATGGACTTCGCCCTGCCCAGTATGAACGGAGCGGTGGCCACGCGCCGCATCACTACCGAAGCGCCCGAGGTCGCCGTACTGATCCTCAGCATGCACCCGGAGCCCGCCTATGTTCGCAACTGCCTGGACGCGGGGGCGCGCGGCTACCTGCTCAAGAACGCGATGGACCTGGAACTGGTGGAAGCCGTGAAGGCGGTCGCTGCCGGCCGGCGCGTGCTCGATCCGCGGCTCGCCCTGTCCCCGGATTCCGCTGGCGAAGCTGCGCCGACGCTCTCCGCGCGCGAGCTCGAAGTCTTGCAGCTCATCGTGAACGGCAAATCGAACAAGGACATTGCCGCCATGCTGAGCCTGAGCGCCAACACGGTGGCCGTGCATCGCGCCAACATCATGAATGCGCTCGACATCCACAACACGGCGGAACTGGTGGTTTACGCCATACGCCACGGTCTGGTGAGCATCGCTTGACCCGCCGTACTTTCCTTGCGGGCGCGCTGCCGCTTTTCGCCGGGACGCCAGGCCCCGGATTCCGGCTTACGGACGTGACGCGTGCCGCCGGGATCGACTTCCGCCACAATAGCGGAGCATTCGGCGCCAAGTACCTGCCGGAAACCATGGGTCCCGGATGTGCCTTCCTCGATTACGATGGCGACGGCTGGCTCGATATCCTGCTCGCCAACGGCTGCGATTGGCCCGGGCACCCGCGCCAGCGGACTACGCTCCGGCTCTTCCGCAACAACCGCAACGGTACCTTCACCGACGTCACTGCCGCGGCCGGACTGGCAGTCGAAATGTACGCGATGGGTCTCGCGGTCGCCGATTACGACAATGACGGTTTTCCGGATATCTACGTCACTGCTGTCGGCCAGAACCGGTTGTTCCGCAATACCGGAAAAGGACATTTCGTTGACGTAACTGCCCATGCCGGCCTCGGCGGCCGCTCCTCGTTCAGCACGTCCGCGATGTGGTTCGACTACGACCGGGACGGCCACCTGGACCTCTTCGTCTGCAATTATGTCCAATGGTCGCCCCAGCACGACGTTTTCTGCAGCGTCGACGGCAAGAACAAATCCTATTGCACGCCGGAGGCGTACCGCGGCGCTACTTGCTGGCTCTTCCGCAACCGGGGAGACGGAACCTTCGAGGACATCACAGCCAAGAGCGGCATCTTCGATACCAGTTCGAAGTCGCTGGGCGTGGCCCTGATCGATGTCGACCGCGACGGCTGGCCCGACCTCATCGTTGCCAACGACACCCAGCCGAACAAACTCTACCGCAATCTTCGCAACGGCACCTTCGAGGAGATCGGCGTCCGTTCCGGCATCGCGTTCAGCGAGGACGGCCGCGCCCGCGCCGGCATGGGAATCGACGTCGCCGACTTCGACAACTCCGGAACCAACGGCATCGCCATCACCAACTTCGACAACGAGATGATGGCGCTTTACCGCGCCGGCACCTCGGGCGGATTCGCTGATGTCGCCATGCTTTCCGGCATCGGGGCCGCGTCGCGCAATAACCTGGGCTTCGGCTGCGCCTTTTTCGACGCCGACCTGGATGGCCGGCTCGACCTTGCCGCCGTGAACGGGCACATCGACGCCACCGTCCGAAATGTTCGGGCCCACACCGGCTACGCCCAACCCCCCCATCTCTTCCTCAACCAGGGCGGAGACCGCTTCCGGGATATCGCCGCCGAGCTCGGCGCCGAATTTGCCTCGCCGAAAGTCGCCCGCGGCCTGGCCTACGGGGATTTCGACAATGACGGCGATCTCGATTTGCTCCTCACCACGAACCAGGGCCCGGCGCTCCTTTACCGGAACGATCTCCTGAACGCCAATCGCTCGGTCCGGCTGCGATTCACTGGTACTAAGTCGAATCGCGACGGTATCGGTACCGTGGTCCGCCTCTATACGCCTGATGGCGCTCAGATGAGGACCGTCAAGACGGGCTCCAGCTATCTGTCCCAGTCCGAACTACCGCTCACTTTTGGCCTCAGCCAACTGGATACGGCCGAACGCATCGTGGTCGAGTGGCCCAGTGGTTTCACCCAGGAATTCAAGAACGTCTCCCACGGCCGGTACCACCTCCGCGAAGGCTCAAAACTTGAATCCGAACCTAAGGGCTGAAGACAAAATGGCCTGCAACGCGCGTTAACGCTCACGAAGGCCTGCGTTAACGCCCCGGCCGATAGTCCAACTGATTCCTTGATGCGTCAATCGTTTCCCGTGTATACTCCCTTAAAGACTATGACGTCTACGGGGGAGTTTGAACAGGAGCGGTCGGAACTCGAGTCTATTCTTAGCTCGGGGATCTTTAACAGGGCGCCCAACCTCGCCTTATTGCTCAACTATGTGTGCTTGAAGTATTTCGAGCACGGAGCCGAGCAGATTAAGGAATACAACATTGCTGTCGAGGCTCTCGGCAGACCTATGGAGTTTGATCCCAGGGCGGATTCCATCGTCCGCGTGGAAGCTCACCGGCTCCGTAAGCGGCTCAAGCAGTATTACGAGGCGGAAGGCGCGGGACACCGAGTTCAGATTGATATTCCCTCCGGCCAGTACGCGCCCCGATTCCTGGTCCAGAATCCAGATCCAGCGCCGGCGGATTCGGCGGTGATCGACGAGTCGATCGGCCATGACGCGACGCCAGCGATTCCAGGGCTGGAAGAAGCGACTGTTGAGCCTCTAAAACCGGTGGTGGTCGCGCCACCTGCGCCGCTAATCCCGGCGGCATTAGGCACGGGCAGAAATTGGCCGAATCGCAACGTCTGGATAGCCGCGGCGGTTCTCCTGTCTATCGGGATCCTGTTTCCAATGATTCGGTTGAGCCGGGGATGGTCGCGAACCCTTCCGCCGCTGGAACCGGCAACGGTCATGCCCGGCGACACCATCCGGATTGCATGCGGCCTCGAAAGCGGCAGCTACACCGACCAGTTCGGCAACATTTGGAGCCGGGACATGTATTTTCAGGGGGGAGGTCCGACGCAGACCAGCCAGCCCATCCGCGGCACTCGCGACCAGCGGCTCTACAACACCCGCCGCGAAGGCATTTTCCACTACGACATCCCTCTGAAGCCCGGCGTTTATGAATTACGCCTCCATTTTGCAGAAACCATCTACGGTCCCAACAACGCCGCGGGCGGCGGCGAGTCCAGCCGCGTTTTCGGCGTCGCTGTGAACGGCCGTCCGGTGCTTCCGAATTTCGACGTCATCAGCGATCGTGATGCCAGTACCGCCGACGTCAAAGTCTTCAAGGACGTGGCGCCCGCCGCCGACGGCAGCCTCCACCTGGATTTCACCCCCGTCTCGAACATGCCGATCCTGAACGCAATCGAGATCTCGCCCGGTGTGCCGGGGCGGCTGCGGCCTATCCGTATGGTGGCTCAGGATCACGGCTATACCGATAAGCAAGGCCGCTTCTGGGAACCCGATCGCTACGCCCTGGGTGGCCAACTCGTGGCCCGCGATAACGTGGTCTCCGGCGATCCCGATCCTGATCTCTATCATGGGGAGCGTTTCGGAAAGATCACCTACGTGGTCCCGGTTGCCGACGGCCGATACCGCGTAACCCTCCATTTTGCGGAAACCTGGTTCGGCGCCGGCAAGTCCGGCGGCGGCGGCGCGGGAAGCCGCATCTTCGATATCCTCTGCAACGGGGTGGCTGTGCGGCGCGAGTTCGACATTTTGAAGACCGCCGGCGGGCCCGATCGCGCGGTTACTGTCGATATTCCCGGGGTGGCGCCGGATCACCAGGGCAAGATCGTAATCTCGCTGTTGCCGTCCCAGAATTACGCATCCATTAACGCCATCGAGGTGGTCGACGAATCGGATTAGGACGTTCGTCGGGCACGCACTACTGATTCTC
>Ga0335083_10008320_pt1 | contig 12680 bp, 12 predicted proteins | sample Lox_Sample_42_FD_206716 | JGI IMG/M metagenome (GOLD analysis project Ga0335083, IMG submission 206716) | Soil microbial communities from Loxahatchee National Wildlife Refuge, Florida, United States - Lox_Sample_4.2 | ecosystem: Environmental > Terrestrial > Soil > Wetlands | place: USA...
GGGTTGAGAACGACCCGCTCGCCCAGCTCGAAGCCGGTCACCCCGTCTCCGAGCGCCTCGACGACGCCGGCTCCGTCGGCGCCGAGGATGCGCGGCTTCGGTACCGACGGCAGGCCCTTGCGGATCCAGACGTCGAGATGGTTCAGCGCCGAGGCGCGGAGACGAACGAGCACCTCGCCCGGCCCGGGCACGGGATCCGGCGCCTCCTCGAGCACGAGCACCGCGGGTCCGCCGTCCTCGTGGATTCGAACCGCGCGCACCGCGGCAGACTATCGACGTGACCGCAGCGGAACTCGACGCTATCGCGGAGGAGCTGGGGCTCGACGCGATCGGCGCGGCGCCGGCCGAGCCGTACGCAGAGACCGAGCGCCACATCCTCGAGCGCCGCGCTCGTGGGCTCTTCGCCGACATGCGCTTCACGATGGCGCGGCCGGAGGAGTCCTGCCACCCCGAGACCTTGCTCCCGGGCGCTCGTACCGTGATCTCGGCGGCGCTCTGCTACTGGCTGCCCGAGCCGGAGCGCCCGGACGGGCACGGTCGCCTGCCTCGCTACACGTGGTTCGACGCGTACGCGGCGCTGCGGGAGAAGCTCGACGAGCTCGGGCGGAGACTGGGAGGCGCCTACCGGGTGCTCGTCGACGAGAACCAGCACGTCGACCGCGAGGCCGCGGCACGGAGCGGCGTCGGCTTCTACGGCAAGAACACGCTCCTCATCACCCGTCGCCACGGCTCGTGGATCGTGCTCGGGACCCTCGTGACCGACCTCGAGCTCGAGGCGACGCCGCCGCTCGGCCTCGACTGCGGCGAGTGCCGGCTCTGCATCGACGCCTGCCCCACGGGAGCCCTCGACGAGCCGGGAACGCTCGACTCGACGCGCTGCCTCTCGTACTGGACGCAGGCAGCGGCGCCGCCGCCGGCCGAGTATCGGGCCGCGCTGGGGGAGCAGGTCTACGGCTGTGACATCTGCCAGGACGTCTGCCCGTGGAACCGCGGCGTCGAAAGGCGGCGTGCGGACGAGCCGCTCCCCGACGAAGCCACGCCGCACGTGTCGCTCGTGGACTGGCTCCGCAGTGATCCCGACGAGCTGAGGGGCCGTTTCGCGAGGCTGTACGTGCCGCGGAACGACGGTCGTCGGCTGCGGCTCAATGCGCTCGTCGCGGCAGGCAACGTGGGTGGGCACGGCGAACGGGACGCCGTGGCCGTTTGCCTCGACGATCCGGACGAGACGACACGCGAGCTCGCCGCGTGGGCACTGGCGCGGATGGCGGAACGGGATGCTTAGTCGGCCCGGCCGCTGGCTCGTCCTGCTGCGGGCGGTGCTCGTGCTCCTCGGCGCGATCGCGGTCGCCCTCACGGACTTCCCACCATCGTACGAGCCGTGGGCCTGGGCGGTCGTCGGGTTCTTCGCGGCGGTCACGGTCTTCTCGGCCGCGCTCTCCGCGGTCGAGCTCGACGCCGTGGCACGCGTCCGCGCGAGGATCCTGCTGCTCGCTCTCGACGCGGTCGTCGCGATCGGGTTCGTCGCCGTCTTCTCGTTCGAGAGCGGCGAGCCGTGGCGTGCTCTCTACCTGATCCCGATCGCGGCGGCGGCGCTGCGCTTCGGGCTCGTGGGAGGCGCCGTGGCGGGCGCCGTCATGTCGGGCGCCACCATCGTCATCGACGCCCTCGGTCCCGGCCTGCAGTGGAAAACCGCCCTTGCCCGCGTCCTCGTCGGCGTGCTCTCCGGTCTCGTCATCGGGCGTCTGCGCGACACGCTCAATGCCGAGCAGAGCCGCGCCGAGACGCGCGCGGCGGAGGCGGAACGGCTGCGCGACGAGCTCGGTCACCGCGTCGACGTGCTCGAGACGGCGAATCGCTGCGCCCGGGCGCTCGGCTCGTCGCTCGAGCTCGACGAGGCGTTCGGCGCGTTCATCCGCGAGCTCCGCGGTCACGTTCCCTTCGACCGCACCGCGATCGTCCTCGTGGACGGCAACACGGCGACCACGATGGCCACTGCCGGCCTGGGCGCCGGCGAGATCTTTCCGCCCGGACACAGCGACCCGATCCAGGGCTCGCTGCTGGAGCGCGTGCTCGAGGGGGCGATCATCGTGCGGCGGGACCTCACCGACCGGGAGTACGACGCGGACGAGCAGCTGCTCGGGCTCGACCTGCGCAGCGAGCTCGTGGCGCCGCTCCTGCTGGGCGTCCGCCCGATCGGGATGCTGAGCCTCTCCCGTGACCGGACGAACGCCTTCAGCGAGGACGAGATCGAGCTCGTCGCGCTACTGGGCCGTCTCGTCGCCACGGCCGTGCAGAACATCCGCGCCTACGAGGCCGAGCGTAGACGCGTCGAGGAGCTGGCCCGCCTCTCGCAGCTCCGCGCCGACTTCGTGTCGCTCGTCTCCCACGAACTGCGCAGCCCGATGGCCGCCGTGATCGGCGCAGCCCGAACCTTGCAGGACCGCTGGCGGATGCTCACTGCGGCGCAACGCGAGTCGTTCCTCGCGCTCATCGGCGACGAGACGTCACGGCTGGCGGACCTTGTCGCGGACGTCCTGGACACGTCTCGGATCGAGGCCGGCACATTCAGCTACCGCTTCGAGGAAGTCGACCTCGACCGCGTCGTCGGCGAGGCGGTCGAGACTGCGGTGCTCGCGCAGCAGGAGGTGCCGGTCGTCGCTTCCGTCCCCGGGCCGCTGCCGGCGATTCGCGGCGATCGCGCCAGGCTCCGGCAGGTGCTCGGCAACCTGATCGAGAACGCGGTCAAGTACTCGCCGGAGGGAGGCGAGGTGTGCGTCTCCGCCGCGGCCGCGAACGGAGCCGTGCAGATCGAAGTGCGGGACGCCGGGCCGGGCATCCCTCAGGACCAGCAACGGCGCATCTTCGAGAAATTCGGCCGAGTGGACGTGCCGGGCGCGTCCAAGCCGGGGACGGGGCTCGGTCTCTTCATCGCGCGTTCGATCGCGGAGGCCCACGGCGGCTCGCTCGAGGTCAGCTCCGGCGCGGAGCCGGGGTCGACATTCACGCTGACGCTGCCGGTCGGCTAGCCGCGCTCAGGCGCGTACGCGCATGCGCTCGACGCCGAGCTCCTTCGCGAGCGTCTTGGCTCGCGCGGCGATGGAGCGCCGCAGCTCGTCCGGCTCGAGCAGGACCGCCTCTCCGCGCAGTGAGAGCACCTCGCTCTCGAGCCACTCGTCGCTGCCGACCGGGATCTCGCGCATCGCGCTGCCGTCGGCGAGCAGCCGGGCTCCGCGCTCGATCGCCCAGCGCGCGATCTCCTCGTCGTAGAGGAGCTTCGCGGTGCGCGCGTCGCGGAGCCGCGTCGGCTCGAATCCCTCGCGCGCCTCGAAGCGCTCGCGCGTCAGTTTCGCGCTCCGCATCCGGTCGAGGCGGAACGAGCGGGCGCCGTCGCTCGTCCGGTCCCACGTGTGGACGTACCAGTTCGGTAGCTGCCGCTCGAGCGAGTACGGCTCGACGAGTCGCGTCGAGGGCGCCGCGTCGACCTCCTTCTGGTACTCGATCTCGACGAGCCGCCTCTCGCGCATACCGCGGGCGAGCCTCGAGACAAGGTCGAGCTCCTCTGTGGCCACGTTCGGCTCCGGCGTCCGCGCCAGCTCGAACTGGCCGAACGTCTCCTCGAGCTTCTTGCGAACGCGGGAGAGCGGCGTGTGCGCGTCGGCCGCGATCATCGGTCCGACGTACTCGAGCGCGAGCCTGATCGCGCGCGCCTCGAGCGGAGTCAGGCGCGGAGCGGCGCGGAACGTGTCGCCCCACAGCTCCTTGTCGACGTGCACCGAGCCGTCGCGCAGCTCGGCGTAGACCGTGTAGCAGCCGCCGCCGAAGTTGACCAGGTTGAGCAGGGACAGGTGATCCTCGAGCTCGTCCGCCGGGATGGACGGGAAGCGCTCGAACAGCTCCGAGGCCGGAATCCGGGCGTCGCGCTCCTCGCCGCAGGCCGCGAGGAGATACGCGAGCAGCGCCTGCAGGACGGCGAACCGCTCCGGCGCGACCGGTCCGGCCGGGCGTTCGATACCCACGTCGGCGCTCTCCGCCGGCGTCTCGCGCGCCGGCTGCGGAGACTCTCCCTCGTGCCGGTCGCGCACGCGTCGCAGCGCAGCGGCGACGTCGCGCTTCAGCTCCGGCGGCTCGAGCGGAACCGCGCGGCCGTTCTGGCGTAGTACCCAGGAGGCGAGCTGGGGGATGGAGGAGTAGTCGGTGACGAAAATGCCGTCCTCGAAGCGGCCTGTCGAGCCGTACGCACGGCGCACCCACCAGGCGGTGTCGCCGCGCACCTCGATCCGCGCGGTGCCGACGCTGTCGCCGATCTGCCACGGCGGCCGGCCGCGATAGATCTCGACGTCGAAGTCCGCCGGTGCGCGGAAGTCGCGCTCGCGCCGGGTGGCGAACTTGATGTCGCCGCGGATCCGCGAGACGCGGAAGGTGCGGATGTCCTCGCGGTCGAGGTCGTGGCCGACGACGTACCAGAGCCCGTTGTCGTTGAGGAGGGCGTACGGGTTGAGGGCGCGCTCGCTCTCCTCGTCGCGGGAGATCGACCAGTAGTCGAAGCGCACCGTTCGCTGCTTCGAGATCGCGTTCTCGAGCTTGGCGAGCCGACCGGGCGTCTCCGGCGAGTAGTCGGGGTCGAGCACCTCGACGCGGCTCGCGGTCTCCGTGGGCGGCTCGGTGAATCCCGGCCGTCCCAGGGCGAGGTTCTGCAGAGCCAGGCGCAGCGGCTCGGCGTACGCGAACTTCCCCTCGAGGAGGTAGAAGGCCGTCTGCATGGCGGCGAGCTCCTCGTCCTCGAGCTCGAGCTGCGGGAGGAAGTACTGCTCCGAGCGGAGCGTATAGAGCTCCTCCCCGGTGAACTCGTCCCGTTGCGACTGCAGCGGGACGCCGAGCGAGAGCAGCTCCGCACGGTCCGAGTAGAACCGGCGCGCGAAGGCCTCGTCGGACATCTCGGAGTAACCCTCGACGTTCGACTTGACGTCACGGGCCGTGAGCGCCCGGCGCTCGGCCATGAGGAAGGCGACGAGCGAGAGCTGGCGGATCAGCTTGTCCGTGTCGTGCGACACCCGCGCAGCACCCTATCGCTGTGCGCCTGTGGATCGCAGCTGTGGAAGCCTGTGGAAGGCTGCTACGCGGCGGCTTTGGTCTCGAGGTGCTGGTGCGACGGGCAGTAGTCGCGATCCGGTAGGGGAGTGCGCTGGCACGGCTTCCCCTTGCGTGTCGTGGCCCGGCACCGGGCGACTCCGCCGTCGAGGAGTCCCGACTCGATCTGCTCCTCGATGAAGTCGACTGCTGCCTTCACGCCCTGGTCGACCGCCCAGGCGACCTGCGCTTGCGCGGTGATGGGGAAGTAGCGCCGGATGTCCTGGAAGAGCGCCCGCTCGGGCTTCGCGAAGTAGAGGGGATCGGTGGCGAGCCGCTCCATCGTCTGCTCGCAGGCGATGAGCACGCCGCGCCGCGATTCGAGCTGCGTCTGACGGTCCTCGTAGGGGTCGATCATGTCCTTCACGGACCGGTAAATGGCGCGTGAGTATTGATACATGCACTGCTGCAACTGGGCCGTTCTCTCTTCGATCACGTGCTCCTCCGCTCCTTCCGCAGGCACCGCAAGGCCTTGTCTGAAGCCGATTCTCCGCAGGTTCCCCTAAACCCCGGACCTCGATCCTACATCGTAGCCGCCCTGTCACAAAGTCGCCGGATCAGTTGCCCGCGAAGAAAACGGTCTCGACCGCAGACAGGGAACGTCAGGTCTGGAGGACCACGAGCCGCTCCTCGGTCATCTCGCGGATCGTGTACGCAGGGCCTTCCCTCGTGTTGCCGGAGCCCTTGACGCCGCCGTACGGCATCTGGTCGGCGCGGAACGTCGGCGCCTCGTTGACGGTGACGCCGCCGAAGTCGAGCGCGTCGGCTGCCGCCAGGGCCGTCGCGATCGACCCGGTGAAGATTCCCGCCTGGAGCCCGTACTCGGTCGCGTTGGCGCGCTCGTACGCCTCCTCGAGCGAATCGACCGCGTTGACGACACAGACGGGCCCGAAGACCTCGTCGCAGACGACGTGCGCCGTCTCGGGAGCTTCCCCGAGCACCACGGGACGCAGGGGATCGGCGTCGGCCGAGCCCGCGAGGAGCTTCGCGCCCGCAGCCTGGGCCTCCTCGACCCACTCCGCGATCCGAGTACGCGCATCGTCGTCGATCACCGGCCCCACGTCGGTCGCCTCGTCCGCCGGGTCGCCGACGACGAGCGCCTCCACTTTCGGCAGGAAGCCCTCGAGGAAGCCGTCGAGGACGGGCCGCTCGACGTAGACCCGCTGGACGGAAATGCAGCTCTGGCCGGCGAACGAGAAGGCGTTCGCGGCGAGTTTCGAGGCGGCGAGGTCGAGGTCGGCGTCGGCGGCCACGACCACGGGAGTCGAGTTGCCGAGCTCAAGACGGACGCGTTTCTTGGCGGCGCGCTCCGCGATACCCCAGCCGACACCACTCGAGCCGGTGAACGTGATCATCCGGACGCGTTCGTCCTCGACGAGCACGTCGCCGATCTCGGCGGACGGGCCTACCAGTACGGTCAGCCAGCCCGCGGGCAGGCCTGCCTCATGCTCGAGCTCCGCGAGCAGGAGCGCCGAGAGCGGCGTCTGGCTGGCGGGCTTGAGCACGACGGGGCAGCCCGCGGCGAGTGCCGGCGCGAGCTTGTGGGCGACGAGGTTGCAGGGGAAGTTGAACGGAGAGATCGCGCCGATGACTCCGATCGGCCGGCGCAGCGTGAACGCGATCTTCCCCTCGCCGGCCTCCGACGCGCCCATGGGCACGACGTCACCGGCGAGCTTCCGCGCCTCGACGGCCGCGAACGTGTACGTCGAGATCGCCCGCGAGGCCTCGACGCGTGCCGTGCGGATCGGTTTGCCGGCCTCGCCGCAGATCGTCCGCGCCATGTCCTCCTGCCGTTCGCGCAGCAGTCCGGCGACCCGGTCGAGGATCGCGGCGCGCTCGTGCGCGGGAAGCGGGCTCTCGAGCGCCCGTGCGGCTGCGTCGACGGCACGGCGTGCGTCGTCGGCGCCGGACTTCGGTGCGCGGCCGACCACCTCGCCCGAATAGGGGGAGTGAACCTCGATCCATTTGTCCGTCGCCGTGGCCATATGCTCGGTGGGTGGTCAGCCGTGACGATATCGGCATCCACCTCGGCAGCGAAGTCGTCTTCGACGGCAACGTGTGGCCCGGATTCGTGCACACGGTCGTCCACCCGGACGGGCTCGTCCTCGTCGACACCGGGATGATCGACTCGACGCCGGAGCTCGACGAGGAGTGGCGGCCGACGCCGCATCCGCTACCTGCCGAGCTGGTGAGCCGTGTCGCAGTCGTGATCAACACGCACCTCCACTTCGACCACTGCGGCGGGAACCGGCTCTTCGCCGGGCGCCTACCCATTCACGTGCAGCGGGTCGAGCTCGAGGACGCGCGAACGGAGGACGACTACACGATCCGCGAGTGGGTCGACTTTCCGGGCGGGAATTACGTCGAGCACGAGGGCGAGGCCGAGATCCTGCCGGGGGTGCGTCTCGTGCCGGCGCCGGGCCACACTCGCGGTCACCAGATCGTTGTCGTCGAGACCGACGAGGGGACCGTCGTCCTCGGTGGCGACGTCGGCTACTCGTTCGCGCAGATCGGTGAGGGCGACACGCCCGGCCGGCGGCTCGTGCTCGAGCTCGCCGCGCCGACGTACCTCGCGCACTCCCCTGTGCCGCACGTTCCGCGGCCGAACGCGTAAGCGCTATTCGTACTCGTCCGGGATCCGCGCGGTGATCGCGGCGAGCACCTTGTCCTGAATCGACGGGACGTCGTGCATCAGCGCCCGGAAGCCGGTCGCCCCGACAACGAGGATCCGGGCCGGGCCGCGCGTCCGTACCGTCGCCGTCCGCGGCTGACCGGTGACGAGGGCGATCTCGCCGACGAAGTCGCCGGGGCCGAGCACGTTCACCACGCGTCCCTTGCGGAGGACGTCCGCCTCTCCTTCGACGAGGACGAGGAACTCGAAACCGCCCGCCCCTTCGCGCGTGAGGTCGCGGGCGTTGGGCAGGTCGAGCTCGTCGGCAAGCGCTGCGATCTCCGAGAGCTCACGCTTCGAGCAGCGCTCGAACAGCGGCACGCGCTTCAGCAACTCGATCTTCGCGTTCTTGCGCAGCATCGACCGAGGTACAGTCTCTTGCATGGCCCTATCCGGTGCAACAAGGCCCGGCGCAATGATCGTCGACGCGATCCGCAGCCCGATCGGGAGAAAGAACGGCACGCTCTCGCACATCCGAGGGGACGAGCTCTCGGCGCAGGTCGTGAACGGGCTCGTAGGGAGGAACGGCGTCGATCCGGCCGAGATCGAGGACGTGCAATGGGGCTGCGTGACACAGGTCGACGAGCAGGCCTGGAACATCGGCCGCAACGTCGCGCTCACTGCCGGCTGGCCCGTCTCCGTCGCGGGGACGACGGTCGACCGCCAGTGCGGCTCCTCGATGCAGACGAACTTCAACGCCGCGGCGGCGGTCTGGTCTGGGCAGCTCGATCTCGTCGTCTCGGGCGGTGTCGAGATGATGTCGCGCGTCCCGATGGGCTCGAACAACGGCTCGATGTCGCCGCTCGTCTGGGAGCGCCACGAGATCGTGATGCAGGGGATCTCGGCCGAGGAGATCGCGAAGCAGTGGAAGCTGACCCGTGAGGAGCTCGACCGGATCTCCTACGAGTCGCACATGCGCGCAGCGCGCGCGATCGACGAGGGGCGTTTCGCCAAGGAGGTCGTCCCGATCGAGCTCGACGTGCCGGAGCCGGAGGAGTCCGGGGGCGCTGGGACCTTGACGCGCGTCCGCTTCGCCGTGGACGAGGCAGTGCGGCGCGAGACGACGCTCGAGAAGATGGCGGCGCTCCAGCCTGCGTTCATCCCCGACGGCGTCGTCACGGCGGGGAACTCGTCCCAGATCGTCGACGGCTCGGCGGCGGTGCTCGTCGCCTCGGAGGCGAAGGTTTCGGAGCTCGGGCTCGAGCCGCGCGCCCGCTTCGTCTCCTTCGGCGTCGTGGGCGTTGATCCGCACCTGATGCTGCACGGCAATCCCGAGGCGTCTGCGAAGGCGCTCGCGAAGGCAGGTTTGACGTGGGACGAGATCGACGTGATCGAGGTCAACGAGGCGTTCGCCTCGGTCGTCGGCCAGTTCCTCGCGGACACCGGGCTGCAAGCGCGGTACGAGGCGGGTGACGTCAATCCGAACGGCGGCGGCATCTCGCTCGGCCATCCTCTCGGCGCGACGGGCGCCCGGATCACGGCGACGCTCGTCTCGGAGCTCGAGCGGCGCAATGCCCGCTACGGGCTGGCGACGATGTGCATCGGCTTCGGCCAGGCCATCGCCTGCGTCATCGAGCGCGTCTAGAGGGACGGGCTACCAGCCGCCCGGGTGGTATGAGAGTCGGTTCGGCGGCCAGTAGGTGAAGATCACCGGCCCGATCAGGTCCTCTCTCGGGACGGAGCCCCACCTACGGGAGTCGCACGAGCCGGCTCGGTTGTCGCCGAGCATGAAGTACTCGCCGTTCGGCACGTGCCAGGTCCCGCGAGTCGCGTCGGCGAGCCGGCTCTGCGTCGAGAGATACGGCTCGGGGACCTTCGTCCACGTCCTCGTTCCGGGCCGGCGGATCCAGATGAAGCCGCTGCGGCCCTCGCGCACCGTCTCGCCCGGAAGGCCGATCAGCCGCTTCACGAATGCGCTTCCGGCGTCTCCGGCCTCGCAGCGGTTCGCGGCCGGCGGAGCCCTGAAGACCACGATCTGGCCGCGCTGCGGTCTGCCGAAGTCGTACGCGAGCCGGTTGACGAGCACGCGATCGCCCGTCGAGCCGAGGCATCCAGCGGCGGGTCTGGCGCAGTGGAGCGTGTTCTCCATCGATGCCGAGGGGATGCGATAGGGCTTTGCGACCTCGGCCTCGAAAGCGAGCACGAACCCGATCGCGACCGCGAGGGTGACGAGCCAGTCGACGATCTTCCGCCAGGGATAGGGGAGACGGCGCAGCAGAGGCACGCTCACCCGCCTGAGGATAGACCGCCTTACCGGTCAGTCGTGGCGGGCGAGCCAGTCGCCCACGACCTCCATGTAGCGCTCGCGCTCCTCGACGTGCGGCATGTGGGAGGAGTGCTCGAAGCAGACCCACTCCGAGCCTGCGATGCCGTCGAGCAGGACCTGCTGCAGCGCCGGCGTCGCCTCGTCGTGGCGGCCGGAAACGAGCAGCGTGGGGATGCGGATCTCGTGGAGCCGGTCCTTGACCTGCCAGTCCTTGCAGGAGCCGATGATGTGGAACTCGCTCGGCCCGTTCATCGTTCGGTAGACGGTCGGGTCCTGCTCGAGGTACTCGAACGTCGCGGCCACCTCCGGCGGCCACTCGACACGGCAGAGGTGCCGCGCATAGAAGACGAGGCACGCCTCCATGTACTCCGGGTCGTCGTACGTACCGGTCTCCTCGTGCTTTGCAAGCGTCGCTTGCACGTCGGCGGGAAGCTGCTCCCTGAGCTTGCCGGCCTCGGTCGCGAAGTCGGCCCACGACGCGGCGGTGTCGGCCAGGACGAGCGACCGCAGCCCGGTCGGTTGCGTGAGCGCATACTCCTGAGCCAGGAAGCCGCCCCAGGACTGGCCGAGAATGTGGTGGCGGCCGGCGATCCCGAGCGAGTCCACGAGGTTGTGGAGTTCGCGGACAAAGAGTTCGGGCGTCCAGAACTCGGCACCGCGGTCCGGGTAGTGCGTGCTGCGGCCGTTGCCGACCTGGTCGTAGTGGACGACCGCTCGGCCGTCGGCGAGGTCGGCGAGCGAGAGGAGGTAGTCGTGCGTCCCGCCCGGCCCGCCGTGGAGAACGACGAGCGGCGCAGGCGCAGAAGCGTCTCCGGGCCGCAACTCGCCGCTCACCCTGTACCACGTCTCCGCCTCGTCGAAGGCGACCGTGCCCTCGCGCACGTCCACGCGCGCCACTCTATGCCGCCCGTCTAGGCTCCGCCGCGTGAAGATCGGAGTCGTCGGGCTGGGGACGATGGGCGCAGGCATCGCGCAGCTTGCGGTCGAGGCGGGACTCGAGACGGCCGGGCGCGAGGTCACCGACGAGCTCGGGCAGACGGCCCGAGGCCGGATCGAGCACTTCCTCTCCCGCAAGGTGGACAAGGGCCAGATCGAGTCCTTCGACATCGGACTTCTGTCCCTGACCACGGACGTGGCCGATCTCGCCGATTGCGACGTCGTGATCGAGGCGATCATCGAGGAGCTCGACCCGAAGCGGGAGCTGTTCACCGAGCTCGAGCGGGTCTGCCGCGCCGACGCCGTGCTCGCGACGAACACCTCCGCACTCTCCGTCACCGAGATCGCCGGCGCGACGTCGACGCCGGAACGGGTGGTGGGGATGCACTTCTTCAACCCTGCGCCCCTCATGCCGCTCGTGGAGATCGTTCGCGCCGAGCGCACGTCGGACGAGGCCTTCGACGCCGCCTACGAGCTCGGGGAGCGGCTCGGCAAGCATCCGATCCGCTGCCACGACACGCCGGGCTTCGTCGTCAACCGCATCCTGATTCCGCTCCTGAACGACTGCGTCCGCGTCCTCGACGAGGCCCGGGTGACGCCTGCCGACCTCGACGCGGGCATGAAGCACGGAGCGGGCTGGCCGATGGGGCCGTGCGAGCTCGTCGACCTCGTCGGGATCGACATCCACGTGCACGCAAGCGAAGCGCTCTGGGAGAAGCTGCGGGAGCCCAGGATGGCCCCACCGCCACGGCTCGTGGCGATGGCGAACGCCGGCCTTCTGGGCCGCAAGAGCGGCCGCGGTTTTTATTCGTACTAACGAAACGCGAAGGATTTCCAGGCGTGCAGTGAGTACCCTGGGAGCGCCGATGAAGCGGATCCTGCTCACGCTCGCGGTTCTCGGGGCGCTCGTGCTGCCGGCTGCTGCGCTCGCACGCGCGGACGGGCGGGCCAAGCCGGGCTATCTCGTCGTCCGCCAGGCCAGAGGGGACGGCGGCGTCAGCGGCCACGCGGTCGTCACGGTCGTCGTGCACGGTTTCGTGCTCGGCAGAGTCTCCCAGGAGGCGCGCGTCGACATCTACCAGGCTCCCTCTCCAGGCAGCCAGGGTCCGCAGGCGTCGGCCGGTCCTGCGGGAGATGTGTCCAAGCGTGCCGTCAAGTGGCGCAGCTTCGCCGGGACCGAATTCAGCGGTAGCGGGTTCCGCTTCTACGCTCCCGCCGGCTACTACCGCGTCGTCGTGCGTGGGTCGGGCATCTACCTCTTCACGGGAGGTCGTGGCAACGTGACGCTGCACGGCTCGTCTTTCGCTCCTCGTGCAGACGGCATGTTTTCCGTCGACGGCCGCGCCTTCCGTTCGTTGCCGACGCGGATGCTGAATCGCAGGATTGGGCAAGGATGACGGCGATGGCCGGCGAGTCGCAGACGATTCTCGTGGTCGAGGACGAGCAGGCGATCGCCTCGTTCGTCTCCGCATACCTCCGCAAGGACGGCTTCGCGGTCCGGATGACCGCGAGCGGGCGCGAGGCGCTGAGCCTCGTCCATTCCGAGGCGCCGGCGCTCGTCATCCTCGACCTGATGCTGCCCGATCTCGACGGGTTGGAGGTCTGTCGGCGCATCCGCGAGACGAGCACCCTGCCGGTGCTGATGCTGACGGCCCGCGACGACGACCTCGACAAGATCGC
>Ga0335083_10008321_pt1 | contig 12680 bp, 12 predicted proteins | sample Lox_Sample_42_FD_206716 | JGI IMG/M metagenome (GOLD analysis project Ga0335083, IMG submission 206716) | Soil microbial communities from Loxahatchee National Wildlife Refuge, Florida, United States - Lox_Sample_4.2 | ecosystem: Environmental > Terrestrial > Soil > Wetlands | place: USA...
AAAGACGCGCAAGCAGTTCGGCGTGCCGATCGGCAAGTTCCAGGCGCTGCAGCACCGCATGGTCGACATGTTCGTGAATTACGAACAGGCGGTCTCGATCACGCTGATGGTGACGCTGAAGCTCGGCGAGTCCGATGAGGAACGCGCCAAGGCCGCGTCGGCCGCGAAGGCCGAGATCGGAAAGGCCGGCCGCTTCGTCGGCCAGCAGGCGATCCAGATCCATGGCGGCATGGGCATGACGGACGAGCTGAATGTCGGTCACTATTTCAAGCGGCTGACCATGATCGATACGCTTTATGGGTCGACCGATCATCATCTGCGCCGCTACGGCGCGCTTGCCGTCGCGGCCTGAGGCCCTCAGCTCGCGGCCTGCAGGCGCTCGCGGGCACGCGTCCCTGGCAGGATCACGGTGACGGTCGTGCCTTCGCCGGGCGCGCTCCGCAGGGTGATGCGTCCGCCATGCGCGGCCGCAAGCCCCTTCACGATCTGAAGTCCCAGGCCTGCGCCCTTCTCGCCCACGACGGCGTCGTGGCGACCTTGGCCGAAGCTCTCGAACACCTGCGTGTGGAATTCCGGCGCGATGCCGATGCCCGTGTCGGAGACGCCGAGCACGAGACTGTTGTCCGGCTCCGTGCGCGCAAAGCAGGTGACTCGCCCGTTGGCGGGCGTGAACCGGAATGCGTTCGAAAGCAGTTGGGAAAAAATCTCCCGCAGCGCGCGCTCGTCGGCGAACAGGACGGGGAAATCCGCCGGGATCTCGAGCGCGAGCGACACGCCTCCGGACTGCGCTCGGCTAGACATCGACTGCACCACGTCCGCGCACAGAATCCCGAGATCGACATCCGTCTCATTCAGCGTGCGCTTGCCGGATTCGATCTTTGCAAGCTCGAGGATGCCGTTGATCAGAGACAGCAGGTGCTTTCCCGAGCCGTGGATGTAGCCGCCATATTCGGCGTACTGATCGACGGCCGATGTACCGAGCGCCTTGGAGTTGATGATCTCGGAGAAGCCGAGGATGGCGTTGAGCGGCGTCCTCAATTCGTGGCTCATGTTCGCGAGGAAAGCGGCCTTGGCGCGCACCGCGGTCTCCGCGCGATCGCGCGCGCTGTCCGAAACATTCTTGGCCGCCTTCAGATCGTCGACAAGCTTCTCCTGCGCGCGTTCGAGCACGAGCATTTTCTTGCGCGTGCGATAGTTCGCCTGGAAGAGCGCCACCATCAAGAGCCAGTAGGCGAAGATCGTCGCAGCCGTGACCCAGTGGCCATAAGAAACAGAGCCGAGCGACAGGATGACCAGAAACAGCGGCAGCGGCGCCAGGCCGGTCGCATAGTGATAGGTCCCGAGCGCCGTCCAGCTCGTCAGCGAGACGACCAGCGCAATGCCGACAAGGACATGGTTCATGTCCTGGCCGGGTGTCCAGATGATCAGGGCCGATGCGCACCAGGCCGCTATCTGTGCGAAGGAGAGCCAGGTGAAGGCGTGCGCGAGGCGGCGCGTATCGGCGATCGACGTTCCGGCCCGCTTCAGCATTGCCTCATAGGCGAGGCCGCACACGACGCCGGTGGCGAGAAACAGCGTGGGCCAGAGGATAAGGCGCCATGCCGGTATCCAGCGCGCATTGGCGATCGCGAGCGCGATGGCTGCGATCGGGCCCAGGATGGCGGGCGCCAACGCACCGTCGCGCGCGAGCGACAGCTGGCTGCGCACCAGCCACGCCTCGTCTTCTGTCGAGGGGGAGTACGAACCCTTGAGTTCGGCGAGGACTTCCTCGAGAAGCCTTTTCGCCCGACCGCTTGTTGTCGCCATGTCCCCGATCGCCGCCCGACGCTATGGTCTTGAAGGCGCCGATCCTGCCTCGCCAAGGGTTAATGGACTTTTCACGATTGCGGCGACGGCCGGTTAATACGCGATAACATCGATAGGAGAGCTCGCTTGTCTGCACTTCTGGTTGAAAAGTCCGGACCCGTCGTCACCCTGACGATCAATCGTCCCGAGATGCGCAACCCCCTGGGCGAGGAGGGCGATGGCGAGCTGTTTGCCGAGGCTGCGGCACGGATCAACGCCGATCGCGAGGTGCGCTGCACGATCCTTACCGGTGCGGGGACGGCGTTCTCCGCCGGCGGCAACATCAAGGCCATGCGGGAACGGGCGGGCGCCTTCGCGGGCTCCGGTGCTGAAATCCGCGAACGCTACAGGACGGGAATCCATCGCCTCGTGCGCGCGCTCTGGGGTCTCGAGACGCCGCTGATCGCGGCCGTCAACGGTCCGGCGATCGGGCTCGGCAACGATGTGGCCTGCCTCGCCGACATGCGCATCGCCGCGGACAATGCCGTGTTCGGCGCGACTTTCCTCAAGATCGGTCTTGTGCCCGGCGATGGCGGCTCGTGGATCCTGCCGCGCACGATCGGACATGCACGCGCGGCAGAGCTGTTCTTCACGGGCGACACGATCGACGCGGCGACCGCGCTATCCTGGGGCCTCGTCAACAAAGTCGTGCCGGCGGCAAGCCTGATGGAGGAAGCACGCGCGCTCGCGGCGCGGATCTGCCGCCAGCCTCCCGACGTCTTGCGCATGACAAAGCGCATGATGCGCGAAGGCCAGAATGTCGGTTTCGAAACGATCATGGAGATGTCGGCGGCGATGCAGGCGCTCGCGCACACGACCGAGGATCACCAGGAAGCGGTCGCCGCCTTCTTCGAGAAGCGGCCGGGCTCCTACAAGGGCCGCTGAATACCTACGCCGCCTTTTCCGCGCGCGGACGTGCGCGGTTCGGCGGCAGGTACACTGTCACCGTCGTGCCGACGCCGACCTTGCTCTCGAGCGCGATGCGGCCGCCATGGGCCTCGACGAGGCCCTTGACGATCGGAAGGCCGAGGCCCGTGCTTTTCTCGGTCGTGACGACGTCGTGCTGTCCCTGGCCGAAATCCTCGAACACGCGTGCCTGATCCTCCGGCGCGATGCCGACGCCGGTATCGGCGACGCCGAAGGAGATTGAAGCACCCGCTGCGGGGCGTACGAAGGCCGTGATCGTGCCGCCCTGTGGCGTGAACTTCGCGGCGTTGGAAAGCAGGTTCAGCACGATCTGCTTCATCGCACGCTCGTCGGCGTTGATGAAAGGCAGGTTCCTCGCGATGTCGGTCTTGAGCACGAACCCGCCGCTGTCCGCCTTGGGCTCCATCAACGCGGTTTCTTCCGCCACGACCTGGCCGAGATCGAAGTCGGTCTCCTTGAGCGACAGGGCGCCGGCCTCGATCTTCGCGAGATCGAGGATGTCGTTGATGAGCGCAAGCAGGTGGCGGCCGGATTTGTGGATGAGGTCGGCATATTCGACGTGCTTCTCGATGCTCTCCGCGAAGGTGCGCGACGCGATGATCTCGGAGAAGCCGAGGATTGCATTGAGCGGCGTCCTGAGCTCGTGGCTCATATTGGCGAGAAATTGCGATTTGGCGCGGCTGGCCGCTTCCGCGCGATAGCGCGCCGTGTCGGAATCCGACTTCGCGTTGCCGAGCGCGATGATGAGATCGTTCTTGTCGCTCCTGAGGAGAAGCATGTCGCGCACGGTCGTGTAGATCTGCAGCGAGAGGTGACCCATATACGCGATATAGGCGAGGCTGAGCAGCGCGAGTCCCAGATAGATCGGCCCGCCCTGTGCGAACAGCGGGATGGCGAGCATCGCCGGGCTGTAGGTGAGGAAGCCCGTGACGGCGAGCGGGCGGGAGGCGCTGACGAGCGCGGTGTTGCCCGCGAGCGTCGCCGCGAACAACAGGATGAGCAGCATGTGGTTGAGGTCGTCATGCGGCGCCCACAGCACGATTGGCATGGCGTTCCACGCGATGCCGAACACCAGAAAGCACGCGACAAAGCGTGCGTTCCATGTTGCGTAGCCTTTCTCGGGCAGCTCGGCGAGGAAGCGATGCGCGAAGAATCCCTGCGGCACCATCGTGATTGCGACCGACGCAACCCAGGCGATCAGCGGCGGCCACGCGATCCAGTGATGGAACATCACCGCGATGATCGCGGCGAGCACCGGCATCGTGTACGAGCTCGGCTTCATGTTGCGCACGGCAAAGGCGAGCTGTTCGAGCGCGAGCTTTTCGTCGCGTCCCGAAGGCTCCAACGTCGCAGCGTCAGTCTTGCGGCGGCCCGGCCCGGCCATCGTCACTCCGGCTCCCAAGAAGCCGGCATATTGGAATAGGCAAGGTTAAGAAGGGTTTTCAGGGCCGTTAACGGCCCGAGATTTGGGCCGATCCGCCTGCCATTGCAACGACCTCTAGCCTCGCCCTAACGTCCCTCCCGGTCGAAATAGGAGAGAGAAATGGCCATTGGAGTGATCGCGACGCTGAAGGTGCAGCCCGGCAAGGGCCCCGATTTCGAGGCGGTGTTCAAGGACCTGGCGGCGCAGGTGCGCGCCAACGAACCCGGCAACAAGCTCTACCAGGTGTTCAAGTCCAGGAAGGACGCCGATACCTACATCGTCATGGAGATTTATCAGGACCAGGCCGCGCTCGAGGCGCATGGCAAGTCGGACCATTTCAAGGCCGCGGGTCCCAAGATCGCGCCGACCATGGGCGGCCGTCCGGACGTCGCGTATTTCGACGCGGTGTAAAGACTTTCCTTCCCCGTGCGCGACAGAGCATGGGGGAGGAAGCTCAAATCTTCACAAACGGGATCAGCATCGGCACGCGCGCCGCGTAGGCGTCGTATGCCTTCGCGTCGAGTTCGGCGCGCAGGAAGCGTTCCTCGACCCGCGCCTTGATGTACCAGCCGAGCAACATCACCGTCGCGCCGACAAACGCGACGAGCGTCGCGCTTGCGACCGCGGTCGCGTAGGACGCGAGGATGATTCCGGTGTAGATCGGATGCCGCACGATTCCATAGGGACCGGTGTCCACCACATGGTGCCCGGCCTTCTTGGTGACGTTGCCCGACCACAATCTGCCGAGATGGATCCGGGCCCACCAGGTGAAGGCAATGCCCAGGGCAGTGAGCGCCGCCATCGCCCAGTCCAGCGCCTCGTTGTGCGGCCAGAGATGGGGCAAAGCGCGACCCGCCCGGAAGGACCCGAACAGCATGACGGCGCCGATGACCGTGACGAAGCGGTAGACGATCTCGCTGCCGAAGAAGGGACGCTTGGTGGTCGGTGCAGACCAGATTGCGGCTGCAAACCACGACACCACCCAGAAGGCCCAGAGGCCGTAGATCACGACCTCAGGCTCTGTTGGGGCTAACCCCGCATTTGGTCCCACGGCAAATGTCCCGGTCTCGCGGGACAAGACATGTGGATGACAGCCTCAGAATGCAAGCGTCTTGGCCTGCTTCACCAGGGGTAGCTTGCGGATGTCCGAAAGGACCTTCTCGGCCACCGGACCGTCGACCTCCACCAGGGCGATCGCGTCGGCGCCGGGCGCGCTGCGTCCAAGGTTGAAATTCGCGATGTTCACCTTGGCATCGCCCAGGAGCGTGCCGAGCCGCCCGATGAAGCCCGGCTTGTCCTCGTTGGTGACATAGAGCATGTGCGGCGCGAATTCGGCGTCGAGGTTGATGTCCTTGATCTGGATGAGGCGCGGGCGTCCGTCGGAGAACACCGTGCCGGCAATGCTGCGCTTGAGCTCGGGCGTCGTGACCGTGATGCGCACATAGCCTTCATAGGCGCCTTGCTGGTCGCGGCGCGTCTCGCTGACGCGGATGCCGCGCTCCTTCGCGACCACCGGCGCATTGACCATGTTCACTTCCGACAAGGCCGGCTTGAGCAGGCCCGCGAGCGCCGCCTGCGTGAGCGCGCGCGTGTTGAGTGCCGAGGCCGTGCCTTCATAGACGATGTCGACCGCCTCGATCGCCGTCTCGGTCAGCTGTCCCGCGAACCCGCCGAGCTTCTCGGCAAGCGAGATCCACGGACGCACCTTGTGCGCCTCTTCGGCGCTGATCGACGGCATGTTCAGCGCGTTGGTCACGGCGCCTGTCAGGAGATAGTCGGAGATCTGCTCGGCCACCTGCAGCGCCACGTTCTCCTGCGCCTCGCTGGTGGAGGCGCCGAGATGCGGCGTAGCCACGACCTTGTCGCTGCCGAACAGCGGGTTGGATTTCGCGGGTTCTTCCTCGAACACGTCGAGCGCCGCACCGGCCAGATGTCCGCTGTCGAGCGCCGCCTTGAGCGCATTTTCATCGACGAGGCCGCCGCGTGCGCAATTGATGAGGCGGGCGCCCTTCTTCATCTTCTGGATGGCGTCGGCCGAAATGATGTTGCGCGTCTCGTTGGTCAAGGGCGTGTGCAAGGTGATGAAATCGGCGCGCGCCAAGAGATCGTTGAGCTCGACCTTCTCGGCGCCGATGTCGAGCGCGCGTTCGGGCGAGAGATAGGGATCGTAGGCGATCACTTTCATCCTCAGGCCCTTGGCGCGATCGGCGACGATGGTGCCGATATTGCCTGCGCCGATGAGGCCGAGCGTTTTGCCGGTCAGTTCGACGCCCATGAAGCGGTTCTTCTCCCACTTGCCGGCATGGGTGGAGGCGTTCGCCGCGGGCAGCTCGCGCGCCAGCGCCATCATCAGCGCGATGGCGTGTTCGGCCGTAGTGATCGAATTGCCGAACGGCGTGTTCATCACGATGACACCCGCTGCCGTCGCCGCGGGAATGTCGACATTGTCGACGCCGATGCCGGCGCGGCCGACCACTTTCAGGTTCTTCGCCGCCTTGATCACGTCAGCGGTGATCTTCGTCGCCGAGCGGATCGCGATGCCGTCATACTGATCGACGATCTTGAGCAACTCCTCCTTCGCCAGGCCGGTCTTTACGTCGGCCTCGACGCCGCGCTCCTTGAAGATGGCGACAGCAGCGGGAGAGAGCTTGTCCGCGATGAGAACCTTGGGCATGGAAACCTCCGAAGAGCCTTCCTTGCGGGAAGGCGAGCGCCGCGCGCGCGGCGCGTTTCGTGTTTTCAGTTGGCGGGCTTGACCTGGGACCACGCCCAGTCGAGCCATGGCATCAGCGCTTCGAGATCCGATTTCTCGACTGTGGCGCCGCACCAGATGCGCAGACCCGGCGGCGCCGAGCGATAGGCGCCGACATCGAGAGCGACACCCTCCTTCTCGAGCAGCGACGCGATCTTCTTCGCCGCGTCTGCCTGTGCATCCTCGCTCAAGCCCTTGAACCAGGGATCGACGATTTTCAGGCAGACGCTGGTGTTCGAGCGCGTGCCCTGTTCCTTCGCGAGGAAATCCGCCCAGCCGCATTCGCGCACCCAGCGCGCGACGACGCCGAGATTGGCATCGGCCCGCGCCATCAGCGCCTTCAACCCGCCGATGCCTTCCGCCCAGGTCAGCGCATCGAGATAGTCTTCGAGAGCCAGCATCGATGGCGTGTTGATCGTCTCGCCTTCGAAAATACCATCGTTGAGCCTGCCGCCCTTCGTCATGCGGAAGATCTTCGGCAGCGGCCAGGGTGGCGTATAGGATTCGAGCCTTGCAACCGCGCGCGGCGAGAGCACGAGCATGCCGTGCGCGGCTTCGCCGCCCAGCACTTTCTGCCAGGAGAAGGTCGTCACATCGAGCTTCTTCCACGGCAGGTCCATCGCGAAGGCCGCGCTGGTCGCGTCGCAGATTGTGATGCCTTCGCGATCGTCCGCAATCCAGTCGCCGTCAGGCACGCGCACGCCGCTCGTCGTTCCGTTCCAGAGGAAGACGATGTCGTGCGTCTTGGGTGCCTTGCCAAGGTCGGGAATTTCGCCGTAGCCGGCCTTGTGGACGGTCGCGTCCTTGAGCTTCAGCTGCTTGATGACATCGGTCACCCAGTCTTCGCCGAAGCTTTCCCAGGCAAACGCATCGACCGGCTTCGGTCCCAGCATCGACCACAGCGCCATCTCGACGGCGCCCGTGTCCGACGCCGGCACAATGCCGACGCGATAATCGTCGGGGATGCCGAGCAGCTTCTTGGTGCGATCGATGGCGTCCTTGAGCTTCGCCTTGCCCGGCTTCGAGCGATGCGAGCGTCCGAGCAGCGCCGCATTGAGCGCGTCGGGTGTCCAGCCAGGCCGCTTGGCGCATGGTCCAGACGAAAAAAAAGGCCGTGCGGGGCGCACGGCCGGTTCCTTACCGGTCATGTTTCATTCCTTCCAGAATGACTGCGCCTCGTTGGGGAGGCGTGGCCCACCGCCGATATAGAGGCTGGGTCCTCATGCGTCAATCGCGCTACGATCACAAATGATCGAAGGGGGATTTCATGTCACATCGAATAGTGAACGCTGTTTTTCTCAGTGCTGTCCTTGTTCTGCCGGTGTCTGCCCACGCGGCGGCAACGAAGATTTCCGATCCCGCGAAATTCGTCGCGGACGTCTACGCGCATCTGGAGAAGGTGAAGGACTACGCGGCGCCGACAGACATCTACTCGCCGCGACTGGCCGCGCTCTTCGCGCTCGATTCGAAAGAAGCGGGCGGCGAGGTCGGACGAATCGATTTCGATCCGTGGACCAACGCGCAGGATTTCCAGATCACGGACGTGAGCGTGAAGGCGCAGCCGGTCGAGAACACAAAAGATCGTGAGATCGTCACCGCGAAATTCAAGAACATCGGAAAGCCTGAGACGATCCTGTTCTACTTCGAGAAGGCGAAATCGGGCTGGCAGCTCGATGACATGCAGGCACCGGGCGGCGACCAGCCCTGGACGCTCTCGCTGATCCTCAAATATGGCTGGGCCGACGGAAAATAGGCGGCGCGGAACGCAGGTCCCGACCGAACGTTTCACCTTTCGAAAGGAAGGTGGCCGTGCCTCTCCAGTCTTCCCCAGCTGCTGCGGACTTCCCGTTCGAAGTTCCGATCGACAAAGTCGGCTTCATCGCCGTGAAGGCGAAGGCGTATGACGCCAAGGAAGGCGACAGCGATCCGAATTCCGGCTCGAACCCGAATGACGATCGCGACTACGACGTGCTCGAGGACAAGCCCTCCGATTTCACGCGCCGCGAGCTCAAAGACGCCATCCTGAGCCTGCCAAAGGACGAGCAGTTCGAGCTCGTCGCGCTCGCGTGGATCGGCCGCGGCACCTATTCCTGCGAAGAGTGGAAGGAGGCCCTCGACACGGCGCGCAACGAGCACCCGACACGCACCGCCGAATATCTCCTCGCACTGCCGCTCTTGGGCGACTACCTCGAGGAAGGCCTCGCCGCCTACGGCGAAGGCATCGTCGACGACAGCGACGAGCGTTAGCTCGGAATAGCGAACTGAGCGCCCCCTCCGCTTGCCGGAGGGGAGGACCTAAACCTCGATCTCGCCCGTCAGGTACAGCGCACACGGTCCCGACAGCACGGTGCGCGCGCCGTCATCGGTGCAGAGAAGGTCGCCGCCGCGCGGCGACACCTGGCGCGCCTTCAGAGTCGCCTTGCCAAGGCGCTTTGCCCAATAAGGCGTCAGCGCGCAGTGCGCCGATCCCGTCACCGGATCTTCCGGCACGCCCTTGTCGGGCGCAAAAAAGCGCGAGACGAAATCGTAGCCTTCATCGCCGGGCGCCGTGGCGATGAAGCCCCAGGCACCGACGCGTCTCAGCACGCGGGCAATGTCGCCCGGCCCCTCCATATCGCGCACAATCTTCGCGTCGTCCCACGCGCCCATCACGTAGCGGCCCTTGAGGAGTTCCTTGGGTGTGGGCACGCCAAGCGCCTCGCCGATGGCCTTGGCGAATCCGGCGGGCGCGTCGGAGAACGGTTTCGCGTGATCGGAGGGAAGGGACATGATGTGCCGGCCGTCGCGGCCGCGGTCGACGACGAGCGCACCGGACCGCGTCTCGAACGCAACCGATTTGAGTTCGGGTTCGATCTGCGCGAACAGCAGCCACGCGCTAGCCAGCGTGGCGTGGCCGCAAAGATCCACTTCGCCCTCGGGCGTGAACCAGCGCAGGCCGTATTTTGCTGGCGCGCTGCGCACGAAGAAGGCCGTCTCGGCAAGATTGTTCTCGTTCGCGATCTTCTGCATCAGCCCGGCCTCGAGCCAGGACTCGAGTGGCACGATGGCAGCAGGGTTGCCGCCGAACGGCGCTGCCGAAAACGCATCCACCTGCCACATCTTGAGTTTCATCGCCGATCACCTTGCTGACACACGAGTGAACGCTAGAGCGCGCACCGTGTCAGCAAGAACCCGCGCAAATGCATAGTGGCCACGATGTTCCGTCATGGCCTCGGGCCGTCACGCAGTCGTGACGTGCCTGCGGCCCTGGCGGCATTATCTTGGCCGCAAGAGATGGGGGATCTCATGCGCGCAATCGTTTCCTTTGTCGTTTCCTGGATGCTCACGGCGCTATCGGCAGGCGCCGCGACACCACCACCCTTGCCGGATTGCCGCGCTCCGGAGCATCACCAGTTCGATTTCTGGATCGGCCGCTGGGACGTGACCGACACGCAGACCGGCAAGCCCGCCGGCTCGAGCCTGATCGAGAGCCTCTACAAGGGTTGCGTGCTGCGAGAGAACTGGCGTGACCCGCAACTGACCGGTGGCAGCCTCAACATTTACGACACCCAGGACGGGAAGTGGCATCAGATGTGGACCGACTCCGTCGGAGCCGACCGGCTGTTCACGGGCGGACTCGTGAACGGCAAGATGGTGCTTGAGACGACATTCCGCAGCGCACGGTTTCCCGGCAAGACCGTGCTCTACCGCATGACGTTCACGCACAATGCCGACGGCAGCGTGCGCCAGTATTCCGACATCTCGACGGATGCCGGGGTCCACTGGCTCACAAATTACGATCTGACCTACCGGCGCGCGCGATAGCCTAAGGGGCGACGGTCGTCAGCGCGGCCCGTTTCTCGTTGAGCGCGCTCTTCATCGCCTTCTGCAGCTTTTCGAAGGCGCGCACCTCGATCTGGCGCACGCGCTCGCGGCTGACGCCGTATTTCTGCGAGAGGTCCTCGAGCGTCGCGGGATCCTCGCGCAGCCTGCGGGCCTCGATGATGTCGCGCTCGCGCTCGGTCAGCTCGCCCAGCGCGGAGGACAGAAGCTCATGGCGCTCGCCAAGCTCCTCGCGCTCCGCCATGCGCGTTTCCTGGTCGAGGGTCTCGTCCGCGATCCAGTCCTGCCACTCCGATTCCGAATCCGAGCGCAGCGGTGCGTTGAGCGAGGAATCCGGCGCCGAGAGGCGGCGGTTCATCGACGTCACCTCTTCCTTGGAGACGCCGAGCTTGTCGGCGATCTCGGTCAGATGTTCCGGCGTGAGGTCGCCTTCCTCGATCGCATTGATCTTGTTCTTGGCCTTGCGCAGGTTGAAGAAGAGCTTCTTCTGCGCGGCCGTGGTGCCGAGCTTCACGAGGCTCCACGAGCGCAGGATGTATTCCTGAATCGCGGCGCGGATCCACCACATCGCGTAGGTCGCGAGACGGAAACCCTTGTCGGGCTCGAAGCGCTTCACCGCCTGCATCAGGCCGACATTGCCTTCCGAGATGATCTCGGAAACGGGGAGGCCGTAGCCGCGATAACCCATGGCGATCTTGGCCACGAGGCGCAAATGGCTGGTAACCAGTTTGCGCGCGGCGTTCGGATCCTCATGCTCGCGCCAGCGTTTGGCGAGCATGTACTCTTCTTCCGGCTCCAGAAGCGGAAACTTCCGGATATCGGAAAGGTAACGTGACAGTCCGCCTTCACCCTGAAGGACGGGAAGTCCACGACTGCTCATACACTCGACCCCTAGGGTACAGCCCGCCGTCCAAGCCCGGTCAGGTTCAGCACCTCTGTTCCGATGAATCTAGAACGATTCAATCGCGCAAAGGGGCGAAATTTTCTTGGATGTTCGCCCCGCAACCCGGCTGAAAGATATGTACGATTATGGCGCGTTCAAGGAACGGAGCGCCGCCACCAGGCCCGCAAAGTCCGCGGGCCAGGCGGATTCGAAGCGCATCGTCTTGTGCTTCGTCGGGTGCTGGAAGCCGAGCACGAAAGCGTGAAGCGCTTGGCGCGGGAATTCCCCGGCCGTGGCGAAGGCCTTGGCCTCGCTCTCATTCTTGGCCCGTGGCGGCTGGCGCGCCCTCCCGTAGGACGGATCGCCGATGAGCGGGTGTCCCAGATGGGTGAGGTGCACGCGGATCTGGTGCGTGCGTCCGGTTTCGAGACGGCACTCGACGAGGCTCGCGAAAGGCCGTTCCTTCGGACCGAACGTCTCGAGCACGCGATAGCGCGTGCGCGCCTCCTTGCCGCCTGAGCGCATCACCGCCATGCGCTTCCGGTCGAACGGATTGCGGCCGATCTGTCCTTCCACGATGCCGGTGCCGGCGCGCGGGCTGCCCCAGACGACCGCGTGATAGGCGCGCTCGATCGTGTGGTTGGCGAATTGCTTGGCGAGGCTCCGCATCGCGCGTTCCGTTTTCGCCGCGACGAGGAGCCCGCTCGTGTCCTTGTCGAGGCGATGCACGATGCCGGGACGCGCCACGCCACCAATGCCCTTGAGCGAGGGCCCGCAATGGGCGATCAGCGCGTTGACGAGCGTGCCGTCGGGATTTCCCGCCGCGGGGTGCACGACCAGTCCCGGCGGTTTCTCGATCACGATCAGCTCGTCGTCCTCGTGCACGACCTTGAGCGGAATGTCCTGCGCTTCGGGAACCGCGGGCGCGGGCGGGGGCACGGCGACCACGTACTCCTGCTGCGGTTTGACCCTCGTATTGGCGTCTCTTATCGTCTCGGCCCCGCGCGTCACCTGGCCCTGATCAAGGA
>Ga0335083_10008322_pt1 | contig 12679 bp, 10 predicted proteins | sample Lox_Sample_42_FD_206716 | JGI IMG/M metagenome (GOLD analysis project Ga0335083, IMG submission 206716) | Soil microbial communities from Loxahatchee National Wildlife Refuge, Florida, United States - Lox_Sample_4.2 | ecosystem: Environmental > Terrestrial > Soil > Wetlands | place: USA...
CCGGCACGGTCTCGGCGCAATTGCCGCCGGCTTCGGCCGCGAGATCGACGATGATCGAGCCCGCCTTCATCGAGGCCACCATCTCGGAGGTGACGATGACCGGCGCCTTGCGGCCCTGCACCAGCGCGGTGCAAACGACGATGTCGTTCTTGGCCACGGTGGCGGCCATCAGATCCGCCTGCTTCTTGCGGAATTCGTCGGACATCTGCCCGGCATAGGGGCCGGTCTGCTTGGCCGATTCGTCGTCGTCCACACCGACATAGGTGGCGCCGAGGGACTTGATCTCCTCCTTGGCGGCGGGGCGGACATCGGTGGCGGAAACGATACCGCCCAGGCGGCGGGCGGTGGCGATGGCCTGCAGGCCCGCCACGCCAGCGCCGATGACGAAAACGCGCGCGGGCGGCACGGTGCCGGCGGCGGTCATCATCATGGGGAAGCCGCGGGTGAAGGCACCGGCGGCCTCGATCACACCCCGGAAACCGGCCAGGTTCGCCTGGGAGGACAGCACGTCCATGCTCTGGGCGCGGGTGATGCGCGGCAGCAGCTCAAGGCCGACCGCGTCGATCTTGGCGGCGGCCAGCGCCGGGGCCAGAGCCGGGTCGGACGCAGCACCCAGCGTGGCGACGACCAGCGTGCCCGGGGCGATCAGCGCGCGCACGGCCTCATCCGGCGCATTAACAGCAAACACAATGCCAGCCCCGGCCAGGGCGGCTGCGGCATCGGCCACGATCTCCGCGCCCGCGGCGGCGAATTCCTGGTCCGAAATGGCCGCCCCAATGCCGGCGCCCGCTTCCACGGCGACGGTCAGGCCCAGGGCTAAAAGTTTTTTCACTGTATCAGGCGTTGCCGCAACGCGAGCCTCACCCGCACGACGTTCCTTCAATACCGCGAGACGCATCTACCAATCCCTTAATTATTACCCACTTATATCGCAGCATGCTGGAGCCTGGACAAATATGCAAGCCTGACCCGGCCGTAACACATGCTCCTGCCACGCCTCGCACCAAAAAAAAAAATGCCAGCCAGCGCAACAGTTTTTGTTTCGCTGGGCCGGACTAAACCCACTGCCCGCGCCTTACTTGATGATAACGGCGACATGGCCTTTTTCCGCCGAAACGCCGATATATTCATAGGCGAGCCCGGTGTTGGCGATGAATTCCTGGAACGCCTTGTATTCGTGCGCCCGCCAGCCGGGATAGTTGAAATACTCGTCGAACAGAATGACCGTGCCACGTCCGATTCGCTCGCGCAGCGCCTCGAAAATCGTCACCGTGCTTGAATAGATATCGCAATCGACATGGATGAACGCCGCTGGACCAGGATTCGCGGCAATGAAGCCCGGCAGGGTCTCATTGAACCAGCCCGGATGCAGAGTGGCATTGGCCGGAACCTTGGGCAGCCTGCCGCGCTGGGTAAAGGCGCCGGTTTTTTCCTTGGTGCCGCGCCAGTCCTCCGGCAGTCCGCCGAAACTGTCGAACCCATGCACCTGGCGCGGCGTGAGCCCGGCGAGGTGGCGCAGCGAGGCACCGTTGGCGACGCCGAACTCCACCACCAGCCCCTCCTTCGGCGCCTGTCCGAAGGAAAATTTCATCAATTCGTCACGGTCAGCCAGGACCATCGCCTCCGGCATGTTGGCGATGATGTATTCAACGGCCTCCTTCTTGGCGTGCAGGCGCAGGTCGAGCCACAGATCGTTCACGTAGAACGTGTGCAGCAGCTTGCGGTAGGCACGGCCTAGCATGCCCTCGCGTAAAAAGCCCCGCTTCAGAATGGCCATCGTTTGCCTCCGCTCCCTTGTTTTGGGCGCCTATTTAGCCTGTGGCACCCCGGCGGCAAGTAGGGCCTCCTGCTGGCGCGCGGTCAAGGCCGCCTCGGCGAACCCGGCGATGGTCTCCTCGAACAGCCGCGCCCAGTTCAGCTCCGCGCCGAGGCGCAGGAACACCGCGCCCAGGCCGATGGCCGAGCGGTCCATGAGAACGAACTCCCGCGGCGGCTTCACGCCCCCGGTGCGTTGCAGCCCGGCATGAACTTTCTGCGCCACTTCCCGCCCGTAATCGGTGCCGCCGCCTTCCTGGATGGGCCGCACGCGGTCGTCGATCAGCGGGCCGTAGAGGAAGTTCGCCCAGTCGTTGAGCACCTCGATCTGCTCATCGGTGATGCCCGTGAAGCCCCATATGTCATAGGCGTGCTTGGCGCGGGCGATGTCCTTGTCGCGCACCGCGGCGTAGAGCTCCAGCACGCCGGCGACGAATTTCGCCTCGAACACGCGGATAGAGCCGTAATCCAGCAGGTTCAGCCCGCCCGCCTCGTTCACCTGGTAATTGCCCAGATGCGGGTCGCCATGGATGATGCCGTAGCGGTAGAACGGGATGTACCAGGCCCGGAACAAAGCGGTGGCGAGCGCGTTGCGCTGCTCCTGGGTGGGGTTCTGCTCCAGCCACGCCTTGAAGCCGGTGCCGTGCAGCCAATTCATGGTGAGCAGGCGCTTGGTGGAGTAGCCCTCCACCGGCACCGGCACGCTCACATCCGGCACGTCCTTCAGCATCAAGCCATAGAGGCGCATCTGCGCGGCCTCGCGCGTGTAGTCCAGCTCCTCGCGCAGGCGCTCGGAAAGCTCCACGTAAATGTCATCCTGGATGATGGCATTGTCCATGCGCTTATACAGGGCCATAGCCAGCTTCACCTGGCGCAGATCCGCCTCGATCACCGACGGCATGTCCGGGTATTGCAGCTTCACCGCCACGTCGCGGCCATCCGGCAAGGTGGCGCGATGCACCTGCCCCAGGCTGGCCGCGGCCAGAGCCTCATGGCTGAAGCTCTTGAACTTCTTCTCCCAGTCCGGCCCCAGCTCGCCCGCCATGCGGCGGCGCACGAAGGCCCAGCCCATGGCCGGCGCATTGGCCTGCAACTCGGCCAGCTGTGCGGCGTATTCCGGGGGCAGCGCATCCGGCACGGTGGAGAGAAACTGCGCCACCTTCATCATCGGTCCCTTGAGGTTCCCGAGCAGGGCTTTCAGATCCTCCGCATGGCGGGCCTGATCCGTCTTGATGCCAAACACCCTCTCGCCCGCGATGCGCGCGGCGATGCCGCCCACCGCGCCCGAGGTGCGGGCCATGCGGCGAACTTCGCCAAACAGGCTGCTGCCTTCGCGGTCGCTCATTGCGCGGCAAGCTCGTCGATGAAACCGGCGATCACGTTAAGACCTTTATTCCAGAATTGTGGGTCTGCGGCATCCAGCCCGAAGGGGGCGAGCAACTCCTTGTGCCGCTTGGTGCCGCCAGCGGCGAGCATCTGCTGGTACTCGGCGACGAAGCCGGGCTTGTCCGCGCTCTCCTGGTACACGGCGTAGAGCGCGTTCACCAGGCAATCGCCGAAGGCATAGGCGTAGACGTAAAACGGCGAGTGGATGAAATGCGGCACATAGGCCCAGAACAGCCGGTATTCCTCGTCGAAATGGAAGACCGGGCCGAGGCTTTCCGTCTGCACCTCAAGCCAGATCTCGCCGATGCGCTCGGGCAGCAGCTCGCCATTGCGGCGCTCGTCATGCAGCTTGCGCTCGAACTCGTAGAAGGCGATCTGCCGGACCACGGTGTTGAGCATGTCCTCAACCTTGGAGGCGAGCATGATCTTGCGCCGCGCCGGGTCGCTCTCGGCATTCAGCAGCGCGCGGAAGGTGAGCATCTCGCCGAACACGCTGGCGGTTTCAGCAAGTGTCAGCGGCGTGCCGGACATCAAGTAGCCCTGCGGTGCCGCGAGGCGCTGATGCGCGCCGTGGCCCAGCTCATGCGCGAGCGTCATCACATCGCGCGTGCGGCCATGGTAATTCATCAGCACGTAAGGGTGCGCCGAGGGCACGGTGGGGTGGGCGAAGGCGCCGCCGGATTTGCCCTCGCGCGGGGCGGCGTCGATCCAGTTCTTCTCGAAAAAAGGCCTGATGGTGTCAGCAAGTTCCGGGCTGAAGGCGCCGTAGGCGTCCAGCACCAGGGTCTTCGCCTCGGTCCAGGCGATGGGCTTGTCCGCATCGCCGGGCAGCGGGGCGTTGCGGTCCCAGTGCTCCAGCTTTTCCAGCCCCAGCCATTCCGCCTTCATCGCGTAATAGCGGTGCGACAGCCGGGCGTAGGAGGATTTCACCGCGGAGACCAGCGCGTTCACCACCTCGTCCTCCACCATGTTGGCGCGGTTGCGGAACGAGGTCGGCGCCGGGTAGTGCCGCCACTGGTCGTCGATCTCCTTGTCCTTGGCGAGCGTGTTGGTGATCAGCGAGAACAGCTTCTCCTGCCGGGCCATGCCCTCGCCCACCGCCTTGCCGGCGGCCTGGCGCACGGCGCGGTCCGGGTCGGAGAGCTTGTTCAGCGCGGCGGAGAGCGTCAGCTCCTCGTCTTTCACCTTCACCCGCATGGCGGCGGTGGTCTCGTCGAACAGACGGCTCCAGGCGGCATGGCCGGTCACGTCCTTCTCCAGCAACAGCTTCTCCACCTCGTCGGAGAGCTGGTGCGGCAGGAACACGCGCAGATCGCGGAACCAGGGGGCGTAGCGGGCCAGCGCCGGGTCGCGCAGCTTGTCGTTCAGCGCCGCTTCGTCGAGCCGATTCAGCTCCAGCGAGAAGAACAGCGTGTGCGTGCTGATGACGGTGACGCGCTCAGAAATCGTCTGGTAGAACTTGCCGTTAGCCGGGTTGGACGAATCGGCCGCGAACAGCAGTTGCGCGTAGGAGGAGAGCCTGCCCATGGCCTCGTGCAGCGCCTCGTATTCACCCACAGCCTCGGCCAGCTCCGCGCCGGAGAGCGCCGCCAGTTTGCCAGCATAGCGGGCGGAGAACGCCTCGGCCCGCGCCTGCGTGGCCTTGAGGTCGGCGGCGATGCGCGGGTCTTCCGGGCTTTCGTACAGATCGCGCAGGTCCCAGTCTGGCAGGGAGCCCTCCACGCCGCCTGCCAAGCCTTCGGGGTGCCGCATGATCCTGGTCTCGGTCATCGCTCAATCCGCTCCTTTATCCGTCCCACAGATTTAGGCCGAACCGCGCGAAGGTCAAACGGTTGGCAGCGCCACGCAAACCCCATAGTCCTGATGGCATGACAGGAATTACACTGCGCAGGGAAGCCGGTCCGCTCGGCCTGCTCTTCGCCAGCATCGGCGGCATGGTCGGCTCCGGCTGGCTGTTCGGCGCGCTCAACGCCGCCAAAATCGCGGGGCCGGCGGCGATGATCTCCTGGGTGATCGGCGGGTGTGCCGTGCTGCTGCTCGCCTTCGTCTATGCCGAGCTGTCCACCATGTTCCCGCGCCCGGGGGCGGTGATCCTGTTCCCGCAACTCTGCTTTGGCGACCTCGCGGCGCAGATCATGAGCTGGGTCAACTTCCTCGCCTATGTCGCGGTGTCTCCGGTCGAGGCCGTGGCGGTGGTCTCCTACGCCGCGAATTTCTGGCCGGGGCTGGCGCAGGCGGGCGTGCTGACCGGACCGGGGCTGGCCGCCGCGGTGGCGCTGATGGCGCTGTTCGTTGTCATCAACATGTTCGCCATCCGGCTGGTGCTTGCCGTGAACAATGCCATCACCTGGTGGAAGCTCGCCGTGCCGGCGGGGACCGTGGCGGCGCTGATGGCAGTGCATTTCCGGGTGCAGAACTTCACCCAGTTCGGCTTCGCCCCCGCGGGCGCCGGGGGCGTGCTCGCCGCTGTCTCGGGCTCGGGCATCATCTTCACCTATCTCGGCTTTCGGCAAGCCATCGAGCTGGCGGGCGAATCCGGCAATCCGCACCGCAACCTGCCCTTCGCGATCATCGGCTCGGTGCTGTTCTGCATCCTGCTCTATGCCGGGCTGCAACTGGCCTTCATCGGCGCGCTGCCGCCGCAAGCCCTGGCGCATGGCTGGGCGGAGCTGAAATTCCCGGGCGTCTCCGGCCCGTTCGCCGGGCTGGCGGCCACGCTCGGCCTGCCCTGGCTGGCGGCGGCCTTGTATGCCGACGCGGCGATCTCCCCCAGCGGCGCCGGGATCATCTACAACACCACGGCGGCGCGGGTGATCTATGCCAGCGCGCATGGCGGGCTGATGCCGCGCCGGCTCACCCGGCTCTCCGGCAGCGGCGTGCCGCTCGCAAGCCTCGGCCTCGCCTTTGCCGCTGGGCTGCTGTTCCTGCTGCCCTTGCCCTCCTGGCGGCAGCTGGTGACGTATATTTCCTCCATCGGCGTGCTGGCCTACGGCACCGGGCCGGTGGTGCTGGCCTGCTTCCGCGCCACGCTGCCGGAGGCGCAGTTCCCCCGGCCGTTCCGCCTCGCCGCCGCGCAGGCGCTCGCCCCGGCGGCGTTCATCATCGGCAATCTCGTGGTGTTCTGGGCCGGGGCGGCGGTAACGAACCATCTGTTCGGCGCGCTGCTGGCGGCGTTCATCGCCTATTGCGGCTGGCAACTGGCTACGCGCAAAACGCTGCGGCATTTGCACTGGCGGGGTGCCGCATGGTTGCTCCCCTACTTCGCGGGACTATGGCTGATCACCTGGCTCGGCCCGCTGCACGGGCTGGGCTGGCTCGGCCAGGGCAGTGGTGCTGCGGCCATCGCGGTGTTCAGCATGCTGATCCTGGCGCTGGCCCGGCGCTGCGCCCTGCCCGACCCGGCTGCGGCAAAAGCCAGGTTCGGCCACGCATCTTGAACCGCCGCGCCGCCAGGCTCACCTCAGAGCCAGTGCGGAGAACAGCCATGGCCTATGAGTTGTACTACTGGGACGGGTTGCAGGGGCGCGGCGAATTCGTCCGGCTAGCCCTGGAGGCCGCAGGGGCGGACTATACCGACATGGCGCGGCAGCCAGATGGCACCGAAAAAATGATGAAGTTCCTGGAGAGCCGGAAAACCCCGCATATCCCCTTCGCGCCGCCATTTCTGAAGCATCGGGAGGTGATCGTCTCCCATGTCGCGAACATCCTGCTCTATCTTGGGCCCCGGCTCGGCCTTGCCCCGGCGGATGAAGCCGGCCGGTATTTCGCGCATGGGTTGCAGCTCACCATTACGGACATGGTGGCGGAGATTCACGACACCCACCACCCGATTGCCAGCAGCCTGTATTACGAGGACCAGAAGGAGGCCGCGCTGGCGCGGGCCACGGCGTTTCTGCGCGACCGTTTGCCGAAATTTCTCTCCTATTTCGAGCGTGTGCTGCAGCAGAACCCGGACGGTCCGGCCCATGCGGTGGGCGGCGCGCTGTCTTACGTGGATACGTCTCTGTTCCAGCTCGCGGATGGCTTGCTGTACGCCTTCCCCAAGGCCATGCGGGGCTGGAGCAACGACTATCCGGCGCTGGAGGCGCTGCACCGCGCCGTGCGGCGCAGGAAAAACATCGCCGGCTATCTCGGCTCGGCGCGGCGCATCGCCTTCAACGAATCGGGCATTTTCAGGCATTATCCGGAGCTGGATCAGGCTCCGGACTAAGAGTCACATGCCGATGGCGCGGCGATACACGTCCAGCAGGGTTTCCTGCTCCTCAACCTCCGCCGGCTCCTGCTTGCGGATGCGGATCAGCTGGCGGATCACCTTCACGTCGAACCCGGCGGATTTCGCCTCGGAATAGATATCCTTGATGTCGTTGGCGAGCGCCTTGCGCTCCTCCTCCAGCCGCTCGATGCGCTCGATGATGCTGCGCAGCCGCTCACCGGCGATATTGGTCGGCTTGTCTTCGGTCGCGGCCTGGGACATCGGTATCACTCCTGCTCGTAAAGGAGCGCCGGGATAGAACCTGGCCTCGGGCGGCGTCAATGCCCGTATTGCCGGGCGGGGTTGCGCCGGCGAAACGGCTGGCGGATAGATGAGGCGTGGAGGAAGACAGGCGCAAATTTTTGCGGCGCATCTTTGGCGCGGCGATTGCCGCAGCCAACCCGGCTTTTTGTGTGCCCGCGCACCTGCCCTCGCCTGGCCCTGGCCGGAATATCGTGATCGGCGCCGGCAAGGCCGCCGCCTCCATGGCCGCCGCGCTGGAGGCCGCCTGGGGGGATGCCGAATATTCGGGCGTCGTTGTCACCCGCTACGACCATGCGGTGCCCACGCGCAGGATTCGGGTGCTGGAAGCCGCCCATCCGGTGCCGGATGCGGCGAGCGAGGCAGCGGCACGGGAGATATTGGCGGCGGTGCGGAACCTCAGCCCCCAGGACCAGGTGGTGGCGCTGATCTCGGGTGGCGCCTCGGCGCTGATGGCCCTGCCCGCGCCGGGCATCACCCTGGCCGACAAGATTTTGGTGAACAAGGCGCTGCTCGCCTCCGGCGCGCCGATCTCGACCATGAACCGCATCCGCACGGCGCTGTCCGGCATCAAGGGCGGCAAGCTCGCCGCCGCCTGCGCCCCTGCCCGGCTCGTGACCCTGGCGATTTCCGACGTGCCGGGGGATGACCCGGCCATCATCGGCTCCGGCCCCACCTGGGGGCCGGGCGCGGATTACCGGCTGATCGCCACGCCAAGAATGGCGCTGGAAGCCGCCGCGCGAGAGGCCGAAATGGCGACCGAGATCCTGGGCGACGCGCTGGAGGGCGAAGCGGCGGAGCTGGGCCGCGCCCATGCAATACTGGCGCTGCGGACGCCCGGTCCCAAACTCCTGCTCTCCGGCGGCGAGACCAGCGTGAGCATCGGCGCCGGGCCGGCGGGCCGGGGCGGGCGAAATATGGAATATCTGCTCAGCCTCGCCTTGGCTCTGAACGGTGCCGCCAATATCTGGGCGCTAGCCGGGGATTCGGACGGAATCGACGGCACCGAGGACGCCGCCGGGGCAATGATCGGGCCGGACACGCTCGCCCGCGCCGCCGCGCTGGGGCTGGACGCGGCGGACTTCCTCGCCCGGCACGACAGCTATAGTTTCTTCCACGCGCTCGGCGACCTCGTCATCACCGGGCCGACACTGACCAACGTGAACGACATCCGCGCCATACTCATCACATGAGGTTGCCATGACCGAACGGTTGCGCCGCCATCGCCGGACCAAGATCATCGCCACGCTGGGCCCCGCAAGCTCCACCCTGGAGATGATCGCCCAGCTCTTCCAGGCCGGGGCCGACGTGTTCCGCCTCAATTTCTCCCACGGCACTCATGAAGACCATGCCCGGCGCATCGAGATGATCCGCGCCGTGGAACAGAAATTCCGCCGGCCCATCGGCATCCTCGCCGATGTGCAGGGGCCGAAACTGCGCGTCGGCACCTTCCAATCGGGACGCGTGCAGCTTCAGGCGGGCCAGCATTTCATTCTGGACATGAACATGGCCGCGGGCGACACGCGGCGCGTCTGCCTGCCGCACCCGGAGATCCACGCGGCGGCGGAGATCGGCACCACGCTGCTGCTCGATGACGGCAAGCTGCGGCTGCGCGTGCTGCACAAGCGCGGCGACCACCTGCTGACCGAGGTGCTGAACGGCGGCGTGCTCTCCGACCGCAAGGGCGTGAACGTGCCGGATGTGGTGCTGCCGATTCCGGCGCTGACGCCCAAGGACCGCGCCGATCTCGACTTCGTGCTGCCCCTGGGCATCGACTATATCGGCCTGTCCTTCGTGCAGCGGCCCGAGGACGTGGCCGAGACCAAGGCCCTGGCGGCGGGCCGCGCCTGCGTGATGGCCAAGCTGGAGAAGCCGCAGGCGCTCGATAACCTTGAGGCGATCCTGGACCTCGCCGACGCGGCGATGGTGGCGCGCGGCGACCTTGGCGTGGAGCTGCCGCCCGAGGAAGTGCCGATCGCGCAGAAGCGCATCATCCGTGCCGCCCAGCTGCGCGGCAAGCCGGTGGTGGTGGCAACACAGATGCTGGAGAGCATGATCTCCGCCCCCGCCCCCACCCGCGCCGAAGCCTCCGACGTGGCGGCAGCGGTGTTCGACGGCACTGACGCGGTGATGCTCTCCGCCGAATCCGCCGCCGGGCAATACCCGCGCGAGGCGGTGAACATGATGGACCGTATCGTCGCCCGCGTGGAGCGCGACGAGGACTGGCGCAAGGGCCTCGACGCCAAGCGCCCGGCACCAGAGAAATCCTCCGCCGATGCCATCGCCGCCGCGGCGGTGCAGGTAGCGCATACCATCGGGGCGCAGGCGATTGTGGCCCTGACAGAATCCGGCTCGACGGCACTGCGAGTCGCCCGCGAAAAGCCGGACTGCCCGGTGCTGGGGCTGACCACCAGCCTGGCCGTGGCAAGGCGCCTGGCGGCCGTGTGGGGGGTGCATGCCATCACCACCGAGGGCGTGCATTCCATGACACAGGCGGTCGAGCACGCGCTGAAACTGGCCCGCACCGAGGGGTTCGCTAAGAAGGGTGATGAGATCGTCATCGTCGCCGGAATCCCCTTCGGACAGGCGGGCACGACCAACGCCTTGCGCGTGGCCCGGCTATAGCCAGATTACAAATTTGCAGCACGACATTAAATCGTTTAATTTCAAATACATACAACAAAGCGTTGGCAAATTTAGCGCTTGGCGGCTTACGGTTTTGGCTGTATTTACTCTACAGTAATTTACGCTTCCGTTACTTTTTTTGAGGATCGACCATTGCAAACACTGCCTTCGGCCCCGGTGCGGGGCAAAGCCCTTCTGAGCCTCGGATTAACCGCCCTCGTGGTGACCGGCTGCGCCAAGTCGGGGCAGCAGGCCACCCTCGAGCCGCCGTCGCCCCCGGTGGGACATTCCTACCCCGTGGCCGTGGATGTGCCGCCGCCGGTCTCGCCGGGGATCAAGTTCTCCGCTGCGCAGCATGAGCAGGTCCAGCAGGCGTTCAACGTCATCGGGCTGAAATCCGCGCTGATGGTGGCAGCGCTCACCTGCGGCGAGCAGGACCGGTACGATGCGTTCATGCAAGACTTCCAGCCCCATGTGCTGCAGGCGCAGCATGTGATGGATGCATATTTCCGCAAGGCCAGCGGCCGCTACAGCGGGCAGAAGATGGAAGACAGCTTCGTCACCCAGCTGGCGAACAACCAGACCATCGCCGGCATGACGCAGGGCTCGGCCTTCTGCGTGAACAACACCGCCGAGTTCCAGGCCGTGCTGGCGCTGAAGTCCAGCGACGATCTGGACCATTTCGTAACCGACCTGTCGCCTGCGGCGGCGGCCCAGGTGGCGAGCGCCACCCCCGCCCCATAAGCTGCTTCGGCATCCACGAAAAAGGCCCGCCGGAAGACGGGCCTTTTTTATTGTTACAGTGCCGCCTCGGCGAAAATTTTCGTTACATCCCCGCCCCAGTCGCCGTGATAGCGGGCGAGCCAGTGCTCGGCCTGGGTGGGCGCACCTTCGGCGATGTCCTGCAACGGGCGGAGATAGATCCGCTCATCCTCTCCGGCTGCGTTCTTGCGTGCCCGGTTCTTTAGCCCCTGCTCAGCAATCGCCAATACGTCGCGCGCCAGATCGCGCAGCGTGCCCGCGCCGAAGCCCGTGTTGATGCCAGTGACCGGCACGGCTTCGCGCAGGGCGAGGACATTCTGATAGCTCATCGGCCTGACCAGCGCCGCAGCCGCGTCCAGCGCCGCCTGGTCGTAGAAGATCCCGGTCCACAGCGCCGATTGCGCCAGCATCATCTCCGGCCGGCCGGAATCGGCACCACGCGTCTCGATATATTTCTTCAGCCGCACATCCGGGAAGGCGGTGGTGGCATGGTCGGCGAAATCGCCCATCGTGGCGCGCTCGCCCGGACGCGCCGCCAGCCGACCCGCCATGAAGTCGCGGAACGAGGCGCCGGTGGCGTCGAAATAATTGCCATCGCGGTAGACGAAGTACATCGGCACGTCGAGCAGCCAGTTGGCATAAGCCTCGAAGTCGAAACCATCCTCGAAGATCACCGCCGGGATGCCGGAGCGGGCGTTATCCGTGTCCGTCCAGACCAGGGCGCGGTTGGAGAGATAGCCGTTCGGCCTGCCCTCGTAGAAGGGCGAGTTGGCGAACAGCGCCGTGGCCAGCGGCTGCAGCGCGCTTGCCACCCGCATCTTCTTAACCATGTCGGGCTCGGAGCAAAAATCCAGGTTCGCCTGCACTGTGCAGGTGCGGAACATCATATCCAGCCCGCGCGTGCCGACTTTCGGCATGTATTCGCGCATCAGCTTGTAGCGGCCTTTGGGCATCATCGGCATGTCCGCCCGCTTAGCCACGGGGTGGAAGCCGAGCGGCGCGAAGCCAAGCCCGAGCTTCGGGGCGACATCGCGCAGCCTCTCGACATGCGCGTCCAGCTCCGCCGAGGTTGCGTGGAGGTCCGCCAGCGGCGCGCCGGAAAGCTCGAACTGCCCGCCCGGCTCCAGCGACAACGAAGCGGAACTGCCCTTCAGCCCGATGGTGTTGCCATGGTCGAGGATCGGCTCCCAGCCCTCGCGCGCCTGCATGGCGGCGAGCAGCGCGCCAATGCCTCCCTCTTCCTCATAGGTAGGCGGCGCGAAATCCCGCAGGCGGAAGCCGAATGCCTCGTGCTCGGTGCCGATTTTGTAGCTGTCTGCCGGTTTGCAGCCGGATTCGAGATAGGCGGCGAGGTCGCGCACATCCTCGACGATCCGCGAATCGACGTCTCCGGGGTTGGACAAGTTCTACTCCCTGTTCAGGGCTGCGCCGCGAGCTGCAGCGCCAGCCCAGCAATGGCGGCGGTTTCGGCCCGCAGGATGCGGGCTCCCAGGGACACGCGCATCACCTGGGGTGTGCGACCGATAGCTTCAAGTTCCGCCTCGGTAAAGCCGCCCTCGGGCCCGACCATCAGCGCCG
>Ga0335083_10008323_pt1 | contig 12676 bp, 12 predicted proteins | sample Lox_Sample_42_FD_206716 | JGI IMG/M metagenome (GOLD analysis project Ga0335083, IMG submission 206716) | Soil microbial communities from Loxahatchee National Wildlife Refuge, Florida, United States - Lox_Sample_4.2 | ecosystem: Environmental > Terrestrial > Soil > Wetlands | place: USA...
CTCGGCGGCGAGGCGCGCGCGCGAGCGCTGCAGCGGCAGCCACACGAGAGCGAAGACGAGGAGTATCGCCAAGATGGCCGCGCCCGTGGAAATCATGCGGCGCTCGCGTTCCGGTCGCGACCTCCACAGCGCGGCGTAGCTCATCGCGCCGCCTCCGTGACGGGCCCATTGCCGCGGCGCACGAGCAACTTGCCGCCCGAGTACTCGATGGACTTCGCGGGGCCGCCGGGCTCGGAAGCGGCGCGCGTGAGCCGCACCAGGAAATCGTCCTCGACCACGATGCCGCGTGCGCGCTTCAATTCCGCGAGGTTGCGGCTCATCTGCAGGTCGGGATCGACGACCACCTTCGCCTCGGGGAACGCCGCGCGGAAGATGGCCTCGCGCTCGCCTTCGAGGCGCACCCGCTCGCGCTCCAGCCGCAGCGCGTCGAATCCCACGAAGGCCACCTGCAGCACGGCGATGGCGGCGAGCAGCACGACCGCGGCGCGTGGAATGCGCGGAAGGCTGCGCCGGCGCGGCGCGAAGTCGCCCTGCAGCAGCTCGAAGCGCGAGCGGTCGGGATTGCCCTTCGCGAGCTCTTCCCAGCGCGAATCGTTGGAGAAGGCCACGCCGGACTCCGTGCTCCACGCGGCCAGGTCGGGCAGGCTCGCGTTGCCTTCGAGGTGAATGCGCGCGCCGGCCGGCTTCGCTCCGCGCGCCGCTGCCTCGTCCAGCGCCAGGCGCAACGCCAACGGAAGCGCGCCGGAGGCTTCGTGGTCGAAGGTGGCGCCCGCGCCGTCGTCGTCCACGAGCATGCCGCGGCGCGCGCTCCATGCGACGTGCCATTGCCCGCGCGAGGCGAGGTCGGTCTCGGGCCAGGCGCGCGCCGCCGCGAGGCCCGCGTCTTCCAGGGCGTCGAGCATCGCGCGCAGCCACTCGCGGTCGACCACCGCGACCACGGTCTCGCCGGAGGCTGTCTTCTCGCCCGCGACGGCGTGGATGTGCGAAGGATCGGCGAGGAGCCGATCCTCCACGGCGAAGGGCAGCAGCTCGCGGATTGTGGTGGGGCTCACGCGCGGAAGCTTCAGGCGCGCGAAGAGCACGCGCGAGGCGGGCAGCACGGCCTCGCGTTCCTCGGCGCGCGGCGCCATGTCGAGCGTCGTGGTGTCCTCGCGTAGCACGCCGCCGCGATCGTCCATGAGCATCCACGGGAAGCGCGTCGCCGCGTCGGGGCGCTCGAGGTTGGGAAGGAAGACGCGAAGCTTCATGGCCGCTAGAAACGGGGGCGTTGCCACACCAGGTTCACGCGGCCCTGCGTGCGAACGAGGAGGGCATCGGTGGCGAGCTGCACGTCGTCCTGCGCCACCACGACCTGCGTGGAGAAGTACGCGCTCTTCACGTCGAGGCTCGTGGGCACGACGGCGGCGGCATGCGAGTCCCAGTCCGTGATCGCCTGCGTCGCCTTGAAGGGGCGCGTCGCGCGGGCGGCGATGAAGCTCTCGATCTTGTCCTTCGGCACCGCGGGCATGAGCGCCATCAGCACGAGGTCGGGCGCGGTATTCACGTTGATGGCGGTGCGCTCCGGCAGCGCGGTCACATACGGGCGCAGCTTCGCCACCGTGGGCGCGTCGAAGCCGCGGATGCGATAGAGCTCCTCGACCTGCACCATGAGGCGATTGGCCGTGCGATACGGCTTGGCGAGCGAAAGATAGTACGGGTCCTCGGCGCCGCCGCTGCCGGTGACGGTGCTGTCCACGTCGATCCAGTCCACCACGGCATCGGCGAGCTGCGGCGGAAGGTCGAGCAGCGCCAGCAGCCGCTGGAAGGCCTGCATGTCCGCATCGCTCTTCTGCAGGCCGTTGAGCAGGTTGTTCAGGTTGAACTTGCCCTGCTCGTCGGTGATGGCGCCGGAGACCACCGCGCGTTCCACGGGCATGCCCGCGAGCGGCCGCGCCCAGCCTTCGTCGAGGCCGTCGTAGCTGCCCGAGGCCGCCATGTCCTGGAGGAGGATGCCGCGCGACCAGTCCACGCCGGCGCGGGCGAAGCTGTCGGCCTGCGCGCGCGCGGCCACGAGCGAGGTCTGGTCCAGCATCGCCGATTGCTGCGCGAGCATGAGCGCGGCGGCCGACGCGGCCACGGCCACGATGAGCACGGCGGTGATGGCGGCGACCCCGCGCTCGCGCTTCATTGCGTCCTCGGGATGTCGAGCAGGCGCACGATCTTCTCGCCGCTCGCGAGCTGCACGGTCACCTCGACCGCGTTGGGCGCGGTGGTCTGTCCCGAGCCCGGAAGCCCCCAGCTCGCGAGCCACTCGCCGTCGGGATCGAGGAAGCGGAACGAAAGCGACGTGACGTTTTTCAGGAGCGGCGTGGCCACCGCCTCGTCGCGCGGCGCGGCATCGATCCCGCCCCACGTGAGGCGCTCCACGGCGCCGTCGCGAAGCCGGTAGGCGACGCGCTGCGGCGCGGCGAGCGTGTTCTCCTGCAAGGGGCTGCCCGACCGGCTCACCGCGAGGCCCGTGTCCGAAGAGGTCGACTGCACGAGCGAGGACACCGGCATGAGGGTCGTGCCCTCGGGCCCGGTGGCCGTGCGCGAGGGCAGCACCGCGGCGACGTCGCGCTCGAGCCTTCCCACGAGCAATGCGATGTCGCGCCACTTGCGCGATTCCTTCTCGAGGGCGACGCGCGTCTCGAGCATCGCATCGAGGCTGCGGTAGGCGAAGCCCGCGACGATCGCGAAGATCGCGAGCGCGACCAGCAGCTCCACGAGAGTGAATCCCTTATGGCGAGACATAGACGGACAACCGCGTCAGCACGCGCGCCGGCTCGCGCGAATCGGACACGGAGAGCTCGACCTTGCGGATCGCCGGATTGGCGGTATCGCTCACCACCTGCTCGATGGTGAAGGAAGCGTCGCCCTCGGTGGCATCGAGGCTCGTGGTGCCGGTGTTGGGGAAGATGGCGCGCGCGCGAAGCTCGGCCGCGCGATTCTCCGCGGCCCACGTGGCGAGCAGGCGCGCACGTGTTTCGAACGAGCCGTCCGTCGCGACACTGGCCGCGCGCGTGGTGGCGGCGAGCGCGACCGCGAGGATCGCGACCGCGACCAGGATCTCCACCAGCGTGAATGCGCGCTGCGACTTCATCTTCATCCTTCGGAGAGCGTCACCGCGCCGGCGGCGTCGCCTTCGATGGCCCACGGATAGCCGCGCACCTCGAGCGAGATGCGGAACGGCACGCCCAGGCCGTCGGGCAGGAAGACCAGCTTGTCGCTCGCCTTGAGCGGCTGGCCGTCCACGTACACGCTCGTCACGTGCAGCGAGGAATCGAGGCGCTGCTCGTGGTCGCCGTCGCGGCGCCACTCGTTGCCGCGCAGCTGCCACGCGTAGAGGTAGCCGTCGCCGATCGCTAGCGCCATGGGCCGGCCGCCGAACCACGCCGCGTCGCGCGAGCGCTCGATCGAAAGGGCGAGCGTGCCCGATTCGCGCCGCGCGATCTGGCGCTCGTCGGGAAAGAGGTTCACCGCCGCCACCACGAGGATGATGCCCGTGATCGCGACGACCACGAGGATCTCGATCAGCGTAAAGCCGCTAGTCCCAGTTGCCGATGTCCGCCGCATTGCCCTCTCCGCCGCGCGCACGGTCGGATCCGAGGCTGAACACGTCGATCTCGCCGTGCACTCCCGGCGACAGGTACTGGTAGTCGCTGCCCCACGGGTCCTTGGGCAGGCGGTCGAGGTAGGGCTTGGTCCAGTTGCCCGGCACCGGATTCGACGCGGGCTTCTGCACGAGCGCCACGAGCCCCTGGTCCGTGGTGGGGTAGTTGCCGTTGTCGAGGCGATAGAGCTTGAGCGCCTGCACGATCGCGCTCACGTCGGCCTTGGCCGCGACGCGCTTGGCCTCGTCGGGGCGGTCCATGATGCGCGGCACCACGATGGCGGCGAGGATGCCGAGGATCGCGACGACCACGAGGACTTCGATGAGCGTGAAGCCATTGCGTTTCATCGGGCCACCAACGAGTTCAGCTGGAAGATGGGCAGCAGGATCGAGAGCACGATCACCAGGACCACGCCGCCCATGAAGAGGATCATCGCGGGCTCGAACAGCGCGGCGAACGCGGCGAGGCGCGTGGCGATGTCGTTCTGCTGCTGGCGCGCCGCCCGCTCGAGCGCTTCGTCCAGGCGCCCGCTGGCCTCTCCGCTCGCGATGAGGTGCACCATCACCGGCGGGAAGGACTGCGTGGCCGCGAGCGCCCGCGACAGCGCCATGCCCTCGCGCACGCCGCGCGCGGCGGTGGTGAGCGCCTCGCGCATGGGCACGAGCGTCATCACGCCCGTGGCGGCCTCGAGCGCTTGCAGGATCGGAACGCGGCTTCCCACGAGGATTGAAAGCGTCGCGGCGAGTCGCGCGGCATCCAGGTGCTTCAGGATGCGTCCCACGAGCGGCGTGCGCCACGCGAAGTTGTGCAACGCGGCGCGCGAGGCGGGGCGCTTCAACGCCACGCGAAGGGCGACGGCGGCGGCAACGGCGAGCGCCAGCCACAATCCCCACGTGGCCTGCAGGAATCCGGAGAGCGCGATCAGCATCCGCGTGAGGATCGGCAGCTGCTGGTGCGCATGGGCGAAGACGCCGACCACCTGCGGCAGGACGTACACGAGGAGCGCGCCCACGACGACGATCGCCACGCACATCACGATGGCCGGGTAGATGAGGGCGAGGGAGAGCCGCGCGCGCAGCTGCTGGCGCTCCTCCAGGTAATCGGAAAGGCGCGAGAGCACGCGCGGAAGCTGCCCCGACGTTTCGCCCGCGGCCACGAGGGTGCGATAGAGCTCGGAAAAGACGTTGGGAAACGACGCGAGCGCCTTGGCGATCGTGTTGCCCGCGATCACCTCGCCGCGAAGGGCCGCGAGCACCTGGCGCGCGCGCTCGTTCTCGGCCTGCTCGATCAGCGCGTTGAAGGCCTGCTCGATTGTGAGGCCCGCTTCGAGGAGCGATGCGAGGCCGCGCGTGAGCTGCGTGAGCTGCGAGTTCGAGAGCGCCACCGGGCGAAGCCGCGACCCGGCGGAGGCGTCGTTCGCGGCGATGACCTCGACGCGATAGGGCGTGAGCCCCTGGTCGCGCAGCGCCGCGCGCGCCTGCCGCGCGCTGTCGGCCTCCAGCACGCCCCGATGGAGCTTGCCCTCGACGTTGTACGCCTGGTATCTGAAGCCCGGCATCGGACCTTACGTCCGCGTCACTCGAAGCACTTCGTCGAGCGACGTCTCGCCCTGGCGGACCCAGCGAAGGCCGTCGTCGCGAAGGCGGGTCATGCCGTGGCGCACCGCGTATTCGCGAAGCTCGCTCTCGGCCACGCCGTCGTGGATGCGGTGGCGAAGCTCGTCGTCGGCCACCAGCAGCTCGTGGATGCCGGTGCGGCCGCGGTAGCCGGAGAAGTTGCACGCGCCGCAGCCCACGGCGCGATAGAGGCGCTCGGGCACGCTGTTGCCGAAGACGCCGCGTTCCGCTTCGCCCGGCTCGTACGGCACCTTGCACTCGGGGCAGAGCTTGCGCACGAGGCGCTGCGCGAGCACGCCGTTCAGCGTGGAGGCGAGCAGGTACGGCTCGATGCCCATGTCGATCAGGCGCGTGACTGCGCCGGGCGCGTCGTTGGTGTGCAGCGTGGCGAGCACGAGGTGGCCGGTGAGCGAGGCCTGCACCGCGATCTGTGCGGTCTCCAGGTCGCGGATCTCGCCGATCATCACGATGTCCGGGTCCTGGCGCAGGATCGCGCGAAGCGCCCGCGCGAAGGTCATCTCGATGCGCGGATTCACCTGCGTCTGCCCGACGCCGTCCAGCTCGTACTCGATCGGGTCCTCGACGGTGAGGATGTTGCGCGTCTTGCGGTCGAGGCGCGAGAGCGCCGAGTAGAGCGTCGTGGTCTTGCCCGAGCCCGTGGGCCCGGTCACGAGGAAGATGCCGTGGGGTTCGTGGATCAGCTCGTCGATCCGGTCGCGCGCGGCGGGCGCCATGCCGAGCGCATCGAGCGTGAGGCGGTTGGCCTGCTTGTCGAGAAGGCGCAGCACCACGCGCTCGCCGCTGCCGGTGGGAATGGTGGAGACGCGCACGTCGATGGGACGGCCCGCGATGCGAAGCGCGATGCGCCCGTCCTGCGGCAGGCGCTTTTCCGCGATGTCGAGGGAAGCCATCACCTTGATGCGCGACACCATCGCCGGATGCAGGCCGCGCCGCGGCTCGACCACGTCGCGAAGCGCGCCGTCCACGCGGAAGCGCACGAGCGCGCGCGACTCGAAGATCTCCAGGTGGACGTCGGAAGCGCCCTCGCGAACGGCCTGCGTGAGCAGCGCGTTGATGAGGCGGATGATGGGCGCGTCGTTCTCGGCTTCCAGCAGGTCCGCGACTTCCGGCAATTGCTCCGTGAGCTTCGCGAGGTCCACCGACTCGCCGATGTCGTCCACGATCGTCTCGGCCGCCGACGGCTCGCGCGTGTAGGCGAGGGCGAGGCAGTGCTCGAACTCCTCGGGCGTGAGGAGCACCTCGCGCAACGGCTTCCCGGCCATGCGGCGCACTTCGGCGAGCGTGGAGGCCTGCGGATACGGGCGGATCCACACCTCCAGCGTGCCCGCCACGACGCGCGCGGCGATCACGCCCTTCGACTTGGCGAAGGGATACGGCAGCAGCCTCGCCGCCTGCGGATCGAGGTCCTGGGGATTCACGGTGCGTTCGAGGGGAGCTGTCATTTGCCGATGAGCTGCTTGTCCTTGGTCTCGTCCATGGGCGGCAGCTTCACCGCCGGTTCGGCCGGCAGCACCCAGTTGGCCGGAAGCTTGGTCTCTTCCTGGAGGTTGCGGATGTACTCGTAGCGGTCGGTGGTGAGGCTCTTCGCGCCGTCCGCGGTCTTCAGCACCACGGGGCGCAGGAACACCATCAGGTTGGTGCGCTTGCGGCTGCGCGACTCGTACTTGAAGAGCGAGCCGATCACGGGAATGTTGCCCAGGAACGGGACCTTGTCGATATTGGTCTCCTTGTCGTCCTGGATCAAGCCGCCCAGCACCACGATCTGCCCGTCGTCGCACAGGACCGTGGACTCGAGCGAGCGCTTGTTGGTGATGATGTCGGCCGACTGCACCAGCGTCTTGTCCGTGGTGACGGACGACACTTCCTCGAAGATGGTGAGCTTCACCGTGCCCGCTTCGGTGATCTGCGGCCGCACCTTGAGGGTGAGGCCCACGTCCTTGCGCTCGATGGTCTGGAAGGGCGTGGTGGAGCTGCCGGCCGTGGGCGTGTAGCTGCCGGTGATGAAGGGCACGTTCTGCCCCACGAGCAGCTTCGCCTCCTCGTTGTCGAGCGTGAGGATGTTGGGCGTCGAGAGCACGTTGGCGCTGTTGTCGCCCTCGAAGGCGCGGGCGAGCACCTGGAGGTTGGCCACCGTGAGGAACGTTCCGTCGGCCTGCGGGACCGTGATGGTGCCGTTCACGAGGCCGAGGTTCAGGCCCGGCCCCAGCTGCGTGAGGTTCGCGAGCGATCCGAGGATGCCCGTGGCGCCGAGGATGTTGGAACCGGTCGCGCCCGAGGCGCTCGTGGAGAAATTGGTGCCGCCGATGGCGCCCTGGCCCGTGCGGCCGAGGTTCGTGAGGCCCTGCCACTGCACGCCGAATTCCGAGGCGCGGTTGAGCGAGATCTCCACCACGAGCGCCTCGACGTAAACCTGCGCACGGCGCTCGTCCAGCTTGTCGATCACGGCGCGCAGGTTCCGGTACACGGGCTCGGGCGCGGTGATGATGACGGAGTTGGTGGGAGAGTAGGGCTGGATGGAGGAAGCCACCGGCGCGCTTTGCGCGGGCGCCGCCGTCGAAGATCCGGGAGTGCTGACGCCCGGCGCGGAGGGCGGCGCGCTGGGCGTGGAAGAACGCGTGGACGCTTCGCCGCCCGCGAGCAGAGCGCGCAGCGTCTCGGCGATCTTTCCGGCCTCGGCGTTGCGAAGCGGCACCACGAAGATGTTGCCCGCGCCGGCGCCGGGCGTGTCCAGGCTCGCGGCGAGCGTCTTCACGCGCGTCATGAGCGCCGGGTTGTCGGCACGCAGGATGAGGCTGTTGGTGCGCGGGTCCACGGCGATCGACACCTTCGCGGGCTGCCCGGGCGTCGTGGGATTCGTGCTGGTCTCGGGAATCACGCGCTGCAGGATCTGCGCGATGTCGATGGCCGAAGCGTTCGCGAGCCGGATCACCTGCACGTCGCCCGCGGTGGGAAGGTCGATGGCGCGGACGATGCGCTCGATCTTGCGCACGTTCTCCGCGTAGTCGGTGATTATGATCGCGTTGTTCGGCGGGTACGCGCCGATGAAGTTGTTCGCTGTCACGAGCGGGCGAAGCACCGGCACCAGCTGCACCGCCGACTCGTTCTGCAGCACGAAGACCTGCGTGACGACGCGGTCGCCCGAGGCCTTCGCGGCCTGCTCGCCCACGGGGCCCGCGCTCGCCTTGGCCTCGGCTTCGGGAATGATCTTCACGAAGCTGCCTTCCTCGACGGCGGCGAAGCCCTGCACGCGCAGCGCCGAGAGGAAGATCTGGTAGAGCAGCTCCTTCGAGACGGGCTTGTCGGAGACGATGTTCACCGTGCCCGTCACGCGCGGATCGATGATGAAGTTGCGGCCGGTGTGCTGGCCCACCGTCTTGATCACCGACTGGATGTCGGCGTTGACGAAGTTGACCGTGACGAGGTCGTCGGTGTTCGACGACGGCAGCGGCGCCGCGGGCTGCGCGGCCGCGCCCGGCGCCGGCGATTGCGCGATCGCGGGCCAGGAAAGCCCTGCCGCCGCGGCGAGAGCGGCGTGAGCGAGGGTGCGCCGGACACTTCGAAACGTTGTCACGTAGTGTGGCTTCTGCATTGATTTAACGGGCATTGTAAGACGAAAACGGAGCGCCGACCCCATTTTCGGAAGGCAGGTCAGTGGCCACTGACAGTTTCGGCAGGAAAAACGAATTCTAAGGCGGGTTTATGGCTGAATTGCGTAGGAAAGCTGGACAGTCGTTGCGCCGCGTTGCACGTCGGCCTGGATGAGTGAAGTCGTCGCGAACTGCTGGTAGAGGCGGGCGAGGTCGCCCGTCGAGAGCACGGGCTGCCCGTTCAGTCGCTTGATCACGTCGCCGGGCTTCAATCCCAGCTTCTGCGCGAGGCTTCCGTCGGGCGCGGCATCCATGCGCACGCCGCCGCCGGGCGGCACGCCGATGGCGCCGAGATACGAGAGCTGGTTCGGGTCGCGCAGCGCGTTGTCGAGCTCCTTGCGCGAGAGCGTGAAGTTGTTCTCGCCGCTGCGCGCCACGTTGATCCTGAATCCGCCGTTTCGCGCCGCGCCCGGCCCGCCCCTCGCGGCCGCGCTGCTGCGCGGCAACTCGAGGTCGATGCGCTCGCGCACGCCCGAGCGCGAGACCACCACGTACTCCGGCTTCACCTCCGCGAGCCTCACGCCCTGCTGCACGTCGTGGTCCACCATCACCGTGATGTCGCGGCCCGATCCGGTGGAGAAGATCGCCGAGGCCATGGGCCCCGAGTACGGCGCGATCACGCCCTTCAACCTCAGGCTCCCCGAGGAGGCCATGGGCGTGTCGGGAGCGGCGGCGCCGAAGAGGCGCGCGATGGCCGCGAGGTTCACGCCGCCGGCTTCGTCCCGGGACGCGGCCGCCGTCGAGGGCGCGAGGAAGACCCAGGTCCAGTGGGCGAGCTGGTACGCGAGCACGAGCACCAGCGCCACGACCGCGATCGTGCCGAAGGCGCCCTCGGGCCGGGCTTGCGGGGACTGGGGAGCGGTGGCCATGCCGCGATGTTATCGCGCTAACGCTTCGGTGCGCGCGCGAGGTCGATGTCGAGGTAGCGCCAGGGCTCGCGCGCGAAGGGGTGCTTCTTGTAGTTGAGCAGCCACGGCTGGATCAGGATGTTCTGGGCCTTGAACGTCTCCACCCGCCACGGCGCGTACACCATCACGATCTTCATCATCCGTTCATAGAGGGCCGCGCGCTCGGGCCCCAGGGGCAGGCGCTTCGCGCGCTCGTAGAGCTCGTTGTATTCCGGAAGGTCGAACATGGCGTAGTTGGCCTGCTCGAGGGATCCCTTCCAGAAGAGCTGCAGGAAGTTCTCCGCATCGGGATAGTCGGCGATCCATCCATAGCTGAACGACTGCACGCGGCCCACGCGCGCCTGCTTGCGCAGCTCCGGCAGCTTCTCCACCTTGCCGAACGTCATGCGGATGCCGATGCCGTCCATGGACTTCTTCCACAGCTCGTTCCTCTGGCGCTCGCGCTGCGTCGGGATCGACGCGTGGTCGATCACGAGCGGCGTGCCGTCGGGGTTCTCCCGGTAGCCGTCGCCGTCGCGGTCCACGTAGCCGTACATGTCGAGGAGCGCCTTCGCCTTCGCGGGGTCGTACTCGAGCGTCGGGCTCGAGAAGGCGGGGTCGTAGCCGAACACCGAGGGCGGGAAGAGCGACGCCGCGCGCGTCGACTGGTGCTTGTCGAGGATCGAGACCTGCTCGTCGATGCGGTAACCGAGGCTGATCGCGCGGCGCAGCGCGATCCGTTCGGGCGTGTATCCGCCCAGGGGATTGGGCTTGCCGTCGATCGTCGCGTTCATGTTGAACGTCGTGTAGGTGATGTAGGCGATCTCGTCGGGCGTGCTGGTCATGCCGCGCTTGCGCAGGTTGGGCGCCAGCTCGCCGTTGGGCATCGCGAGCTCGGCGAACTCCTCGGGCAGCGGCCGGATGTAGTCGTGCTCGCCGTTCAGGAACGCGAGCCAGCGCGGCTGCGCCTCGTCGATCATGTAGATCTCGATGCGCCCGACGATCGGGATCCGCTTGCCCTCCAGGCGCGCGAGGATCTGCCGCGAAAGCGGATCGTCGTGGCCCACGGAGTGGAAATACTCCTCGCGGTAGCCGGGATTGGCCTCGAGCACCACGAGCGAGCCGCGCACCCAGCGCTTGAGGAAGAAGGGGCCGGTGCCCACCGGGTGCGAGGAGAAGTCGTCGCCGTAGTACTCCGCGACTTCCCGCGCCACCGCGCCCGTGGCGGGCATCGCGAGCGCGTGGACGAATCCGAAATCGGTGTTCTCGAGCTCGATGCGCAGCGTGTAGCGGTCGAGCGCGCGCAGGCCCTCGAGCGGCTTGTCGTAGTCGAGCCTGTTGGTCCTCTTCGACTCGGCGGCCCACGCCGCGCCGCCCTTGATCTTGCCTTCGACGAGCCAGAGCCACTGGCTCTTGATGCGCGGATCGTAGAGGCGCTCGATTGAATAGACGTAGTCCTGCGCGGTGAGCTCGCGCTTCACGCCCTTGAACGCGGGATCGGGCGTGAAGTAGATGCCGGGCTTCACCTTCACGGTGAAGACGCGCCCGTCGGCGCTCACGTCGGGCATCGCCGCGGCCGTCCGCGGCACGAGCTTCGCGGGCCGCGCGAGGTAGTCGTACTGCAGCAGCGGATCGAAGATCTCGTTGGTGAGCGAGTCGCTGCCCTCGTCGCTGTCCGATTGGGGATCCATCCGGTTCTCGGAGCTCGTGAACGCCGTGCGCACGACCTTGCGCATGTCGGCCGCCTGCGCCGTCGCGAGGAACGCCGCGGCGGCGAGGCATGCGATGAATCGCGTCACGGCCTCAGTGCAGCGTGTGCGGAGGCGGTGCCTCTTCGCGCGCCTGGGCCTGGGCTTCGGCCGACACGTTGGCGTGGTGCATCGCCATGCGCCAGCCGCCCTCGGTGAGCACGAAGACGTTGGTCGCGAAGATGGAGGTCACCGGCGCGTTCTCGCCCGGCGGCGCCACGAGCTCCACCACGTTGTGAACGGCGAGCGACTGGCCGTCGAACGAGCGATGCTCGGTGGTGCGCACGCGAAGCTGCGCGCCGCCGGCGAATATCTGCACCCAGCTCTCGCGCACCGCCTCGAAGCCCACGAGGCGCGGGCCCTGGGGATGGATGCACACCACGTCGTCGGCCTCGGCCCACACCGCCATCATCGCGGCGAGGTCGGCGCGCTCGAACGCGTCGTAGAACGCGGTCTCGGCATCGTCGGGCGTGGGGAAGAGCTTCGCTCGGGCGCGGGGCATGGCGCCCGCATTCTACTCTGCGGCGGCGGGCCCCGAAGAGCCGAAGGGCGGGCGCGCGACCCACAGCAGCGGGATCAGCGCGAGGAAGATCCACGCGGCGGCCCACGACAGGTCCGAGGTCGCCATGGAGTAGGCCTGCCCGCCGATGGTGCGGTCGATGGCCGCGAGCGCGGCGGTGGGATCGCTCGTGGGCAGCTGCGAAAGGTACTGCGTCGTGGCCGGGCTGAAAGCGGTGATCTGCTCGGTGAGCTGCGCGTGGTGCAGCGCCTCGCGCCGCTCCCAGAGCGTGGTGGCGATGGAGGTGCCCGCGCCGCCCGCGAGGATGCGCAGGAAGTTGTACAGGCCCGAGGCGCTCGCGATCTGCTCGACCGGCATGCCCGAAAGCGCGATGCTCGTGAGCGGCACGAAGAAGAGCGCCACCGCCACGCCCTGCACGAGCTGCGGGAGCGCGAGCGAGTAGAAATCCGCGCCGGGCTCGAAGTGCGCGCGCATGAAGGCGGTCAGCCCGAAGATCGCGAAGCCCACGGAAGCGAGCATGCGCGGATCGAGCCGGTTGATGTTCCTGCCGATGATGGGCGTGATGAAGATCGCTAGGATCCCCGTGGGCGCCATCACCAGGCCCG
>Ga0335083_10008324_pt1 | contig 12676 bp, 14 predicted proteins | sample Lox_Sample_42_FD_206716 | JGI IMG/M metagenome (GOLD analysis project Ga0335083, IMG submission 206716) | Soil microbial communities from Loxahatchee National Wildlife Refuge, Florida, United States - Lox_Sample_4.2 | ecosystem: Environmental > Terrestrial > Soil > Wetlands | place: USA...
CCAGTCGGCGATGTTCGCCGCCGCAATCTCGGCCATCACCGCGGCTCGGCGCGACACGGCGTCACGATGAAACGGCGCCAGCATTAGACGGCGCCGATCCCGGTGCACGTCTTCATCGATCACCAACACGGAGCTCTCGCCAACGAGCCCGCTCAACATCGAGTTCGCCTCGCCGGCATGGAAAACCTTTGGGTCCCCTGCAAACACCGTCTTGATGTCGGCGGGATCGGCCAGATACACCAGCGTTCCCATGACCGGGATCCGCAGCGTGAACACGCTGCCGTAGCGGCGCGCACACGCACCCACGAAGCGCGGCCAAAACATGAGCAGCAGCGCGGCCTGGACCCACCCGGGCAAGTGAGGACCAGCCGGCAAACTCGATGCGGTTTTCCTCATTGGTCCACTCCGCCTGGCTCGGTTCGTGGGCGGAATGCGACCACCGGAAGCTGACACACCAAGCGTTCTCGCGCCTCCTGGCTGCCGTCGTAGCGCCACCCGACCAGCTCGCTCAGTAGGAAACGCACCAGCGGCAGGATCCAACGATTTCTTCGTTCGTAGTCCGCGATTACCTCAACGGCCTCGGCCTCGTCAAGCACGCGGTGCCGGGGCACAAAGCGGTGACGGCCTACGACGACCTCGCAGGCTGGGTTGGCCGCGATGTTGCGGTACCAGTCCGACGACGGACCGAAGCCGGCGATCACCATGAACTCACCCGCGGTCGGATTGGTCCCGACGACCTCGAGCACGGTGCGATATTGGCGCCCGGATTTGCGGCCGACGTGCGTCAAGCACAGGAACCGTTCACGCAAAAGCCGGCCGAGGCCCGCTTCGTACAGCCTTATCGGCGCCCGGAACACCGCCCGCATCACCGCGCCCGGTTGACGCACACTTAGCGAGCTCATCGAATTCCCTCCCGTTGAGTCTCGGGAAGCCGACGTGTGCCCGCCCTGTGCAAGTCGACAATCAACGCGCTGGATTTACCGACCAGCGTCGCCGGAATCACACGGTCGAAGAAGGGCAGTCGCGCCGCACGCAACATCACGTGCCGCATCAGTAGCTGCCAGGTCGAGGCCGGCAGGAACCAATGCGCCGCTGAACGGCCAACCTCCTGCTTTTCTTCGGCCACCGGGCGCCACAGCCGCTCGTAACCGGCGAGCGCCTCGTCGACCGTTGGCGCGGAGGCCAGTTGGTCAGCCAGCACGTAAGCGCCAGCCATGCCCAGCGACGCGCCCTGACCCGCAATCAACGACACCGCGTAACACGCATCGCCGAGCAGCGTGACCCTGCCTCTGCTCCAGTTTGGCATCACCGTCTGAGCGACCTGGTCGTAATACATCTCGTCGGCTGACGGGCAGGCTCGAAGCACCTGGGGCACAACCCATTTAAGGCCGTTATACACTTCCCGCACGGCTGCCCGGGCATCGTCAGGCGGGGCGGGATCCGGGGCGCGGTGCACCGCGAAGACGGCGACGCGACCATCCCTCAGCGCGTACAGTCCCATCTGCCGATCGACGGTGTCAGTCAGACAGAACCGGCCCTGCAGCGCAGCGTGGAGTTCGGGATCGACAAACGAAAATGCGGCGGTGTGAAAGCCTAAGTAGCGTAGGAAGTTTGACTCCTCGCCAAAAGTCATTCGCCGCACAGCCGAGTGCAGCCCGTCAGCGCCCACGACGAGGTCGGCCTCGAGTTGCGTCCCGTCATCGACGGTGACGCGCACTGCCTCACGATGGTCGGAGATCGCGACTGGGCTGACGCCAAATCGCAGGTCGACCGCCGGCGGCAGGTTCTCGCGCAGCACCTGCTCGAGGTCGGGCCGCATGACGTCGAGCAGCGGTCCGTCGGTGAACTGGGACGGTCGCGCAGTCGCGCGTCGGCGGCCCCGGTCGTCGACGAGGTTCGCTTCCTCGATGCGATACGCCACGTCCTTGATGGCTGGCAGCAGACCCATAGCGTCGGCCGTGTCGTGGCCGGGCCCGAAGAAGTCGATCATGTAGCCCTGGGGACGCGGACCCCGCGATCGCTCCAGCATCACCACCTCGGCACCGAGCACCGAGCACCGGTTAGCCAGTGTCAGCCCCGCGATGCCAGCCCCACAAATCACAACCCTCATTTGGCGTCTTCCCTTATGCAACAAACAACCACACGCTCAGCGGAAACTACTCTACTCGCAATCGTTGCGTTAGCGCAATTAAATATTTTTAGCTCGTCAGATGCCAACCGAGCGCGAGCACGTTGTCGCCGGAAGGCTCTCCCGCGGCCGTCGCGAAGGCACTCAGGGCCTTGGCTAGCCGGTCGCGCTCAGGCGCAGACATCTTGCGCAGCACCCGCTCGATGGCGACACGCCGATGCCTGGTCACGCTGTCGACCAGTCGACGACCGGCCTCCGTCAGCGTCAGAGTCACGTTCCGGCGATCTTGTGGCAACTCCCGACGGTCGAGGAGCCCCGCTTTCGACAGCCGGTCACATGTGCGGCTCGCGTTCGACGGATTGACTTCCAAGCCCGCGGCCACAGCGGCGAGGTTCAGCGGTCCACGGGTGTGGAGCATGACCAAGACGCGAAATTGCGGCAGAGTAACCACGTCGTCGGCGTCCGCGATGGACGCCGCCGCGACGCCCACCAGTGCGCGAGACGCGCGAAGTACGGCATCGATCTGGTCAGCCGACGGTCGATCGGAGGACGGCCGACTACTTCGCACCGAGGTCATGCCCCTGCATCCTGCCTATGACAGTTCGTTAACGACAACCATTATCGCATCCGAGAAGGGGTGGGTTCGGACAATCATTGCGCTGACATAATCATTGCGTTATGTACATTTCTACAAGAGCCTGGTCACCCGTAACAGCGCGGTGGGCCGCCTCTGCCAGGCCATCAGCACGAGAATGACCGGCAACGCCGACATGGCGATGCCGTTGATGCGTGGCATCGGGCCCACTCTGCACTTCGGTGAACCGATCGATACCGCCAAGCCGAAAGCAGTAGCCGCAGACGAGTGGGTGGCGTCAGTCAAGAAGCGTGCGCAGCAATCTCTTGAGACGATATTGACCGACCTGCTGGCCATCCCTGCGAAGGACCCGTTCCGCGAACTCAATCCGCTGGCCTGGTCGAGCGCCGCCGACGTCGCCTGAAACCCGGACTTCCTTTTTGAACCGCAGTGCCGCAACGCGTTTCGTAGCGGCCGGCTAGCAAGGGTCCACGGGGACGCCGACATTGTGTCCCACTGAGCCGACATGGACCTGTTGCGGCGACGTCGGGGCAGGTAGTTTTCTCACCAGCAACTGCCAAGATCGTCGATTGGCGCACCTCGTCGAAGGAGCTGCGATGGGTTTCATCCAGCCCAACCTGCCCGTCGTCGACGCCGAGTGGGGCAAGGGCACGCGCGCCGAGCGGGTGGTTCCGATGATGCGCCACATCGCCGAGAACGGGTTCGGCACGCCGCTGATCATGCCGGTGATGTACGGCGTGAAGATCGTGCTCTACATCCTGGGCGCCTGGCTGTTCGCCTGGTCCACCAAGGGTATCGGCGGCTTCACCGACGTCGCGGCGTGGTGGACGGAACCGATCGTGTTCCAGAAGGCCGTGCTCTACACGATGCTGTTCGAGGTCGTCGGTCTCGGTTGCTGCTTCGGTCCGCTGGCCGGGCGCTACTTCCCGCCGATCGGCTCGCCCCTGTACTGGCTGCGGCCCGGCACCATCCGGTTGCCTCCCTGGCCCGGTCGACTGCCGCTGACCAAGGGCACCAACCGAACTCCGTTCGAGGTCCTGCTGTACGCGGCCCTGCTGGTGTTGCTCGTCATTGCTTTGGTGTCCGACGGCAGCGGGCCAATTCCCGCTCTGGGCACGGCGATTGGCGTTCTACCCCGGTGGCAGCCCGTCGCGATCCTCTCGGTCCTGGCCGTACTCGGCCTGCGCGACAAGATCATCTTCCTGGCCGCCCGCGGCGAGGTCTACGCTCCGCTGACGCTGGTGTTCCTGTTCTCCGGTGTCGACATCGTCGTCGGCGCAAAGGTGGTCTTCATGGTCATCTGGCTGGGCGCGGCGACGTCAAAGCTCAACAGGCACTTCCCGTTTGTGATTTCGACGATGCTGGCGAACAATCCCTTCATCCCGTCGGGGATTCTCAAGCGGTCGTTGTTCAGGCACTATCCGGATGACCTGCGGCCCAGTGCTTTATCGGGCTTCATCGCGCACTTCTCGACCGCGGTCGAAGGGCTGGTGCCGCTGGCGCTGTTGTTCTCACACGGCGGCTGGCCGACCGCCATCGCTGCGTTCGTGATGGTCGTGTTCCACCTGAACATCCTGCTGGCCTTCCCGATGGGAGTGCCGTTGGAGTGGAACGTCTTCATGATCTTCGGGGTGCTGTGGTTGTTCGTCGCGCACGCGCCGGTGGGGCTGTCCAGTGCCACCCACCCGCTGCCGATCGCGGTGCTGTTCGCCGTCGTCGCCGGCACCGTCGTCATCGGAAACCTGTTCCCGCGCAAGGTTTCCTTCCTGCCCGGCATGCGATACTACGCCGGCAACTGGGACACCACGGTGTGGTGCGTCAAGCCGTCGGCCGACGAGAAGATCCGCGTCGGCTCGCGCGCTCTCGGCCCGATGTACCACCTGCAGCTCGAGCGGTTGTACAAGAGCAAAGAAGAAACCCTGGTGCCGATTCACCTCGCCTTTGCGTTCCGCGGGATGAACACCCACGGCCGCGCGCTCTATACCCTGGTGCACCGCGCTCTGGCCGGGTACGACGAGGACGACTACAACCTGTGCGAGGGCGAAAACCTCTGCGCGATGGTTCTCGGCTGGAACTTCGGCGACGGGCACATGCACAACGAGTGCCTCATCGAGGCGCTACAGGAGCGGTGCGACTTCGAGCCGGGCGAGGTACGGGTGGTGATTCTCGACTCGCAGCCCATCCATCTCCAGCGACAGGAGTACCAGCTCGTCGACGCGGCGACGGGCGAGTTCGAGCGAGGCTACGTCAACGTCGCCGACATGGCCAACGCCCAGCCCTGGGCCGATGACATTCCGGTGCACGTCCAGAGCAGTGCCAGTGCCGTCAGCGATTCCTGATCCGGTGCACCACCACCACGACGACGACGGCCCCGGCCCCGGCCAGTGAGATCGTCACCGCGGGTTTTTTGACGAACTCGAGCACCCGGGCCTTCACATCGTCGGCCAGACGGCGGGGATTAGCACGCTCAGCCAGCGAGTCGACGGTGGCCGCCAGCTGGTTGCGGGCGACGTCGATCTCCTGCTTGATGGCATCGGGGTCCCGGTCCGCCACGTTTCTGTCCTCCAAGTCGGCTGGTGCACCTGACGAACTACCCTAGATCAGCTGGCATTGACCCCGGCGCTCCGGTGAACAGAAAGGGAACGAGTTGAGCGAGACCACGCGGCTGGCCCCCGGCGACAAGGCACCTGCATTCAACCTGCCCGACGCGGACGGCAAAAAGGTGTCGCTGGCCGACTACAAGCGACGCCGCGTCGTCGTCTACTTCTACCCGGCGGCCTCCACCCCGGGTTGCACCAAACAAGCCTGCGACTTTCGCGACAATCTTCACGACCTCAACGACGCCGGCCTCGACGTCGTCGGCATCTCCCCCGACAAGCCGGAGAAGCTGGCAAAGTTCCGTGACGCCGAAGGGCTGACGTTCCCGCTACTGTCCGATCCGGACCGCAAGGTGCTGTCGGCGTACGGCGCCTACGGGGAGAAGCAGATGTACGGCAAGACCGTCACGGGAGTCATCCGGTCCACGTTCGTCGTTGACGAAAATGGCAAGATCGCCGTCGCGCAGTACAACGTCAAGGCTGCACATACGACAACATTCATTCAGAAGATCATTAAGCAGGTGACGGCTTCCGACTAGTCGCCCCCACGGTTCCGCTCCTTTAGAGCGGCCTTTGCAAGCACCGCCGGTATCCCCGGCCATGCCGGTGGTGTCGTGAGCATGTGTCGAACCAATCAGCAGCGGGTAGCTTCGCTGCATTCATCACCGACGTAAGTGGTTGCCGGTCGAGAAGATAGCTACTCAGAGGGCCACATAGCGGTCGAGGCTGGTATTGCCGTTGTGCCAGAAGTACCGCGAGATGTCCTTGTCGTCATTGCGGGGTAGCCGGGGCGGCTTCGGTTGTTGCTTGGTGGTGTGAGTGGCCTGGGTGTCGATCCAGCCATCGGTTGATGGCGAGTTTGACGCGGTCTTCGATCAGGAACCAGAACAGCGCGTAGACCCATACCACGCAGGCCCAGCCCCAGCCCAGTGGCGTCATCAATGCACCGTAGACGGCGATCAGGGTCGCGATGGTTTGGGTTCCGATGACCGCGGCGAGCAGTATCCGTGCGGGTGCGGGACGGGACCAGAACGGGCCGCGGGTGCGGGTGACGAAGATGGTCAGGTGCCCGGAGACCGACAGTTTGAGGTAGATCAGGGTACGGATCAGGTCGTGGTCCAGACCGAAGACCTTGTCGGCGAGGGCGAACAGCAGAAAGGTTTCGGCCACCCCCATCAGACCCAGGGCGCTGGCCAGGGTGAGGACGCCGCGCATGTCCCAGGCGGCGGGTTTTGTGGCGCCGCGCACGTTGTCGTAGGCGATTGCCAGGATGGCACCGTCGTTAAGTAGCGCGAGGAACACGATCATGATCGCGGTGACCGGGAAGAAGTTCATGATCACGATTGCCAGGGTGATCAGCAGCAGCACGCGGATGGTTTCGGCGATGCGGTAGGTGGCGTAACTGGTCATCCGGGCGAAGATTTCGCGGGCCTGGTGGATCGCGGCCACGATGACCGACAATCCGGCGGCCAGCAGAACCACGTCGGCGGCGGCGCGGGCGGCGTCGGTAGCTCCGGCCACGGCGATTCCGGCGTCGGCCTGTTTGAGTGCGGGGGCATCGTTGACCCCGTCGCCGGTCATTCCGACGATGTGTCCGCGGGCTTGCAGCAGACGCACGATGCGGTACTTGTGTTCGGGGAACACTTGGGCGAACCCGTCAACGGCCTCGACCCGAGCGCCCAGGTCACCGTCCCCTTGGTGGGTGTCGAGTGCGGCTGCGTCGAGGATGTGATCACCCAGTCCGACCTGACGGGCGATTTCCTTGCCGATCGCGACCTGATCGCCGGTGACCATCTTGACGTCGATGCCCTGATCGCGTGCGGCCGTGATGGTTGCCGCCGAGTCGTCGCGGGGCGGGTCGGCCAACGCCAGCACCCCCAAGAGCCGCCACGGGCCGTCGGCGTCGGCGCGGGCAACCCCCAGCGACCGGTGGCCATGGGTGGCAAAGCGTTGCACGACCGCGTCGACTTCGGTTGCGGCTCCGTCCTGGTCGCACAGCGCGGCGATCACCTGCGGGGCGCCCTTGCTGACCCTGAACCGCTGCCCGTCGGAGGGGAGCAGGGTCGCTTCGGTGCGTTTGACGACCGGATCAAACGGAGCGAACTCCTGGACCTGGACCGCGGGAAGCCGCTCGACGAGGTCCAGGATGGCGACGTCGATCGGGTCATGGTCCTCGGCGCGTGAGGCCAGCGCCGCCGCCATAAGCAGTTGGTCGTCGGCAACACCAGGTGCAGCCCAGCGGGCAGCCACTGCGAGCCGGTTCTGGGTGAGGGTTCCGGTCTTGTCCGAACACAACACGTCGATGCCGCCCAGTTCCTCGACGGCGGGCAGATGGCTGACCACCGCCTGCTGATGCGCCAGCTTGCGCGCCCCGACCGCCATCGTCACAGACAACACCGCCGGCAACGCCACCGGAACCGAGGCGATGGTGACCACCAGCGCGAACTCCAGAGTCTGCAGCACTGGATTACCCCGGACCAGCGAGACCACCACGGTCAACGTCACCAACACCGCCGCGATCACGATGAGGTAGTTGCCGATCCGCAGCACCGCGCGCTGGAAATGGCTGACCGTGCCCGCACTCTCGACCAAGGCGGTGGTGCGCCCCATATACGACGACGCCCCGGTCGCATACACGACCGCGTCGCCCTCACCGCGCACCAGCACCGAACCTGAATACAGCGCGTCCCCGACACCGCGGGTCACCGCTAACGATTCCCCGGTCAGTGCCGACTGGTCGACCTCCAGCGACACGTCGTCGAGCACCCGCAAATCGGCGGGCACCATATCACCCAACCGGACCCGCACAACGTCCCCCGGGACCAACTCGCGCACCGCCACGCCAACCCAGCTCCCGTCGCGCAGCACTCGCGCCGTCGTCGCCAGCCGCTGCTTCAGCGCGGCGATTGCGCCCGCCGCCTGATGCTCCTCGGCGAAGGCCACCACCCCGTTCATCACCAACAACACCGCGATGATGACCGCGTCGGTCCAGTGGCCCACGAGCAGCGACAGCACCAGCGCAGCCTCGATCATCCACGGGATCGGCGACCAAAAATACCCCAAGAAGACCAGCACCGGGTTGCGGTGCTTCTCGGGGATCTCGTTGGGTCCGTACCGCGCCAACCGCGATTGCGCCTGCGCCGTTGTCAACCCCTGTGGTGAACTGTCCAGCTCTGTCAACGCGCGAGGCAGCGGCACCGCCGCCAAATCGACCGCATCACCCACCGAGCATTTCTCCTCCCTGTACCGTCCACGCCTCGACGGTCCGGAGCCCGGGTGGTGAGCACCGGCGCAGGCGGTCTTCCGAATCCTGTCTCCACGGTCGCACCAGAACCAGCTGCGGTAAAGCAGGTGCCGGTGCCAAAAGCTCGCCGTCGCGGGGGTTTACGGCCCCGTCCGGTCGGCCGTCGCGGCTCGGCTCAACCGGGTCCTCCGGCCTCGCCCTAGTGTTCAGATACCGTCCACACGGCCTTGCCGCGCAGCCCCTGGTGTCGACGAGGTCGCCGTCAACTTGACCCGGTGCAGGCACCTCAGGATCTTCGCGCCGTGGTCTCAGTGCTGGGTTTGGGCAATCCACTCGCGCGCCTGAGTGGCCTGCGCGGTCGGAAACGCGCGAAACTCCCCGGGCATCAGAAATCCGAATAGCTTGACTGCGTGTGTGATCCACTCGACATCGGTGACGACCGCGAAACGTTCCCAGCGCAGGAAGTGGCTGAAGCCCACCTTGGTGTCCTCCCACACAGCTCCCGGATCGATGCCGGCGAAATCCGGCGCGATCTCGTAGTAGATCCGCACCTTGTCGTGCCGGCTCAGCCTTTCCTCGATAGCCGGGATCAACACCGTTTCGTAATCGGCCTTCGTGACATGCCCATGGCATGCGAACGCCCCGATGTTGTCACCGAATCCTTCTAACGCGTCGATCATGGAATCCTCCCGAAATGACGTCGACTTTCAGGTGTTTCAACTTGTCCATGGTCTCCCGCCAGGCAAGTGACGTCACGGCCGGATACGCGTCGACAAGTCGCCTATGCATGAATGTTTCTTCCGCTGACTTTTCGGAAGGTCGCCTCGATGCCGAAAGACAATGCGACCATCGCGGCAAAGACGCTGACCGATCCGAGGCTGCTCTCGGCGACCAGCGCAGCCAACGCCGCGACGCACGCGGCGGCGGCCGCCGCCGAGATCCACGGGGCCGATCCCCGCCGTCGAGCCGTCTGGGCCTCGGCGAGGTTGACTGCGGCGAAGATGATGAGAAACCCGGCGCTGCCCATGGTGGAGATGCTGGCTAGGTCGAGCGCGTTGGCGAGGATGGCGGTGGCTGCCGCGGTGATCAGCAGCCCTTCTAGGGGCTGGTGCCAAATCGGTCGGTCGAGTTGCGCGGGCAGCTCGCGGGATTTTGCGATGGTGTAGGTCATCCGGGCCGAGCCGTAGACGGTGGCGTTTATCGCCGAAGCGGTCGACAGCATTGCCGCGACACCGATCATCGCGAACCCGGCAGCGCCCAGGGCGGGTCGAGCGGCTTCGGCCAGCGCATAGTCACGCGCGTTAACCAGCGTCGACAGCGGCATGACCCGACCGAGACTACGGCCACGGCGACATACAGCGCGATCACGAACAGCACCGAAATGTAGTAGGCCCGCGTGAGCACGCGGGCAGGGTCGGCGGTGTCCTCGGCAGCATTGGCGATCAATTCAAAGCCTTCATAGGCCAGGAAGATGATCATCCCGCCCGCGATCAGCGACACCGGAGCACTCCAGTGCGCGGGCGCGAGCCGGTCGCCGGATACTCCGGCCAACCCGACGGTCACGAACAGCACCAGGATCGCGATCTTGATTGCGACGATCACCCGTTCGGCGCGGGCGACGGTGGACGCGCCCGTGATGTTGACCACGGTGATCACCGCGATCGCTGCGGTAAGGAATACGTGCTTGTCCAAGGTGTGGGTGGACGCAGGCAGAAAACTCGCCGCGTAGCTGCCGAACGCCTGGGAATATAGAGCCAGCATCACGATGTAGCTCAGCCACAGCAGCACGTTAATCCCGCCGGAGAACAGGCCGGCGCCAAAAGTGCGGTTGAGGAAGGTCACCGTACCGCCGCGACTGGGGTAGGCCTTCGACAGACGCGCATATGAGCGCGCGGTCAGCAATGCCACCAGCCCGGCTAGCAGAAACGCCAACGGCGCACCACCCTTGGTGATCTGCACCGACAGACCGAGAACGGCGAAGATGCCGCCGCCGACCATGCCGCCGACGCCGATCGCGACGGCACCCCACAGCCCGACCGGACGCACCACCGCTGGCTTGGGTGCAGCCATGAGTGGCAGCCTAGTGTCGCCGGCCGGCGACCTAAAACCCGTACAAAATGACCAGTACAACGTCAAGGCCACCGGCCACGTCGCCAAGCTGCGCCGTGACTTGGACGTGTAACGCTCCCGCGACCGCAAGAATCTCGCAAGCAGTCTGAGGGAAACTGGCCCCGCGCGCTCCTGAATGGGAGACGCGAAAGGAACCTGCCATGAACATGCTGCACAGCGTGAAACGGGTCATTCAGCGATGAACGCGATGGACCCCGAGCAGTACATCCGCGACCTGGAGCGGCGGATCAGCCAGTCAAAGGGGGCCGTGCCCGGGCCGTCCGACGCGGAGTCTGACCCAGCGGTCGGCCCGCCGCCTGCTCCGCCGCCAACCCCGCCGCCTTCTCCGCCACCATCCCCGCCGACTTCCACGCCGCCATCCCCGCCTTCCGGCGCACCGTTGGGCACGCCATTCGGTGGACAATTCATTGGCCCGCAGACCGTACCGCGGGGTTTTCGAGGTCTCGCCAAGCTTGCGATCACGTCGCCAAGGCGGTTGGCGCTGATATGTGCGGTCCCGTTCGTGATCGCGATCGGGTTGTTCGTGGCTCATGACTCGGGCAACACCGTGCACGGAGACCTCATAGCGATGAACAGCGGCGCTAAGGAGACGATCGACTGCAACAACGGACACCTGAAGCTGGACGGCGACAACAACACCTACACCATCACCGGCCACTGTCAAAGGCTTGAGGTCTTCGGCGGCGCGAATCATGTCACTGTCGACAGCGCCGACATCATCAGCGTTTTGGGCGACGACAACACCGTGATCTACCACTCTGGCTCATCGACGATCAACAAGACTGGAAACAACAACGTCGTCACTCAGCGCAGCCGTTAAAGACGCGGCGGGTCTTCTAGCCGGAGCGGCATAAAATCGGACCGCGCGGTCCGTTTAGCGTGATATGACTGCGCCTGAGCGAATTACCGAACTAATGCATCGCAACCTTCAGCAGGTGTTCGGCCAGGGTGATCCGGTCCGCCGGCGCGCCGCGATCGAACAGCTCTACACCGACGACTGCGTGCTCTACGTTCCGGACGCCGTCCTGATCGGACGCGAGGCAGTGGACAAATTCGCCGGAGAACTACGGGCGACGCACCCGCGATTCGTGTACACGCCCCATGGCGAGGCCCAAGCCCTGCACAACGGGGGAATTCTGGCCTGGGGCTCGGGCCCAAAAGGCGAGGCGCCGGAGTACACCGGGCTGGATGTCGCGGTTGTTCACGAGGGCAAGATCGCTGCCCTCTACGTCTTTCTCAATCCGAAACTCTCGTAACGGTCAGGTTGGCCAGCAGCAGCGCCTCGGCGATGGCGGCGCGCTCCAGCACGCCCAGGTGCAGGCTCTCGTTGACGCTGTGCGCCTGGGTTGCGGGGTCTTCCACGCCGGTGACGAGGATCTTCGCCTGCGGGAACGCGGCGGCGAACTCCGCGATGAACGGGATCGAGCCGCCCATCCCCATGTCGATCGGGTCGGCACCCCAGGCCTGCCGGAAGGCAGCCCGCGCGGCGTCGTAAACCGCGCCGGTGGCGTCGATGGCGTAGGGCTGACCTATCTCACCGCGGGTGACGGTCACCCGCGCGCCCCAGGGGGCGCTGCGCTGCAAATGGGTGGTCAACGCGGCCAGGTGCTCTTCCGCATCGCCGCCCGGCGCGACCCGCATGCTGATCTTGGCCCGCGCCCGCGGGATCAGCGTGTTCGACGATGACGCCACCGACGTGGTGTCGATGCCGATCACCGTGATCGCCGGCTTGGCCCACAGCCGCTGTGGCACCGAACCCCAACCGATTTCCGACACCCCGGCCAGCAGACCGGAGTTGTCACGCAGCCGCTCGTCCGGATACTCCGGGTAATTCAGTGCGGCCGTGTCGGTTTCGTGCAAACCGGCCACCGCCACGTTGCCGTCGTCGTCGTGCAGGCTGGCCAGCAGGCGCACCAGCGCGCTCAGCGCGTCGGGAACCGCCCCGCCCCATAGGCCGGAGTGCAGCCCGTGATCCAGGGTGG
>Ga0335083_10008326_pt1 | contig 12673 bp, 8 predicted proteins | sample Lox_Sample_42_FD_206716 | JGI IMG/M metagenome (GOLD analysis project Ga0335083, IMG submission 206716) | Soil microbial communities from Loxahatchee National Wildlife Refuge, Florida, United States - Lox_Sample_4.2 | ecosystem: Environmental > Terrestrial > Soil > Wetlands | place: USA: Florida...
AATGACCGCCTTTCGGGCAGTATTGCGGCCCCCTGGCCGCCCCTCAATCGATATGATTGAATGGATTCATGCAGTTTTGGAATATTCAGCGTGCAGCGCACCACCCGCCCCCGGCCCCTGCCAAAACTCCTTGGCCTTCAGGCCTTTGAGGCGACCGCGCGCCTGGGAAGCGTGTCGCGCGCCGCCACGGAGTTATGTCTCACCCAGAGTGCCGTCAGTCGCCAGCTCCTGGCGCTGGAGGCCCAGTTGGGCGTGCAGCTGTTCCATCGCTCCAGGAAACGTCTGATCCTTTCGGAAGCCGGGGCCGGTTATCTGCACGACGTGCGCGGAGGTCTGAGTGCCTTGGCCGATGCGACGGACGCGTTGGTGTCTTTGCGCGGCCGGGGCGGGACGTTGCGTCTGGCAACGCTACCCACCTTCGGGGCCAAGTGGCTCGTGCCGCGGCTGGGCCGGTTCTGTGAGAGTCATCCGCACATCACCATCGACTTGATCACGCGGCTGGCGCCGTTCGACTTTTCCATCGAACAGATCGACGGCGCGATCCACTTCGGCGGCCGGGAGTGGCCGGGGGCGACGGCTGAGTTCCTGGCCAAGGAGGAAATGACGGTCGTTGCCACACCGAGCCTGGCGCGGCGCTGCCCGACACCAGCGGATGTGCTCAAAGCGCCACTGCTGCAGATCACGTCCCGGGCATTTTCGTGGCGCGAGTGGCTGACGAGCGTTGGCCTGCGCGATGCCGTGTATACGCCCTTTCTGCAGGTGGAGACCTTTGCCATGGGGATCGAGGCCGTGCTGGCTGGCCTGTGCGTAGGAATTCTTCCGACGTTCTTCGTCGCGGCGGAGATCGCCGCGGGGACACTGGTCGCGATCGGCTCGAACGTGACAAGCGAGTCGGCGTACTACTTCGTGTATCCGGAGCGCAAGCGCGAGTATTTTCCGCTGCATGAGTTTGCCCGCTGGATCACCTCGGAGATCTCCGGCTAGGATGGCGCCAGTCATCAACCGCAGCGAATCCGGACGTGCGCACCGTTCAAGGCCGAATCAACTACACCGGCGCCATGAGTGAGCGGCCCCGCTATTACGCGAACGATCACTCGCGGGACGTTCTTTCTCTGGATGAGCACGTGGTGGACATCGAGGACGCGCGGGCACGCAACGAGCCCCCCACGCTGGAACGGGAGGGGTTTGCGCTGTTCGGACATCGCAGTGCAGTAGAGGACTTCCGCGATGCCGCCCTGGTGGGCCGGACGCATCCCCGGGAGATCGAGGCTCTCATCCTCAAGCTGTCCGGTGCCGACCGCGCCGTGGTCAGCTCCCCCGGCGTACTGCGCTTCAGCGAGCGCTCGGAGGATTCGGGACGGCTCAACAATTCGCGCCCTGCCCGCTTCATCCATATCGATGTGAGCGATCCCACCGCGCGGATGTTCGCGGACCGGTCACGCCCGAAGGAGATCGACTCGCCAGCGAAACGGTTTGCCCACTACAACGTGTGGCGGGTGCTCTCACCACCGCCACAGGATGTGCCGCTGGCCGTATGCGACGCGCGCAGTCTCGCTCCTCAGGACCTGGTGGCGGCCGATGCCATCTTCGACGTCCCCGGCCAGCCCGAATGGTCATTCGAGGGGCTGGTGGTCCGCTACAACCCGGCGCACCGGTGGTCGTACTTCTCCAACATGCAGCGGGACGAGGTCATCGTGTTCAAGACGAACGACTCGGATCCGTCTCACCCGCATCACGTGCCCCACACGGCCTTCAACGATCCGGGCTGTCCGCCTGGTGCGGTGCCGCGCGCCAGCATTGAAATGCGTGCGGTGGCGTACTGGTACTGAGCGCCGGCACCAGGCCACTGTTCAAATGAGTGCCCGCGCACTCGTATGGAGTGTTTGGAACGCAGTAGAATGGCGCCCGACGACCAGGCGCCACGGGAAGGGAGAATCCTAATGTCGATCCGCCTTGCGATCCGGTTCCGGTCCGGACTGGCTGCCTCCATCGTCGCGCTGCTGATGACACCGCTCGCCCGGGCAGTCGATCCGGGAATCGACAACGGCAGTCTGCTGCAGACCTACGAGCCCATCACCGCGGGATATACCAAGGACAGCGATGACGTCCCCTATCTGGACGTGACGCTGTCCGTGAAGCTGCGGATGCTGCCGGAGGATCTGATCCGGCGGAACAACCTTTATCTCGCCTTCACCGGCAGGTTTGGCTTCTACTGGGGCACGCGTTATTCCTCGGCCGTCATCGGCAAGAGCTACAACCCCAAGCTGATCTGGCGCTACACGCCGGCCGAGGGCAGCGGGACCCGTCCGAGCACGCTCGGCAAGCCCGGATCCCGGGAAGCCACTCAATATTTCGATTTCGCCTATGCCCACCAGTCCAATGGCCAGACGATCGGCACCCAGGCGCAGTACCAACAGGCGCAGGCGGCGCAGCAGAAACCGCAGTTCGCCAACGAGTACATCAGCCGGGGCTGGGATTATCTGGAGGTCATCTGGAAACGGTCCTGGTTCGAAGCGGCGGACTACCCGCTCGCGACTTACCTCGACCTGCGCTATTTCCTCGATCCCGGCCTGCTGCAGGGCCATCCGGAGGAATACAACTGGTGGGAGATGAGCGCGGAAGGCAAACCCCGACGTGCCGTGGACGGGCTCACGGCGCTCGGGGAATATCAGTTGCGCAGCTGTGCGGTGTGCCCGCACTGGCTGGCGGAGCCGAGCGTGTGGCTCAGATATCAGACGGGTTACGACACCCCGTTTCGCTACAGCACGGAACGTCTCGAGGCCGGTATCCACGTGGCCAACATACCGCTGGCCGTGTGGGTGCAGCATGGCTACATGAGCGATCTGGCCAACTACTACCGCAACGTCACCTCCTACGGGATCGAGCTGCGCATCGGCGAATTCTGAACGCTGCGAACGGTGGCCGGCCGGGACGGTCGTGCCGGTCAGTAGTCCGGCGGCGGCAGATTCTGGGCCTTCCACAGCGCCTGGAAGCGCGGATCGCGGTCGAGCTTCTTCAGACACGCCAGACGATCGGGCACATCCCAGAGCAGTGAGCCCTTCCGCATGCGCTGCAGGTAGCCGATCGCGCGGTCCGCGTCGCCACGGCAGGCATAGAACACGGCCGAGTCGTAGTACTGGTCGGGATACCTGGCCGAGTACGCCTCGAAGGCCTTCTGGGCTTCCTCATGCCTCCCAACGGCATCCAGCATTATCGGCGCGTTCATCATCCGGAATTCCTCGTCTCCTTCGCGCTGATACTCCTCGTAGGCCTCCTGGACCTTGCCTTCGGACAGCAGCCCGTGCGCGAGCAGGGAATGCAATCCTTCCATGGTGGGTTGAAGTTCCACAGCCTTGCGATAGCTGCGCTCCGCGGCGTCGAGCTGGCCGAGCAGTCCCTGCGCGAAAGCCATGTCAATAAAGGCCCACGGATTCAGCGGGTCGGCCGCGGCCGCGCGGCTGGCAAGCTCGAGCGCATGGCGCGGCCGGTTCGTGCTGGTGTAGAGCTGCGACAGCGTGCGGTAGGACGCCATATCGTCCGGGTCCAGCGCTATGGCACGCCGGTACTCGGCCTCCGCCTTGTCGCTCGCATCGTCGCAATGGATATAGATATTACCCAGCGCACGGTGTGCCTGAGCCAGCGAGGCATCCAGCCTGAGCGCTTCCTGATCGGCCTGTCGCGCGCGCTCGCACAGGGCCGCGGTATCGATATCGGCATGCCAGCCCAGATCGGCGGTACTGAAGTCGGCCAGCCCCGCCCAGCCGAGCGCGAACTTCGGATCGATGACGAGTGCCTGACGCACCAGGTCGGTCGCGCCCGTGTACTCCTCGGTGGATGCGCCGGACGCAATGAGGTGCCAGGCCTTGAGATACTTCGTGTAGGCCGCCGGATTGACGCTCGGCGGTGCGTTGGTGGATCGCGCGTGCAATAGAGAGGACTCGAGCGACTCGACCACGGCGGCGGCGATCTCGTCCTGCACCTTGAAGATATCCGTGACGGGACGGTCGTAGGTCTTCGACCAGACATGGAAGCCCGTATCGGTGCGGATCAACTGCACGGTGATGCGCAAAGTCTCACCGGAGCGCCGCACGCTTCCCTCCAGCAGGTGCGTGACGCGCAGCGAGCGGGCGATCTCGGCGACGGTGGCGGGTCGGTCCCGAAAGTAGAAGGAGGACGTTCGGGCGGGCACCCGTATGTTGGGCTCGCGGGCGATGACATCGATGAGCTCCTCGGAAATGCCATCCGCGAAGTAGCCCTCATCGTGTTTCTCGCTCAGATCGAGAAACGGCAAAACGGCCACGGACTTGTAGGGAATCGACGCTTCGACGGCCGCGGCGCCGGTCTGAGCATGACGTGTCCGATAACCCGCCACCAGCAGGGAGCCAAAATACACGGCCGACAGCGCCACGAGAGCAGATAAGGCCAACAACGGAGCGATGCGCCGCACCCGCCGCTCGGGGGTGGCCGCCTGAGGCGCGATATCCCGCGCAGGGGCAGGCACCGGGGCAGGAGCAGGCGCGGCGCTGGCGGCGACACCCAGGCTCACGGCCACACTTCCCTCGCGAATGACCGGGGCGATGAGGCGATAGCCGCGGCGCACGACATTGGCGATGTACCTGGGTTCTCGGGCGTCATCCTTGAGAACACGGCGCAGTGTGGCCACGGTCTGGTAGACCGAGTCCGGGTTGACGACGACGTCCTTCCACACTTCATCGAGGAGTCGCTCGACGCTCATCACCTGACCCGCCTGCTCAGCCAGGCACACGAGCAGGTTCATGCAGCGCGGTTCGAGCTTGGTGGGCAATCCGTCGATGAAGACTTCGTCCGTGGCAGGATCCACCCGCACCTCGCCCACCCTGAACGGCCCGCCGCCCAGTGCGGAAGCCGCGACTGGGGCTGGAGAGGCTGCGGCCGGCGGATGCGGATCGACCATCAAAAGACCCTGGGCGGACGCTTCTGCGCGGCCAGGGGATCCATGCTGGCTGACTTGAACGGGAGCGGCAACGCCTCAGCGGCCCGTTTCGTGCCGATCAGGAAATCGGCCCTGGTTCTCATGATGGCGGGTGCGGCGGGGTCGTGGTGGGCGGTGCAACAATCTCGGCAGCAGGGATAACCGGCGTTCCCGTGGACTTCAGCCCCTGGTACTGCAACCGGCGTTTGCGAACACGCCCGGCAAGTATAACCGCCCCGCCGCGAGGGGTGGCCAGGCGCTGCCGCACGCGCGACAGAGCGTGGATTTGAGCTTCCGCCGCCCCACTCAGCACATCCTCAACGCTTCTTCAGCCACAAGTCAGGCCTCTCTCAGGACTTCGGGCGGCCCCGGCGGACACGCTGCGCCCCACGTCGAGCAGCGCTGTGCCGCACCGATGTGAAACCGAAACCAACTTTTTCAGGAGAAGGCCCATGACCACCATGAAAGTCACCCGCATCGCCCAGGTTGCCGCCCCCCTGTTCGCCGCCCTGGCGCTGTCCGTCATCAGCGTGAGCGCTTCCGCCGCGGACACCATCGTCCCGAACGGGCTTGCCCATCCCGTGAAACTGGATGATCTGAACCTCGCGACCCCCGAGGGACAAGCCGTCGCCCGGGAGCGCATCACCCGGCTGGCCAGGACACTTTGCTCCCGCGTCAGCGAAGCCAATGACCTGGGACACCACGATCACTATGTCGCCTGTGTCGCCAGCGCCACGAACAATGCCATGGAGCAGATCCTCAATCCGGTCCTGGCACAGGCCCCCAACCCGACGCGGATCGCGACACTGAAGGCGACCGCCTCGGATCTTTCGGTGCGCCAGCAGCGGATCTCGCTGGACGATCTGGACCTCTCGACTCCGGCAGGGATCCAGATAGCCCACAACCGTGTGCATGACGTAGCGCGCAAGCTCTGCAGCCAGGTCGAGGACATGAACGATCTGTCACGGCAGACGAACTTCGAAAAGTGCATCGAGACAGCCATGAACGGTGCACAGATCGAAGTCGAGAATCTGGCCGCCAAGCAGACGGGCTCCCGCAGCGTTGTTGGAAGCAACCGATGAGGCAGCCCCATCGCCCGGCCGGCGCCAGCAACGCGCGCCGACCGGGCGAGGTCCACATGACCCGTGCGCCGGATGTTGATTGCTGTTGTCGCACCGGTCAGGACTGGTTAGCGTAGGGGGGTGAACGCCGTCATGGCTGAAATCGATGATCGTTACTCGCAGGCCGTCCAGGCTTTGCGCAGCGCACAACCGCGTCAGGCCGAGATCCAACTTCTGGACCTGCTCGCCGACGGGCTCGAAGAGGTCAATGCCCGCCGCTTGCTGGGTATCGCACAACTGGCGCAGGACCGGATCGACGAGGCCACGCAGAACCTGGAGCGTGCCGTGGCTCTGGCCCCGGGGTTCCGGCATGCACGCACGGACCTGGCCCGGGCGTATCGGCTTCTCGGTCGGCCCAGAGACGCACTGATCCTGCTCAAACAGGTACTGCACACCGCGCCCGAACTGCACGGTGCCTGGCTGGCGCTGGGCGATGTGCTCGTTGACCTGCAGCGCCATCCGGAGGCGGCCTCCGCCTTCGGGCGTGCAAGACAGACTGATCCGCAGCGGACGCGTCTGGCGGCGGCTCGCGCTGCGCTCGCGCGCGGTGACTCGCACGAGGCCGAATCCGAGTACCGGAGCATCCTGCATGCTGATCCGGGTTGCATCGGTGCCTTGTGCGGTCTGGCGTCGATCTGCGTTCAAGGTGGCTTCGTCGCCGAAGCCGAGAGACTGTTGCGTCACGCTCTGCGCCAGGCACAGCACGACCCCCTGATCTGGCGCCGCATGAACGAGACACTGCTCGAGGCAGGCCGTCTCGATGAAGCGGAAGCTGCGATCCGGCGCACACTGCTGTTGATACCGGATGACGCGGAGAGCTACATCGCGCTGGGAAACACCTGTGCGCGATTGCTGAAGGCCCCTGAAGCGCTCGCGGCCTATCAGGAGGCGGAGCGTCTCAATCCCGCACGCAAGCTGGTGCACCTGTCCATCGGTCATCTGTTGAAGACGCTGGGACGGCGAGCGGAATGCGAGCGCGTCTACCACGAATGTCTGACGCAGGAGCCGGCTTCAGGCGAGGCTTACTGGAGCCTGGCCGATCTGAAGAACTATCATTTCACCCCGGCCGAGGTGGCCGCAATGGAGTCCCACCTCGCCGCCGGCATGGGTGGCGAGAACAACGCCGCGCTGTTGCACTTCGCTCTCGGCCGCGCGCATGAGCAGAGCGGCAGGGATCGTAGTGCCTTCCAGCACTACCTCAGCGGCAACAGTCTGCGGGGCAGACAGTCCCCGTTCGATATCGGCGCGTTCGAGACCAAGTGTCGGCGCGTGCGCGAGTCTCTCGACCGTGCGTTCTTCGAGGGCCTGAGGGATGCCGGAAATTCCGACCCCGCGCCCATTTTCATCGTCGGCTTGCCTCGCTCGGGCTCGACGCTGGTGGAGCAGATCCTGGCGAGCCATTCGCAGGTCGAAGCCACCATGGAGCTGCCGCACCTCCTGCAGTACGTGGGAGAGCTCGACAGCCTGGATCCCCGGCGTGATGCCTATCCCGAGAGCCTGCGCTCGGCTCCTGCGGAAGTCGCCGGGGCCCTGGGCAGGCGCTACCTGCGCGAGACCCGGCCGTTGCGACACGGCCGCCTGCGCTTCATCGACAAGCTGCCCAACAACTTCCTGCACATCGGGCTCATACACGCCATCCTGCCGAACGCGACCATCATCGACGTGCGGCGCCACCCGCTGGATGCCTGCTTCAGTTGTTTCAAGCAGTACTTCGCCGCCGGGCAGACCTTCACCTATGACCTCGAGGTGCTGGGACGTTACTACCGGGCCTATCTGGAGGTCATGGATCACTGGGACCGGGTGCTGCCGCACCGGGTGTTCCACCTCTCGTACGAGGACCTGGTGGCGGAGCCGGAGGCCGTGGTGCGCAATCTCCTCGCACATTGCCACCTCCCCTACGAACCGCAGTGCCTCGCCTTCCACGAGACGCGCCGGCCGATCCGCACGGCAAGTTCCGAACAGGTCCGCCAGCCCCTGTATGCGAGCGGCATCGGCTACTGGCGCCGGTTCGAAGCCGACCTGGAGCCTCTGCGACGCAGCCTGGGCGATTGCCTCGATCGATTCGAGGTGCCTGCGTTCGCGCCGGCTGCGCTCTGGCCGCGCGCCTCGACACTGGCGCTGGCGGTTGGCTCGATCCTGTACGGCGCTTCCACGGTGAGGAATGCGGCCCTGGCGGCCGACTCCGGCCCGGCCCTCGAGGAAGTGATCGTCACGGCGCGCAAGATCGAGGAGAACATCCAGGACGTACCGCAGAGTCTCAATGTGTTCACGCGGCGCGAGATGGAGCAGCTGGATATCTCGCAGTTCGAGGACTACGCGCTGCGCGCGCCGAGCATGGATTACATCAGCCTCGGCCCCGGTCAGCAGCGATTTTTCATGCGCGGGGTGTCGGACGGCAGCAATCCGAACTTCGCCAACACGAATACCGCGACGACCGGATTCCTGGTCGATGATCTTTCGTTCAACTACCAGGGCATCATCCCGGACATACACACCTATGACATCGAGCGCATCGAAGTACTGAATGGTCCGCAGGGAACGCTGTACGGCGGTGGTTCGATGTCCGGCGCTGTGCGGGTCATCACGCGCAAGCCCGATCCGGACGCCTTCAGTGCCGGGGCTGATTTCAACGGCGGCCGGATCGACAACGGTGGCAACAACGACAGCTACGAGGCGTTCGTGAACCTGCCGCTGGTGCCAGGGAGCAGCGCGCTGCGCCTGTCGGCGTTCGACGTGCACCAGGGCGGGTTCATCGACAACGTGCTGGCTACCCGAAACTGGATCAACGGCACGACGTCAACCACCGCTCCCTGGGCCCGCAAAGACTTCAACACGGAGACCACGGTCGGTGCGCGCGTCGCGTTCCGTCAGGAGCTTCCGCACGACTGGACACTCGACGTGTCGGGGTTCTATCAGCGCGAGCTGGAGAACGGTGAGTGGCAGGAGGACCCGAGTTACGGCTCACTCAATCTGGCCCGGTTCGCACCCACCGGCGGTTTCGACTACCTGCGCTTCCTGGATGTCCACTCCGAAGGGGATGTCGGCATCGGCGACATCGTCTACGCACTGGGCTACTGGTCGCACGTCTCGCGCAAGCGCTATGACTACTCCGAATACGCTCAATACTCTGCGTACGCCCATTCAATCCAGGGATTCGCCTGCACCACCGGCGGTGTGCCAAGCAGCCCCACTTACGGTGGCTGCAACGTTCCCTACATGTATGCCGAGGTCAACGTCAACCAGGAACGCTGGTCGAACGAGCTGCGGCTGCAGTCCCATCCCGGTGGCCGGGCCCACTGGGTGCTCGGTGCGTACTGGGAGAAGACGGTCATCCCGTTTTCCGGGTTCATCCACATGCCAGGTGTCAAGGTCGATGGAGCCGCGGCGCAATACTACATCCACTACTACGGCCCAGCGACGCCGCTGCCGACGGAGTACTACAGCATCTTCGCGCGATCGGACTACGTGGAGACCACGCAGTTCGGCGACCTCAATTTCGACCTGAACCCGCAATGGAACATCGAGGCCGGCGTGGAACATTTCCACAGCGGCCGGGTGTCCGACATCGACTGGAATGCCGCCTTCTATCAGGAGAAACTGCCGAGCCGGCACCAGAGCTCCTCTCACAAGAACAATTTCAAGGGCGGCCTGAGCTTCAAGCCAGGCGAGCGGACGCTGCTCTACCTGAGTTATGCGGAAGGGTTCCGCGATGGGGGGGACAATGCGCTGCCGCCACGTGCTCCCGCCTCAATACCACGCTACTACCAGCCCGATACGTTGCGGAACTACGAACTGGGCTGGAAGCTGACCTGGTGGGATGCGCGCGTGCGCTGGAATGGCGCCGTCTATTACATGCGCTGGGTGGGCTATCAGGTACCGATCTACGACCCGACCATCGCCTCCTTCAGCTTCAATGCCAATATCGGTGACGCGCGCATCTACGGCACGGAGTCCTTCCTTGAGTTCGAGCCGGTCGAGGGTCTCCATTTCTCCGTGTCAGGCTCCTATAACGACGCGCGCCTGGTCAGCAACAAATTCCAGAACCCGGATGTGCTCATCCTGCCGGGTGAGCGACTGCCATTTTCTCCCTACTTCAACGCCGCGGGCTCGGTGCGCTACGAGCATGCACTGAATGGGGCGTTACGCGGCTTCGCGCAGTTCGATGTTTCGCACAAGGGCGACATGTGGAACGACCTGACCATCTCCGACAGCGGCGGCTTTCATCGCTTCCTGCAGCCTGCCTACGACATTGGCTCGCTGCGGGTCGGCGTGAACCCTCCGGAAGGGAGCTGGCAGATCGAAGGCTACATCAGCAACCTGTGGAACAAGCACGCCATCGTCTTCGCCAACTATACCGGCTACTCGCATCCGCAGGTCGTGAACGAGCCGCGTGTGTTCGGGGTGCGGATCAAGTATCGGTGGGGGAAGAAGGATTAGTCAGCACGCTCTCGCAAGCCCATCCGTCCGCGAGCTGACTAGCGTCCCGGTTCGCCACCGGACTTGCTAAGAGCCTTGAGGAGGCGATACGTGAACTCCACACCGTCGTTGAAGTTCTCGACACCGATGCGCTCGTCGTTGCCGTGTGCACGGTCGTCGTCGAGATCGTAGAAGATCGAGCAGAGCCCATAGGTCGGGATACCGGCGGCGCGGGTATATACCGAGTCGGAGGCGCCGATGTTCAAGGACGGGATCACGAGCGTGCCCGGCCACATGGAGTGCACCGTCGATTCGACGCGCGCCAGGATCTCGGGAGTCAACGACGAGGCGGGGTTCGGCTGCCCCGCTTCCGTCTCCACCACGGCGATGGCTGGGTCAGCCAGTGCCTTGACCAATGTGTCGTGCACAAACGCCGGGCTGTCGCCGGGCAGGACGCGACACTGCACCGTCGCCTGTGCGCTGTCGGCGAGCGCATTTTCGACGGTGCCGGCCTTCAGCAGCGTCGCCACGCAGGTGGTGCGCAGGTTGGCATTTCGCTCGGGAGTCGCGGCCAGTCGTTCTGCGGCCGCCATATCAGGCTGCGCGGCCGAGACGGCAAGCATATCGGCGCGGACCTGACCGGATTCCATTTCGGCCGTGCGGCCGAAGTAAGCCCGGGTCGTATCGTCGAGTTCAATCGGGAACTGGAACGCGCCGAGCCGCGTCAGCCCGGCCGCCAGCTTGTAGATGGCGTTGTCGGGTTGCGGTATGGCCGTGTGCCCGCTCTTGCCGGTGGTCTCGAGCCGGTAGGTGACGTAGCGCTTGGTGCTGGTCTGGATGCCGTAGTAGACACGCTGGCCGGCTCGGATGCCCGCGGCACCTTCATCCGGGTTGATGACCAGCCCGGCTTCCATGAGATCCGGGTGGCTCTTCAGCAGCCACTGGACCCCATTGGCGGTACCCGCTTCTTCGTCGGCGGTAAAGGCGGCCACGATGTCGCGATCCGGGCGGAAGCGCTCCCGTTTCATCCTCACGATCGAGGCAATGATCGCAGCCTCCTCCCCTTTCATGTCGAGCACGCCGCGCCCGTAGAAGAATCCGTCCTTCTCCGTGAGCTTGAAGGGCTCGACCGTCCAGTTCTGCCGCGGCGCCTCCACGACATCGAGGTGCCCGATGATGAGCAGGGGCTTGTCACGCCCGGCGCCTTTCAGGCGCACGACGACATTCGCACGGGTCGGTTGTTCCTGAGGCGCCAGGACTTCCACATCGCTCTCGGCGAATCCCGACTCGACGAGTCGGACCGCGATTGCCTGAACAGCGGCGCGCGTACCGTTGGCGGGTGTTGTATCCAGCTCGACCAACGTGCGCAACATGTCGGTGGCAAACGCTCGCTCCGCAGGTGTTGGATGCTTCGCGGCTGCCGCGGCTGCGACGCCGCTCATGCACAGGCAGGCGAGAACGTTGGCAATCGTTCCGGCCCATCGGATTTCGTTCATCGGCGTTGTACCCGAGTCCACTGTTGTGGTGCGACGATCCATGAGCTTACCAAATGCCGCGCGCAGCACATCCGGTTCGGCGGATCGGCGCGTTGAACGACTTCCATAAGAGAGTCACGCGTGTCAATATCCATCCCTCGCGAGGGGAGTACGGCGTGAACCGGATCATTCGATTGGCTGTCCGCATCATTCCAGTCTGCGTTGTCTGTGCGAGCCTCGCGCCTGCGCAGGCCGCGACGGCTGACGCCTGCGCGGTGATCACTCCTGATCAGCTCAGTGCCGCAGTGGGTGTCCCCATGGATGAGGGCAAGTACGTGACGCCGGGATTCACCCGGACCTGTACCTGGGTTCCCAAGGGTGGAGCGACGCCGACCATCAAGTTCTTCACGCTCTACCTGCAGTCTTCCGTCGATTTCGACACCGGGAAGGGCCTGGCGCAGATGGCCGCCGCCGCCAAACCCAACAGTTCCTTCGGGCAAGTCAGCGGCGTCGGTGATGATGCCTATGTCGTCAACTTCGGCGGCACCATCATCAGTCTCCTGGCCAGGAAGTCCGGCGCGGCGATCAAACTCACCTGGTACGGTGCGACGCAGGCCGACAAGGTGCTGACTGCGGAAAAGAGCCTCGCGGCGCGGATTCTGCCGCAGCTCTGAAGGGGCGTTCGGTGCGCTTATCGGTCGAGGGACAGC
>Ga0335083_10008327_pt1 | contig 12672 bp, 5 predicted proteins | sample Lox_Sample_42_FD_206716 | JGI IMG/M metagenome (GOLD analysis project Ga0335083, IMG submission 206716) | Soil microbial communities from Loxahatchee National Wildlife Refuge, Florida, United States - Lox_Sample_4.2 | ecosystem: Environmental > Terrestrial > Soil > Wetlands | place: USA: Florida...
GCTGTCCTGGATCATGAGCGCACGCAGGGTGCGGTAGCGCTTCACCCGGCTCGCAACCACGGAGACGAGCTGCGCGGGAAGGATGGGTTTGGTGAGGAACTCGTCGCCGCCCAGCTCCATCGCGGAGAGCTGCCGGTCGAAGTCGGTTTCCACCGATAGGAACACGATGGGCAGACTGACAAACGCGTCCATCTGCCGGATCACCCGCGCCAGGTCGTCTCCCGAGCACTGGGGAAGATACATGTCCATCAGCACGAACTCGGGGTGGAACTCCTCGAGCTGCTCCAACAACCGGCGCGGATCGCTCACCACGCAAGTGAGCATGCCCGCCTGGGTGAGCACGGCAGAGTAGAACGCCGACTGCTCCTCCGCGTCCTCGACGATCATGACGCGGTACGGCTCCGTCTCCTTGCGCACGCAGAGCTGGTCGAGCCGGTCCACCAGGCTGCTCACCTTGACGGGAAGAGTGAAGTAGGCCACACCTCCGGCCTGCGCCGCCTGCAGACGGGAATCCAGATCGTCGCGGTCCGAGATGAAGATCACCGGAGGGGGCGCCGGCGAGCTTTCGCGCCACCGGGACGCAGCCTGGGCGCTCACCCTGTACAGCCGCTGCGACTCCAGTTGGGTCATGACCGCCGCGGGGACTCGCCGCGCGCACGCTTGCGCCAGCTCTTCCGGGCTGTGCAAGCTGCGCACCTCGAAGCCATAGTTCTCGAGCTGGTCGGACAGGCCATCGGCCCATTCCGCTTGGTCGGCGAACAAGTAGATCGCCTTGTTCTCGTCGGCGCTGTCGGCGGGCTCGGAGATCGACGGTGGCAGGGCCGGCGCCGGGCTTGCCGAGGGACGCGACTGTCCTGCGGAGCACACGAGCTCATGCACCAGGCCGGCCAGTTGCGATGAATCGCCGAGGTTCGGCGAAGGCCTCGTGCCGGACGTGCGCTTGAGTTCCCGTTCCAGCGCGCGTGCCGCTTCGGCTACGCGCCCCAAGCCGAACGTGCCGGCCGAGCCGACCAAGCTGTGCACCTTCCGATGCAGCGTATCGAGCAGGTCGGGCGGCGCGCCCTCCTCGTTCACGGAACGCCAGAGCGAGGCGATCTCCTCGAGCTTCCCCGGCAGCGATCGCACGAACTCCTCGGTGATCTGCTCGAGCGCGTTGGCGTTTCCTGCCGGGGGCGGCTTCGGGGAGGCGTCGTTGCGCGGGACGACTTGCGCCGTGCCGGCCGACCAGAGCTTGCGCACGGTCTGCGCCAAAGTCATCGGGTCGAAGGGCTTCGCGATGACCCCCAGCACGCCGTCATGCTCGAGGCCGGCGATCTCCTGGGGCTGCACCTTGGCCGTCATGAACATCGCCGGTATCCCGCTCGCTTCCGGCAGCTCGCGCAGCTTGGCGAGCGTGGTAGGGCCGTCCATGCCGGGCATCATCACATCCAACAGGATCAGGTCCGGGCGGAACTGCGGCAGTGCGCGCAGCGCCTCCTCCGCGCAACTACAGCACTCCAGCGTGAAGCCACCGACGACGCCCAGAGCCAGCTTCGCCACCTGGCGGATATCGGGATCGTCATCCACATACAGGATCCGAGTCAGCGCCGCTGCGGTCATCTGCGCCATCTCCGCTCGGCTCCGCGCGGGAGCCGCCTCAAGCGTTCTCCGCGCATGTCGGCGACGCCCGGTGTACGACCACAGGCGGAACACCGGCAACTGCGTGTCGGGACATCTCGGGGAAAGTGACGTGGAACGTGGTCCCATGGCCGATCTCGGTGTCGAAGCCGACTTCGCCGCCGTGCTTCTCCATGATCGCTTTCACGATGCTCAAGCCCAGCCCGGTCCCCCCTTTTTGGCGGCTGTCGCTGGCGTCGGCTTGGCAGAACTTGCCGAAGATCTTGTCGCGAAAATGCTCCGGAATGCCCGGACCTTGGTCGATGACATTGATCCGCACGCCGCCGGTCCGGAGCTCGCCGGTGATCGCGACGGTGCCCCCGCGCGGCGAGAACTTGGCCGCGTTGGAAAGCAGGTTCGCCATCACCTGCATGAAGCGGTCGCTATCCAGTGCGACCACTCGATCCGGGAGGTCGCCGCGAAGCTCGAATCCGACCCCGAGGTTGTCGCCGTACGCGCGGTTGGCCTCGACGGCCTGCTCCAGCAGCGGCCGGATGCGGTGCGGCTGGAAGTCGAAGCGCATCTTGCCGGACTCGATCTTGTCCATGTCCAGGATGTCGTTGATCAGGCGCACCAGACGCTCCCCGTTGTTGCGGGCGATCTCGATGAGCTTCCTCGCTTGCTCGGACAGCTCGCCGGCCACGCCGCCTGCGATCAGTCCCAAGGAACCGAGGATCGCGGTGAGCGGAGTGCGCAGCTCGTGGCTGACGGTGGACACGAACTCGTTCTTCATGCGCTCGATCTTCTTGCGCTCGGTCGCATCCCGGGTCACCGAGAGGAACATGCCGGTCTCGCCGGGGCGGCGGATGATCTGCATGCTCACGTCCACCGGGATCACCTCGCCGTCGGCGCGCCGGTGCACCGTCTCGAATTGGCGCGACTGGATCTCGCCGCGCAGGAACGGCTCGATCGTCTTGCGATATTCGGCTTCCGTGATGTTGCCGCGCAGCTCCCAGGGCGCCATGCCGAGCAGCTTCTCTCTGGGATAGCCCAGCGTGTCGGCCGCCCCTCGGTTGACGTAGCTGTAGCGCAGCGTCTCGGTATCGAACATGAAGATCATGTCGATCGTGTTGTCCAGGATCTGCTTGAAGCGATTGAGGGCCTCGGCCGCCTGCATGCGCTCGTCCACGTTGCGCGACACGGCGATGACCTGCGCCGTGCGACCGGTGTCCGGGTCCAGGATCGCGCGGAACGAGGTCTCCACCCAGACCCAGCCGCCGCTGTGGTTGCGCAGCCGGCAGGTGAAGACGTGGAAGGTCTTCAAGCGCACAACCTCGCCATAGAGCCGAGCGGCCTCCTCGCGATCTTGCGGGTGGACGAAATCGGGCACGTGCCGCCCCACGACTTCATCGGGCCGATAGCCCAGCATGCTCAGGCTCGCTGGCGACACGTACGTGAGTAAGCCCGAGGGATCGATACGCAAGATCATGTCGATCGAATGTTCGGACAGAAGCCGATGGCTCTCTTCGCTGTGCGCGAGCGCGGTCTGCACCTGCTTGAGGCTGGTGATGTCGGTCGAGATGCCGACGATGTGGGCTCCGTCTCCGAGCTCGACGCGCTGCTTGCTCTTCAGCAGCCAGCGAGTGCTGCCGTCGGGGCGCGTGACCGCGCTCTCGACATACAGCGGCTCGTTCCTGCGCAGGGCCTCCTCGTCCTCGGCCCAGAAGCGCTCCACCACATCGGCCGGATAGATGTCGGGGTCGCTGTGTCCCAGCAGCGCCGACCGGTCGTGACCCATCATTTCGCAGAAGCGCTGGTTGAACAGCACCCAGCGATGCTTCGCGTCCTTGACGAACAGGGGCTGAGGAATGCCCTCGATCACCGCATCCAGGAAGCTCTGGCTGCGTTCAGCCGCCAACTCGGCCTGCTTGCGTTGCGTGATGTCGCGCAGTGCTCCCGCGAAGCGGACCGGGCGTCCGTCGGGGTCCCACGACGCTTGCCCTCTCGCCTGGAACCACAGATATTCGCCCGACTTGCTCTGCAGCCGGTATTCCACCTCGTAGGGTATCCGGTGTCCGAGGTGAGCGCGCAGCGCCGCGTAGGTGTGCTCGCGGTCGGCCGGATGGAGGCGCGCCTCGAACGAGGCCCGAGTCGGCTCGAATTCCTCGTCGGTGTACCCGAGCAGCTGCCTGTAGCGCGCGGAGTAGTAGCAGTAACCGGTGGCGATATCCCAGTCCCACACCCCGTCGTGAGTGCCCTCCACGACCAGCTTGAAGCGCTCCTCGCTCTTGCGCGCAGCCTGCTCTGCGGCCTTGCGCGCGCTGATGTCCTGGATCTGCGAGATGAAGTGCAGCGGCGCCCCGTCTTCCGTGCGCACCAGCGACACGCTCAGCAGCACCCACACGACGCGCCCCTGCTTGTGCAGGTATCGCTTCTCCATCTGATAGCTGTCGATCTCGCCGCTCAAGACCTGGCGGATATACTCCAGATCGCTGCCCAGGTCGTCCGGGTGGGTCGCGTCCTGGAAAGACAGCGCCAGCAGCTCTTGCTCCCTGTAGCCCAGGATGTCGCAGACGGCGCGGTTGACCTGCAGCCACCGTCCCTCGGGCGAGACCAGCGCCATTCCGATGGCAGCGTAGTCGAACGCGCTGTGGAAACGGCGCTCGCTCTCCCGCAATGCGCTGGTACGCTCGGCGATGGTCTGCTCGAGTCCGGCGTTGGCCGTCTCGAGCTCCCGCAGCAGCGCGTTGCGAGCCGACTCGGCGGCCGCGCGGCGGTTGTCAACACGGTGCAGCAGATACCCGGCGCACCAGATCACCACCGCGAGCGTCGTCAGCTGCGAGAGGGCGAAGATCGCGAGCCCGAACTCCGTGCCGTACCACCCGAGCTCCTGGCCGCGGAGGCGCAAGAACGCGAGGATCGGCGTGATGGTGAACACCGTCGCGAGCAGAATCCGCACCGCCCGGCCGCTCACCTGCGCATTCGTGACGACGGGCATGAGCCCGCGGTTGGGCCACACGCACAGCGTTCCCAGGGCGAGGATGAGGAACGCGATGGCGGTGTTGAGCGCCATGTGCGCGTACAGGGTGATCCCCTGTGAGACCGGGACGCGGAGGAGATAGTTGAACAGGGTGATGAGCGTGACCAAGCACGCCAAGAGGCTCGCCAGCTGGGCGGCGAGTGCTCTCCCTTGCCAGCGGGCATCGCCCACGGCGTGGGCGAACCCGAGCAGCGCGAAGCATGCGGCGGTATTCACGCCCATGCGGCCGGGATACAGCGCATGGTCGGTGGCGTCCAGGTAGAGGAGCTGATCGATCCCGAGCTGGACGGACCAGGAATACTCGACGAGCGTTGCCAGACCGATCAGCGCGGCCACGAGGCCGAGCGTGCGCACGATCCGGTCCGCCGTCGGTGGCGGTTTCGGCCAACCGCGCAGGATCAGGGCGGGTCCCAACAGGGCGAGCCCCAGCGCGGTGTTCGGCTTCATCTCCACCCATCCCGGGAACACCGACTTGAGCGCTCCGAGATTGAACTGCCAACCGAGGAGGGCACACACGCCCAGCGTGGCGCCCAGCGTTCCGGAGACGACGACCAGGGACGCCAGCCAGGCGACTCGACCGTTGGCTCCAGGCGCAGACGGGTCCGGTGGCAAATTTCGGCTCATCTAGGCGGACAGGATCGGGTTCGCAGTGCGCGCGGGCGTTGCCCCGCAGCCCGCACCCTCAGCGGTTAACGGCCGAAGCGGCGGCGCAGTTGAGCCGAATTTGCCTGCTCCAGCTGGGATGCGGCCAGACCTTGCCCTGCCCCATGCCCGGACCGGCCTTGTCAGCGGCAGCAGACGGTCGCCCCGACTCTGGTGGACCAGAGCTCCGCTAGGAGCAGACAGCTCCGTGATATCGGTTGCGTTGGCGCGTGGGCCGAGCGGTGCGCCCAGCGGCGGAGAGCGATGAGGACAGGAGGAAGGGGCGTACGGGTACTTACCGCGCCGTCAACGGCTAGCGAGCGCCGCCTTCGGTCACTGGTGAAGCTGGCGAGCTGCCGCTTGGTAGCTCGAGTCCAGTGCCTGGATGCGCTGGGCGAACTGGCCGTACGTCAGCTGTCCGTGATAAAGCTGCAGAATCGCCCGGCTGACCTGCTGGCGGGTACGGACCAACAACGGCGAGGGCGGCCCCCGGTGTTCCAGCTGGTACTGCTGCGCTTGCTCTCGGATCGAGAGCCAGACCTTGATGGCGCGCTTCTCCGCCGCGGTGGGGCGGTCGTCGTTGGTCAGCTGGACCGGCGTCACCGCGCCCGAGCGCAGGACCAAGGGCACCTTGTCCCGGATCGGATCCAAGCGCGGGTCCGCGAACAGATGGTCGAGGTTGCCGCCCGGTGCCGCCGGCCCCTGCGGGGAGCGTGCCGTCTCCGGGGCAGCTCCCGCCTCGGTACTTTGGGTCCCCCGGGACGGCTGCCCCGCCTGCACAGGCTGAGGCTGCCGTGGATAGTATGGATGCTGCGCACATCCGGCAATGGCCGCCCCGCAAAGCAGCGCGCCGAACACGCCCGGTCTCATCGTCGGTCTCCGTCTCTGCCGGGCCGGCGCTTTCGTCCGCGCGCCATGCCCGCTCGATGCGAAAAGCTTCAAAACAAGGCTACCACTCCTTGATCCGCTGCGCAGCCGGACCACGGACCCCCGTCATCGGTTTGCAATGGTAGGGCTCAATCATTACGCGGCTCGAGCATCGCGCTCAACGTCTAAGGAGACCCCGTCATGAGAAAGCTCCGCTACGCCTTCGTTGCCGCACTCTTCCCCGCTTCCCTCGCGCATGCAGCCGTCGAGCTGATCGCCATCGGCAGTGTGAGCGGCACGTACGAGGATCTTTCGGCCGAGACGGCCGCCCCGCTGGAAAACGGCGTGCCCGGGAATCGGCTGGGAGGGCTCGGCTCGGGGATCGCCTACGCCGGAGGGACCACATTCCTGACGGTCCCGGATCGCGGCCCGAACGCGGTCTCCTACGACGCGGCGATCGATGACACTGCCTCCTACATCAATCGCGTCGAGTCCTTCAACCTGAGCCTTGCGCCCAGCGACCCGAGCGCCGTACTGGACAGCGATCCCGCGACGAAACTGCCGTTCACGCTGACACCCACCTTGCGCCGCACTACGCTGCTCTCGAGCAGGACCAAACTGGTCTATGGCAGCGGCGCGGGCCTGGGCGTGGGCAGCGGTGAGCCTGCTTTGAACGCCAAGCACCACACCCACTACTTCACCGGCCGCTCGGACAACTTCGACCCCGCCTTGCCCTCGACCAATCCCAACGACGCGCGCTTCGATCCCGAGAGCATCCGCGTCTCCAACGACGGCCGCAGCGTGTTCATCTCGGACGAGTACGGGCCGTTCGTGTATCAGTTCGACCGCGCAACGGGGCAGCGCATCCGGTCCTACCCGCTTCCCGCCAAGTTCGCCGTCACCAAGCTGAGTCCGGTCGGGAACACGGAGATCTCGGGCAACACCGCCGGCCGCGTAGCCAACAAAGGCATGGAAGGCCTCGCCATCACGCCCGACGGCGACACGCTGGTCGGCATCATGCAAAGCCCGCTGATCCAGGACGGCGGCACCAACGCGGCCTTCACCCGAATCGTCACCATCGATACTCGGAATGGCGCGACGCACGAATACGCCTACCAGCTCGACAATATCGGCACCGCTTCGAAGCCGAAGTATCCGACCGTCAGCGACATCGTGGCGATCAACGATCACGAGTTCCTGGTCGACGAGCGCGATGGCAAGGGCCTGGGCGACGGCTCCCAAGCGAGCTTCAAGAAGCTGTACCGGATCGACCTCGCCGGCGCGGTGGAAGTGAGCCAGCTCACCGGAGAGGCCAACCTCGCCGGCAAGCAGGTCCCGAAGTTCCTGTTCCTCGACGTGGTCGCGGTTCTCAATGCGAAGGGCATCAGCAGCGAAGACATCCCGGCCAAGCTCGAAGGGCTGGCCTTCGGCCAGGATGTCGTCATCGGCGGCGTCGTCGAGCACACGCTGTTCGTCACGAACGACAACGATTTCGTGCCCACGTTGACGGACAGCTTCCACCTGGCCGGAGTCGCCAACCCGAACCGGTTCTTCGTGTTCGCCTTCGACGACGACGACCTGCCGGGCTTCGAGCCCCAGCACTTCCGGGCGCACTGGGACCACGATAAGGATCGCTGAACCCTCGTCAGACTGTCGAAGCCGGGGCCGATCTCCATCGGCCGGGAAGTCTTCCAGCGTGTCCCTTGCGCGCCGAGCGCCACCCGAGGAACCCCATCGGGTGGCGATCCCGGCCCCGGGATCCCCAGACACATCGAACAGGCAATACCGCCGCGCATCGCGTTGCACTCCCGTTGGAGGGTGCTCGCCCAGTGCGCCTTGAGCGCCCCCCGCAGGCGTGATACGGTTCGGTCTCCCCTGTCATAGTGCCCGCGGAGGCCGGTTCGTTCAGGGGGGAGCGCGAGGATGACGGATCTCATCTGCGGCATCGACACGGGAGGCACCTTCACCGACTGCGTCGTCATCGACGCGGACGGTCGCATTGTCACGGCCAAGGCGTCCTCCACTCCGCGCGACTTCTCCCAGGGCGTGCTCGATGCGCTCGACCTGATCGCGCAGAAGCTGGGGCTTACGACCGAAGCGGTGCTGCGTCGCACCGCACGCCTGGCGCTAGGGACTACGGTAGGCACCAACGCGCTGGTGCAGCGCCGCGGTGCCAAAGTAGGCCTGATCACGACCAAGGGCCATCGCGACGTCATCCACATCATGCGCGGCGCGCGCGGGGTGCCGGGACTGGCAAGCGAAAAGGTGCTCCACTTCCCAGAGAGTAACAAGCCCGACCCGCTGGTGCCCAAGACGCTGATCGCCGAGGTCAGCGAACGCGTCGACTGCAAGGGTGCAGTGGTCGTCGAGCTGAACGAGCTGGAGGCCGAGCAGGCCATCCGGCGGCTCGTGAGCAAGGGCGTCGAGGCGATCGCGATCTGCTTCCTTTGGTCGTTCAAGCACCCCGAGCACGAGCGCCGCGTGAAAGCCATGGCCGAGAAGCTGGCGCCGGGCGTGTTCGTCTGCTGCTCGGTGGACCTCGTCCCGCGCTGGGGAGAATACGAGCGCACCGCCGCCACGGTGATCAACGCCTATCTCGGCCCCGTGACCGCCGCCTACATGGAGCGCGTCGGCCGGCGTGTCGGTGCGGCCGGGCTGGCCACGCCGGTGCAGGTCATGCAATGCGGGGGCGGTGTCGTGCCCGCAACGCAGGCCGCGCGCAAGTCGTTTCTCACGCTCGACTCGGGCCCGGTCGCGGGCGTGCTCGCGTCGCAGTTCCTCGGTGACGCGCTCGGCCACAAGCATGTGATCGCCACCGACATGGGCGGCACCTCGTTCGACGTGGGGCTGGTCTACGACGGGTCGCCTGTGGCGAGTTACCAGAGCGTCGTGCACCAGTACGAGTACTTCGTTCCGCGCATCGACATCCGCTCCATCGGCAGCGGCGGAGGCAGCATCATCTGGCTCGACGAAACGAGCGGAAGCCTGCGCGTCGGGCCGGTCTCGGCGGGCGCGGACCCGGGCCCCGTGTGCTACGGGCGCGGTGGCCGACAACCGACGATGACCGACGCCGCGGTGGTGCTCGGCTACCTCGATCCGTCCCACTTTCTCGGCGGGCGGCTGCGGCTCGACCGCGAGGCCGCGATGGCCAGCTTCGCGCCGCTTGCCGAACGGCTCGGCATGGGCGTGCCTGAGACGGCGAGCGGTGCAGCGCGCGTGGTCGAGCACCAGATGGCGGACCTCATCCGCAAGGTGACGGTGCAGAAAGGGTACGACCCGCGAGACTTCGTCGTATTCGCTTACGGCGGAGCGGGGCCGGTGCACGCCGGAGTGTATGCGCATGAGCTCGGCGCGCGCTCGGTCATCGTCCCGCTGGGAGGGATCTGCTCGCTGTGGTCTGCACTGGGTGCTGCATCCGCGGACCTGCTGCACATCCATGAGGCGGTGGACATCCAGCCGAACCCGTTCGACCCGGCGCGGGTCAACGGCCGGTTCGCGCAGCTCGAAGCGCAAGGCGTCGCGCAGTTGCGCGAAGATGCCATCGATCTTTCCACCGCACGCATGCTGCGCTCGGCGGACATGCGCTACAAAGGCCAGATCAACGAGGTCGAGGTCGCCGTGCCGGAGGGGACACTCGACGCCGCCGCGCTCGAGCAGCTCATCAGCGATTTCCACCGCCGCTACGAGAGCCTGTACGGGCCGGGCGCAGGGTTCCGCGAGGCGCGCGTGGAGATCGTGACCTACCGCGTGCGCACTTCCGCCGTGAGCCCCAAGCCGCGACTCAAGCCTGCACCCGAGCGCGGGGCCACTCCGTCCGTCGAGGCGCGCGCGCCGACCCGCAGCGTTTACTGGTCGGAAAGCGGCCGGTTCGAGGCCACTCCGGTCTACTGGGGCGAGAAGCTCGCCCCCGGCAACTGCGTGAGCGGTCCGGCGATCATCCAGGTGCCCGACACGACCATCGTGGTCCATCCGGGGCAGTCGGCGCGGATCGACCCCTATGGCAATGTCTTGATCGACCTCCACGCAGGAGAGTGACCCATGGCCGACACGCCTCATCCCAGCTCGGTGCCCGGCGGCCCCTACGACGGCGTCACCTTCCCGTACATCCCGAGCGCGAAGCTGGATATCGATCCGCGTCTGTCGCTGCACACGGATTCGACCGACCAGCTCGATCCCATCACCTACGAGGTGGTGCGCCATCACCTGTGGACCATCAACGAAGAGCTGGGGATGACCATTCAGCGCATCTCCGGCTCGCCCGTGGCGATGTACGCGTTCGATCTGAACTCGTCCATCTTCACCGAGGACGGCGAGTTCATCTACTACGGGCCCTACCAGCTCTACATGTCCGGCGTCTCCGACGTCCAAGTGAAGTGGACGCTGGAGCACCGCAGCGGCAACCCCGGCATCTTCGAAGGCGATATGTTCCTTTCGAACGATCCGTGGGTCGGCGCTGCGCACCAGATGGACGTGACGCTGCTCTGCCCCGTGTTCTGGGACGGCAAGCTCTTCTGCTGGATCACCAACGTGCTGCACCAGTACGACGTGGGCGGCATCACGCCGGGCAGCTTCTGCCCCAACGCGCGCGACGCTTTCGACGAAGGCATCCTGATCCCGCCGGTGAAGATCGTCGAGCGCGGAGAGCTGCGGCGCGACATCGAGGGGATCTACCTGCGCTCCTCCCGCAAGCCCTATCTGGTGGCGCTCGATCTGCGCGCTCAGATCGCCGGCAACGTCACGGCCAGCCGCCGCATCGTCAAGCTCATCGAGCGCTACGGCGCCCCGGTCGTGAAGGGTGTGATGCGCAAGATCATCGACAACGCCGAGGCCGCTTTCCTGCAGAAGATGGCGAAGCTTCCCGACGGGATCTTCCGCGAGCGCACGTACGTCGAGGTGGCGCGCGTGGGCGACCGCGGCACGTACCAGGTGCTGCTCACGATGGAGAAGCGCGGCGAGCAGCTCGTGTTCGACAATGCGGGCACGGCGCCTCAGACCGGCGCCATCAACACCACGTATTCGGGCTGGCGTGGCTCCATCCTCACCGCCGTGAACGAGCTGCTGTGCTGGGATCAGCTCTACGCCATCGGCGGCGCGCTGCGGCACATCGAGTTCCGCCCAGCCATCGGCGCGTTCACCAGCGCCACGCATCCGGCTTCGGTGAGCACCGCGCCGGTGCAAGCGATGGAGATCTCGCTCTATCCTGCCTACAACACGCTGTCCAAGATGCTGGCGTGCGATCCGGAGCTGCGGCGCGATGTCATGTGCATTGGCGGCACCAGCCAGTTCCCGTTGACCTGCTTCCGCGGCATCGACCAGTGGGGCGAACGCTTCGGCTATCTGCTGCTCGACCCGATGGTGGGCGCCATCGGCGCTTTCTCCTTCCGCGACGGCATCGCCACCGGCGGCCAGGTGCGCAGCCCCATCTGCCGCATCGGCAACGTCGAGCACAACGAGCAGAGCTTCCCGATCCTCACGCTGTATCGCCGGGAGAACACCGACTCGGGCGGAGCCGGCAAGTACCGCGGCGGCAACTCCGCGATCACGGCGTTCATCCCGCACGGCACGAGCGAGATGTGGCACGAGACGGAGTCGTCGGGTGCGGCCATCCCGACGGCGCCGGGCCTGAACGGCGGATATCCGGCCTGCACCAACGCCTACGACTTCAAGCGCGACTCCGACGTGCTCGAGTGGTTTCGCCAGCGCCGGATGCCCGGCGACATCGCCGACGTGACGGGCGAAGAGGAGCTGCTCCAGCTGCGGCAGATCGATATCCGGCAAGGCACCAGCGACATCTACGAGGTCGCGTTCGCTGCCGGCGCCGGCTACGGCGACCCCATCGAGCGGGACCCCGAAGCCGTGCGGCGCGACGTCGAGAACGGCGACATCTCTCGTGCGGCTGCGCGCGACGTCTTTCGTGTGGTCCTGCACGGCGAAGACGACGATCCCACCGTCGACGGGAGCGCCACGCAGGCGCTACGACGCGAGGCCATCTTCGAGCGCTTGGGACGGGAGCCACGCGCACCGGGCAAGCGCCATCCCGTGATGAGGCGGGTGACCGAATATCTCGACCTGGTCACGGCGCGCGATGCAAAGCATCTCGCCTGCTCGCGCTGCGGTCACGTGCTGTGCGAAGCCGGGCACAACTACAAGGAGCATGCACTGCGCATCGTCCGCCCGATCCAGGCGTCCAATCCGCTGATCGGCGATCCGCAGCGCTTCATCGACGCCGGCGTCGAATTCCGCCAGTTCTACTGCCCGGAGTGCGGCGGCCTGATCGAGAACGAGGTGAGCCGCGCGCACGATCCGCTGCTGTGGGACATCCAGCTCGCAGTCGAGGACGGGCGGTGAGCTGACGACGCTCGCCCGCCGATACGCGACCTTCTTGGGCGCCTGCCCGCCCGCTTCAAGCGCCCGTCGCGCGAGGCGCAGCTGCGGGCTGCCGAGTGCATTTGACGCTGGCATGGATCTCTGCCATATTGTCCGCCATCCCCTCTGCGCTTCGCTTTCCTCATGCCGAGCGCTTGCCC
>Ga0335083_10008328_pt1 | contig 12671 bp, 8 predicted proteins | sample Lox_Sample_42_FD_206716 | JGI IMG/M metagenome (GOLD analysis project Ga0335083, IMG submission 206716) | Soil microbial communities from Loxahatchee National Wildlife Refuge, Florida, United States - Lox_Sample_4.2 | ecosystem: Environmental > Terrestrial > Soil > Wetlands | place: USA: Florida...
ACTGCCGAGATAAACACCATCGCCAAGGGGAACATCGAGCGACATGACATGCGTCTCGCGCAAGGGATCGATCGGCGGATTGGTAACTTGCGCAAAGCGCTGTTTGCAGTAATCCCAAAGCGGGCGCCGGACCGACGAGAGAAATGCCGGCGGCGCGTCGTCGCCCATACTCCAGTCGGCTTCTTTACCGGCCAGGAGTGGGCGAAACAGAATCTTGTACTGGTCATCGGACCAGCCGGAGGCGCCGGCGACACGCCGGGGCTCGCTGACCGGCGCGCGCGTCTCCGCCGCTTCGAGTTGAAGACAGTGGGATCGCGTGAGAGCTTTGCGCGGCACCTGTCCCGTAACGCGCTTCAGGAGATCACGCCAACGAAGAAGTGAGCCGGTACTTGGAGTGGCGAGAAGGATTTCACCGGGCCCCAGGCGGTGCCGTTCGGCAATTCGCGACTCTTCGAGTTCGACCAGTCCGGTTTCGGAGCCGGCGATCACGAGACCATCGTGCGTCACACAGTAACGCATGGGGCGGAGCCCGTTGCGGTCGAGCTTCACGCCAATCGAGGTGCCATCGCTAAAAACCAGGGCCGCCGGGCCGTCCCACGGCTCACCCTCCCGGGAAAGCACATCGAGCGCGGCGCGCACTTCAGACGACAGGAAAGGATCCTGGGAAAACGCCGGCGGAACCAGCGCTAGCATGGCGGCTTCCACGCTCTTGCCTTCCAGCAGCTTCAACTCAAGTGCATTGTCAAAACTGGCGGAGTCGCTCACGTTGTCTTCGAGCAGCTTGAACCACTTTCCGACGCCAATACGCTTGCGAATCTCACGGTCTCTCGCGCGGACCCAACGGCGGTTGCTGACGACAGTGTTGATTTCGCCATTGTGCGCCACATAGCGGAAGGGCTGCGCCAATTGCCAAGACGGTTCGGTGTTCGTGGAATAGCGCTGGTGGAAAATTGTGAACTGCGCGGTAAAATCGGGGCTGCGCAAATCTTCATAGAAACGCGGAAACTGCCAGGGCGTCAGAAGGCCCTTGTAAACGATGGTGCGCGACGAGAGCGAGCAGAGGTAGCAGCGCTCGGGCAGAACCGCCTCCGCGCGCTTACGCAGCAATGCCAGGCTGCGTTCGAATTTTGAGGCAAACTGCGCCCCGCCGTTGCGGGCGCCGGCAGGCCCAATGAAAAACTGCCAGATCTCCGGCATGGTTTCGAAAGCGCGGCGGCCCAGGGCGTTGGAGTTCGTGGGTACCTTGCGCCACCCCACAAGCCGGAGCTTGCTGCGGCCTATGGAATCTTCAATAGCCGCCCGGGCGTCGGTGACCTTTGTGCCCGGCGCGAAGAGCATGCCCACGCCGAAATACTCGTCGAGCAGAATCTTCTCTTCGGCAGCGCGGGCGCGAAAGAAATCGCGCGGCAGGCTCGTCAGAAGGCCAGCGCCGTCGCCGCTGGAACCGTCGGCATCCACACCGCCCCGGTGAGAGAGGCGTTCAAGGGCCTGCAAGGAAAGGTCGAGAATCTGGTAGGTAGGTGGGCCACTGAGCTGCGCAATGAAGCCTGTCCCGCACGCATCATGGTCCGGGTGTCCCCAATTCGGCTGGCGCTTCGTCCGGGTGGGACTACACATAATTAAGTTAATAGAGGCCCCACGCCGGAATGTACAATGCAGAATTTTGCTGGAATGAATCTGATTTGCTGGGGGTCAGATTCCGCTAACTGGATTAAAACTTCGTGACTTCGCTAAACTGAAATGAGCTCACTTTCATTGGTGGAACGACCATTTCGAAGGACTCTTCCCCGGCCGCCCGGCGAGCAGGCCCGAGGCTTTCAACGTTCCGTAACATTTCGAGGACGGATTGATTAAATCGGAAATTCCGGGCCGCTTTGGTGATCTTGCCCCTCTCGACTAGGAACAAACCGTCCCGCGTCATGCCGGTCATCACCTTTTCGTAGGGGTCCACTTCGCGAATGTACCAGAACCGCGTGACCAGGAGGCCACGGTCGGTAGAAACGATCATCTCGTCGACCGGAGTATCGCCACCGCCAACAACCAGGTTCATTGGGGCTTCTCCGTACTCGTTGGGCAAGGCGAACCCATGCCCCGTGGGTTGCACCTTGGCCTGTTTCGCAGATTGGCGTGCGTAAACGAGGTTCTTTACCGTCCCGGCGTCGACCAAGGTGACCCGTCGGCGCGGAACTCCTTCGCCATCGAAGGGCGTACCGAGTTGGTCGGGATGATAGACATCGTCAGTGATGGTGATGTTCTTCCCTAGAAGCGACTTGCCAACCCTGCCAGAAAAGCAGGAGCGCTTGTCAGCGACGGCGGTCGCCGCAAAATCGTAGAACAAGAAGCCAACGAGGTCGAGAACGGCGGCTGGTTCGAGAATCACGGTGTAACGCCCAGGTTCGAGTTCCACGGGGTCTTGCGCGCGCAAGACCTTCTCGCTGGCGATGACTGCGAGTTTTGCTGGGTCGAATTGGCGATAGTCGCCGGCGTTGCCCTTGGCCCAACTGGCAGCAGAACCTTGTTGCATGGTGATGGAAAAGGTGGCGTGGGTCTGGCGGTAGGCGGCAGAAAGGCCTCGGGAATTCGCCAGGAGGCACTGGTTCTGGCCGCTTGAGAAAATTCCAGCCGCGACCTGGCCGCGTTTTTCGGCAAGCTGACAGGCGCTCTTCACCGCCCGAGCGCGACTTTCCGCCGAAAGCGCGACGGTGGCCGGATGGAAGCGTCGGACGGACCGGTATTTCTGTTTGCCGAGCAAGGGGAGAAGATGCGGATCCTTCGGCCGCTGCGCAGCGAGCGAGGCGGAGTTTTCGATGGCGACACGTAGCGAATCTTCATCCACACGGTTGGTGGTAACGCGCGCAGTGCGGCCATCGACGACTGTGCGGACGGATACGACGAGGCCCTGCTCGGCAACATGCTGATGAATGGCGTTATTGGCGAAACGGGTAAGGGCGTCGACCGTTTCGTCGATCTGTACTTCCGTTTCGCGCACGCCGAGCAATTTGCCCAACCGCAAGACGGACGCGGCAATCCGGCGCAGATCGGATTCAGGACGAAGTGACGGTGCGTGTTTAGGAGTTGGGCGCGTCATTGTTTTGCGAAAGCCATCCCGATCTTGACATTCCGAAAACGCGCGGGTGAAGCGCCATGGCCCGTGCCCATCACCTGCATCGGCTGCCCCTTGCCGCAATTCGGTGTACCCCAGAGAACCCATTCATCCGCGTTACAGATGGCGTCGCAGCTGTTCCAGAATTCTGTGGTGATGCCGCTGTAGCTGGGATTTTTCAGCATTCGTCCTTTCTTGCCGCCTTTGATTTCCCAGCCGATTTCAGTGGAGAACTGGAACTGGTAGCGGCGATCGTCGATTGACCAGGAACGGTTCGTGTCCATCAGGATTGCGTCGTCAGTATCGGCGATGAGATTGTCGAGTTGCCATTGGCCAGGCAGGATGCTCACGTTGGTCATGCGGATCATGGGGAGGCGGTTCCAGCTTTCGCAGCGCATGGTGCCGCCCGAGCGCGGAAGCCCGACGAGGTGCGCCGTTTCGCGGCTGGAAAGGTAGCCGTGAAATTCGCCGTCCTTGATGACATCAATGCGTTGTGCCGGAACGCCCTCGTCGTCGTAAGCGAACGTACCGAGGCCGGGGCCGTGCTCTGCGCGCGCGTCGGCAACAACATTCACGATGGGCGAGGCATACTGCAGATGGTGCAGCTTGTCGAGAGTGAGAAAACTGGTCCCCGCGAAGTTGGCTTCTTGGCCAAGAACGCGGTCAAGTTCGATCGGATGACCCACCGACTCGTGGATCTGGAGGCCGAGCTGGCTTCCGCCGAGTATCAGAGTGCCGGTCTTTTCCGGGCATTGCGCGGCGGAATGCAGCACTACGGATTCTTCCGCGACTCTAGGCGCGTGCTTCAGCAGCTCCATCGCTTCGATCAATTCGTAGCCGCCCAGAATGTACTGCCCACCAAAGCTATTCGGGTAAGAGCGTTTCTGAATGGCGTCCCCCTGGAAAGACATGGCAACGATCCCGCAGCCAGAGACGAATCTGCGCTGGTGGATGCGCGAGCCATCGGACGATGCGAACCAGGAATCAATCTTCCGGAACTGCATGTCCGTTTCCGTTAGCGTGACACCTTTGGCTCTACCCATTTCTGCGTCAACTGCGAGAAGCAGGCTCAGCTGAGTCTCGACGGGAATTTCGAAAGGGTCCTTGAGGCACGGTCCTTGCCAGCTATCGATGTAGCTCCCTTCGGGGGCGAGCTGCACAGACTCTCTCTTGGCCAGCGCTGAAGCTTTGGCGATCGCGACAGCCTGTGCAGCACACGCGGCGACGCCATCGCGGGTCAGGTTGTCCGTGGAAGCAAAGCCCCACGCACCATGGGCGACCACGCGAATACCGAGGCCCAGGGATTCGCTTTGACCGAGAGTGCCAACACGGCCGTTCTTGGTGGTCAACACGCGCTGGCGCTGGTGCATGACACGCACGTCACCGTAAGTTGCCCCGCGGAGGCGGGCGGTATCAAGTGAGTGGCTGCAAAAGTCCCACATGGTTCTCCACAAAGTGATGGGGCGCCCCGTTCATGAGAAGCGCCCCATCCAAAGATAACACGTCGTCTGTGTCGTGCCGGATTGCGATTACGTGCCTTCTTGCCAGGAGGCGAGGTACTGCTCCTGCTCGGCGGTGAGCTTGTCGAGGCGATGCCCCATGGATTCGAGCTTGAGCTTGGCGATTTCGCGATCGAGGTCCTCGGGCACGACGTAGACGTTGGGCTTCATTTCCTTGTGATGCTTCATGAGATACTCGGCGGAAAGCGACTGGTTCGCGAAGCTCATGTCCATGACCGAAGCCGGATGGCCTTCGGCAGTGGCCAGGTTCACAAGGCGGCCCTCGGCGATGAGATAGATCTTGCGGCCGTCCTTGAGTTGAAACTCATCGACGAGCGGGCGAGCTTCCTTCTTGCCGGTTGACAGCGATTCAAGCGCGGGAATCTCGATTTCAACGTTGAAGTGGCCAGAGTTGCAAACGATTGCGCCACTCTTCATCACTTCAAAGTGCTCGCGGCGGATGACGTTCTTGTTGCCGGTGACGGTGATAAAAACATCGCCTTCCTTGGCGGCATCGGCCATGGGCATCACGCGGAAGCCGTCCATCACAGCTTCAATTCCCTTCACCGGATCAATTTCCGTTATGATGACGTCGGCGCCGAGGCCCTTGGCGCGCATAGCCGCGCCGCGCCCGCACCAGCCGTAGCCGGCGATGACGACCTTCAGTCCGGCGATGAGCACGTTGGTGGCGCGAATGACGCCGTCGAGAGTGGACTGGCCGGTGCCATAGCGATTGTCGAAGAAGTGCTTGGTCATAGCGTCGTTGACGGCAATCACGGGGTACTTCAGCGTGCCGTCCTTGGCCATGGCACGCAGGCGAATGACGCCGGTGGTGGTTTCTTCGGTACCGGCGATGACATTGCCGACAAGGTCCTGCCGCTTGGTCAGCAGCATGGTGACCAGGTCGCAACCGTCGTCCATCGTGAATTGCGGCTTATGATCGAGCGCAGCTTGCAAGTGCTGATAGTAAGTCTGGTTGTCTTCGCCCTTGATGGCAAAGGTCGGGATATTGAAGTCTCGATTCAGTGAAGCCGCGACTTCATCTTGCGTGGAGAGCGGGTTCGAAGCGCAAAGAACGATATCGGCGCCGCCGTCGCGCAGCGTAATCATCAGATTGGCAGTTTCGCTGGTCACGTGAAGACAAGCCGAAACGCGCAGTCCCTTGAGCGGCTGCTCTTTGATAAAGCGCTTGCGAATCTGCTGCAGCACCGGCATCTGCTGCGCCGCCCACTCGATCTTGCGTTTGCCGGCGTCGGCCAAGCCGATATCTTTCACATCACCCTTCTTCAGTTCCGCGGTAGCCATGCTTGTTCTCCTCTTGGATTCGAATTGTGTTTCTCAGGGCGATTCGGGTTTTAGGTATGGCTCGCCGACAGGGGGACGTACCCGTCGCCGAGGAAAATCCAGGATGTCAGGCGCGGTTACCGGCGCGCAGCAGCTTCGACTGCGGCACCTTGCCCCGCAGACTTCTTCAGAGCGTCGGCGCGGTCCGTGCGCTCCCATGTAAAGCCGGGGCCGGTCCGGCCGAAGTGGCCGTAGGCGGCAGTGGGCTTGTAAACCGGCTTACGCAAATCGAGCGCTTCGATGATCCCCTTCGGAGTTAGCTGGAAATTCTCCCGGACGAGTTGGGTGATCTTCTCTTCGGGAATCGCGCCCGTTCCGAAGGTATCAATCATCACCGAAACCGGCTCGGCCACGCCGATCGCGTAGGCCAGTTGCACCTCCGCACGCGACGCAAGGCCTGCCGCCACGATGTTTTTGGCGATGTAGCGCGCCATGTAGCACGCGGAACGATCGACCTTCGAGGGGTCCTTGCCCGAGAAAGCGCCGCCGCCGTGACGGCTGTAACCGCCGTAGGTGTCCACAATGATCTTGCGGCCAGTGAGTCCGGCGTCGCCCATCGGCCCGCCAATCACGAAGCGGCCTGTCGGGTTGATGTGGAACTTGGTATCGGCATCGAGCATTTTGGAGGGCACGATGGGCTTGATGACGTGCTCCATGATCGCGGCACGGAGATCCTCATTCGAAACCGTGTCGCTGTGCTGCGTCGAAATGACGACGCAATCGACGCGATAGGGCTTGCCATCACGGTATTCAACAGTGACCTGAGACTTGCCGTCAGGCCGGAGAAACTCAACTTTTTTGTGCTTGCGAACTTCGGAGAGGCGTTGCGTGAGGCGGTGGGCCAACTGGATCGGCATGGGCATTAGTTCTTCGGTTTCATTGCAGGCGTAGCCGAACATCAAGCCCTGATCGCCGGCGCCACCGGTGTCGACTCCCATGGCGATGTCGGGCGACTGACGCTTCACGGTGCAAACCACGGCACAGGTGTCCGCGTCGAATCCGTACTCGGCGTTGTCGTAGCCAACCTGGCGCACAGTCTCGCGCGCGATTTCGTCATAATTCACATGCGCGCTGGTGGTGATCTCGCCGGCAACGACCACAAGGCCGGTGGTCACCAGCGTTTCGCACGCCACGCGCCCCTTGGGATCCTGGCGCATGACTTCGTCGAGAACCGCATCGGAAATCTGATCGGCAATTTTGTCGGGATGCCCTTCGGTCACCGACTCGGAAGTGAACAGGAAATTCCTCTTAGCTTCGCTCAAAACTACGCTCCTCAATTACTTGTCTTTGGTCGGGCGGCACGCGGCGCGGCACAGCCCCTATCGCCCGCCTCTCGGGGAGAGAGGTGGACTACGTCTCTAACAGGCTAACATCCACCCTAAGTGGAATCAACGTATTGATTTTGCGCCGTTTAGGATTGCAGTGAACAGCAAGAATCGACCATTGAACGGACCGAGGGTTGATTGAAGCGGGCAAGGTGTGGGCGGAAGGGGGGCCCGTTTGGAAGGCAAGGGGGCCCCCGCAGCTCGCGGAAAGGAGGTTATCGAGCGCGCGCCGTGAGGTGCTCGGAATCGGGGTACTGCGACGCGTCCGACGACCGCTGGTAATCCGACGGCTGTCGCTGATCTTTGGGATAGAGAAAAGTCCAGCCCGTGTTGTCGCCAGGATAGAACCAACTTTGCAAAAGAGGCGGGAGCCCCTCGTCGTCGTCCCGGACATCGAGTGTGAAATATGCCCGGTCCGGAGTATCCGGAGTTATTTCACTCGCTGTGTGCAGTGTCGCGTAGAGTTGAGTTTCGCTTCTATCCCAGACTTGAACGATGTTGCGGTCGGAAAAGCCGCGAATCAGCTTGAAAACGTAGGTCCCGGCCGGCAAGGTCCAACCAGGGATCTCCACATCTTGATCGAACGTCACTACGGTCTTCTTGTCGAGAGAATCCGATTTCGCGGCAGGGCTCATCGAAAGGGCGAGAATGAGCGCGCCGAAAATCGGTGTGAGCAAACGTGAAGTACGCATGAGGAACCTCCTTCATGGAATTGGCTGGCTGAATCATTGCCGGCTGGAAGGAGAGCAACGGTCGGGAGGTGGGCTACCCGCCTTTGTTCGATGCCAAGCTCCGGAAGTGCGTTGGTCTCTGGGCTGCTCTGTTTTCGTGTAGGTCCCCCTACTGCAAATAACCTAGCGATTTCCCAGAAATTCCCCGGAACGCGAAACACCGTTTGGTGTTTCTAATTGGGTGTGAGCCCAAACTGGCAATTGGACCACGCAACAAAAGCCCAGCCGCTGCCAGAAAGGTGGGGATATGCGGTTGAGCCCTTTACTGACTTTTATTCTATCGCTGACGGCGGTTGTTTTGGCTCCCGGCCTGGTCGGCGCCAGCCCCAGTCCACAAGTCGGAGTTGCGGTGTCGGTGAGAATTGGACCACCGGCATTACCGGTTTATGAGCAGCCGATTTGCCCGGGAGAAGGCTATGTCTGGGAGCCCGGATATTGGGCCTATGACGATGCCGATGGTTACTACTGGGTGCCCGGCACATGGGTGCTGCCGCCACAGGTTGGCTTGCTATGGACACCAGGCTACTGGGCGTTCCGCAACGGATTGTATCTGTGGAATGCAGGTTACTGGGGACCTGTCGTCGGGTTCTACGGCGGAATCAACTACGGATACGGTTATCCCGGCACCGGCTTCTACGGCGGCTATTGGCGGGGCCGGAACTACTATTACAACCGAAATGTGACCAATATCAATACGACCATAGTGCACAACGTCTACAACGCCACAGTCGTAAACAACACGACCAATGTGAACCGCGTCAGTTTTAACGGCGGGCCGGGCGGTGTGCGGACTCGTCCAACGCCGGCGGAGACACAGGCCATGCAACAGCGCCGCTCCGCGATGACTCCCGAGCAGCAACATTTGGAGCGGACTGCGAGAAATGATCGCAATCTGTTTGCCTCAGTGAATCATGGCCGGCCCGACGTCGCCGCAACGTCGCGACCAGCCGAATTGAATCGTCGAGCCGGGCCAGCGGGCGAAAGACCCGCGACTCCGAATCGAACGCTACCGAACAACCCAAATACAGCGCCACGTGCGCCGGAGAAGCCTGCGGCTCGTCCACCCGTAGCCCCGGCACCCAAGACATCTCCGGCTCCCGCGCCTCCGCGTCCGAATGACCGCGCGACGCCACATCAGCCGCCACCGGCAGTAAAACCCACGCCAGCGCCGCGTCCCGTCGACCGCCAACCATTCCATCCACCTGCGCCCGCACCCGCACCGAGGCCCGCGCCAGCGCATCCGACGGATCGGCCGCAGCACGCGACTCCTCCCGCGCCGAAACCCGCGCCCGCTCATCCACAGCATCAGCCGCAGCCGCACCAGCCCGCACCTGCGCCCCGGCAACATCCCGCATCCAAACCTCCGCATCCGGCAAATGCGCAGCCGTCGCGCCCCCCGCAGCACGATGAACATCCGAACGAGTGACCGAGAGCCACGGCAACATTTGCATTGCAAGTCGAAATGCGAGGAGCTGGGCCGCTCGGCCTGGCTCCTTGTCTTTTCTAAGCGGCGTCTACGTCGTCGTCGGGCTGGATGTCGAGCTTGCCCTTGGTCTTCTTGGCAAGAAGGTAGGAGCGCATGAAAGGATCGAGGTCGCCATCGAGGACACGGTCGACGTCTCCAACGCTGAACTTGGTGCGATGATCTTTGATGAGGCGGTAAGGCTGCATGATGTACGAACGGATTTGGCTGCCGAAGGAGATGTCCATCTTCGTTTCGTCGAGCTTATCGCTCTCTTCGCGGCGCTTCTGCATTTCGAGATCGTAAAGCTTCGAGCGCAACATCTTCATGGCCAGTTCGCGATTCTTGTGCTGGCTGCGTTCCACCTGGCAGGCCACCACGATTCCCGTGGGTGTGTGCGTAATGCGCACAGCGGTTTCGACCTTGTTGACGTTCTGCCCGCCTTTACCGCCGGAACGGAAGGTGTCGAGCTTTAAGTCTTCAGGCTTGATGTTTACTTCAATGCGGTCGTCGACTTCCGGAATGACGAAAACCGAGGCGAAAGAAGTGTGGCGGCGCGCGGCCTGATCGAATGGCGAGATGCGAACGAGCCGATGTACGCCGGTCTCCCCGGTCAGCAGCCCGTAGGCATTTTCGCCGCTGAACTGAATAGTGGCGTTCTTGATGCCGGCTTCTTCGCCAGGTGTTTCATCGAGGACGGTAGCGTTGAACCCTTTGCGCTCGGCCCAACGCAGGTACATGCGCAGCAGGATGGAAGCCCAATCCTGGGATTCCGTGCCGCCCGCACCGGGTTTGATGGTCATGATGGCGTTCAGGTGATCGTTCTCGCCGGAAAGCAAGGTCTGGGTTTCGAGCTCGGCCACAAAAGTATCCGCCGCGGCAAGTTCGCGGCTTAGTTCCTTCAGAAGTTCTTCGCGCTGAGCCGGGTTCGACTCGGCTTTGCTCAGTTCGATATAGGTTTCGATGTCGCCGGTGACGCTCGTGAGCTTCGCGTCCGCCGCCAGTTGGTCCTCGGCGCGCTTACGCTCTTTCAGAACACCCTGCGCTTCTTCCTGATTGCCCCAGAAATCGGGTGCGGCGATTTTTTCTTCGAGAGACTTCAGACGGGCACGGTTCTGCCCGGGGTCAAAGATAGCTCCGGACAAGAGTCATTCTCTGTTTCAGGCTTTCGTACTGATGTTCAAAATCTTCAATCATCAAGCTCATGAGTGAGTTTCCCGGTATGCGGTGTTACTTGACCTTTCGAAGTGTAAGTAGAACCAGAATAGCGGAAATAGCCACGCACATCCAGGCGAACCAATCGTTGAAGCGCGTATAGAGAGTGCTGTCGCTGCGAAAATCATAAGGCAGATCGGCGGAATCTCGGACGTCGCGCCCCATGACCCGGGTGACGTTACCGTAAGGATCGATGGACGCGGTGATGCCACTATTTGTGTCGCGAACCAGCCACCGGCGATTTTCCACCGCCCGGACACGGGCCATTCGAACGTGCTGCTCGGCCGCTCCGGAGGTTCCGAACCAGCCATCGTTTGAGATGTTGATCAGAAGCTGTGCGCCGCGGTAGACGAAGGCGCGGATTTCGCCCGGGTAGATACTCTCATAGCAGATGAAGACCGAAAATGTATTGCCGTTCGGAAACTGACCGACGGCGCGGTCGGTCCCCTTGTGAAAGCCGCCGACTTCCGCGGAAACGCTGGTGACGACCTGGTGAATGAAAGGAAACGGTTCGTACTCGCCGAAGGGAACCAGATGGATCTTGTCGTAACCGAATGTTTTCTGGCCCGCGCTGTCGATCATCGCCGCGCTGTTATAGGGGAGCAGTACGTCGCGCTCGGCTCCACGGATGAACTGGCGCCCCGGTTTCCATTCGATCACGCCCGCGATCACGGGATGGCCAAAATCGGTGGCGAGTTGCGAGATGTAGGGGCCGAAACGTGGATCCTGAAACGAAAATGGTGCCGGCGCCTCAGGCCAGATCAATACGTCGGGTTGTTGTGGGCCGGGTGAAGGCCGCAGGCTGAGTTGGCGCAGCGCGGAAAGATCGGCCTGATGGTCGGCGTACCAATCGCCCAGGTATTGTGTGTTTTCCGGAAAGTTGGGCTGGACGACGCGGGCCTTGTGGCGGGCTTCGGCGTGAGGCACAAACCGCGGCCCCATCCAACCGATGACAATGAGGACGAGAATCGCCGCACCGAGAACCATCAAGCGCGGCTTCTTCCCTTCTGGCGGGGCGCAGTCCGTCCAGATCAGCAGCGCGTTAAAGGCCGCCGCAAGAAAAGATAAGCCGTAGACGCCGGTGATGGTTGTCATCTGAAGAAGTGCTGCGTTTTCGGCCGGAGCGTAGCCCAGAAGCGCCCACGGAAAGCTGATTTCCGGCAGGTAGGTGCGAAACATTTCCAAGCTGATCCACAAGAACGGAGCGCCAACAAGAGCCAGGGAGAAGCTGCGCAGGGAGAGCCGTTGCATCGCCCAGGTGGTGAGACCTTGGGCTGTGGACCAGACCAGTGCGATAACCAGTAACACGCCCCAACCGGCGGCAACTGACATGCCGCCGTGAACGGCCAGAACGTCGGCAATCCAAGGCACGCAAGTCACCACAAAGAGCAGCGCGTGAAGAAAGCCGCAGCCAAACGCCACGCGCGCTCGCGCTCCCAGAACAGTCGAAAAAAGCAGGGCCGGACAGAACCAGGCAAAGACCTGCGGGAACGAGCCACGGTAAGAGAGGGAAAGAAGCGCGCCGCTGGCGGCAGCCAAAGCCAGGCGCGCAAGGGCCGACGTTCGCGGCGAACTGTGAGGAAGAAGATAGGATTTCCAGGCCGATAAGGACATCAGTGCTTTACGTAAAACGCCTTGAAGCCCTCGCCCTCGAGCCCCTTTTTCGCGGCGTCGGCGCTCTTTTGATCCTTGAAGGGGCCGACCTGAACGCGATAGTACTTATCCTTCGTGGGAGGCTGCACGTAAGCGGCGTAATGTTTCTTCTGCAAATTTCCCGCGATGGAGAGCGCATCGTCCTGGCGAAGCAGCGCGGCCACCTGCAACACATACGCGCCATTTGGAATCAACGGTGGCGCGGCAGGTTTGCTGGATTTCACCGGCGTCGGCGCAGGAATCGCATCGGCCTTGGCCTTGGCGCTGAGAGTTTTCGTTGATGGAGCAGCAGGGGTCGAATGCGTTTTCGGGGATGGCTCCAGATGCGGTTCGACGGCG
>Ga0335083_10008330_pt1 | contig 12669 bp, 10 predicted proteins | sample Lox_Sample_42_FD_206716 | JGI IMG/M metagenome (GOLD analysis project Ga0335083, IMG submission 206716) | Soil microbial communities from Loxahatchee National Wildlife Refuge, Florida, United States - Lox_Sample_4.2 | ecosystem: Environmental > Terrestrial > Soil > Wetlands | place: USA...
TTCCTCCGCGTACCGACTGGGAAGTTCCGGGTCCATGGATGCCCTGTCAAAAACTGTTAGTTATGCAGAGTGAATAGATTGCTTTCCCGCATCGGTAAGCGAACGATTATGTGGCGCGGCAGGTCACTATGTTGCTCATAGCGAGGGGGAACGTTGCGATAGGTCAGAAAGCGAACAACGGCCTGACTGATGTCAACCAGCACCTGGCTAACAGAAATTCGGAATAGCGGATTGCGGCCAGCGCCATCATTTCCCAGACCTGGTTCATGGCGCGGCTGCGGCCGTCGCTGGTTGCCCGCTCTCGATCTCATCCGAGACGCGAAAAATGCCCTTCAAGCATGTGAGATAACTTTCCGACCACCCGGGCAGCAGCGAGATTTTCGTCAGGCGTTTCGTCGTTGGCGGAGCCGCAATGAATAGCCGATTGATGTTGGTCGAGGTCCGCTCCGGTTCACGAATCGGACCGCTCGTAACACGGGAAGGACGGTAAGCGATCACCGAGCAGCGTTGACAGACCGGCGTAATGGAAACTGCCGGCCCTTTCAACCCTACCCAATCCAGATGTTCCACAACAATAACTGTGGAACCCTGGGAGCTTGCGCTATCCACAGCTTTCGTGGACAGCCTTGTGCGTAACCGTGGGACGGCTGCCTCAAGTGCTTGATACGACTCGGTTTGTGCACAAAGTTGCCGATTGTTGCAGTGACCACGCTCCGTGGAAAAAAGCACGGGGGCTTTTCCACAGATTCCGTGGGTAGCCCTGTTAGCAACTTCTGGACAGCCACACCAAGTCTCTGATTGGAAAAGCGAAGTACACAAACGACACGCAAGATGCACGTTTTTCGCGCAGCCAAGTTGTCCACAGTTTTTCTGGACAAACCTGTTGATAACCACCTGGGGATTGCGCCAACTCCTTGATCGCACGGACACTTCGTCGTTTGTGTCGCGGTTGCATCAATTTGCGCTTCCGATGGGCAACCGATAGGCAACCAGGCGGCGGCGCAAATGTTTCCCAACGGCCGCCGCAGTCCCCACACCAACGCATACACGCAAACGTTCACGCCAGATCCAGTGCCCCTGTGAGATCGCCCGGCGGCGTCTGCCCGCGCGATGCAAACGCCTGATCGCGCGCGCTCACCCCATCGAGCGGCGCGAGGCCGTGCACGCGGCTGATGAAGCGCAGGATCGAAACGGTGTCGTAGAACGTGTGGTCGACGTAGCCCTTCTTCGCGAACGGCGCGATCACGAGCGTGGGAATGCGCGAGCCCGGGCCCCAGCGGTCACCCACCGGCGGCGCGACGGGGTCCCACCAGCCGCCGTTCTCGTCGTGCGTCACCACGATCATCGTGTTCGCCCATTGCGGGCCGCGCTGGATGTGCTCGATCACGGTGGCGATGTGGCGGTCGCCCGACTCCACGTCCGCATAGCCGGCATGCATGTTCAGATTGCCCTGCGGCTTGTAGAACGTCACTGCGGGAAGCCGTCCCGCGTCGATGTCCGCGAGCAGCCGGTTCGTCGACGGGTCGTCGCCCACGCCCGCATCGCGCAGATGCTGCGCCCGCGCGGCCGTGCCCGGCGCGAAGTTCGCAAAGTAGTTGAACGGCTGATGGTGATACTGGAAGTCGGGGACCGCGCCCGTGTCGCGATGGTCGAGCGCGAACTGCCACGCGCCGCTATACCAGGCCCAGTCGACGCCCTTCGCCGAAAGACGGTCGCCGATCGTCGCGTAGGTCTGCGGGCGCAGCACGCGCGGGTTGGACGGATCGGCGAGCGCCGGGTTGCCGTCCTCGGGCGGCCGCACGTTGCTCGGCTGGTATGGCGGCGCCATCGTGTTGACCGCGTAGCCGTCCGGCGTGAAGAGCCCGTCGTTGACGAACTTCGGCGGTCCGTCGAGCGCCGACTTCGGCGAGTTCTCCGCGACCTTCAGCCGTGTGCCCGTGGGATCGTCGCCCTCCACCACCGAAGCAAGATGCTTCGCGGGGCTCGTCTGGATGTCCGCGTATTGCGGCGCCTGCGCGGAGATCAGGAAGATGTGGTTCAGCCACGAACCGCCAAACGCGGCCATGAAGAAGTTGTCGCACAGCGTGTACTGCTGGGCGAGGTTCCAGAGCCGCAGCGTCTGCGCCGAGTTCTCGTAGTAGCCCATCACGAGGCCGCCCGAATCGCCCCACGCGGCGAACTGGTCGTTGCGGCCCGCGTTGATCTGCATTTGGTTCTGGTAGAAACGATGCACGAGATCGCGCGTGATGATCGCGTTCGGCAACGGCTCGCCGTGCGCATCGACGATACGAAACGGCTGGTTCGAGAGGCCCGTGATCGCGTGCTCGGCAATCATGTAGCGTTTGCCGTCCAGTTCCTGCGCCTGGGGCACGAGGCCGCCCCAGATCTTCGGCAGTTGCGGCAGCGGCGTCTTGCCGTCGCGATCGAGTTGCACATAGCGCTGCGCGCTCACGCTGGCGAGCGGCATCTGGACGCCGGGATAGTTGCCGTACAGATTGACGAAGCTGCGATTCTCCGCATAGATCACGACGATCTGGCGCACCTGGTCGCGCAGCGCGGCGTCGATGCGCGCGTCGGCAGCACTGCGCGGCGCGTTCGATGCATTCTGCGCGGGCGTCTGGCAGCCGCCGAGCGCAAGGCCCACGCCAACAGCAGCCAGGCCGCCAAGGACGCGGCGGCGCGCGGGGTCGTCCGGACCCGTGGGAATGGCGTTGTCTTCGGGGTGCCCGGCTTTCGGGTCGTCGTCCTGCTTCATGTACCTGCCTCCATGTCGGGGGAGCGCGCAATGCCGCGCGCGGCGAGCCACGAATTACAAGGCAGGAGAATACCGGTTCCTTCGCCGGCGAGCCACGCAGGAAAATCGTGCGCGACGCTTCAGGCAAATCTCTTCAGCCGTCGCGCGGCATGCGCGGCACACTCGCCGCGGCGTTGGGCTGGGCTTGCGCCAGCGTTTGCGCGGGGCGCGGCTCGTTCACGTGACCGTCATGCGCCGCGCGCAGCGCGCCAGGCAAGGTCGCGCGCTCATGCCGCGGCACGTTGCCTTCTTCGGTCCAGAGCGGATCGGGAATCTCGCCGAACACCTGGCGCAGCCGCGCGCCCCAGGTCGAATGGATCATCTGGAAATACGCATTCGACTGGTCGATCGACGCGTAGCGCGTGATGCGCAGCGTGTCGCGCTCGTACACGAGCAGGTCGAGCGGCAAGCCCACCGAAAGGTTCGAGCGCAGCGTCGAATCCATGGAAATCAGCGCGCATTTCGCGGCTTCGTCGAGCGGCGTGCGCGGCGTCAGCACGCGATCGATGATCGGCTTGCCATACTTCGATTCGCCGATCTGGAAATACGGATTGACGCTCGATGTCTCGATGAAGTTGCCGGCCGCATAAATCTGGAACAGCCGCATGTGCTGGTTGCCGATCTGGCCGCCAAGAATGAAGCTGCAGTTGAAATCGACGTTGAAGCTCTTGAGCGCATCCGCGTCGCGCCGATGCACCTCACGCACCGCTTCGCCCACCACGCGCGCGGCTTCGACCATGGTTGGCGCATTCCAGAGCGTGGTGCGCGCCGAGTCCTGCGGCTCGGTCAGGACCTGCAGCGAAGCCTGCGTGATCGCCAGATTGCCCGCCACGAGCAGCACGAGCACGCGCTCGCCGGGCTCCTCGAACACGGCCATCTTGCGCGACGTGCTGACGTGATCGACACCCGCGTTCGTGCGCGTATCCGAAAGGAACACGAGCCCCTGCTCCACCGCCATTGCCACACAGTACGTCATGCGCCTCCTTGCTACACGTTCGGCACGCCGATCCCGCGCCGCGTTTCGCTTCTTCTGTATTTACTGCATCTGCTGCATCTGTCACTTCGACCTCGCGCGCGGCTTTCGTTCTGGCCCGCACGCTATTGCTGCGACTGCTGCGCGCTCACCTGCACGCTGACATCGAGCGTCTCACCCGCCCCGCCGACACGGCTGCCTCGCACCGGCGCGGCAGCGTCGTAGTCGCGTCCTACCGCAATGCGGCAATATTTTTCGCTCGCGAAACAGGCGTGCGTGACGTCGACGGTCACCCAGCCATTGTCGAGCCAGACATCGACCCACGCGTGGCTCGCCATTTCCGGCACGTCGCCCGGGTCGACGTAGCCGCTCACGTAGCGCGCCGGTACGCCGCGCGCGCGGCACAGCGCGAGCATCACATGCGCATGATCCTGGCACACGCCGCGGCCGAGCGCCAGCGCATCTGCCGCGGAATGTGTCACGTCCGTGACGCCGGATTCGTAGCGCACGCGCTCCGTGACGCGCGCAGCCGCATCGAGTATGGCCGCCGCGTTGTCGAGCGGCGCGAGGCTGTGCGCGAACTCCATGAGCGCCTCGTCGGCCTCGGTAAGGGGCGTGGGCGACGTGAAGTGGTGCATCGGCACCGGGCCCTCGCCTTCGGACAGGCGACCGTCTGGCAGCGGCACGGTTTCCACTTCGCCGCGCACGCGCAGACGGATTTCCGTGTGCGGACGCGTGAGCACCAGCGTCATCAGCGCGTTGCCATAGGCATCGCGGCCCGCGTCGAGCTTGCCAGGCGCATCGACATGCCATTGCGTGACGATCTGCGTGGGCGTGGTGAGCGGCGAAAGCCGCAACTGCTGGATCGAATAGTGCACGGGCGCTTCGTAGCGATAGACCGTGTCGTGCCGGATCGCGAGCTGCATGACGTGTTTCCTCCAACCAGACGAAAGCGATATTCAAAAGCCGCCAACGGACGACGCTAACCGACCGGCAACATCAGATATGTACGCGCGACCTGATTGCCCAGTTCGTACACACGCGCGAGAAACTGCGTGAGAAACGTATGCACGCCAATCGAAAAGATCTGCCTGAGGTCGGCGTAGAGCAGTTCGGCACGCAGCTTGCCCGCGGTGCGCTCGACTTCACGCGAGGTTTCGGTGCGCAGCATCGCGAGATTGGCGCACACGCCATCCAGCGATGCCAGCAATGAGCGCGGCATCTGCTGATTCAGGATCAGCAGTTCCACCACGCGCGCGGGCGTCACCACGTCGCGGTAAACCTTGCGGTAGATTTCCAGCGCCGAAACCGAGCTCAGAATCGAGGTCCAGTAATAGAAGTCTTCGAGTTGCCGCGCGGCCGAACGGGAATCGGCGTTGTCCACTTCGACGAAGCGCACGTCGAGAATGCGCGCGGTGTTGTCCGCGCGTTCGAGGAACGTGCCGAGCTGTGTGAAGAACAGCGCGTCGTCCTGCAACGCCGTGCCGAGACGCACGCCGCGCGACAGATGCGAGCGGAACTTCACCCATTCGAACAGCGCCTCCGGATGCGACTCCAGCTCGCCGCTGCGCAAATGCTCGACGAATTGCAGCCATGTGTCGTTGATCGTCTCCCACCACTCCGTCGTGAGCGTGCCGCGCACCGCGCGCGCGTTCTCGCGCGTTGCCTGCAGGCATGAATAGATGCTCGACGGATTCGTTGGGTCTGCAACGAGAAATTTCAGCACGTTGCTGCTCGTCGTTTCCTCGTGGCGTGCATCAAAGGCCGGTTCGAGTTCGGAAATGCGCAGCATCGCGCGGTGCGTGCGCGGTTCCGCGTCCGCACTACCGGGCAGCAGCAGCGCCTTCAGGTTGATATCGAGCATGCGTGCGGTATTTTCCGCGCGCTCCATGTAACGGGCCATCCAGAACAGATGATCGGCGGTGCGGCTCAGCATGATCTAACCTCTCCTCCTTGAGCGTACGACATGGGCAGTGAAATCATTCGAGCACCCACGTGTCCTTGGTCCCGCCGCCCTGCGACGAGTTGACGACGAGCGAGCCCTCCTTCAACGCGACGCGCGTCAGTCCGCCCGCCACCATTTGAATCGTTTTGCCGGAGAGCACGAAGGGCCTCAGATCGATATGGCGCGGCGCGATGCCCGCCTCGACGAAGGTCGGGCAGGCCGAAAGCGAGAGCGTGGGCTGTGCGATGTAGTTGCCGGGCCGCGCGACGAGCCGCGCGCGAAACGCCTCGATTTCCTCGCGCGTGGAAGCCGGCCCGACCAGCATGCCGTAGCCACCCGCCCCATGCACCTCCTTCACGACGAGGTCCGGCAGGTGTTCGAGCGTCCACGCGAGATCGTCGGGACGGCGGCATTGCCATGTCGGCACGTTCTTCAGGATCGGCTTTTCGCCCAGATAGAACTCGATCATGTCCGGCACATACGGATAGATCGACTTGTCGTCGGCTACGCCCGTACCCATCGCGTTTGCGAGCACGACGCGGCCCGCGCGGTACGCCGTGAGCAACCCCGGCACGCCGAGCGCCGAATCGGCGCGAAACGCGAGCGGATCGAGAAAGTCGTCGTCCACGCGCCGGTAGATCACGTCGACGCGCCGCGGTCCTTGCGTCGTCCGCATGAATACATAGTTGTCCTCTACGAACAGATCCTTGCCCTCGACGAGCTCGACACCCATCTGCTGCGCAAGGAACGTATGCTCGAAATACGCCGAGTTGTACATGCCGGGCGTGAGCAGCACCACGACCGGATCGTCCGCGCCGTCGGGCGCCACCGAGCGCAACGTATCGCGCAGCAGATCGGGATAGTGTGCGACCGGCGCCACCTTGTGCTGCACGAACAGCTCGGGAAAGAGCCGCATCATCATCTTGCGGTTCTCCAGCATGTACGACACGCCGGAGGGCACGCGCAGATTGTCTTCGAGCACATAGAAGGCGCCGTCGCGCCCGTCACGCACGATGTCGATGCCCGCGATATGCGCATAGATGCCCAGCGGCAAGTCGATGCCCTGCATCTCCGGCCGGTATTGCGCGTTCGTGTAGACCTGCTCGGGCGGAATCACGCCGGCGCGCACGATCTCGCGCTCGTGATAGACGTCGTGAAGGAACCGGTTGAGCGCCTGCACGCGCTGGCGCAGACCGCGCTCGAGCAAGGCCCACTCGTCGGCGGGAATGATGCGTGGAATGAGATCGAAGGGAATCAGCCGCTCGGTGCCCGAGAGGTCCCCGTTCACGGCGAACGTGATGCCGACCCGCCTGAACAGCAAGTCCGCCTCGGCGCGCTTGCGCGCCATCGTCTCGCCCGTCTGCCTGTCCAGCCAGTGCTGGAAGCGGTCGTAATGCGGGCGCACTGCGCCCTCGTCGCGCATCTCGTCATGAACTTGCATCGTTTCGTTCTCGCGCGTGTAAATGCAACAGCATGCGGCGGCGCGCCGCGTTTCGTCACATCATTGGGACAGCATGCCTTGCGCGCTGCGGTACGCCCTTAAAAAGCAATTGACATGCCATCTCGCCGGCAGGATGCATGCGCCCAATTGGTGCAAGTCGCGCATGATCGGCAGTATCGAAACGGCGCGCATTCATGCTACGCCACCTGCGCGCTTCAAGGTGGTGCACCGCGCGAGCGGCACGGCGTATGCGCATGTTTCGAAATCGGCAAGGAACATCTCCAATGAACGGACCTGGCGTTGCACGCAGGCGCCTTGCGCGAATCACGGCATGGCGAGCGAGTCTCGCGGTGGTGTTCGCGCTCGCCGGCTGTGCGAGTCAATACGGGCCCATGCCAGCGGCCACGGACCCGGCGACCGAAGGACCGACGCGCACCTTCGTCGCCGTGGTGCAGCGCGACTGGCACACCGACATCTGCCTGCGCATGGACGACGTCGATGCCTGGGTCGCCTCGCTCGCACGCGGGTTCGACGGCGCGCGCGTGCTGTGCTTCGGTTTCGGGGAGAGGCAGTACGTGGTGGAGCGCCGCCACGATCCTTTGACGATGATAGGCGCGCTCATGCCGAGCGAGGCCGCCATCCTGATGACCGTCCTGCGTGCCGCGCCCGAGGCCGCATTCGGCGCGCAGAACGTCGTGGAGGTCCCCGTTGACGACGCGGGACTGGCGGGCGTGCAGCGCTACCTTCGCGCTTCGTTGCAAACAGATGCGACAGGCTCGCCCCGGCGCCTGGCCAATGGCCCCTATGAGGGCAGCCTGTTTTTCGCGGCGTCCGGCACCTACGACGCGCTCCACACCTGCAATACGTGGACCGCGCGGGCATCGCGCTCGGCGGGACTGGCCGGCCTGTCGGACACGATGTTCGCCACAAGCCTGATGCGTGAAGTCCGGCGAGCGGTCGAGTCACAACCGCCGAACCGCACGTCATTCAACGCAGCCTCAGGAATGCCCGGTAAATAGATCAGCAAGGCGCGATACAGACCGTACCCGGTTGCACGGTGCTCGACTGCGGCACGACGACGGTCTGACGCGGCGGCGGATTCGGGTCGCTGCTGCTGAACGACAGGCAACCCGCCAGAGCGAGGGGCAACAGGAAAACAATAAGAGTGAGCCGATGCATATGAATCTCCCGGATCGGTCAAAGCTGGCGTCGCGCGAATTACGCGACCCCACTATGGCGGGAGCAAGCCGGATGCCGCTCAGTTCAGATCATTGAGAGGCCGCGCTTTCGCGATTACGCGCGGCAGCGAGGCCCGCGCGCCGCTGCACGCCCCATTTGCGCCGCCCGAGCAGGAAATGCAGCCAGCCGAGCGCGGCACCGCTGTGGCGCATCAACTGGAACGAGAACGGCTCGAAGATGGCGGCGAGCAGCGCCATGCCGAAGCTCGAGTGCGTCCGGTCGCCGCTCCAGCGGCGATACAGATGTACGGAGTACAAATGAAATGCAAGGTCGATCGCAATCTTGCCAACGATCACGCCTAGCACCGGCAGCACGATCGTGAAACGGCCATCGAACAGGAAGCCGAGCAGCAACGCGAACGCCGTCAACCCATAGATGGGCTGCACGGTGTCGAACGCCTTGACAGGCAGCATCATGAGCCCGAGCTTGCCGTACAGACGATTACCCGTCATGTCGCGATACCAGTACTGCGTCTGCAGGAAGCCAGCGAACCAGCGGCGGCGCTGGCGCAGGAAACTCGCGAGCGTGCCGGGGGCGTCGGTGCTCGCGCGCGCCGAGCCGAGCACGCGCACGTCCCAGCCCAGTCCCTCGCGCGCCGAGTAACGGCGCAGACGGTGTATCAGCTCGTAATCTTCGACGAGGCAATGCGGATCGAAGCCGCCCACTGCCATCACCGCATCGCGGCGAAAACCCGCGAATGCGCCGGAGACCAGCAACAGGCTGTCGGCGCGCATCCATGCGAAGCGCGAAATGAAATTGCGGATGTACTCGTATGTCTGGAACCACTGGAAGAAGCGGCCGCTCAGCGTGTGGTCGCAAAGCGGCGTGAGCAGGCCCGCTGCCGCCACGAGTTCGGGCTCGCGGCCAAACGCACTCGCCATCGCGGCGCAGGCGTCGGGCTCGAGCAACGTGTCGGCGTCGACGGTCATGACCGTTTCGGTTGCGATGGCAAGCAACGCGGCGTTGAGCGCGCGCGCCTTGCCGCCGTGCGCGAGCTTCAGCCATCGCAGATTCGGATACTGGGGCGAAGGCGCGCTCAACTGCCCTTCGCCTGGATCGTGGAGGCCGTAGCGCTCGGCCAGCAGCGCGGCCGTGCCGTCGGTCGAGCCGTCGTCGGCGATCACGATCTGCTGCGGCACGCGGGTTTGCGCGAACAGCGCGTCGAGCGTAATGGGCAGCACCGCGGCTTCGTTGTGCGCGGCGACGATCACGCCGAGCGTGGGCAGCGTCGCCTCGCTTGCGGCGCCGCTCGAAGCCGCGGGCGGCGCGAGCAGCACGCGCGCCTTCCACGCGACGAACATCAGCAACACCGTGTCGTAGACGACATAGGCAATGCCAGTGGACCACGCAACCACGCCCTGCAGGAAGAATGCGCGCGCGAACAGCACGAACCAGAGCACCATGACGCTCAGATGAATCACGATGCTCGCGAATGGCGTGGGCGGTGGAGCGAGGCGCGGCGAGGTGCGCGCGAGCGCCTCTTCAAGCGTGGTTTTCAAGTCGTACCCTTGCGATTGCTCACGGCATCATCCGGCGAATCACCGAATGACGGTCGATCCATTGATGCTTGAGTGCGCCCGCAACATGCAACGCGAGCACGCCGTAAAGGGCATAGCTGCATGCCGTATGCAGCGCGCCGAACTGGTTGTGCAACTGCTCCTTCGTGGCCGGATCGAGATTCATGATGAAGCCAATCCGCGGCCAGGGCACGAGACCATACAGATACATCGGATGCGAGGCCGCGGCCACCCATGCCGAGTCGTGCAGCCAGCCCGTGAGCGGCATCGCGAATATCAGCACGTAGAGCGCGACGTGCGCCGCATGGGCCGCCGCGCGCTCCCAGCCCGGGAATTCGGCCGGCAACGGCGGCGGCCGATGCGTGAGGCGCCAGAGCACGCGCAGGATCGCGAGCCCGAGCACGGTGATGCCGATCGACTTGTGCGTGTCGATCAGGAGCCGGATGGCCGCGTCCGAAAGCGCGCCGTCGGGCAGCAACGCGGCGGTCAGGCCGAGTACGACGTTCGCGAGGATCAGTAGCGCGATCAACCAGTGCAATAGCACTGCCACACGCGTGTACTTCTGCGCCTCGGCAGTGGGATCGGCGAATGCGGATTCTGCGGGAAAAGAGGTCTTCACGGGATCGGGCCGTAACGTTTCAGATGGGATAACGCGCAGCGCAGCGACTTTATTCCCGGTTCCTGCGCGCGCGGCGAATGCTTCGTCGCCAACGTAGTCGCGACGACTCGTGCATTATGCGCCCCGCCGCTAGCCGCTGCAGAAGCGCCCCAGGCGCAGTGCGACGGCCGGCGGGCATGCAATCGTAATGTGGCGGTAACGCGCCTGAAAAGAGGCGCGATGTACGAAAGTTGCCGGGAACAAACAAAAAAGCCGGAGCACCGCTCCGGCCTTGCAGGCCTCTTGCAGGCCTTGATTGCAGGCCTCCAACGCAAGCTTCACGCCCGGCGATACGCCGCCCGGACGCATCGCGCAAGCACGATGCCTGAATCTACTTCCCGCTGCCGGCCTTCTTCTCGATCTGCGCGCCCACGTCGCCGTCGATCTGCTTCCAGTAGTCGAACACGCGCTCGCGCACGGGGCTGCGCACGCCGTTCAGGCTCGCCACCACCTGCTCGACGAGCAACTCGCGCTGCTTCTCGTCGAAGACGTTGCGCACGAGATCGCCCGCCTGGCCGAAATCGTCGTCGTCGGCGTGCAGCGTGTAGGCGCTGCGCACCATCTCGCCGTCGGCTTCCCAGCCGTCTTCCGCCGCGCCGGTCGTGTCCGCCCAGGCACGCCCGAAGCTGTTCGGCGCGTAGGTCGACGCGCTGCCGCTATGCTCGTAGGTCATGTTGCCGTCGAACATATAGGTCTCTACGGGCACCTTCGGCCGGTTCACAGGCAACTGGTGGAAGTTCGTGCCGATGCGCACGCGCTGCGCATCGTTATAGGCGAACGCCCGGCCCAGCAGCATCTTGTCCGGCGAAAGCCCGATGCCCGGCACCGTGTTGCCTGGCGAGAACGCGGCCTGCTCGATCTGCGCGAAGAAGTTCTCCGGATTGCGGTTCAGCGTCATCGTGCCGACCTTGATCAGCGGATAGTCCTTGTGCGACCACGTCTTCGTGAGGTCGAAGGGGTTGAAGCGATACGTCTTCGCGTCGGCATACGGCATGACCTGCACCGAGAGCGTCCACGACGGGAATTCGCCCCGCCCGATCGCCTCGAACAGGTCACGGCGATGGAAGTCGGCGTCTCGGCCGGCCATCGCCTCGGCTTCGGCATTCGTGAAGAACGCCATGCCCTGGTTGGTGTGGAAGTGATACTTGACCCAGAACTTCTCGCCCTTCGCGTTCACCCACATATAGGTGTGCGAGCCGTAGCCGTTCATGTTGCGCCACGTTTTCGGCAAGCCGCGCTCGCCCATCAGGTACGTGACCTGGTGCGCCGATTCCGGATTGTGGGTCCAGAAGTCCCATTGCATTTCGCTGTCGCGCAGGCCCGAGTCGGGCAGCCGCTTCTGGCTGCGGATGAAGTGCGGAAACTTCATCGGATCGCGCACGAAGAACACCGGCGTGTTGTTGCCGACCAGGTCGTAATTGCCCTCGGTCGTGTAGAACTTCAGCGAAAACCCACGCACGTCGCGCCAGGTATCGGGGCTACCCATTTCGCCCGCGACGGTCGAAAAGCGCGCCAGCATTTCCGTGGCCGCGCCCTTCTGGAACAAGGCGGCCTTGGTGTAGCGCGAAACGTCTTCGGTCGTCTTGAATTCCCCGAACGCGCCGGCGCCCTTCGCATGCGGCTGGCGCTCCGGCACCTTCTCGCGGTTGAAATGCGCCATCTGTTCGAGGAAATGCACGTCGTGCAGCAGAATCGGACCGTCGGCCCCGATGGTCAGCGAGTTGCGGTCGCTGAACGCCGGTGCGCCCGTACTCATCGTGGATTGGCCGGAAGACTTGTCGCTCGAAGCACCCATCGCAGTTCTCCTTTTGTCGACCAGAGTTAGGGCTTTAGCCCTTACTCTGGTCCCATGCAAAGCTGTCGACCAGAGTTAGGGCTTTAGCCCTTTACTCCGGTCCCATGCAAAGCTGTCGACCAGAGTTAGGGCTTTAGCCCATACTCCGGTCCCATGCAAAGCTGTCGACCAGAGTGGGCGCCTGAGCGCCTTGTCCACTGAAGTCAGCGCTTGAGCCTGACTCCAGTCGCATCTGGTCCCATGCAAGTTGTGATTGCGGATTCGCGGCACCGAGTGGCGCGCGTTTCGCCGGCACAATTGCCTCGGC
>Ga0335083_10008332_pt1 | contig 12668 bp, 12 predicted proteins | sample Lox_Sample_42_FD_206716 | JGI IMG/M metagenome (GOLD analysis project Ga0335083, IMG submission 206716) | Soil microbial communities from Loxahatchee National Wildlife Refuge, Florida, United States - Lox_Sample_4.2 | ecosystem: Environmental > Terrestrial > Soil > Wetlands | place: USA...
TCGTGATCGCCGAACGGCCCGGCAACAAGCGCGCCGACGGGTACCTCAACATCCTGGCCAACCCGCACATCGGGATCATCTCGATCATCCCCGGGCGGAACGAGACGCTGCGGATCAACGGGCGGGCCAGGCTGCTGCGGGACGCGCCGTTCTTCGACGACCTGGCGGTCCGCGGCCGGCGGCCGATCCTGGCCGTGCTCGTCGAGGTCGAGCAGATCTTCTTCCACTGCCCCAAATCGTTCCTGCGGTCGCGGCTGTGGGAGCCGGATTCGTGGCGGCCGGACGCCCTGCCCTCGCACGCCACCTTGACCAAGCGGGTAATGGAAACCCCGGAGACGCTGGAAGAGCTGGAAGAGCACTACGCCGTGGCCAGCTACTCGCGGCTGCTGTACTGACATGGAGTCGCTCCGGCGGGTGAGCGTGCTGGGGGTACCGACAAGCGCGGGCTCGCACAATCCCGGGCAGGAGAAGGCGCCGGCCGCCTGGCGCGCCGCTGGGCTGATCGAGGCGCTGCGCGCGGCCGGGCTGGACGTCGAGGACCGCGGCGACCTGCCCGCCGTGCCGTACCGCCCGGTCGAGCCGGCCGATGGCCTGCGCGATGCGGACCGGGTGGCCGAGGTGGCCCGAGGGGTCGCGGCCGAGGTGGCGGCGATCCGGGGAGCCGGGCGGCTGCCGCTGGTCCTGGGGGGCGACTGCACGATCACGCTGGGGGCGCTGGAGGGGTTCGGCGAAGGAGGGCTGGTGTACTTCGACGGCGACGCCGACCTCACTACCCCCGAGCGCAGCAGCTCAGCGGTGGCCGACACCATGGGCATGACCCACATGCTCGGCGGCGGGTCGCCACGGCTGGCCCGGCTCGGCTCCCGGTACCCGTTGCTGCGGCCCGGGCAGGTCGTGCTGTTCGGCTTCGATCCGGCCGAGCTGGACACGGGCGAGTGGACCGAACTGACCTCGCGGCACCTGTACGCGGCGCCGGCCCCCGCGGTGCGGTCCGACCCGGCGGGCGAAGCCCGGCGGGCTCGCGCCTACCTAGACCGCCGCTGCGGCTCCTACCTGGTGCACTTCGACGTGGACGTGCTGCACACCGGGCTGTTCCCGCTGGCCAACTTCCCGCACTTCGCCGGGCTCACGCTGGACCAGGCGGTCGTATGCCTGGACGAGTTCGCCGGCGGGGAGAAGTTCGGCGGGCTGGTGGTGACCGAGGTGAATCCGGACCACGACCCGTCGGGTCAGCTGCTCAGGACACTGGCCGATCGGGTGGTCCGAGCGTTCGCGCCTGCTCGATGAGGCCCCGGGCGGCGGCTACGATGCCCTTATCGATGCGCACAGCGTCATCGGTGACTCTGGCCTGAGGGGGGTCATCAATGAATCAGCCTGCACCCGGCGCCTCGGCGCCACCAGAAGTGATCTTCATCATCCGCCACGGCGAAAAGCCCGCTGATCCGCCGGCCCTGGACCCTGGGCGGCCGGCGCCCGCGCCAACCGCGCCTTTCGGTGTCGACTTCCAGGGCAACCAGGACGAGCATTCCCTGCTGCCACGGGGATGGCAGCGCTCCGGTGCGCTCGCCGTCCTGTTCGACCCGGCCGACGGCGCACTGCAGGCGGGGCTGCAGGTCCCCGCCGTCTTGCTGTCGCCTTCCTACGGCGCTCCGGGCAAGACCACCCTGCACCGGACGTACCAGACGATCCAGGGTCTCAGCGAGCGTCTCGGTGTCCAGATCGCCTCCGATTTCGCCGAAGGCCAGGAACCCCAGCTGGCCGCCAGCGTCGTGAGCACCTACTCCGGCGTGGTGCTGATCTGCTGGGAGCACCGGCACATCCCGGCGATCGCCTCGTCGCTGCCGGCCAGCCCGGGGACGGTCATACCGCAGAAATGGGCGGGTGACCGTTTCGATGTCATCTGGGCCTTCACGCTGGTCCCGGGATCCGACCCGGCCCAGTACACGTTCGGCCAGATCCCCCAGCAACTGCTGGCCGGCGACACCGACACCGTCATCCAGCCCTAGCCGATTGATTCAGTATTCGTTACGGGCGTGGCTGGCTGGTCAGGTGTGGCTGGTGCTGCTGTGGGGACGTCCTGGTTTCGCACGGATGAGCCCGGGAATCCGCATCCCAGCCCTGGGACTATGCATGAATGTGGCTCTCTGCACATTCTATTGTGCAGAGAGCCACATTCATACCTTTTCGGCCCGGGGCGAGAGGGACTGAAGATGCAGACGGTGCAGGAAGTGAACCTTAGGTGCGGGTCGGAGTCTGGCCCACCGTCGCAACGCTTATCGCAGGCGGGCGGCGATGGCCTGCGCGCATTCCAGCGCCTCGGCGTGCGTCGTGTCCACCTGCAGGTCGTAGGCGACGCCGTGGTGGACCAGATCCGCCTGGGACGCGGCCATCCCGGTGATCCGGTCACCCCGGGCGAGCTCGCGGCCCGCGGCGACGCCCGCGTCACACCGGACGCCGACCCACAGCACGTGAAGCGGGCCGAGCGCGTCCTTCCAGCGATGCTGGGACGCGGCACCGCCGAGGAAGACCTCGTCGACGATGACCTGGGCCCCGGCATGCGCCATCGCGGCGATCCCCGCGATCCACGCTGCCTCCAGCGCGCGGAACTCCGGCCCGACGATGACCTCGCCGTCCTGGGCGAACTCGATGCCCGCGGCCGACGTCCGCACAGACATCGGCATCGCCTGGACCAGCGTGTCGGTCCCGATGACCAGCCACGGATCCGCCAGGACCGCCTGCAGGCACCGCGCGATCCCGGACTTGCCCGAGCTGGACCCGCCATTGAGGACGATCACCTGAATTGCCACGGCGCCACGGTACCGTCACCGTCTCTCGGCTACCTGCCGTCTGACCGCTTCCGGTGCCGCACGTCGAAATGCAGGCCCAGCGTTATGCCCGGGGCAACGAGCAGGGTGGCGGCCGCGAAAAGAAGCGCCACGAACGCTAGCGCGTTGTCGGGGTTCGTCAACAGCACGGCCGCGGCCACGCCGGCCGCGGCCACGATCGCGCAGACGCCCGTCCGGACGTCGCGGGTCGTCGGCGGCCGGGTGGCCAGGCCGGCCGGGAGGTCGGCGATGAGCGCGGCCAGGTCGGCGTGGCAACGCGAGGCGGACACCCGGGCCGCCCGCGTGTCGCGTTCATCCTCGGTCAGCCGACCATGCTCCCACGCGGCCGCGAGGATGCGGCTCACCTGTTCGCGGGCGACGGCGTGCGATACGTGCAGGCGCTCAGCGCCTCCCGCGCAGGCCGCCGCGCCCGGTACGGCCGGCTCCGGCGGCTGCCCGCCGGAGCGCTTCGCGGGCCGCGCGGCGACCAGCATGAATACGCCGAGAAGCCAGAAAAGGAGAAAGACGACCGAGGTCAAGCCGACCATCTCAGCCGCAGTGGTGCGGGGACCACCGGGGGCGAGCAGGAACGCGACGATGCCCGGCAGGAATATCGCGTATTCGATCCGGAAGGCGATCTTCGTCGCCCGCCACGGGTTGCGCGAGGCCTTGGCCACGGCGAGCCCGGCCGGGAGGTCGGCGGTGACCTCGGCCAGTTCGGCGTACGTCAGTGACGCGTAGACCCGGTCCACCCGCACATCGAGTTCGTCTTCAGCCAGCCGGCCTTGCACGAACGCGGTCTTGAGGGTACCGACCACCTGCTCGCGGTCCGCGTGGGACACGCGGAGATGGCCGCTGGTTCCGCTAGCCGTGGCCGCTATCTCATGGTCAGGCCCTGGCATCTTGATGCCTCCCCACCCGCGTGACGCAGGGAAAGCGTAACGCCGTCAGCTTCGGGCGGCCATCCCTGCGGCGGCTAGACGGGATACCGGGTGGGTTCGGGCGACCCCGGCGGTAACCGCCTCCCAGACCGCTTCCGATGCCGTACGTCGACCATCAGGCCCACGGTTATGCCCGGGGCCACAATCAAGGTGGCGGCGGCGAACAGTCCCAGCGCGAACGCCAGGTAGTTGTCAGGACTCAACAGCACGATCGCCGCGAGCACGCTGACCGCGGCAATGATCACGCACACGCCCGCCCAGACATCCCTGGCCGCCGGTGGCCGGGCAAGCAGGCCGGCGGGGAGATCGGCGGTCAGCGCGGCCAGTTCGGCATGAGACCGCGAGGCGGACGCCTGGGCCGCCCGCGCGTCGTGCTCATCCTCGGTCAGACGCCCTTGCGTCAATGCCGCCCTGAGGGTGCGGATCACCTGCTCACGGGCGACAGGCGAGTCATGCAGGAGGTCGCCGCCCGCTGCGTCTTGTGCTATCTCATCTCCCGGCTCTGTCATCACCGGTGCCTCCCCACGAGGGCAATGGAGCGACGCATAACGGGGCACCGTTACCCGCTGAGGCCGGGGCTGACCGCGGCGGCAGTTGCCCGCCGGAGCGCTTCGCGCGCCGTGAGGCGATCATCAACGACACGCCGAGAATCCAGAAAACGAGATAGGTGACCACGAACATGATGACCACCTCCGCGACGCTGGTGTGGGGACCACCGGGGAGGAGAAGGACCGCGACGATGCCCGGCAGCAATACCGCGCATTCGATCCGGAAGGCGATCTTCGTCGCCCGCCACGGGTCGCGCGGAGGGCGGGTCTTGGTGAGCTCGGCGGGGATGTCGGCGGTGACTTCGGCTAGTTCGGCATAGGTCCGTGACGCGTAGACCCGGTCCACTCTTGCGTCGAGTTCATCTTCGGTCAGCCGACCTTGCACGAAGGCGGTCTTGAGGGTGCCGATTACCTGCTCGCGGTCGGCGTGGGACGCGCGCAGGTGGCCATCACCCGCGGCTGCTGTGTAATCGCCAGGCCCTGCTGTCACGGCGCCCCCCCACCAACGTGATGCAGCGAAGCGTAGCGCCCTTGCCCGTTGCTCGCTATCCCCCGCGGTGGTTAGGTGGGATACCGGGTGGGTTCGGTGTCGTAGCTGCGCCCGGACGGTGCGGTCCACCGGAAGGTGCCGTCGGGGAGCTGATTCACGGTCCATTTGGGGTGCTGCTTGAGGCGGTGGTCGTGGCGGCATTTGGGGCCGGTATTGCAGAGGCAGCTGCGTCCGCCTGCTTCGTACGGGGTGTTGTGCTCGTGGTCGCATTGTGCGGCGGGCCGCCGGCAGACCGGGCTGGTGCAGGTGGCGTGCCGGACCTGGGACAGGTGCCTCAGTTTGACCCCGGGGTCGTGGCGGCTGGATTCGTGCCGGTGGTCGCAGGGGTCGGTGGTGATCGGCTCCAGGGTGATGATCAGGCCGGGACCGGGTCCGGGAGTGCGCAGCCGCCAGGTGCCGTAGCCGCCGGGCGGACCGCAGCCCGCCCGGGGTCAGCCGGGCGGCCCGGTCCAGCACCCTGGCCTCGGCAGCGCGAGCCCCGGCCGGGTCCAGGAACACGGTGGCGCGGGCGATGATCTCCGCCTTGTACCGGGAGATCGTCCCGTCATCCAGCGCCGCGGCGGTCCCCGGGAGATGAGCGGGCAGGGTCTGGGCCATGCCGATCAGGCTCTCCGCGCGGTCGCGGGACTCCCCCAGCGCGCAGGCCAGCTGATCGGCGGTGAACTCCGCATCCAGCGGGCCGGGGTTACGCCGGGCCAACTCGGCCACGGCGGCGAGCTGGCGGGCGTGAGCGTGCGCCTCGACCCGGCCCCAGGCACACACGATGCCGGTTCCGGAGGCATGAACCACCGCCCGTTCGGAAGGAGGATTATTCTTCGAACATGATAGCGTAAATCGTTCATGATCACCAGTTTATTCGCTAGTCAGGCGCATGATCTGAAGAAAGAAACGAGGGATGATGGTGTGACTCGCGGCCGGGACGGACTGGCGGAGGGAGCCTGACGGCGGCCGCGGGGACGATGCGGCGGCGGGGCGGCAAAGAGGCCGAGCCGGCGGGGAAGCGGGGAGGTACCGCATGGCCAGGGGTGCGGTGGCTGGGTTATCGTCCTGGCATGCCAGGGATCGTGATCGTGGGGGCCGGGTTCGGCGGCATCGGGATGGGGATCGCGCTGAAGAAGGCGGGTTACCACGACTTCGTGATCCTGGACAAGGCTCATGACCTCGGCGGGACATGGCGCGACAACCAGTATCCCGGCTGCGCGTGTGACGTGCCGTCCCCGCTCTACTCTTACTCCTATGAGCTGAACCCGGACTGGAGCCGCCTGTTCGCGCCGCAGCGGGAGATCTGGGACTACCTGCGGAACTGCGTCCGCAAGCATGGGCTGGACGAGCACATCAGGTACGGCACCGCGGTCGAGCGGATGGACTGGGACGACGCGGCCCGGCGGTGGAACGTGGAGACCGTCAGGGACGGCGAACTGCGGAACTACCGGCCGCACGCGGTGGTGTCGGCGGCGGGCGCGCTGCACCTTCCCGCCTACCCGGAAATCCCGGGGGCCGCGGCGTTCGGCGGCACGTCGTTCCACTCGGCGCGCTGGGATCACGCCTGTGACCTGGCCGGCCAGCGGGTCGCGGTGATCGGGACCGGCGCGTCGGCGATCCAGTTCGTGCCGCAGATCGCCGAACAGGCCTCCCACCTCACGGTCTTCCAGCGCACGCCGCCCTGGATACACCCCCGGCCCGACGTGGAGATCCCGGCGCGGATGCGGGCCGTGCTCCGGACGGCGCCGGTAACCGCCCGCGCGCTGCGCGACGCCATCTACCTGGGCGCAGAGGCCAGGGCGGTCGGCTTCACCATCAGCCCCAAGCTGATGGCACCGCTGGAGGCGCTGGCCGTTCGGCACCTTAAGAACCAGGTCACCGACCCCGCGCTGCGGGCCAGGCTGACGCCGGACTACACCATCGGCTGCAAGCGGATCCTGCTGTCCTCGGACTACTATCCGGCCCTCCAGCGGCCGAACGTATCCCTGGTCACCGGCGACATCACCGAAATCTCCGAGCATGGTGTGGTTGCCGGGGCTGAAGAGCACCCGGCCGACGTGATCATTTACGCCACCGGCTTCAAGGTCATCGAGTCGGTCACCAGCCTCAACGTGGCCGGGCGGGACGGGCGCAAGCTCGCGCCGGAAACCCTGGAGGCCTACCGGGGCGTGACGGTGGCCGGCTTCCCGAACCTCTTCCTCCTCCTCGGCCCCAACACCGCCGTGGGGCACACCTCGGTGGTGTTCATGATCGAGAGCCAGATTCAGCACGCGCTGAGCTGCCTGCGCCTGCTGGCCAGGTCCCGGGCCGACGCGATCGAGGTCAGCGAGGCGGCGCAGCGGCGGTACAACGACGCGCTGCAGCGGCGGCTGCGCCGGGCGGTGTGGAGCGAGGGCGGTTGCGACAGCTGGTACCTCGACGCGGACGGGGTGAACCGGACGCTGTGGCCCGGCTTCACCTTCGAGTACTGGGCGCGCACCCGCCGGGCGCACCGCGCTGACTACCAGGTCACCGGCTCATGACCGGCGGCCCGGCGGCCCGGAGCCTGGGGCGGGTACCGGGCCGGGAGATCAGCCCGGGCGTGACCGTGCGCCAGATGCTGACCGCGGACGACGGCGGCCGCGGCCTGCACCAGCGGCGGCTCGGCGTCGCGGGCGGGGCGCGGCTCGCGGGGACCGCGGGCGGGCGGGGGGAAGCGTGGTACGTGATCAGCGGTACCGGTTCCCTGGATACCGAACGGACCGGGGATATCGCTCTGGCGCCGGGCACTGCGGTCTGGCTGGAACCCGGGCTTGGCTATGCGGGTCAGGGAGAGGGGCTCGAGATCCTCGCGGTTACGGTGCGCGTGCTCGCCGGGCAGGGGCTGGTGCACCTGGACGGTGGCGGCACCCCGATCGGGCCGGGCACCTCGGTCTACCTGCCGCCGCTGCAGCCGCACTGCCTGGAGAACACCGGCACGGAGCCGTTGCTGGTGCTCGGGGTGTTTCACCCGGCTGGTAGTCCCGCGGCCAAGCAGACGTGCTAGCCATCGTCCTGGCGCTGGCGTCCGCGATCGGTTACGGGGGTTCCGACTTCGCCGCCGGGCTCGCCTCGCGCAGCGCCCCGGTCATCCAGATCACGCTGCTGGCGTCCGCGGTCAGCGGGCTGATCGTGGCGGCGACGCTGCCCTTCGCCGCCTCGCCCGGGCCGAGCGCGACCGCTCTGGCCTGGGGCTTCGCGGCCGGAATCGGCGGCACGCTGGGCGCGTTCGCGCTGTACCTGGGGTTCAGGCACGCGGCGTTCAGCGTGGCCGGGCCGCTGAGCGCGGTCGCCGCGGCGGGGTTCTCGGTCCTCGCCGGGCTGCTGTACGGGGAGCGGCCTACGACCCTGGCGCTGACCGGGATCGTGCTGGCGCTGCCGGCCATCGTGGCCGTGTCGGCCAGCGCGGCCGCCGAGGCCGAGGCCGAGGCGGACGCGCCGCCGCCGCCGCAGGAGGAGGAGGAGGAGGAGGCTGCGGGCGGGCTCGGGCGGCCGGTCGCGGGCGTGGTCTACGGGCTGGTCGCGGGGGCGTTCTTCGCGCTGCTGTTCATCGGGCTTGACCAGGCGGGCTCGGGCAGCGGGCTGTGGCCGGTGGCGGCGGCCGCGGCCGGCGAACTGGCGGCGGCGCTGGTCGCGGCCGTCGCCGTGCGCAGCTTCCGGCTGTGCGGCGGGCGGGCGCGGCTGCTCGCGGTGATCACCGGAGCGGCCGGAGCGACCGGCACCATCTTGTTCTTCGTCGCCACCCACCACGGCTTCCTGGCCATCACCGCGGTGCTCACCTCGCTCTACCCGGCGGTGACGATCGTGCTGGCCCGGGTGATGCTGGGCGAGCGGCTGACCGCGCTGCGGATGGGCGGCCTGGTGACGGCGGGTGCCTGCGTGACGTTGATTGCCCTGGGCGGGGCTAGTTAGGACCCCCTGCTAGCTAAACCGGCGACCAGCTGTGCACGGGCTCATTGGAGTGCATGTGCTCGATGTACCGCAGGGTCATCTGGCGCAGCGCCTCGCGACGGTCCATGCCGTTGCCCGCGGCGAGCCTGTCCACCGTGGCGAGCTGCCAGGCGGCGCCGTTCTGGCCGGTCAGGCAGCGCTGCTCGATGATGCCGAGCAGCCGGTCGGCGACCTTCGCCTCGACCCCCCAGTGGCCGAGCCCCTCGTGGGCTAGCGGCAGCAGACGGCGCAGGACCAGCTCGGACACGGGGACGTCGCCCACGCCCGGCCAGTAGAGCTGGGCGTCCAGGCCGTTCCGCGCGGCCTCGTGCAGGTTCTCGGCGGCGGTGGTGAACGACATCTGGGTCCAGATCGGCCGCTGCGCCTCGGCCAGCGACCGGACCAGGCCGTAGTAGAAGGCCGCGTTGGCCACCACGTCGGCGATGGTGGGGCCGGCCGGCAACACCCGGTTCTCCACCCGCAGGTGCGGGGTGCCGCCCGCGTTGTCGTAGACCGGGCGGTTCCACCGGTAGATGGTGCCGTTGTGCAGGCTCATCTCGGCCAGCTGCGGAGATCCGCCCTGGTCCAGCACGGCCAGCGGGTCCTCGTCCTCGCAGATTGGCAGGAGCGCGGGGAAGTACCGCAGGTTCTCCTCGAACAGGTCGAACACCGAGGTGATCCAGCGCTCGCCGAACCACACCCGGGGCCGCACGCCCTGCTCTTTCAGCTCGTCCGAGCGGGTGTCGGTGGCCTGCTCGAACAGCGTGATCCTGGTCTCGTGCCAGAGCTTGCGGCCGAACAGGAACGGGGAGTTCGCGGCCAGCGCCACCTGCACGCCCGCGATGGACTGGGCCGCGTTCCAGAAGTTGGCGAAGGCGTCCGGGCTGACCTGGATGTGCAGCTGCACGCTGGTGCAGGCGGACTCGGGGGTGATGCTGTCCATGTGGGTGAGCAGCTGCTCGGCGCCGTCGATCTCGATCCGCATGTCCTCGCCGCGGGCGGCGAAGATCTGCTCGTTCAGCACCTTGTAGCGCTCGTTGGCCGACATGGAGTCCTCACGCACGTCCTGTTCGGCCAGCGTGGGCAGGATGCCGACCATGACCAGGTGGCTGCCCACGGTGCGCGCCCTCGCGTCGGCCGCGTTGAGGTCGGCGCGGAGCTCGGTCTCCAGCGTGTCCAGCGAGTCGCCGTCGAGCATCCGGGGCGGCACGTTGATCTCCAGGTTGAACTGGCCCACCTCGGTGTCCCAGGCCGGGCTGGCGATCGCCTCGAGCGCGGCGGCGTTGCGCATAGACGGCATGCCCCGTGCGTCGGTCAGGTTCAGCTCGATCTCCTGGCCGACCGTGTTGGGATTCTCGTCGAACAGGCGCTCACGGAGCATGCGGGCGAACGCGTCGAGCGAGCGCCGCACCTTGTCACGGTACTTGCGCCTGTCCTCGCCGCTGATCTTGATCGCCTGGATGTCACGGCCCACTTCAGGCCTCCGCTCAACGAGACAAACCGACCATGTAACCCGGTAGTCCCCATGATCGCGGACACTTATCCCCCGTCGCACGCAATGCCGGTCAGCTTGTGGTGGCGGCCCGGCCGTCAAAAGCGTACTTCCGTAACTCCGGCACCACTAGCATCCGATCGAAAGGCGTGGATGCCGCGATCGTGGCGTATCAGCAGCAAGGCGGCGGCATCCACGCCTTACCTTATGAACGAGCGCGAGGGTTCAGGCGGCGGATAGGCGGGCGCTTTCGTCGCGGACCCAGAGGTGCAGGAGGCCGCGCAGGTGGGCGATGAACCGGTCGTGCTCGTGCTCGGGGTATACCGACTGGACCGTGCGGACCAGCAGCCGGTCGAAGTCGGGGCCGGTCACCCAGTCCAGCACGAGCTGGTCCAGGCGGGACAGGCTGGTCGCGCAGAAGTCCTGGTAGCGCTCGGTCTCGAAGTACGCGTCGGCCAGCTTGCGGTACTCGCCCAGCTTCTCCCCGTACGACAGGCCCGGCTCGTCGGCGACGGCGAGATACCGGTCGGTCTCCAGGTCCAGCCGGGCCTTCCGGCTCGTCGCCAGCGCGAAGACAGACCACTTGACCAGGGCCTTCATCGCCCAGGGCCAGTAGTAGTGCAGGCTGGTCAGGGCGACGTCGGGGCAGGCGTTGGCGTAGTCGATGGGGTAGACGTCGCCGCCCTTGACCAGGGTCTCGCAGGAGTTGAACTCCCACTTGAAGAACGCATTGACCAGGCGGCCGATCGTCACCACCTCCTGGCCCGCGTCCGGGCCCAGGAAGTCGTGCTCGACCGCGTAGCGCTGGTGCATGGGCTGGTCCGGCTGGAACTTCATGACCATGGTCTCGGCGCCGATGGACAGCGAGCGGGCGAAGACGTCGAAATCGATGGCCTTCTGCAGGTGCATGAGCATCTCGCCGCTGGCGTCGTAGGCGGCGTGCAGTTCGGCCACGTTGTTGATCCGGGACACGCCGCGCCAGGCCCCGCCGTCGTAGGGCTTCATGAACAGCGGGTAGCCGATCTTCTGCGCGATGGCGTCGAGGTCGAAGGACTGGTTGTAGCGGGCCGCGGTGTAGGCGTAGCGGGAGTTGTCGACCGGGTTCTTGTACGGAACGAGCACGGTCTCCGGCACCTTGAGGCCGAGCCGCATCATCGCGCAGTAGGCCGCGTGCTTCTCCATCGACTGGAACGTGAACGGGCTGTTGAGCAGGTAGACCCCGTCCATCATGGCCACCTTCTTGAGCCACTCCCTGGGGTGGTAGTACCAGTAGGCGAGCCGGTCGATGACCAGGTCGTACCGGGGTTTGTCGCGCAGGCTGAACGGCTCGATGGTGATCCGCTCGCAGTCGAAGGAGTGCGGGCCGCCCGGACCGTCGACCGGTCCGAGCCGGCGCAGGATCTCCTCGAAGGCCGAGGGCCAGTCGTCCTCGGTGCCGAGCAGAAGCCCGATCGTGTGCCTGGTCAATGCTGCCTCCCGTCGTCAGCAGAATCGCGGCAGGTGGTAGGCCAGCTGGGCGCGCCAGGATGGCCAGTCATGCGGGACGTCATACCCCCACAGGTCCAGTTCGTGCCTGATCCCCTTGTCGTCGAGCAGCGCGGCGAACCGCTTGGTGCTCGCCAGCGCGCCCGTGGTGTCCTCCCACTGGCCCTGGCCGCAGACCAGCAGCAGGCTGAGCTGGCCGCGCAGCCAGTCCAGGTGGTCACCGGACAGGTGACCGACGTAGTCCAGCGGGTTGTTGAAGTACGTCTCGTTCCCGCGCTCGCCCCAGCCGTCCCACGAGGCGGGATCGTAGTTGCCGGAGAAGCACATCGCCAGCGGGAACAGGTCGGCCCGCTTGAGGGCGAAGTTGGCCGCGTGGAAGGCGCCCAGGCTGCAGCCGAGGGTGATGACGTCGGCGTGGCTCCCGACGTCACGGTAGATCCACGGCACCACGTCGCCGACGATCCAGGACTCGTAGCGGCCGTGCCGCCGGGCCCGCTCTTCCAGCGGGATCTCGTGGTTGGACCAGGACGCGGCGTCGTAGCTGTCCACGCAGTAGAGCTTGACCCGGCCCGCGTCGATCAGGTCCTGGACCGCGCCGATCATGCCGTTGTTCTCGAAGTCCCAGGCCCGGCCGCGCTCGGACGGGAACACCAGGACCGGGCGTCCGTAGTGGCCGTACCTGATGACGGTGCCCGCGGCGCCCAGCGCCGCCGACCACAGCTCCGTCGCTTCCCGGCTCACCCGCACATGGTCCCCTGGTCCGCACCGAGATGACAATAGCGGTGAGCTCACCCGCGCGGCCGCGACGACGCCCGGCGCCGGTCCCGCTGCCCGGCCCGCCCGCCTTCCTCCCGGCCGACCCGCATCACCAGCATCGTGACGTCGTCGACCAGGTGG
>Ga0335083_10008335_pt1 | contig 12662 bp, 16 predicted proteins | sample Lox_Sample_42_FD_206716 | JGI IMG/M metagenome (GOLD analysis project Ga0335083, IMG submission 206716) | Soil microbial communities from Loxahatchee National Wildlife Refuge, Florida, United States - Lox_Sample_4.2 | ecosystem: Environmental > Terrestrial > Soil > Wetlands | place: USA...
GGTCTGACCGGCTGGGCCATCCCCGATGCCCGCGTGGTGCTCACGCACACGGGCTATTGCCCCAGGCAGAGCGCCATGCACCAGAAATTCAACAAGAACATCTCCTCCGTCGGCGCTGACTTCCGCAACCTGGCGCCGGTGCTGATCCATGCGGCCCTCCGGCAGGCAGGAACCGTCGTCTGCGAGCCGGTCGAGACGTTCCACCTGGAGATCCCCGCCACCGCGCTCCCCGCCGTGACGGTGACGATCGCTCGCCTGTGCGGTCTCATCACCGGCACCAGCCCCGCCGCCGGAGCCCTGGCGCTCACCGGCACGCTCCCCACCAGGAGCGTTCAGCCCCTGCTGGCGCAACTCCCCGAGCAGGCCAGCGGCGAAGGAGTCTTCACCTCGGAGGTGACCCACTACACGCCGGTCGCGGGGCCGCCCCCCGCCCGCACCAGAACCGGTCCCGACCCCCTTGACCGACAGGAGTGGTTCCGCGCCCACCCCCGCTAGCCCGGCCTCGTCACCGCCAGGGTTGACCCTGAGGCCATGCAGGACAGATCTCAGGGTCGAACCGGGGTTGATCCCGATCGACGCCGGCCGCCGGCGGCGGCAGTCTTAAGACGTCAGCACGACCCACTGCGACAACAATGGAGACCGATCACCATGCTCGCGATCATCGCCCTCGTCCTCATCGCCATCGTGGCCCTGACCGTCCTCGGCTTCGCTGTGCACGTCCTGTTCTCCCCGTGGCTGCTGCTCGTGGTCATCGGCGTCGTGGCCTGGGTCAAGCTCCGCCCGGGACGCTCCCGCCAGTAGCCTGCGGCACGGCCCGGCCGGGGGGATTGTGCCGGATCCGCTGCCGGGGGACAGGGCTGCTAGACCGATTTGGCGATCAGCTCGTCGGCGACCCACCGCGCGACGCCGGCGGGGTAGGGCCGGGCCGGCAGGCCGAGGGTGATGTGCCGGAAGCCGGCGTCGAGCGCTTCGCTGATCGCGTCCCGGGTGGTATCGGGCTCGTCGTATGACACGTGCAGGTGGATCGAGCGGGTGATGGCGGCGGGATCACGGCCGGCCTCGGTGCAGTAGCGGTCCAGCAGCGCGCTGCGCTGGGCGGCGTCGGCAATGTCACCGCCCGCGATGTTCCACAGGTCCGCGTGCTCGGCGGCCACCCGGAGCACGGCGGCCGAGCGTCCGGCGACGAGGAGGGGCGGGTACGGCTGCTGGAGGGGCTTGGGGTTGCCGAACGCGCCGGTCAGGTCGATGCGGGCGCCGTGGAAGTCGAACGGCTGGGTTTGTGTCCATAGCCGCCGGATGACGATGCAGGCTTCGGCCAGGTCCTCCACGGAGTGACGGAAGTCGTGGTAGGGCAGGCCGTGGGCCTCGTACTCGCGGCGGGCCAGCGGGTGGCCGGGGCGTGAGCCCGCGCCGATGCCGAAGTCGAGCCGCCCGCCGGAGACGATATCGACGGTGGTGGCGATCTTGGCCAGCATCGCGGGCGGCCGGAACCTGTTGCTGGTCACCAGGAGTCCCAGGCGCAGCCGCTCGGTCTGGGCGGCAAGAGCTGAGAGCAGAGTCCAGCCTTCGAAGACCGGCCCGTCCGGGTCGCCGCCGATCGGCATGAGGTGATCGAACAGCCAGGCGTGCCCGATTTCCGGGATGGTGTCGGCTTCCCGCCAAACCCGCAGGATGTCCTGGTAGGAGACCTGCATGGGGGCCGTCACGATTCCGAAGCTGGGCCGGGGTGCTGGCTGCATGGGGTTCTCCGTGAGTTGAGCCTGGGATGCTCGGACTGGCGCCCGGGTGGCTGAATCTGGCATCCTCGATAATCGGAACCGTGTTCCTGATAGGAACATACGGAACTTCGTTCCGTTTGGCAAGCCGGTGATGGAGGTGGCTGGGGCGTGGCCGTCGGCGAGAGCGGCCCGGCGGCGGCGCCGCGGAAGCGGGCCGATGCCCGGCGGAACGAGGCGGTGCTGCTGGACGTGGCCGCCAGGGCGTTCGTCGAGTCCGGCGTCAACGTGCCGGTGCGCGACATCGCGGCCCGGGCCGGCGTGGGCGTCGGCACGATTTACCGGCACTTTCCGACGCGAGCCGACCTGATCGTCGCCGTGTACCGGCATCAGGTCGAGGCCTGCGCCGAGGCCGGCCCCGTCCTGCTGGCCGGCGGCGGGCCGCCGTACCAGGCACTGGCCCGCTGGATCGGCATGTTCGTCGACTTCCTCGTCACCAAGCACGGCCTGGCCGAGGTGCTGCAGTCCGACGCCGCCGCCTTCCAGACGTTGCACGCCTACTTCCTCGACCGCCTGGTCCCGGTCTGCGGGCAGCTCCTCGAGGCCGCCGCCTCGGTCGGCGAGATCCGCCCCGGCCTGGATGCCTACGAACTGCTCCGGGGCGTCGGAAGCCTCTGCGCCGGCGCGGGCAGCGACCCTCGCTACAACCCCCGCCACCTAGTCGAGCTCCTCATCGCGGGCCTGCGCATCCAGTAGCGCCAGCACCAGCACCAGCGGCAACTGCCGCAGCCATCACCGGAAGCGCCTGAGCGGGCGATCCGATTGCCTCGGTGCTGCCGGCGGCTGCAACCTGCTGGCCGGTAATCGGGTTGGCTAGTCCGGCGGCTGCCGCCATGATGGGCTTGTGACTGTCGAGGAGATCAATATCGGCTCCAGCGAGGCGCTCATGCCGGTCGGGTCTGTTGCGGCGCTGGCGGGTAAAGGGCTTCGGGGAGACCGGCACTTCCGCGCCGGCGGCGCGAAGCCGGGCCAGGCGCTGACGCTGATCGAGGCCGAGGCGCTGGAGGACGTGGGTCTGACCGGGGCGCAATCGCGCCGCCAGGTCGTCGTCCGGGGAGTGCGGCTCAATGATCTGGTCGGCAGGCGGTTCCGGGTCGGCGATATCGAGTGCGTCGGCGTCGAGCTATGCGAGCCGTGCCGGCATCTGCAGCAGCTGACGCGGCCTGGGATCATCAAGGACCTCATCCACCGCGGCGGGCTCAACGCCGACATCCTGACCGATGGCCAGATCCGCGTAGGCGACCGGGTTTCGGCCGGATAGAGGCACCGGGCCTGGCGCCGCCGCCTGCGCCATTGATTATGATCAGGCTCTACCCGGCCGTATGAGCCGCATCCACATGTTTCTCGCGCAGGAGTGGGGATGTCCAGCGAGGACAACAAGCGTGTCGTGGCTGAGTTCGTGCAGCGGTGCCAGAATCAGCACGACCTGGATTTCGCCGATGAGGTATTCCATCCGGAGTTCGTCAACCACTACCGGCCGGAGGGCCGCCCCATCCCGGAGACGGCCCGGCCGGCGAGCGGGTTCCAGGCGTTCTACGGAGCGCTGCTGCGCGGCTTCCCGGATGCCGCCGTGGAGATAAGCGAGCAGCTCGCCGAGCGGGATCTGGTCGCCACTCGCAAGACATTCCGGGGGACGCATCTGGGTGAACTCTGGGACCTGCCGCCGACCGAAAACCGCGTCGAGCTGGAGTTCATCGACATCTTCCGGGTCAGCGACGGCAAATTGATCGAGCACTGGACGTCGATGGACCTCGGTGCGCTCCGGAATCAGATGCGCGCTCGTTCCTCGCCGTAGACGACGGCCAGGTGATGGGGCCCCAGAGCTGGAGACGGGGCCTGGGTCAGATGCCGGCGGCCATGATGTTGTTCGGGTTGCCGGAGGTGACAATGACGCAATGCGGCAGGGAAGATGGCCGTGATGGAATCCGATGAGGCGGCCGGGCGGGCGCGGCAGCGTGACCTTGTCCGCCGCGGGTACGACAGGATTTCGCCGGCCTACCGCAGTGACGACGGCGCTGCGGCCCTCTCCTCGGCTGAGGACGTCAGCCGTTACGCCGGCTGGGCGGCGGAACTGGCTGGCCTGCTGCGCCCGGGTGCCCGGGTCGTGGACCTGGGCTGCGGGGCCGGGATCCCGGCGACCCGTGAGCTGGCGAGCCACGGGCTGACCGTGCTCGGTGTCGATTTCTCCATGGTCCAGCTCCGCCGGGCCCGGCGGCTTGTCCCGGCAGCCAGGTTCGTGCAGGCCGACATGGCTGCGCTGCAGCTGAGCCCGGCCAGCGCAGACGCCGTGGTGGCCTTCTACTCCCTGATCCACGTTCCGGTCACGGACCAGCAAGAATTGTTCCCGCGGATCCGCTGCTGGCTCCGCCCGGGCGGCTACTTCCTGGCCATCGTCTTCCTGGCCATCGTCGGGGCCCGGCGGTGGACAGGTACCGCGCCCTACCTCGGTGCCGAGATGTACTGGGACCACGCCGACACCGCCACCTACTTGCGCTGGCTGCAGGCAGCGCGGCTGACGCCCATCTGGCACCGCTACATTCCGGAAGGATCCAGCGGCCACACCCTCGTGCTGGCCGAAGCGCCGTAACGACCGATCTACACCACCCCACAGCGGCAGAAGCGGACGCTCTTCCAGCGGCCGAACAACGAACGCATGTTAATCAGAGCTGGCCGGAAGCCCGGCCGCCGGGTTTAGGGTGGCCCAGCCGAGGCACAAGTGATCAGGCGGGCTCAATGGCCTGCCGGTGTAGCTGGTGTCCGGCCGGAGGTGGATGGCATGGAAATCAAGATGGCGCTCTACCTGCCCCGCGATGCCGCCAGCGTGCCGGTTACCCGCCGGGTTCTGGATCGATGCCTGGAGACTTTGGGAGTCACGCCGGATACGCGTGCCGACATCGCGCTGGCGCTCAGTGAGGCCTGCGCTAACGTCATTCAGCACGCCGGGCCCGGCGAGGAATACCAGGTGCAGGTGAGCGCCAGGAACCGGCAGTGCGTCATCGAGGTGGTCAATGCCGGCAGCCGGACCGGTACCGTCCAGAACGGCCGCGGGACCGGCCGCGAACGGCTGGGCCGGAGTGCTTTTGCCGGCGATCCCGTGTCCGCGACCGCCGAGCACGGCCGCGGTCTGAAGATCATCCATGCGGTGGCCGACAACATGCAGCTGACCGGCAACGAACGCCACGGTACGACCGTGCACTTTGAGAAGACACTGGAGTGGCTGCCCGGAGCAGCCGGGCAGCACCTGTTCAACGCCGGCGGCGACGGCTAGGCGGCGAGCCCGTCACCGACCGCACCGCCCGTCGGCGCGGCAATCCGGACCGCGGAATGCCCGGGAAAGTGGTGGCCGGGGTGTCGATCGGCGCGGGTGCGTTCGTAGAGAAGGTGAGGGGCGGTCGTGCGGGCTGCCGGTGAGCAGAGGGGCTGGAGATGGCGCTGTACCTGATCGCGTTCAACGATGAGTGGGTGCCCGACCTCACGCTGGAGGAGGTGCGCGAGAGGGGCGCGTCCGGCCGGGCCCTGATCGAGGAGATGACGGACGCGGGTGTCTTCGTCTTCGGCGACGGCGGCTTGGACGCGTCGACCGCCATCTGCAGCGTCGACCCGGGCAGCGGCTCGCCCGTTTTTACTGACGGGCCGTTCACCGAGACCAAGGAGCACCTCGGCGGCTTCGCCGTCGTCGATGTGCCCGACGATGCCGCGGCACGGTACTGGGCCGGATCGCGGTCTCGGTCGGCTGGCCGCAGGAGGTGCACCGCTTCCCCATCGCGCGCTGAGTGCCGGCCCGGAGCCAGAAGCCATGCCGTAACGGCGATGTCGTGACGGGCATGGCCGGGCGGACGGGTCAGCGGGTTGTCAGGATGGGATCAGCGACAGCGATCCGCGGACGCTCGCGGAGTACGTTAGGCACTGTCCGAAGATCTTCGTGCGGTAGTGCGTCAGCGTGGCATTGAGCGTGCCGGTGCCGTGGCGGGCCGCACCAGAACCCACGTTGCCCAGAACGCCGTGCACGGCATAGCGCTGGTTGACGCACCCGGTGAAACCGGACAACTGCCTGACCGTACCCGCGGTGAACTTACCGGTGACCGCGGTGAGCGTTCCGTCCAAGCGGGTGGCGAGGTGAAAGTCACCGCCAGTGATGGCGGCCGCGGCGCCGAGCGGCGTGTGGTCCACGGTTACCGACCAGACGCCGGGCAGAGCGCCCGACGCGATGCCGACGAAGCGGCCCTGTGCCGGTGTCGCCGCGTACTCAAGCCCGCTGACCGAATCCGGGGACGTTGCTGCTATCGCGGCAGCGGGGCTGATGAACAGGGCCGCAGCGGCCATGATCGGGACCGTCCATCCAAGCCATCGCATGACCTACCCCCTTACGCGCCGGCCGGCGAGCCGAACTCCGAGGGCTCCAGCGTATGCAAGCCTTCAGCGTGGCCCGGCGCGCCGATACGACGAATGCCCATTCGCCCCCGACGACTTTGGACACCCGGGCAGGTCTGTATATCGACGGCAGAGGCGGGGGACCAGCCCGCCAGCAGCCACGGGAGGCGATATGCGCAACCTGATCGTGAGCAGCCTGGTCTCACTCGACGGGATCCACGGTGATCCGCAGTCGTGGGTCGGGGATTTCTTCGACCAGCAGGCCGCGGAGGAGTCGCTCGCGGTGCTGCTCGACAGCGACGCGATGCTGATGGGCAGGAACACCTACGACTACTTCGCCCCTAGGTGGTCATCGCCGTCAGGGCCGTACCTGGAGCGGATCTACCAGATGCGCAAGCAGCGGGACCACGCTGTTCCGCCCGGGCCAGCGCACGAACCTGCGCCTCGTCGCCGCCACCGAGCGCCGTAACGGCGTGGTCACCTTGTCCTACGCAAGCGCCTGAAGGACGGCGAGCGGACTAGGCAGGATCGCCGGGCGGGGCAAACGTAGTCTGATGAGGTGCGTGCCGTCGCAAGGTCAGGCAAGGAATAACCCGGTCTGCGGTATGACCGCGCATTCATGCGGTTCGATTCACGGGCGAAGGAGCGGCCGCAGGTCGTCGAGCCGGTCGAACAGGTGCCACACGTACGCCGACGTGCCTGCTTCCCGGTGCGGGTGCAGGTCGGCCAGCGCGGGGTCCTGGCGGTAGCTCTCGAAGGCAGCCCTGGACTCCCATTCGACGAGGATGAGCACCTGCCGGGGAGCGATGTCGCCCGCCGCGCTCTCCCGGAACCGGCCCAGGGCCAGCACGCGCCCCCCGTGCCGGGCGACCTCCCGGGCCGACCGGCGCGAATAGGCTAGGTACTCCTCACGATCGGCGATATCGAACAGGTTTAGCGCGTAGACCCTCGTCTCCTCATCTGCCACATCCTGACTCTAAGCGAGCGCACCCGGTCGGCTGTGCGCCGCACCTCATACGGCGATGCTCCCAGTGCCATGAGCGTGAGCTAGGTCGCGTCGGACGCCTCGTACCGTGCTACTCTGAGCGCGCTAGAGGCCCTTCCGCCCGTCGGACGCGTCTGCCGTCGTCATGCGGAAGGAGCGGCAATGCCGCGTCTTTATGGTCCCGGGCACTTCACCGAGGACCCTTACTCACAGGTCGTTTCGCCTCACGGCATTCCGGTGGATCTTCTCGTCGCTGTCCTGCAGAAGGAGATCAGGCGCAGCCGCATCGACAACGCCGTACTGGCCGCGTACGAGATGTTCACAACCTCGGCGGATGTCGCCCAGCACCTGTGGCGGCGCCTGCGGCTCATCGCGGTTGAAGACGTCGGGATGGGGCTGCCCCTCGGGCCCGTGCTGATCGACGTGCTCCACCGTAACTTCAATGCCACCCCGGGCGGGGAGTGGATGATGGCGTGTCACGCCGTGCGCCTGCTCGCTTCTGCGCCTAAGGACCGCACTAGTTCCGAGCACGCCGACTGGGTCGCTGCCAAGGTCGCTCTCGGACAAGCGCTGGTCGAGGTCCCGGATTACGCCCGCTGCGTTCACACACGCGCCGGTCAGGAGCTCGGGCGCGGTCTGATGCAGTGGTGGGACAACGGCGCTCACGTGCGCGACGAACTGCCCTCAGCGGATCATCGGTACCGTGAGGAGCTGATCGAGATCCACCGCCGCGACGAAGCGGAGAACGGGACCGCGCCTAGTCCGTCCCGTCGGGCAAGGGCCACGGCGGCTCCCGGCCGCGACTGAGATGCAGGCATCGCCTGCGCCCGTTCACCGGCATATGCGGCGGCGGTGCCTGGTGCCGTCGGCGCTGCCCGGTCGCGAGCACAAGGCTTCCGGACCGGGGCCCATGTGGGTAAACTCTCCGCCCGGGCGCCCGCGCCCGGGCGGACGACCGGGCAACCCGGCGACATCCGGCCGCAAATGAGGTCGACAGACGATTCGGTCGGCGTCCTCGCGGGAAGCCATTCCCGCCGGGTTATCTTTGGCCCATGAATCCGCAGGACGGGCATGACGCGAAAGCAGGCATCAGGAACGTCCGGATCCGCGGATCGCGGCTGCTGCTCCGGGCGCTGCAGCCCGGCGAGATCGAGGAGGAATGGCGAGCAATGGTCACCGCAGACCCCATGGTCATCGCCGAGCTCCCCGAGGAGGCTGGCTTTAAGGCCCGGCTCCAGCGATCGGGTCACCTCGAAGATGGCTGGCTCGATCTCGCCATTGACCTGGAGGGCGTGTCCATCGGGCGCATCCAGACATTCGTGCCACCAGGCAGAGCACTCTCCCCGGGAACCTTTGAGATGGGGATCGAACTGAGGGAGAAAGCTCGCAACAAGGGCTACGGGCGCGAAGCGCTCGCGCTGCTCACGGATTGGCTCTTCGAACATGCAGCGGCAGAGGTTGTCGGGGCCTCGACCGATCCTGCCAATGTGGCGATGCGAACGGTCTTCCGGCGAGTCGGCTGGATACCCGCCGGATCGTTGACCGAGTTCGGCCGTGAGTGGGTCATGTACAGAATTACCCGGCGGGAATGGGAGGCTCGGCGCCAGCGCAAGCCGCAAGGCCATGACGGCGGATAGCTGACCCTCGTCAGTTCTGCGGAGAGGGCGCGCGCTCATCGGCATTATGCGTGAGGTGTCATGGCCTTACGACCGGGAATGTCCCAAACCTGCTTTCTGGCAACCGCCTCGAACTCTGCGGCCGGCTCGGGGGCTGCCCGCAGATCCTGGACCGGGCTCACGGGTGTGGGCGGCGTTGCATGTCGCAGATGGCCGCGGGGCCGGAAGTGCCGTGACCTGGGTGTGGCAGACTCCAGCCGTGGCTGGTGAGACGGGCGGCGCGGCGGCTGCGGGGACCTGGATGCTGGGTGACCTGAGGGTCAACCGGATCGGGTTCGGCGCGATGCGCCTGCCGCAGCGTGGCCCGGCGTTCGCGCCCGGGGCTATCCCCGGCAGCCGTGAGCAGGCGATCGCGGTGCTGCGCAAGGCGGTCGAGCTGGGCGTAAACCACATCGACACGGCCGGCTTTTACTTCTCCTCGCTGCGCTCGGCTAACGAGCTGATCAACACTGCGCTGGCCCCCTATCCGGACGACCTGGTCATCGCCACCAAGGTCGGCCCGCGGCGGGACCCGTCCGGCCAGTGGCTGGCCCAGGCCACCCCGGCCCAGCTGCGCGGGCAGGTCGAGGAGAACCTGCGCCAGCTCGGCCGCGACCGCCTGGACCTGGTGAACCTGCGCCTGTCCGGGCTGGACTCGATCGCCGGGCATTTCGGCGCGCTGGCCGAGCTGCGCGACGCCGGCCTGATCCGCTACCTCGGGGTGTCCAACGCCCGCCCGGAGCACCTGGCCCAGGCCCGGCAGATCGCGCCGGTGGTATGTGTGCAGAACTCCTACGGCCTGGGCCATCGCCCGCAGCAAGACCAGCTCGTGCGCGCGTGCGGCGAGCAGGGCGTGGCGTTCGTGCCGTTCTTCGCCATCGCCGGAGCCGGGCGCGAAGCTGGCCCCAGCGGCGCCGAGCCTGAGCAGGTCCTCGCGGTCGCCCGCGAGCACCGGGCCACGCCGGCGCAGGTCCGCCTCGCATGGGCCCTGCACCTCGGACCGCACGTACTCGTCATCCCGGGCACATCCGACCCCGGCCACCTCGCCGACAACATCGCTGCCGGAACGCTACGGCTCACGTCCGGCGACCTGGCCCGGCTCGACGCGGCTCACCAGGACCAGCGGTAAGCCGACCCGTTCTCATCCATGGCCGGCTCGCCGGCGCACCACCAGACGGCCGGCAGGGTCCACACCCGACCAGGCCGGCTTTCCGCCACGACAACCCTCTACGCGGCATGTGCGGATGGCGGGCAGGCCACGCGAGGCAGCGGAACGGGTGGCCGACATGATCTGCCCTGGTACGTTACCGTGCCGTCGGGAATACCGCTGAGCTAGCTGTCGGGGAGAACATATGATCGCGCGCATATGGCGTGGATGGGCGCCGCTGGCCACCGCCGATGACTATCAGCGTCATTACGAAACTGAGGTCAGCGGGCACCTGCGCGCAGTCAGCGGCTTTCGCGGTGCCCGCCTGCTGCAACGGGAGGATGGCCAGGAGGTCATGTTCACCTCGATCACGTTCTTCGCCGGCCTGGACGCGATCCGCGGCTTTGCCGGAGACGATTACGAACTGGCCGTCGTCGAGGAAGCCGCGCGGCAAGCGCTGAGCCGCTGGGACGAGCGGGTCTTGCATCACGAGGTAGTTGCCGAGCTGGAATGATCAACTGATCAAGCTCAACTTGTGGCGACATCATCGCGGCAGGAGCGGATGGGAAGCGTTTCCGCGGAAGCAGCTTGTGAAAACATACACAAGACGTTTCCGCGGAAACGCGACGGACGTGCCGGGCGGCCCACAGCGACCTGGCCCCAAAGGCCCTGTCGGCGGCGGAAGAGTGAGTTCTCGACGTAGACAGCGATGTATAAAAATACGGCCCAACCGACTGTCCGCCGGACTGCACCAGGGAACCGCCACGCGGCCAGCGACGTCAGGAACTCGTGATAACCGCGCGCCGACCCGCCTTGCCTGCCATGCGGTACCCGGCTCGGCCGTCAGCGTCTTGCGGAGCTGGGCACGCCTTTCCTCCGTTCGCCTTCTTTGCCTCGCTGCACCGACGCGCGGTCGGCCTCGCAGGCGACACCTCCAGCGAATTTCTCCATCCTCGCTTCCGCGGTCAGGAGATGTTGAGAACTCGGGCGGTTCACGGATCCTGCCGTGACGTCGGCATAGGCGACGGTCGAAATGTACGTGCGGCTATGCCGGCGTGACGTTTTGGTTGAGGTGGAAGACGTTCTCGGGGTCGTACGTACGCTTGACCTGTCGCAGCCGTTCCCAGCAGGGCCCGTAGGCGGCTTGCACCCGCGCGGTGTCGTCGCCGTCCAGGTAGTTCATGTAGACCGAGTCGGCCGTGTACGGAGCGAGCGCGTCGAAGGTGTCTTTGACCCAGGCGATGTTGGCGTCGTCGTCTCTGGCGTCGGGCCACACGCCGGTGATGACGAGGTTGCAGCCCGGCTTGCGGTGCGGGAACGCCGTGGCCGTCGGGGGGACGCGGGTGACCGCGCCGTGGAAGTGCTCGATGACCATTCCCGTCATGATCGACGGGGTCTGGGCGAACCGCGCCGCCATGACGGACACGGTCTCGGCCGTGATCTCCTTGAAGTAGGCGGACTTCCAGTAGTTGCGGGCACCCTTGGGGTACGCCGGGTCGAGCAAGGTGTTCTGTACGGGGTACGGGAGCGGCCCGAGCATGTCCATCAGCGGGGTCGCGGCCCCCCGGATGGCGGCCGCGGCCTTCTCGCCCTTCGCCAGGTCGCCGCAATGGCACATGGCGACAGCGGCGATCTTGTGTCCCGACCCGTCGGGAGCGTGCACGAGCCCCATCATCAGCACCAGCTCGTCAGGGCTCTCCGCGGCGAAGTCACCGAGGAACTCCCACACCCTGGGCGCGTCGGGCAGGGCGAAGGCGATCAGTCCGCCGTAGATCATCGACACGGGATGGGCGTCGTACTCGAACGACGCTGCCACGCCGAAGTTCCCGCCCCCGCCTCGCAGCGCCCAGTACAGGTCAGGATTCTGCTCGGCGTCGGCCGTAAGGATCTGACCGCTGGCGTCCACGACCTCCACCGAACGGACGTTGTCAACGGCCATCCCGTACTCGCCCATCAGCCAGCCAAGCCCGCCACCGAGCGTCAGCCCGGCGATGCCGGTTGTCGACACGACACCGCCGGTCGTCGCCAGGCCGTAAGCCGCGGTAGCCCGGTTGTACTCGTTCCAGCTCAGCCCAGCCTGGGCCCGCACGCGCCGAGTGGCCGGGTCGACATGAACGCCCTTCATGGTCTGGGTGTCGATCATGAGGCCACCGTCGGTCACAGCGCGCCCCGCCACGTTGTGGCCACCGCCGCGGACCGAGATCTCCAGGTCGTGCTCTCTCGCGAACTTCACGGCATCCGCGATGTCGGCGGTGTTCTGGCACCGGACGATGACGGCCGGGCGCTTGTCGATCATGCCGTTATGGACCTGACGCACCGCGTCGTAGGCGGCATCGACCGGAGTGAAGGTCTCACCCGAGATCGTCGCCCGCAGCTGGTCAACCGCCTCTTGAGGAACAGAACCGCCCGTCATTGCACCCCTCCCCACTCGCGCGCACCCCGGTCCGTCTCGCACGATGCGTCCCACATTAACATGGCCACCGATCACCGCTTCGGCCTCGGCTGGCCATGCGGTTCGTGTCCGACGAGCGGTCGACGACAACCGTCCCCATTGTCAGCTGATGAGGCCCCTGGGCAGCTAGGTCAATCTCACGGGCTCCACCCGAAACGACGGCCAATATCAGCCGGGCTAGCCCAGGATGACGTGGGCGGTGCCCACGAACGTCCGCCTACCAACCCGGGTAAGCCGCCCTGATGCGCAGCGCACAAAACGAGCACCTCAGCTCGCT
>Ga0335083_10008336_pt1 | contig 12662 bp, 15 predicted proteins | sample Lox_Sample_42_FD_206716 | JGI IMG/M metagenome (GOLD analysis project Ga0335083, IMG submission 206716) | Soil microbial communities from Loxahatchee National Wildlife Refuge, Florida, United States - Lox_Sample_4.2 | ecosystem: Environmental > Terrestrial > Soil > Wetlands | place: USA...
TGCACGCTGCTCAACGCGACCCAGGCGGTCCGGCCAGATAGTCCTTGTCCGACACGTGCTCCATCCATTGCACGAACTTGCCATCGAGCGCCTCCTGGATCGCGATGTGAGTCATCGACGTGGTCGGTGACCCACCGTGCCAGTGCCTGTGATTAGGCGGGCACCAGATCACATCGCCCGGGCGGATCTCCACGATTGGCTCGCCCTCGCACTGCGTCCAGCCGCATCCGGCAATGACGACGAGGGTCTGACCGAGCGGATGGGTGTGCCAGGCCGTGCGTGCACCCGGTTCGAAAGTCACACTCGCGCACATGACGCGCGCCGGAGCAGTGGCGGCATGCAGCGGGTCGATGCGCACCACGCCGGTGAAGTACTCGGGGGGGCCCTTCTGAGAGGGTTGTGATCCTGCGCGTTTGAATTCCATGTGACTCTCCTCAAGGCCGTAGCAGCTTGGCGGTCAATTCACGACGATGACGCTAGCTTCGAGCGGGACCTGCGCTGCGGCCCGAGGAGTCTGCTCGGCGCCCGATGAATGGCAGGATCATCGGCACGCGTTGCCGGTAGCGGCGGTACTCGTCTCCAAAATGCGCGATCAAATCGCGCTCCTCGAAGAAGATGCCGACGAAAATATAGGCCGTGGTCGCGATCGAGAACAACAGGTGCCCCTGCGTCATACGCGGTGCGGACCAGAACGCCAGCACGAAGCCGGAATAGATCGGATGGCGCACATACCGGTAGAAAACGGGCGTCTTGAAGCCGGATGGCTCCAAGGGTGAGCCGCGCCAGTAGGTGAAGACCTGCTGCAGGCCGAACAACTCAAAGTGGTTGATCAGGAAGGTCGAGATTAGAAGGATCGACCACCCGAGCGCGGAGAGGATATAGAGCAGCGTCCGCAGAGATCCATCCCCTACGTCCCAGACGACTCCGGGAAGAGGGCGCCACTGCCATAGCAGCAGCGCGACTGCAAGCGTTGCCGCAAGCACATAGGTGGAGCGCTCGACCGCCCATGGCACCAAACGTGTCCACCAGCGCTTGAATCCCCGGCGCGCCATCACACTGTGCTGGACCGCAAAGAGGCCGAGCAGCAGCAGATCGATGACGATCGCGTATGCGGCACCTTCCACCCGTCCGCTATCGATCGTCTTGAAGCCGGGAACGCCCTCTACGAAGGCAATCGTATAAAGGAAAGTGGCGAGGAAGAGGAGATAGACGATGCACCCGTATGACAATGCAATGATTCTGGCCATGGGAACCTCCCCTGGGCTCTGGCGGCCGGTGCGATGCGTGTGCGCCTCCGGTCGACTCTCTGGTAGTAATTCGATCGACCGACGGGCGAAATAGACTCCTGCGGCGACTCGCCGTCAAGGGCCGTCGTTGGCAGGCAGCCAGAGTGACTTGCGGAAGAACATCCGGTTGAATCCTGCCTGTCGCTTGCGCTCGAGTTCGACATATCCCAGCTTCGGTACATCGCCAGGTTCTCGATCCTTGCCTCGTTGCTGTAGAGCTCAACAACCTTCGGTCCTTGGCTGTGGGCGAGGCTTTCGACATGGGCCATGAGCTTCGTGCCAAAGCCCTCGCCCGCGTGCTCCAGCAGCACGGTGATACTCTCCAGGTGAACATGGTCTCCTTCGCCGTAGAACACTACGTAGCCCGCGAAGCGCCGCTCGCACACGGCCACCCCTGGACGACCCCTGCTCTATCTGCGCCGCAAGGTCGGCGCCCATCGGCGCGGGCTCCTTGCCCATCCGCTCGATGTACTTGCTGAACGCAGCACGCGCACACGAGCGAACATCACTCAAGTCCTCCGTGGTCGCTCTTCTGAGTTGAATTGCCGTCATTCCTGCCGACTCGCGTTCGATATCCCCCCGGATCGGACCGATAATGTCCGTCGCGAACGGGCCGCGGGGCTCAACACCAAGGGGGGAGCTCATGAGCGAGGCTGACGCGGTACGGCTGCAGCGTGACTGCCGAGCTATCGACTGGCCGGCCCTCATCGAATTGTTCCGGCGCGCCGATCTCAGGGGCCGGGAGGGAGATAAGGTTCGTCGCTCATTCGAGAAGAGCGACGTCGTCTGCTTCGCGCTGGACGGTCCCAGGCTCGTCGGTGCGGCGCGCGCACTCAGTGACTTTGAATATCACGCGACGATATACGACGTCGCGGTTCATCCGGATTACCAAAGAAGGGCGATCGGCAGCCGTATCATGCACGAAGTGCTCTCCGCGCTTCCTGTTTGGCGAATCCTGCTGGTTGCCGATCGTGACGTGCAGCCGTTCTATGAACGGCTGGGGTTTCACCCGTTCGGGAATGTTCTTGCCCGGATCGATAGCCTAAGGCTGTACGATCAGTCCTGATCCGGGCAACCAACACCGCTCCCGGCTCGACGGCACTGACCTTCAGCCTGTGGCGCTCGGCGGCGGCACGTTCGCGTTCAGGCGGAAGAGGTTCGTCGGATCGTACGTGCCCTTGAGTTTGACGAGGCGCGGGTAATTGCCGCCGTAGGTCGAGCGTACACGCTGGTGGGGATCGTCGCTCGCCAGGGTGTTGACATAGAAGCCGTCGGTGAAGCGCTCGAGCTTGTGCCAGGTATCACGCGCCCACTGCATCGCCGTGTCCCGAGCGTGCTCGTCGTGTGGATCGTCCCAATCCGAATCGATGAGCAGCGACTGGCTGGCGTCGCGGTGCCAAATCGCGGTAGCTTCCGGCTTCACGCGAGCGACGGCACCGCCATGCTGCCAGTAGACTATCTCGCCAACCGCGTTGGGCTCGTCCATGATCGCAAGAGATGCATCGATCAGGCCGGGGTCGATGCGGTGAAGGAATCCGGAGCGTTCGTAATAGCCACGTCCGGGGGCGTTGCCCGCATCACCGCTCATCTGCAACGTCACATAGGTCGCGGGCCCCAAGCCATCCTTGAGTGGCTTGCGGAAGCGTCGCAAGGGTTCGAGCACGGCTTCGGCCCGCTCCATGGGACCGCTGTAGCAAACATCGAAAAGCGCGACGCGACCCACATTGGGCACCCTCGTCAGCGCACCATCGATGTACAGCTCATCGGGCGCCTCGGCGACGAAGCCTGCGAAGAACTTCAAAACATCGGGCGTGTGCTCAGGCGAGAACATCATGCGCCCGCCGAACATCATGGGCGCGACGGGGTGCAAGCGATACTCGAAGGAAGTGACCACGCCAAAATTCCCGCCACCACCGCGCAGTCCCCAGAGAAGATCCGGATTGTCTTGCTCGCTGGTCCTCACGTAGCGCCCGTCGGCCGTGATCACATCCGCGCCAATGAGATTGTCACAGGCGAGTCCGAAGCGCCGCGTCAGCCGGCCGTAGCCACCTCCGAGCGTAAGCCCGGCTGCGCCGGTGTCAGATACGGTTCCGGCGGGCGTCACCAAACCGAAAAATTGCGCCTCCCGATCGAGCTGTCCGAGCAACACGCCAGGCTCGACACGCGCGATGCGCGCCACCGGGTCGATGCGCACGCTCTTCATCGGCGCGAGATCGATCATTAGACCGCCGTCGCACACCGATTGGCCCGAAAGGCTATGGCCCCCCCCGCGCACGGCAACGAGCAGCTTATGCGCCCGTGCGAACGTCACGGCCTGCGACACGTCCGCGGCGCCCACGCAGCGCACGATGAGCGCAGGTCGGCGATCGAAGGCACCGTTCCACACCTTGCGCGCCTGGTCGTAGCCCGATTGACCGGGCAGAACGAGCTCGCCACGCAGGCTGCCCTTCAGATCCGCCAAGTCAGAGGCGCTGAGCGTCCCCTGCTTGCCGTCGGCCCGCATCGCGGGAACATCGGAGGAAACCGATGATGCGGCGAGAACGCTGCGCAAGGACGAGGTGCTCGTGGATACCAGCGCCAGTGCCGAAGCGCAAAAGCTTCTTCTCTTCATGGGGAGACTCCCGGCACGAGAAGCCGGCAGTCTACACCAGCGGCGCCGAGAGCAGCGCCGATGAGCTCATGATGCCTTGCAACACCGCCTCACTCGAGTCTCATTTGCGCCATCCGCGCTTCGAGCTTGGCTGTCAATACCTTGGCGTCGATGATGAGCTCGCGCTGGCCTCAGCTCTTCGGAACGTTGCGCGGCCAACTGGGGGGCTCGATGCCGAACTGCTTGGCGTACTCGATATTCAACCGCTGCCACTCGCCGAACTTCAGGGCGTCGCCGCCGACCATTCTCCCGAGTGGGGCGCCCGCAATGAGCCGCTCGAGCACATCGATGCAAATGTGCCAACCGGCCGCACCCATGGATATGAAACCACGATCGATCTGATGCCAGAGCGTCAGCCGCGTGCCGTTTCCAAGCGGCTCGAGCTGCCAGCGGATGTCGTTACCGCCCCACCGATATTCCAGTAGCTTTGGGGCATCGGCGCGCGTCACGCGCGTCTCCGAAACCACTTCCTTGGGAGCTCCGACCGTCGAAAGTCGGACCGGGCCAGCCGAGGCCAGGCTTCGGTCTGCGTCGAACGGTGCCCATTCGCGCAACTGGTCGGGATCCGTCAATGCTTGCCAAACCTTCGCCGGTGGGTGATGCAGCTCGCGCACGAGAATGAGCGTCCACTTGTCGGCATCCTTGCGAACCTCGGCGCCCGCGGCCGGGCCCGGCTTGTAGCTTTCACGGCTGCTCATCGTTTCTTTCCCTTCCGCTGCTTTACTTGACTCATACGATCGAGGTGACGCTCGAGCGCATCGACACGCCTTGACCAGAAACGACGGAATTGCGCGAGCCACGCGTCGACCTCCATGAGCGGCTCGGGCCTGATCCGGTAAACGCGCCGCTGCGCATCGACGCGCGACTCCACGAAACCCGCTTCACGTAACACCCGCAAGTGCTTGGAAACCGAGGGCTGTGGCAATCGCAGCTCCTCTTCTATATCGCTCACGGAGCGCTCCGCGGATGCGAGCAGACTCAAAATGGCGCGCCGGCGCGGCTCGGCAATGATGGCGAACGTAGATTCCATATGAAGTATATACCTAATTAGACATATACTGGTCAAGCGCCAAGGGGATCTGAAACTGCAACGTAGCTACTCACGCTGGCCAAGCGGCCTTCCCAAAACGTGCCGGCGAGAGGACAGAGGCGCTCAGTTTGCCTGGCGTTTCCTGCTCTGACGAGCACCTAACAATTAGTCACAGAAATGCAGCGTTCAAGCCACAATATCGACTTACGTCACGCGTAAGAAATCGCTCGCCAATCAACCATAAGGGTGTCGTAATACAGAGCCAGAGCACCCGCGCGGTTCACCGTTGCAACGCTCGCCAGCGCTGTCGCATATGTGGGTGGTCTTGTGTTCACGAGATACGCACCTTTGTGGTCTTGAGATCTCGTATCAGGGCGGGCAGCTGAGGCGATCCGTCGTTCGGCAGAGGTTCGAGAGATGAGCAGCAGCTATGCGGGTTCCTGCCTATGTGGCGCGGTTCGCTTCGAAATAGCAGGAGAGTTTGAGCGTTTCTATCTCTGCCACTGCGAACATTGCCGCAAGGACACAGGATCAGCCCATGCGGCCAATCTATTCTCTTCGAGTGCGATCCTGAAGTGGGCCTCGGGGAAAGATAAGGTCAGGCGATTCGATCTGCCCGGAACTCGACATAGCAAGTGCTTCTGTAGCACCTGCGGCTCGGCACTTCCGATGATGCAGATGAATGGCCAACTGCTCGTGGTTCCGGCCGGCAGTCTGGATAGCGCAGTCCCAGTCAGACCGGACGCGCACATATTTGTGTCCAGTTGCGCGGATTGGGATGACGCGTTGGATCAAGTCCCGAGGATAGATGAATTTCCGGCCCGAGGCTTAGGGCGCCAGCCCTGTATCTAGTGTTAAGCCTAGTCGTTGCCTGCGGGTGCAGCAGTATGCCCACCGGCTTCTTCGGAAAGATAAGAGCGCGCGAGCGTCCCCTTGCTCGTCGCGATTGGCAGCAGCGTTGGATAGAACTGAACGAAGGTTGTATCCACCGCCGCGTGCGCTGCATGACAGGAATAGCACTCCGCCGGCCGGGGTATCAATTTGCCCACCCCCTTGCCCTCGAACGCGAAGAACGCCCACTGGTCCGGGAATCTCCTTGCGTCCCTGACGTGTACTTCCAATCCCATGATTTCAAGGTCTTGATAGCTACCGGTGCGATTGATGGATCCACGCTCGCGGGCCCTACGTGTCTCTAGAACGAGCACTGTCTTGTCCGGCCAGCTGCCCGTCTTCAGGAACTGCCCGTAGCTCTTGGGATCGACGAACACGTTATCGAACATGTGATGCCCCATCTGCATCCTGGGCCGATAACTCATATCGAATCCCGAGCTCAGGTATACCCATTCACGGTAGTGGTCGGGAAATCTCAGCCCGCCATCGCTCGCGTAGAGCGCAACCGCGGGCTCGTCTTGCTGACTCGATACAATGGCGGACAGCAGACAGAACATGACAGACACGGCGAGGACAGTCGCCTTGGCATTGCTCATAGTCGAAACCACCATTTCCGACACGCACAAACTTCGCGAAAGGCCAAGGCCGAGTTTTGCATGGAGAGCGGGCACGCGCCAGAAGCGGGGGGAGAATCGCCCCATTTTCCGGGCGGAGCGACTTCGACGGTATTTGGCTGAACTCTCATGCTAGTGGAGACTCGCCCACAGCGCGATGGCTCGGAAGTGATGTCAATCCGTTGAGTGACGCCGTAGAACGACATGTGTCGCACGCTCGCCTGCGATGTGCTGCGTACAGGTATATCCGAGCTTGACGAGATCGATGTCGCCAAAGAACCGCTCGCCCGAGCCGAGGAGCACTGGGGAGATCGCCAGACTCAACTCATCGATGAGTCCGGCGCGAAGGTACTGCTGAACGGTGGCCACTCCGCCTCCGATACAAACGTCGGCTCCGTTCGCGGCCGCTGTGGCTCTCTCCAGGGCTCGGTGTATTCCATCCGTCACGAAATGGAACGCCGTTCCTCCCTGCATCGGGATCGATTCGCGCGGGTAATGGGTGAGCACGAACACGGGGCCACGAAATGGTGGCGTATCGCCCCATGCGCCCTTCCAGGAGTTATCGCGCCACGGCCCTCGAGCGGCTCCGAACATGTTTCTACCGAAGATCCAGGCGCCCACGTTCAGGAACCTTCGCGCGAAGCAGTCGTCATCGATTCCGGCTCCTCCCTCCTCGCGCCGAACAACCTGGAATGTCCAGTCCCTGCTGTGCATACGCTGGAACGTCCGTGTGGCGAGGACCCACGCGCCCAGCGCCTCCCCGCCGATGCCCATGGGGTTCTCGAGACTTTGCTGCGGAGCGGCACCGAATCCGTCGATCGAGACGGAGAAGCACACTTTGACTTTGGGCATCGGTTGGCTCCTATCGCTCTAGGTGGCGCTCCGAAGGCGCGTACCATCGTTGGCGCTGGCAACTGGCCGAGGTAGGCTCTCGCAAGTGCTTTTGCGGAGAAGCAGCAGTGGCAATTAAACGTCCATCCAAGAGCCTAGGAACCCCTGTACGCAAGCCAGTCACGTCACCGGGCTTGCGCCACGTCGACGTGAGAACCCCGCATCAGATGGTCCCCGGGGATCTCTACCTCGGATGGGTGTGTAAGAACAAATCGTGCGGGCTCGTCATCGCCATTGCGCTCACCCAAGCGGGAACCAAGCCAGCCGCGGGTGAATCCGACGACCAGCTGGCCGCGATCAAGTGCCCGCATTGCGCGGACGAGGATCTGTACCGCTGGAGTGCCCGGAGTGAACACAAATACATGCCTCTAGGTGGCGGTACGTGAACCTCGGTACGCGGATGAGGCCGGTAGGAGCAGCCACTCGCGCGCGTCCTAACGAATTGTTTGTGTCCCCCACGACCATGCGTTAGGCGAAGCGCGACCTCTAACTCTCATCGACGCGCTGTCTGCGCACCTCATAGCGAAGCGCCACCATGCCACTCTGATAGGCTTTGACTTCAGCCAGATGGAGGGAAACATCTCGGTCTAGCCGGTCGAAGAACCGGACTCCATCACCAATGAGTATCGGCATGATCGAATAGCGAACTTCGTCCGCCAGCCCGCGGCGCAGGCATTCACCGGAAACTGCGCCCCCTCCGACAAACCAGATAGAGTTGAACGTGCTCCGCAGGCGGTCATTCACCAAATGCGCAAGATCACCTGAGCAGAACTCGACTGTATCTCGGCTTCGAGGGAGATCGCGACTGGTGAGGACAAAAGTGGGTGTGTCCCCATAGGCCCATCCCAAGCCCTTGGCTGCGAAATTTAGCGCTGTCTCATACGTTCGCGATCCCATGACGTAACAGTCGATGCTTTTCAGAAAAGACTCGACGAATGCGGCGTCCATAGTGTCCCCGGCGGGGAATTCGTCGGTTGTTTCGAGCCAGTCAACCTCCCCATCCTTTCTGGCGATGAAGCCGTCGAGGCTCGCCGCCATGTGAATCGTTACACGAGAACCAGTTACCATCATTCGCTCCGTCGTCGAGGCTCGCTCGTGAATATATCCGTTCCCGCAAATCATCGTGTTGGTCGAGAGAGCCCGCCGCACGACTTGGCCGAACGAACGTAGACGGCCTCGAGGACGTGGCGCAGAATTGGCGCCGACGCGAACATTAGCACCGGGTGAGCTATGGCATTCACCGAGTGGACGATGCAGGGGGTCGAGTTCACCAACTGCAATTGCGCCTGGGGATGTCCCTGTCAGTTCAACAGCCTGCCCACCCACGGTGACTGTCGCGCGCTCTGTTTCGGACAGGTCGAGCAGGGCCGCTACGGCAACGTCTCCCTCGATGGGCTGCGTTGGGGCGTCCTGCTGGCCTGGCCGAAGGCCATCCACCTCGGCAACGGCACCTTCCAGGGGATCGTGGACGAGCGCGCTGACGCTGCCCAGCGTGCCGCTCTCGAAGCGATCATCCAGGGCCGCGACACCGATCCGGGCACACTCATCTGGCAGGTGTTTGCGACCACCATGACCCAGGTACTGCCGACGCTCTTCAGACCGATCGAGCTGGCGTTGGATGCGGAGAAGCGCAGCGCGACCGTCCGCGTGCCGGGTCTGGTCGAGGGCCGTGGAGAGCCGATCAAGAATCCAGTCACCGGAGCGGCGCACCGGGTCCGGATCAACCTGCCGGCAGGCTTCGAGTACTCGCAGGCGGAGGTGGTGAGCGGCTCATCGCGCGCCAGTGGCGCCATTACGCTCGATCTGCAGGGCACGCACGCACACCTCGTTCGGTTCCATTGGAGCACCCACGGAGTCGTTCGCTAAGGAGGGCACCGCACTGCGCGGTGCCATGCGTCGCTCCATTCCCTGTCGCTGTGCCGGACTCAGCCACTGCGTTGGAAATCTTGCTGCGGCGCGAGCGCCTGTGGATCCTCGCGGGGCTGGTCGCTGCCTGCCTCATGTGTTGGGCGTGGATCGTGCCGATGGCACTGGACATGTACGGCCCAATGCAGGGTGCCTCCTCGTGGATGATGGCCAGTACGCCGCTGCTCAGGTACGGCACGCTGCTCTTCGCCATGTGGGCGGTCATGATGGCCGGCATGATGCTGCCTTCCGCGGCGCCCACGCTGTTGCTGTTTGCCCTGGTGGTGCGGAGCCATGACGCAGCACACGCGCCGATACGAGCCTACAGCTTTCTCGCCGGGTATCTGCTTGTGTGGACGGCGTTCAGCCTAATCGCGACGGTACTGCAACTTCTGCTCGGTGCGCTGCTGTACCTATCTCCAATGATGCAGTTGCGAGGCCAGGTACTGAGCGGCGCGCTGGTCCTGGTCGCGGGCGCCTATCAGCTGACTCCCGCCAAGCGATCCTGCCTGAGGACCTGCCGCGCGCCCGCGGCATTTCTGGCGCGATACTACCGCCCCGGCAACCGCGCGGCCTTCAGACTCGGCGTGAGGCACGGTGGCTATTGTGTGGGTTGTTGCTGGGCGCTGATGTTGCTGCTGTTCGTCGCGGGCGTGATGAATCTCGTAGCCATTGCAGCCATCGCCGTGTTCGTGCTGCTCGAGAAGGTGATGCCGCTTGGCGCCCAGGGCGGATGGCTGAGCGGGTTGCTGCTGATCGCCTGTGGAGCGCTCCTGTTGCTGAGTTGAGCACTATCACCTGCGATCGGCCGGGAGCAACCATTGAGCTGCGCAAGGACCAGCTATTGCCTCGCAGGACTCGCCGGAGCAGGGGTGGATGGATGCCGCGGCGGCTCATCTCCAAAGTTGACGTCCCCGCGAAGGCTCGAGGGCCAGCGCGTTCTTGCCCACTGTTCTCGGCAGACGGCGGGTGAGCGCGGCCCGCCGTGAGTGCGCAGCTTTAGCGAGCTACTTAGAAGCGCAGGCCGATCTGCACGGGGATGAACGTGTTGCGCTGGTCGAAGGGGGCGAGGCGCATGTAGCGGCCCTCAATGAAGAACCTGAGCGGGTCGGATAGAGCCCATTCCATCCCGAATCCCGCGTTCCAGGACTTCGTCCACTCCGAGGTCCCCTGCTGTACCGTGGACTCAAGCGCCACGGTACCCGGCTGGCAGAAGAATATGAAGCAGTCAGACCCCTGCCCGGAAGTCACTTGGTTGAATACTGTCTGCGTGCGGTAGCGGCCAAAGCCTCCGAACAGGTACATCTCGAACTGCGAAGATCGGTGGGCAAGGTCGAGCCGCGCATCGATGCTCCCGCCATACAGATTGGTATGTCCGTCCGTGACGTTCGTGCCCGAGGCGATGGATGCCAAGTTGCGTGCGTTGAGCGTCGCATTGAAGCGGGCGTAGCTACCTTCGAAACGAAATGCGAGCGGCAGGTGTGCGGTTGGGAACCAGTCGATCGCAAATGAGCCGATCGGGCCGTCCTGGAGAGTCGCGCGGGTATCTTCGGCGACAAAGGTGTATCCGGCCGCGAATTCCACCATGACGGGGTGGTACTTGAACCCATTGGAGTGAGACACCGTCTGGAGGGGCGGGGGCGCGGGTCGCGGCGGGGTCGCCGGGGGCGGCGCGCCAAATCTCACTTCATAGCCCCGGTTCTGAAGGCAAGCGACGATGGCCTCGCGGTACTGCTCCCGCCGCGCCGCCGCCTCATTCGCAGGTGTATGGGCCGGTTGCATGGGATCGAAGCCACTCTGACCCTTCGCCCAGCTGTGGCACGCATAGCGATCATTCCAGAGCTGATCCTGAGTCTGGCCGTTCTTCGGAATGATGTGCATGTCCGTTCCGTAGCCAAGGGGCGCTGCGGCTGGGGGAGTCGCCTGGGACTGAGCCAGTGCGGCAGCCGAGGCTACGAGGAACACGAGGATCCCGGAGACGGGGACCTTGAAAGGCATGATCTTTCCTCCTTGTCTGCTGCGATCACCCGGCCTCATCTGCCGGATTGAGAACGCACACCGGCTCGAAACCGTTCGCTCATTTGGGGCCAGCCGAATAACCGCGCGCAGATAGGCATACCGAACGCGCGCGTTCGTAGTTGCCTTGCTGCGCAGCCGCTTGCGCGGAATTCACGCGCATAGGATCGAATCCGGTCTGCGAGACGGCGAACCGATAACACTCGTATTGATCGCGTGCTTGGTCGTCCGCGTTTTTCACCGAGGCGACTGGCGGCGGCGCTGCAGCTGGGGGCGGCGGCGTTAGCGCGGGTGTTGCAGAGGGCTGCGCGGCTGCGGCGACTACCACCGGAGCGGCGGCCACGGTTGCCGCGCCGGCCATTGATGCTGACTGTGGCGCTGAATCAGCGGGGTCGTTCACCACCTCGTATCCGCCGATGTCCGGCCGCGCGCGGTAATACGTGTCGTTTCCGTACAGAATCGTTTCGCTTCCCGTGTTGAGTGCGGTCATGAACGGCGGCAGCGTCGGCACCACCAGTCCGATCGGAGGCTCTACGACGAGGTACGCGGGACCCCGCGGCTCGAACCACACACCATCGGCGAACTGGTACGACAAGCCGGCGTAATTAACGGTGACCGCTCCGTGGGGTAAGTCGCGCAGTACAGAGCCGCGGTCGGGGTACACGTGGTCATGGCCGTGATTCAGGTCACGGTGCACGTGGTACGGGGGAACCTGATCGATCACCGCACCCCCCTGCCCGCCCTGAGCGGGCGTTGCATAGGCGCCGCCAGGCTGCTGGGTGCCAGCAGGCGGCGGATAGTAAGCCGGTGGTGCCTGGGGCGAGGGTCCGGGCGGTGCGTAGGACGGTGAGGGTGCCGGCGAATATCCGGGCTGCTGTGCGATTACCGCCGCAGATGCTGAGCACAATGCGAGCGCCACTAGCGCTCGAGACCCATTCCTGAACATATTTCACGCCCCCTTGTCCGGTGGGGCACTGTCACTGCCGCAGGCCGCGGAAGTGCCCCGTCCCTTACCTAATGAACCTCGATGCCACGACGACCCCAAAAATCATGTGCGTTAGGCCCAACGCACCAACACACCGAAAGGTTTACAGAGCCTTACAGACCCGCAGCACGCGGGTGGAGCGAGCGACGTCTGGCTGCCTAGACAGGTGCCGACGAGGCGGCGGGGAGAATCAGCTGCGCGGGAGCGCGCTGCCTTGAAGCTTGGCCGAGGAAGTAATAGAGAGCGCCGGGCACCAATAGACCGACGATCCAGGAGATATCCACTCCGCCGAGCCTCTCGACGAGCGCACCAGTGTAGAAGGATGTCGACAGGAACGGGATTTGCACCAGGATGCCCGTTAAGTAGATCGAGATTCCGGTGACATTCCATCGCC
>Ga0335083_10008337_pt1 | contig 12661 bp, 15 predicted proteins | sample Lox_Sample_42_FD_206716 | JGI IMG/M metagenome (GOLD analysis project Ga0335083, IMG submission 206716) | Soil microbial communities from Loxahatchee National Wildlife Refuge, Florida, United States - Lox_Sample_4.2 | ecosystem: Environmental > Terrestrial > Soil > Wetlands | place: USA...
GGCGCTCACCGCGCCTGCGGTTGCCGGCGTCCCCGGCGACGGCCTGCTGACGATGGAAAAGATTCTGGCGCTCAAGCTTGACGCCGATTGGGTGGTGCTGTCGGCGTGCAATACCGCGGCGGGCGCGGGCGCCGGCGCCGAGGCGGCGTCGGGGCTGGGGCAGGCCTTCTTCTATGCCGGGACCCGCACGATTTTAGTCACCAATTGGTCAGTGCATTCCGCTTCCGCGCGCGTGCTGGTGAGCGATCTGTTCCGCCGCCAGGCAACCGATCCCACGCTCAGCCGTGCCGAGGCGCTGCGTCAGGCCATGATGGGGTTGCTCGACGGCGGCGGTTTCACCGACGACAAGAGCAGGATACTGTTCTCCTATGGCCACCCGCTATTCTGGGCGCCTTACACCATCATCGGCGACGGCGGCTGAGCGGCTTTGCACTCGGTCCGCACTCACAATCCGGAAATTTCAATGGACAAACTTCGCATCACGGCCGGCGGGCACACGTTCGCCGCGCGTTTCGAGACGGCGGCGGCGCCAAAGACCTGCGCGGTGTTCAAGAAACTGCTCCCTTACTACAACAGGATCATCCACGTGCGCTGGAGCGGCGAGGGGGTATGGATCCCGCTCGGCGAGCTCGACCTCGGCTTGAGTTACGAGAACCACACCAGCTATCCGGCGCCGGGCCAGTTCATCGTCTATCCCGGCGGCATCAGCGAGACCGAAATCCTGCTCGCCTATGGCGGCGTACGCTTTGCCAGCAAGGTCGGCCAGCTCGCCGGCAACCATTTCATCACCATCACCTCCGATCTCGACAAGCTCTACGAGCTCGGCCGCGCCGTGCTCTATGAAGGCGCCAAGCCGATCCGTATCGAGGCGGCGTGAAGTGCCGGGCGGGCTAGCGCTGCCTGGCCGCGGCCTGAAGCTTTGCCAGCGCGACGGCGGCTTCCCGGCGCGCCGGCGCCATCAGCGCCTCGTTATCGTCCAGGGTTTCGGCGAGGACCGAGGGTTCGATGCGCGGCGGCAATGTCGCGTCATCGGCGCCGAAGATCGGCGCAGCATAGGTCAGACCGAGCGCGCAGGCCGCCGCGCCGGCCAGCAGGGCGAATTTCCATCTCGATGACATGACGGCAAGTTCCGCAGCAATCCCCGCGAGACATTGAGTGTTCCATAAAATACGTAGAATCCCGTTGAGGGAATTACGGAAAATCTGATCGGCAAATTTACCGGGCGTTAGCCAAGCCGGCCGTGCCTCAACGGCCCTGATAGGCCGGGGTGCGTACGATCAGCCCGTCGAGCTCGTCCGTCACCTTGATCTGGCAGGATAGCCGCGAATTCGGCTTCACCTCGAAAGCGCCGTCGAGCATGTCGTCCTCCTCCGCCGAGGGCGGGCCGACGACCGCGGTCCAGGCCTCGTCGACATGCACCAGACAGGTGGCACAGGAGCAGCCGCCGCCGCACTCGGCGACGATGCTCGAAATATCGTTGCGCAGCGCCGTCTCCATCACCGTCGCGCCGATTTCCGCCTCGACCGTGCGCACCGTGCCGTCATGCTCGATGTAGGTGATCTTCGGCAAGCTCACGCCACTCCGAGTTTCTTCTGCAGGCTGGTCGACGACGTCGTGTACTGGAACACGAGCCGCTTGTCCGGATAAACGTAGTGATAGGCCTTCTGCGCCATCAGCGCCGCTTCGTGGAAGCCGGAGAGGATGAGCTTGAGCTTGCCGGGATAGGTGTTGATGTCGCCGATGGCGAACAGGCCGGGCACGTTGGTTTCGAAGGCTGCGGTATCGACCGGGATCAATTCGTCCTCGAGCTTCAGGCCCCAGTTCGCTACCGGGCCGAGTTTCATGGTGAGGCCGAAGAACGGCAGCATGGCGTCGATCTCGGTCCGTGTGCTGCTCCCGTCATTGCCCTTGATAGTGACGGCCGCGAGCTGCCCGTCGGCGCCTTCCAGCGCCGTGACCTGGCCGATCTTGAGATCCATGCCGCCGGTGGCGACCAGCGCCCGCATCTTGTTCACGCTATCGGGCGCGCCGCGGAATTCGTCGCGCCGGTGCACCAAAGTGAGCCGCTTGGCGACCGGTTGCAGATTGAGGGTCCAGTCGAGCGCCGAGTCGCCGCCGCCGACAATGAGCAGCCGCTTGTCGCGCAGGGCGTCGATCTTGCGCACGGCATAGTGCACCGATTTCGCCTCATAGGCCTCGATACCCTGGATCGGCGGCCGCTTCGGCTGGAACGAGCCGCCGCCTGCGGCGATCACCACGCACTTCGCTTCGAAGACTTTGCCGGCGTCGGTGGCGACGCTGAAATGCGCCTCGCCGGTCTTCTCCAGCGTCGTCACCATCTCGCCGAGATGAAACGTCGGCTTGAACGGATGGATCTGTTGCATCAGCGCTTCAGTCAGCGCCTGGCCGGTGACGATGGGCAGGCCGGGAATGTCGTAGATCGGCTTTTCCGGGTAAAGCTCGGCGCATTGACCGCCGACCTTGTCGAGAATGTCGACGAGATGCGCCTTGATATCGAGCAGGCCCAGCTCGAACACCGCAAACAGGCCGACCGGCCCCGCGCCGATGATAAGAACGTCCGTTTTGATCACTTCACTCATGTCTGCTTCTCAACTCAGGCGCTGCGCCGCGCCGATCGGTCGGAATCTCCGATCAGGCGCAGGAGTTCGGCCATGGCTTCACCCGGCGTCTTGCCGCTGGTCATTAGCGCCGCCTCCGCTTTGGCATAAAGCGGCTCGCGGCTCTTGAGGATGGAGACGAGATCGTCCATGGCGCGCCCACTGTTCGCCATCGGCCGCATGTCGCCTTGCGCCATCACCCGCTGCATATGCTCGTCGGGCTCGGCGCGGACCCAGACGGTGAAGCACGAGGCGAGCAGGAGTTCAAGCGTGCCCGGATCGGTGACGATGGAGCCGCTGGTCGCCATGACGAAGTCGTGATGCTGCGCCAGCACCGCTTCCAGCGCCTCGCGCTCGGCGCGGCGGAAGGTCTGCTGCCCGAACATATCGAAGATTTCGTTGAGGGAGGCGCCGCTGCGCTTCTCGATTTCGCGGTCGAGTTCGATGAAAGGAGCGCCGAGTTTTTCGGCAAGCAACCGGCCGAGCGTGGACTTGCCGCCGCCGCGCAAGCCGATCAGCGCGATGCGCCGCCGCCGTGCGTCGGAGGCGCCGCCGAACTGCTTGAGCAGCAGTGAACGCGCCTCGGCGAGCACCGGCGGCGGCAGCCGTTCAAGAAATTGCGTGAGCAGGACGATATCAAGCGGTGGCTCGGCGCCGTCCTGCACCAGTTGCGTCACCGGCAGGCCGATGGCGCGGGCGATGCGTCGCAGCAGTACGATCGAGCAATTGCCCTTGCCCGCCTCCATTTGCGCCAGGTAGCGCTCGGACACGCGGGCATGCGCAGCAAGCACCTTGCGCGACATGCCGCGCTGATTGCGCAGCATGCGTACGCGTTCGCCGAGACGGCGCAGATAGTCATTGCTGTCCTGAAGCGGTTTGACGTGAGCCGGGATCATCGCCCGCCTCGCTAGCATGCATTATAATGCCGAGCAATAGGAGCCCGTGGGTCCGCTGTTTTGCTAGATTATTGTAGAAGAGCCGCGGCCGTGGTACTCAGATGCAAAATAATGCATAGGGAGCCGGGTGCGGCGTGCCAAAGGCGCGGCGCCTAAGGATGGTTATGCCGGCAATGGATTTTCAAACCGATCCCGCGCGCTACCGTCACTGGCGCGTCGAATACGATGGCGACGTCGCCTACCTCATCATGGACGTCGATCAGGCCGGCGGCCTTGGCGATTATGAGCTCAAGCTCAACTCCTACGATCTCGGCGTCGACATCGAATTGAACGACGCCGTGCAGCGGCTGCGCTTCGAGCATCCGGAAGTGCGCGCCGTGGTCATCAAGTCGGGCAAGGACAATGTGTTCTGTGCCGGCGCCAATATCCGCTATCTCGGCAAGGCGACGCATGGCGACAAGGTGAACTTCTGCAAGTTCACCAACGAGACGCGGCTCGCCATCGAGGACGCCAGCGACAACTCCAGGCAGATATACATCTGCGCCATCAATGGCAATGCCGCCGGCGGCGGCTATGAGCTCGCACTCGCCGCCGATCACATCATGCTGGTGGACGATCGCCGCTCGGCGGTGGCGCTGCCGGAGACGCCGTTGCTGGCGGTGCTGCCGGGCACCGGCGGGCTCACCCGCGTCACCGACAAGCGCAAGGTGCGGCGCGATCGCGCCGACCTGTTCTGCTCGATCGAGGAGGGCATCCGCGGCGCCAAGGCGGTCGAATGGCGGCTGGTCGACGAGGTGGTGCCGAACTCCAAATGGAAGGATACCGTCGCCAAGCGCGCCCACGAGATTGCCGCGCGCTCCGACCGGCCGAAAGATGCAAAAGGCGTCGCGCTCACGCCGCTGACGCGCAGGATCGAAGGCGACCGTGTCGCCTATAGTCACGTCGATGTCGAGATCGACCGCGGCCGCGGCCTTGTCAATCTGACGGTGCGCGGGCCGTCGCAAGCCGTGCCGGCTTCGCCCGAAGCCGCGCGCGCCCTCGGCGACAGGTTCTGGCCGCTCACCGTCGCGCGCGAACTCGAAGACGCCATCCTGCACCTGCGCGCCAATGAAGCCGCCATCGGCGTCGTGCTCGTCCGCACCGACGGCGACGCCGAGGCGGTGCTCGCGCATGACGACTTCCTCAGCGGCGCCAACGGCGACTGGTTGATGCGCGAGATCAGGCATTATTTCAAGCGCGTGTTGAAGCGCATCGACGTGACGCCGAAGAGCTTCATCGCGCTGATCGAGCCGGGCTCCTGTTTTGCCGGCACGCTCGCCGAGCTGGCATTTGCCGCCGACCGCTCGGCGATGCTGATCGGCACCCGCGAAGGCGACAACCGCGAGCCAGCCGCGATCATGCTCGGTCCGGCGAACTTCGGCTTCTACTCGATGGGCAATGGCCTGACGCGCCTGCAGACGCGCTTCCTCGGCGAGCCGGCCACGCTCGATAGGCTCAAGGACAGGATTGGCCGGCCGCTCGAGGCGGAAGAGGCCGTCGAACTCGGCCTGGTGACGCTCGCCTACGAGGATTTCGACTGGGACGATGAGCTGCGCGTCATGCTGGAGGAGCGCGCGAGCTTCTCGCCCGACGCCATGACCGGCATGGAGGCCAATCTGCGCTTTGCCGGCCCGGAGACCATGGAGACCAAGATTTTCGGCCGGTTGACCGCCTGGCAGAACTGGATCTTCCAGCGCCCCAACGCCATCGGCGAGCAGGGCGCGCTCAAGCTCTACGGTTCCGGCGTCAAGCCGACGTTCAATAAGGAGAGAGTCTAGTGCGCGACGGCAGCACGACGTGGCTCTTTACCCTCCCCTGGAGGGGGAGGGTCGACCGCCACAGCGGCGCATCGCGACGCAAGGGGGTCGGGGTGGGGTGATCGTGACGGCGAGTAATCACCCCACCCCGCTCGCTTCGCTCGCGACCCTCCCCCTCCAAGGGAGGGTGAAGAAGGCGCACGACACCGCAACTGATGAGGTGACCCCATGAACATCGCGCAGGTCGATTACGACGGGCTGATCCCCAACAATGTCGCGCTGGGCCAGGACGTGCGTGTCAAGCACGCGCTGGAGAAATGGCACCCCGGCTATATCGACTGGTGGAACGACATGGGGCCGGAGGGCTTCCAGAAGTCGTTGGTCTACCTGCGCACGGCGGTCAGCGTCGATCCCAAGGGCTGGGCCAAGTTCGATTACGTCAGGATGCCCGACTATCGCTGGGGCGTCCTGCTGGCGCCGCAGATGGAAGGCCGCAAGGTCAATTTCGGCGCGCACAAGGGCGAGGCCGCCTGGCAGGAAGTACCGGGCGAATACCGCGCCATGCTGCGCCGCCTCGTCGTCATCCAGGGCGATACCGAGCCCGCTTCCGTCGAGCAGCAGCGTCACCTCGGCAAGACCGCGCCCTCGCTCTACGACATGCGCAACCTGTTCCAGGTCAATGTCGAGGAGGGCCGCCACCTCTGGGCCATGGTCTATCTGCTGCAGAAATATTTCGGCGCCGACGGCCGCGAGGAAGCGGAAGCGCTGCTGCAGCGCCGCTCCGGCGACCCCGACACGCCGCGCATGCTCGGCGCCTTCAACGAGAAGACGCCGGATTGGCTCTCCTTCTTCATGTTCACCTTCTTCACCGACCGCGACGGCAAGATGCAGCTCGAGGCGCTGGCGCAGTCCGGCTTCGATCCCCTGTCACGCACCTGCCGTTTCATGCTGACGGAAGAAGCCCACCATATGTTCGTCGGTGAGACCGGCGTCACCCGCGTCATCCAGCGCACCTGCGAGGCCATGAAGGCGGCGGGCATTTCCGACCCCTACGACATCGACAAGGTGCGCAAGCTCGGCGTCATCGACCTGCCGACCATCCAGAAGAAGGCCAACCTCCATTTCTCGCTGACGCTCGATCTGTTCGGCAACGAGATTTCGACCAACGCGGCGAATGCCTTCCACGCCGGTCTGAAAGGCCGCTATCGCGAGGACCGGCTCAAGGACGACCATCAACTGGAGAGCGGCAGCTATCCGGTGCTGCGCTTTATCGACGGTGAGATCAGGAACGAGGACGCGCCGGCGCTCTCCGCGCTCAACATGCGGCTGCGCGACGATTACGTCGGCGACTGCAACAACGGCGTTTCCCGCTGGAACAAGGTGATCGCCGACATCGGCATTCCCTTCGCGATGAAATTGCCGCACGTCGCCTTCCATCGCCACATCGGCGAGTTCTCGCGCACCAATGTCGACGTCGACGGCAACATCCTGTCGCCCGCCGACTGGACCCACCGCCGCACCGACATGCTGCCGTCGTCGTCCGACCGCGACTTCGTCGAGAGCCTGATGCAGCCGCAGTTCGAGCCGGGCAAATTCGCGTCGTGGATCGCGCCGCCCAAGGTCGGCATCGACAACAAGCCCGGCGATTTCGAATACGTGAAGATCGCCTAGCTCTCACGTCCGGAAATGCTGGCGGCGAAGTTTTGTCTTCTTCCCCGGCGTGAATTCCGCGCGGCACGCCGGCGAAAGCTCGGGCTCTTTGGCCTCGAGACAGGCCTCGATCGCCGGGACGTTGGGGATGTGAGCAAAGCAAAGACGAAATGCATCTCCTTCGCAGGCGGACCGCTCTTGTTCGGTGCCCTGTGCGAGGGCCGCGCCGGCGGGAAAGCCAAGCAACCATGCAAGCGCGATCGCCGCGCATACGCGGAAAACCCCGGTCTTCAGTTTCATCGGTCACCCCCTCGACACGTCCTACCAGAGCAATAGCTGAATTTCACCGCCCATTTTGAGGCCGGCCCCGAAGTCTAGCCGAACTTCGCAATCACAGCCTCGGGAATGGCGACGGCCGCGATCTTGTGCGGATCGCTCCTGTCGCGCACGGCCCAGACGCGCGTCTCGGCGCCTTCGACCGCGACTTCGCCGCCGACCATCAGCCTGTGCTCGACATCGAAACTGGAGCGGCGGAATGCGGCGACGCGCGAGGCGATCTCGATACGGTCGCCGAATTTCACCGGCTTGAGGAAATTGGCTTTTGCATCGACCAGCGCGATGCCGACGATGCCAAAGGTGCGTGCGAGGTCCTGTGGTTTCACGCCGAGCGCCGCCTCGAACAGCAGCCAGGAGCTGGCGTCGAAAATCTCGAAGAAGCGCGGATTGAACACGATGCCGGCCGGGTCGCAGTGGCCCCACTCGATGGTCAACTGGCGGCGAACGACGAACGGCATCACGCCTTCTTCCGCTTGTCGTGCTTGCGCGGGTCGACCCAATCGACCACGTCCTGTGCCCTGAGTTCAATCGCGGACGATCGCCGGCGCATTTTCATCGCCCAGGCCGGCGCCACCGGAATGTGCGGGGACTCGTCAAGCTCGTCCATGAGCCAGTGCAGGTTCTCGTCGGCGGTCAGCCAGCGCGCCGGCCTGTAGCGCGTCAAGCTGAACGGCCGCGAAAACGCCAGCAGCGATTTCTTGCCGCCGGGCAGGCAATATTCGTGCGCGTAGGACATCGCCAGTTCGCGCCACGACCGGTAGATCGGATCGCGCCAGCGCAGGATAGCGTGGTTGGTCTTGCTGATGGCGCCCCACAAGGCGCGCTGCCGAAACAGCGTGACGATGTGATCCTGGTCGCTCGGCAAGGCGCGCAGATCCATCAGCCAGGCCGGCTGACCGTGATAGAGGAGCGCGGCGGCGGCAAACAACGCCGCCTCGGCGCAATGGGCGATGCGCGCCTGCAGCATGCGGCGCGGCGACATCGTGGTGTCGCCGTCGAGTTCGAAGTTGGCGGGGAGGCGGTCGAGCCAGCACTGGATTTTTTGCGGCGAGTCGAGCGGGGCAAAAGTCCGCCGCTCGGCGGGGGTGAGCAGCGCGCGCAGCGTTCGACGATAGGCGGCAACGTCGGGCATGGTCGGGGCGTTATTCTACGCCGGGCGGCGCTTCGCAAGGCGCCGGGGCGCCTCATGCGGGAGAAATCAGCGGTCGTTGTAGCGGATCGGCACCACGACCGGGATTTCCGCGCCGGCGATGTCCGGCGGCGGCGGCGGCAACGGTGCCGCGCGCTCCAGCATCGCCAGAGTCTCGCGGTCGAGCAGGCTGGATCCGGAACTGCGCATGATGCGTGCGTGATGCACGCCGCCGCGGCGGTCGACGCTGAAGGCAAGCTCGGCGGTGCCGCGTTCGCCGCGCGCTTCGGCTTCGGCGGGGTAGCGCTTGTTGCGTTCCAGCGTGGCGACCAGCAGCGACTTCCAGTTTAGCACAGCGTCCGGGTCGCGCGAACTGGCGCCTGGGGCCGGGGCTGCGGCACGTTGCGCCCTCTGTTCGGCGTTTGTTGGCGCGCTGGCAAGGCTGGCGTGCTGTTGCTTCGGCTTCTTTTCCCTCAGCTTTTCCGCGGGCGGCGGCGTCACGGCGAGGAGCGCCTCCGCCTGCGGCTGCGGCGGCAATTCAACCGTCTCCACGGGTTTGACCCGCGCAGGCTCTAGTTGCGGCTCGGCTTCGGCCTGCTGCGGGCCCGGCGGGAGCTCCGTGGGTTTGATCGCGGGCGCGACCGGCAGGGGCGCGAGCTCGATGGTGATGACCGGCGCATTCGCCACCGCATCGGCGTCCGCGTTCCAATGGGCCAGCAGCGCCGCGGCGCCGGCGGCGTGCACGCCCAGCACCAGCGTAAAGCAGGCGGCCCAGCGGGCAATCGTGCCGGTACGCGCGTTCATTGCGTTGGCCCGCCATCGAGCGCGACCAGCGCCACGTGCAGGTAGCCGGCGCCGCGCAATTCGTCCATTAGCGCCATCAACTCGCCGTACGGTACGGTCTTGTCGGCGCGCAGGAACACGCGCTGTTCCTTGTCGCCGCCGCTTGCCCGGTCGAGCGCCGCGGCCAGCGTGTGATGGGCAACGGCGTCATTGTCGAGCGTGACGCTCAAATCCGCTTTCAAAGCCAGCGTCAGCGGCTTGTCCGGGCGCGACTGTTGCTCGGCATTCGCGGCAGGCAGGTTGACCGCAATGTCGACTGTCGCCAGCGGCGCCGCAATCATGAAAATGATCAGCAGCACCAGCATCACGTCGATGAACGGCGTGACGTTGATCTCGTGCAATTCGCCGAGAGTGTCGTCGCCGTGGTCGAGACGGATGCTCATGATCTACTCGGCGGCCGCAGCGGCGCGGCGGATATTGATGGGATCGAAGGCGCCGCGGTCGAGATCGCGGCTGACCAGGCGCAAGATTTCGGCCGCGGCGTCGGCATGCAGCGCGCGATAGCCGGCGATCCAGCGCGAAAACATGTTGTACATCACCACCGCAGGGATGGCGGCCACCAGCCCCAGCGCGGTTGCCAGCAGCGCCTCGGCGATGCCAGGCGCCACCACCGCGAGATTGGTGGTGTGCTGCCGGGAGATGCCGATGAAGCTGTTCATGATCCCCCATACCGTGCCGAACAGGCCGACGAAGGGCGCGGTCGCGCCGACGGTCGCCAGCAGGCCGGTGCCGCGGATCATCTGCCGCCCGGCCGCCGCTTCCAGCCGTTCTAGCCGCGAGGCGATGCGTTCCTTGACGCCCGCCGGCTCGATGGCGCCGGCGGAGAGCCGCAATTCGGTTTCCGTAGCGCGCAGCAGCGCGGCCGCGCCGCTGTCGCCGGCAGGCAATTCGGCAATGGCGTCGGCCAGCGAGCGTGCGTCAGCGAGCGCCTCGATCGCCCGGCGCAGGCGCCGCCGCGCGACCAGCAATTCGATCGCCTTGGCGAGCCAGATCGTCCAGGTCAGCACCGAGGCAAAGGCAAGGCCAACCATCACCGCCTTCACCACGATGTCGGCGGACATGAACATGCCCCAGGGCGACAAATCCCGCGGCAGCGTCAGGGCGATGCCGACCTCCGGCGCCGGCACTTGCGCGAGCGCCGGCACGCTCAAGCCAACGGCGAGCGCCGCGGCCAAAAGCCTCCCGCCCTGCGACATGCGCCCGCTCATCCCGAGTTCCCGTTCGTTGGCCCGCTCCCCGCGCGGCATTATAGCGGGTCCAATAAAAACCGCCCCGCCGGCGTTCCGGCGAGGCGGCCAGCCCACCCCTGACAATCCCGCGGCTCAGTCGCGATAGGAAACCTGCTGTGCGTAACCGCAATTGCAATTCGCCCCGCGGACACTGTGGTACTCGGTCACGTGGCGCACATAGCCGCCCACATAGCGGTTCACGACCTCGTAGCGGGGCTCTTCGCGGAACGTGGCGATGGTATTGACCCTGTGCACCACCACGTCCTTGACGACAGTATTGGTGCGATGCACGACGACCTCACGGTGGATCACCGGCTGCACGTGCACGACCACGCGATTTTCCTGGATGACCCGCGTATTGCCGCGTACCACCCGCGTCCGGTCGACGACCCGCTGGTGAGTGACCACGCGGGGCGGCAACGGCACATAGCGGTGGGTCGTGTATTGCGAATCGGGGCGCCGGCAATTGCAGTCGGCATCCCAGTGATAGCCGCCGGCGAAGACCGGTTCCGGCGCGATGCCGGCAAGGCCGAAGACGAGCAAGGCACCGCAGACCGCTTTGTACAGACATCGCATGGGTTAACGCCTCAGTAATCGTATAAGTGGTGCCACTATCAGCATTTTTTCGACTTTCGGCCGGGTTGTAAAGGTCCGACCGGGTCTGCCGCGCGGACGCCGGCGACAAGGGCAGCAAAAGCGGCCGCGGAGGAGAGTTTTCGGAAGCCGGGAAAGCGGAAAAGGCACAGGCAGGCGGCCTTTGGCGACCGCCTCGACCGCAATGCCGCAACCTCATTAGAGTGTCGGCCCAACGATAAACCGGAACAAGGAAACGTCAGTGTTCAGGAAACTTTCCGAAGCCCGCGCCGAACTTGCCCTCGCCAACAGGATTGCCGCCAACGAAGGCGTGCTCGACACGCTCGGTCATGTCAGCATGCGCCATCCCGATAATCCGCAGCGCTATTTCCTGTCGCGCTCGAGCGCGCCCGACATGGTGACGGCCGAAGGTTTGATCGAATACGACCTGGATTCGCAGCCCGCGCGCGACCCCGGCGTCGCGCAATATTCCGAGCGCGTGATCCATGGCGAGATTTACAAGGCGCGGCCGGACGTAATGTCGGTCTGTCATCACCATTCTCCGTCGTTCCTGCCGCTGATTGCGACGCGGACCGACTATGTGCCGATCACGCATATGGGCGCGGTCGGCGGCATCAAGCCGCCCTGGTGGGATCAGCACGACGAGTTCGGCGATACCAATATGCTGGTGGCCAGACCGGAGGAGGGCGCTTCCCTCGCGCGTGCTCTCGGCAGTCATTGGCTGGTGCTCATGAACCGGCACGGTGTGACCGTCGCCGGGGTGAGCGTGCGCGACTGCGTGTACAGGGCGATACAGACCTGTCGCAACGCCGAACAACAGGTGCGCGCCATGTCGATCGGCACCGTCAACATCCTTTCGCAAGGCGAAATGCAGCTTGCAGCCGAGATCCCGAAAAGGACGACGGCGCTGACCCGTTCCTGGGACTATTGGGCCTTGCGCGTCGCCAAAGCCGGTGCCTCGCCGAAAATGCAAAGAGCGGGTTCGGCCAAAACTGCGGCAAAGCCGCGCCGTCGCGGCGGCGTCCGCCGCCGCTGACACACCGGGCTTTTCAGTGGGCGGCTCACGGTGTTGAATGCCGTCGACGCCCAAACGATAAAAAAAGTACCAGGGAGGAACAGGATGAAGACCATCAGGACACTCGTCGGTGCGCTCGCGCTGGTCGCGCCGCTCGCACTCGCGGCGGGCCCCGCGTCCGCCGAGGACACGCTCAAGCTTGTGATCGGCCAGATCAATAATTGGGAAAACCAGGCGCCGACGCTCGGCCAGGACGCCGGCATCTTCAAGAAATACGGCCTGGTGCTGGAAAACACCGGCACGCAAGGCGCCGGCGAAACCCTGCAAGCGGTGATCTCGGGCTCCGCCGATATCGGCGCCGGGGTCGGCGCCGCCGGCACGTTCCGCGCCTTCGCCAAGGGCGCGCCGGTGCGCATCCTGGCGCCGATGTTCACCGGCACCGGCGATCTCTACTGGTACGTGAAATCCGATTCCAAGATCAAAGGCCTGAACGACGCAACGGCGGATAACACCATCGCCTATTCGACCAACGGCTCGAGCTCCAACAATATCGTC
>Ga0335083_10008338_pt1 | contig 12661 bp, 14 predicted proteins | sample Lox_Sample_42_FD_206716 | JGI IMG/M metagenome (GOLD analysis project Ga0335083, IMG submission 206716) | Soil microbial communities from Loxahatchee National Wildlife Refuge, Florida, United States - Lox_Sample_4.2 | ecosystem: Environmental > Terrestrial > Soil > Wetlands | place: USA...
ATTGGAGGGCCGATTTCAGAGGCCCCGCAATCGATTGCGGGCCTCCAGTCCTTTCATTCTTGGCGCTGCCTTTGGAGGACGGCCCTCATAGCGACGGCACTCGACGGCACTGCTCGGGCACGGGTGACCGCGCCGGCCACGAGCGGGACGCCGAGGAAGATGAGCACGCTGCGGGGTGCGTCCTCTTGACGCGGCCCTCTTGCGGTGGGGCGTGGAAGAAGTGCAATTCCGATGCGTCTACCGCCACCAGCCCTCGGCGCCTTGCTCTCCGCCCTGGCGGTCGGACTCGTTCCGGCGTCGAGTCGGGCCTGTGCCAGCTGCGGCTGCGGCGACCCGACGTTGCTGAGCCTCGGTGTGGAGCAGCCCTTCGGCGGTCGCTTTCGGATGTTCAGCGAGGGCCAGTACCGGACCGAGTCCCAGGGCACACCCCAGGACGGCGGCTCCTCGGTCGAGGAGTGGTCGCTGACCTTCGGGGGAAGCTACTCGTTCAGCCGAGCCATCGCCCTGTCGGTGACGGTGCCGGTCCTCTTCCGGACGATGAACCAGTTCGATCTCTCGACGACCCACGCGACCAACCTGGGCGACATCGAGGCCGTGGCGAAGTTCGTTCTCTGGCGAGACCGGGAATTCAGCTCCCGGCATCTCCTCTCGCTGCTCGGGGGGATGCGGTTCCCCACCGCACCGCTTCAGTACGGGTCGGACGGCGAGCCGCTGAATACCGACATCCAGGCCGGGCCCGGCTCCTGGTGGGGCATCTTTGGGGCCTCGTACTACGGACGGCTGGTGGGCTCGCTGTCGCTCTATGCCAGCGTGCTGGGCTACGTCCCCACCGAAGGCCGGCAAGGGCTCAAACCCGGGGCCAGTGGCCGCGGCACGCTCTGGCTCCAGCTCCAGCCCTGGAACTGGCTGTCGCTGCGGGCTGGCACCGATGCCCGGCTCGATGGGGTGTGGCACGAGAACGGGGAGGTCTCTCCGGATACCGGCGGATTCATCGCCTTCTTCTCCCCGGCCATCCTCCTCAGTCCGGCGACCGACTGGGTGATCCAAATCGCGGCCAAGGTTCCGGTGGTGAACCACCTCACCGGCGTCCATTCCGAAGGCACCTACGCTTCCCTCTCTCTGGTGGTGGACCTCTGATGATCCGATCGATCCTGCAGTGGAGTTCCCTCTCCCTCCTCGCGCTGGCCGGGTGCTCCAGCGAGGAGCCCGGCGTCTCCCTCGATTTCGGGCTGGTCCACCAGGCCTCGGCGGGCAGCCAGACCGGGATGCCCCGCACGGTGACCGGACCGAACGGTGACATCGTGCTCACCCGGGCCTGGGTGACCGTGGGAGCGGTGGAGATCTTCGCCTGCCCGGCGACCGCCTGGCGCCGAGCGCTGGAGTTGCTCTCGCCCATCGGGGTGGCTCACGCCCATACCGAAGGGAGCCCGACCAAGATCGGCGTCCCTCACGTGGACGACCTCGCCCACGCCGATAGTCAGGTCATGGATGCCGGCACACTCAAGCCTCCGGCGGACAGCTATTGCGATGCGACCGTCACCCTCGACCCCGCCGACGACGACGCGGAGGGTCTGCCGTCGCCGGACATGAGCGGGTACACGGTCTGGGTGGAGGGAACGGCCACCCCGGCCGGCGGTGGTGCTGCGCAGGCGTTCGTCCTGCAGTCGGAGGCGGACATCGACCAGCGCGTGCCCTTCGTGAGCAACACCGGAAGCAGCTCTCCGGTGGTGCTGAAGGAGCCAGGGGCCGCCCGCTCGGCGCGGGTGGTGCTCGCCTACGACCAGTGGTTCACCGGCGTCGATCCCCTCCGGGACGGCGCGGCGGACGCGCTGGTTCAGGCCATCGCCGACACCCTGAGGGTGCAGGTCCAGTCGCCGTAGCCAGAGATGCCCGTGAGCCCGGTCGAAGCTGCGTCACATCGCCGCATCGATTGCTCTCGTTTGCCGAGTCCCGATCACCCGACACCTTCCTGCTGCGGCCCCATGACGCACGTTTCGAGGCTGGCGAGGAAGCTAGAAGAAGTCACCTTCCAGAGGGGGCCGCCCATGAAGTTTCGCTCCGTCTTGCTCTCCGCCTCGATCGTCGCAGGAATCCTGGCCGCTGCATGCGATACCGAGCCGGCCCCCGAAGCCACGGCTACCTTCGCCCTGACGTTCGTTCCCATGGCCGGGTCGCAGCCGATCGGATGCACGACTGCTGTATCGGGTCTTGGCGTCGATGGCGGCTACACGGTGGGGCTGAGTGACCTTCGCTTCTACGTGAGCAACCTGCACTTCTTCGACTCCGCGGGTACCGAGGTCTCTCACACCCTCGACAGCAACGAGTTCCAGTATTCGGACTCCACCGGCGCCGTCTCGCTGGTGGACTTGACGGGGAACACCGAAGGGAGCTGTGCGGCGACGGCCATCGCCTACTCGGAGGGGACGGCGCGAACCCACCCGGCGGTGACCGGCTCGACTCAGCTCGGCCGGGTGGCCAGCGTCAGCTTCGATGTCGGCGTTCCCCAGCTGCTGATGAAGTCGGTGATCGCGAACAACACACCAGAGGGAGCCCCCTCTCCGCTCGCGGAGATGTACTGGAGCTGGGCAACCGGCTACCGGCACTGGGTGATGAACTTCACCGTGCTCGACAGCACGGGTGCGCCCGGCGATGGATACATGCATATCGGGAGCCGGAACTGCGGACCCACCGGTGGGAACGCGCTGTCCGATCGAAACAGCTGCGAGTTCGTGAATACTCCTTCGGTGCGGCTGTCCGGGTTCGACCTGAAGAAGGACAAGGTCAAGGTCGACGTGAAGACCGCGCTCGCGGGGCTCGACTTCCAGGCGCCGATCTACGACCCGAACACGTTCGAGGTCATCGGCCAGGGCCCGGGAGTGGAGTGTCACTCCTCTCCGATGCAGCCCCACTGTCCCATCATCTTCCCCCATTTCGGGCTCGACATCACGACCGGCATCGCGACTGCGGAGAGCGACGCGGTGTTCTCCGTGCTCACTCCGTGAGGAGCCGTTGCCTCGTCACGATCGCTTCGCTCTGCCTCGCGTCCTGCGGGCCGCACGACTCGGTCGAGGACGTCCGGGCCCTTCTCCGGATCCCGGAGCGACTGCAGCTCCCGTACATCCCGTCTTCGAACCCGCCCTCGCAGGCCAAGATCGAGCTGGGCCGTCGCCTCTTCCATGACCCGCGGCTGTCAGCCAACCAAACACAGTCCTGCGCCAGCTGCCACCTTCAGCAACTCGCCTTCACCGATGGTCGGACGACCTCGGTTGGATCCACCGGCGAGGTCCTGTTCCGGAACAGTCCCACTCTCCAGAACTCGGCCTACGCGGCGACCTTCACCTGGGCGAACAACGCCCTCCTCACCCTCGAGGATCAGCTCGTCGTCCCCCTCACCAACGACCATCCGGTCGAGCTCGGAATCACGGACGGTTCACGCGAAGAAGTTCTGGCCCGTCTGGAGACGGACCCGGTCCTCCTCCCGCTCTTCAAGGCGGCTTTCCCTGGCTCGGGCGGAGGCGTCACGCTCCAGAAGGTCATCTTCGCGCTGGCGACCTTCTGCCGGACGCTCGTCTCGGCCGACAGTCCGTTCGACCGGCACCAGGCAGGGGACACGAGTGCCCTGAGCGAACAGCAGAAGCGAGGTCTCGCCCTCTTCAACGGAGAGAAGTTCGAATGTTTTCACTGCCACGGAGGCACCAATCTCACGGTGTCCTACCGCGACGCCCGGACGACTCCCGACACGCTGACGACGCCCTTCTTCAACAACGGCCTCTACAACGTCGGCAACACCGGGGCCTATCCGCCCTATGACCAGGGACTCTACGACGTGACCCTCAACCCGAGGCACCGGGGGCTCTTCCGGCCCCCGAGCCTCCGGAACGTGGCCTTGACCGCCCCCTACATGCACGACGGGAGCATCGCGACCCTGCGCGAAGTCATCCTGCACTACGCAGCAGGCGGGCGAGTCATCACCTCAGGTCCGTACGCCGGAGACGGACGTCTCAACCCGGCCAAGTCGGGTCTCATCCGTGGATTTCAGGTCGACGAGGAGGAGATCGCGGACGTGCTCGCCTTCCTCGAGGCGCTCACCGACTCGACCTTCCTGAACGATCCATCCTTCGATCCGGCGCGGTGACGTTGGTCTGGCGCGCCGGGTTGCCTCGCGAGCACCTCCCACCCGGCTGCCTGTCTCCGGCGGCGCACCGGCGCGGATGTGCGCTGGCGCGCGAAATGCCCGCGACGCCTAGGGAAGGTGTCCGGGTGCAGGGGGCACGGGCGCTGCAACGGGATCGGCGCGTCCGGCGCGATGACGCCGGGAGGAGAGGCCGCCATGAACGCCCAGACCGAGTCGCTGTCCCGCATCTTCCAGGATTCCAGCCGTCGCTCGAATGTGCTCCTCGCCGGGGCCCTTCTCGTCCTCGGCTACTTCGCCGGTGGTGCCCTGCTGGTCCGTGACTACGTGGTCCAGAGCTCCACCATCGCCCGCTCGGCCTGAAGCGAGGCCGACTCCGGTCGTGAACGCGGCCCGGGCGCAATGTCCGGGCCGTCGCCTTTCCGGAGAGCGGCAACGCGTCCCGCGCCACGAGATTGCGTCACGGACGACGGTGGTCGCTCGTCACTTCTGCTCGGAGAAGTGCGTCCACGTGTCGCACTGGGCCCGCGCCATCGCCGTGGGATACGGCCGGCGGAGGGAACGAATGACCCGAGGACTGCTTCGCCGCGCCAGTGCGGTGGTCGCGCTTGGTCTGGCCGTGCTGGTCGGTGCCCCGAAGAGCGCCCGCGCCTGTGCCTGCGGTTGCGGCGTGTTCGAGATCGGCGGCCCGCTGATGTACCCCACCGACGTCGGGGTGACCGCCTTCGTCGAATGGGACTGGCAGAGCCAGAACCAGAACTGGCACGGGACCAGCTCGGCCCCCGCGGAGGACAACTCCGACCGGCTGATCCGGACCAACTTCTTCACCCTGGGAGGGATTGCCCAGTTCAACCGCTCCTGGGGGGTGATTGCCCGCGTTCCCTACTGGTACCGCAACTTCGTGACCGCCGACGAGGACACGGGCGAGATCCAGGACCTGAAGAGCTCCTCGCTCGGAGACATCCGGCTGGAGGGCGTCTACACCGGCTTCTCCGAGGACCTCTCTACGGGGCTCACCTTCGGCTTCAAGCTGCCGACGGGCCAGTGGAAGGAGGCGGGTTTCGATCGTGACACGCAGATCGGCTCGGGTTCGGTGGACCTGCTGCTGGGCATCTACCACCTGGGGGCGATCACCTCGAACCGTCTCGTGAACTGGTTCGTCAGCGCCAAGCTCGATTGGCCGTTCGCCACCCAGGATGGATACAACCCCGGCGCCGAGTTCGACACCAGCCTCGGTGCGTACCTCGACCTGGAGCTCGGCGGAGGCGTGAAGCTGTCCCCGGTGCTCCAGGTCCTCGGCTCGTACCGGATGCGAGACTCCGGGCCGGAGGCCAACTACCTCGACACCGGCTACGTCAGGGTCCTCGTCGCGCCTGGCCTGGGAATCTCGTTCGGCCGGCTCTCCGTCTACGGGGAGCTGGCCTTCCCCATCTACCAGAACGTGAACGGGAATCAGCTCGTGGCCTCGGTGCTCGCCAAGGGCATCGTGGCCTACAGCTTCTGAGCCGGTGATTCAGCCGGCGGGTCGTGCGAGGGCCAGCGCCGCGCGGAGGTCGTTCGCCCGCTCCCCGACGATGGCTCCGTCGAATTCGCGAACCACCCTGCCGTCGGCCGCCAGGACGAGCGTGTGTGGGAGGCCACGGATCGCGAAACGGTCGAGGACCGACGGGCTGGGCCACCACACCCGGCGGGAGAGCTCGGGCTGCCCCGCCAGCCAGCGGTACACGGCCGATCCAGGCCCCGGATCCTCCCGGTAGTAGACCGCCCTCAGGTCCACGTCCGGGCCGGCTGCCTCGACCACCGAACGGATGACCGGATATTCCTCGAGGCACGGCTTGCACCACTCGGCCCAGAAGGTGAGGACGACGGCGCGCCCACGCAGGCTCTCCAGCGGCTCCGGTGCTCCATCGGGGTAACGGCTCAGCGTTGGCGGGCCGTGGATGCAGCCAGCGAGGAGAGGAGCGACGATGGGGAGGGTCCGGAAGACTTTCGAGATCAACGTGACGAGGATGCGCGCGCGGGGCCGGCGATGGCAAGGCGCCGGAACACCTGCTGATCAGGGTTTCTCGGCCAAGCGACGGTTCATCGCGACTCGCGGCGACCTCGAATGAACACGACGCTGGGTTGCACCCCGCTCACTTAGCGTGCGAGCGGACACCATGGGGCATGATGTCGCAGGGGCCGAACAGATCTCCTTGCGACGCCGGCCCGTGCCGCGGGAGGTGCGACGAATTGTCGCGTCTCGATCCTCGGGGCTCGTGAAGATCCGCGGGTCGATGGACCCGGCAAGATCTTCGCAGTGGAGCTCGCGTGGTCGCCGTGCGGCACTCCGCGGCCTTGCCCGTGCCCGGCACCGGAGCTCGGGCATCGCGTACGAGGGAACGAGTGAGATCCAGGAGCTGAGGAGGTTCTCGCTCCCCCGCGTGCTGCACGTCTCACGCGGTCGCGGGCCTGTCTCCGGCTGGTCGCTGGGTTCGTGCCTCGCCTATCCTTCTCTCGGTGTCACGCAGACGGGAGGTCTCATGAATCGACGCGACTTCGTCGTTGCCGCCGGAGCGCTCGCTGCAGCCGGTTCCTCGAGGGCGGCCTCCGATGCCGGCTCAGCCGCGGCCGGAAGCCCTACGCCGGAACTGGTCCAGCTGGGCAGCGCCTGCGTTCAGGTCGGCGAGCTGTGCGAGGCCCATTGCTTCCAGCTGCTCGCCACGGGTGACACGTCCCTGGCGAACTGCGCCCGCTCAGCCAACCTCATGGTGGCGATGTGCCGATCCCTGGTCAGCGCCTCAGCGCAGAACTCGGCGCGCCTCAAGGAGATCGCGCGCGCCTGCGGGCTGGTGTGTCGGGACTGCGAGGCGGCCTGCAAGCCGCACGCGGGACACCACGACATCTGCCGACGGTGCATGGAGAGCTGTCGAACCTGCGCCACGGCCTGCGAGAAGGCATCGGCCTGACCGTGCCTTGGCAGCTCGCCCACGCCCCCCTTGTCAGAGGCGGACGGTCACCGTTCCGCGGAACTGGATGGGCTCGGAGGGGTGGACCATGTAGTCGAAGATCCCGTCCGGGTACTGTGCCGGCGACTCGTTCTTCAGGCGCGACTGATAGTAGTAGGTGATGTCGTTGGCCTTGAGGTTGAGCAGGTTCAGAATTTCCAGCGTCAACCTCACGTTCTTCGTCAGCTGGTACGACACCTGGCCGTTCAGGAGCGTGCTCGAGGTCGAGGAGATCGGGGTCGCGTTGGCGGGCCCCCCGGTTCCACCGCAGGTGCCCTCCGTGCACAGAACCCTGGGGCCGAAGTAGCGAAGAAACAGGCTCGCGGACCATGGACCGAGCTGCCGGACGGTGACGCCGCCCGCCACGGTCCAGGCGATCGCCTCGGGGACCGGCTGGCCTTTCAGCTCACCCGTGGTCACGTCGTCCCCGGTGAAGACCGCCTGTGACCACGCGACGTTCAGGTCGAACAGCAACCACGGCAACGGCTGGTAGCTGTTCGCCCACTCCACGCCGATCCGGCGCGTCGGAGCCGAGGGAGCGGTGGTGCCTTCGTCGGCGTCCCAGACCAGCTCCGACTCGAGGTACAGGATCCAGACGTCGAGCGAACTCTGGAGGTGGGGAATGATCTCCGTTCTGACCCCGACCTCCCCTCCGAACGACTTTGCCAGGGCGGTCACCCGGGGGATCGGCTCGCCGGTCTTGCTGTCCACGGTGGCGGTGATTCCGCGGGCGTCGTTGGAGTGGTACCCCTCGCCGAAGTTGACGAAGAACTCGGTGCGCGCCCAGGGGCCGAAGCTCAACGTCGCCTTCGGCAGCAGGAGCCCGGCGGTAGCGGTTCCGGAGTTCAGCGGATTGTTGGACTTGACGTCGAAGTAATAAGCCGTTCCGCGGAGTCCCAGGAGAGCGCGGAACCAAGGAGTGAACTTCGCTCCGACCTGGCCCCAGAGCGCCCCGTTGGCCTGGAACACCTTGTCGACGCTCGTCGTCGCGAGGCGCCTCCGTTCGGCCGTTGAATAGAGGCCGAGAGGATCGATCTGGTCGAGCCGGGCATCCCAGCCGGCCTCCCAGGTCACGTCCGCGCCCGCGATCATCGAGTTCCAGGTCCAGTGCCCCGAAGTTCCCTCGAACCACCGGCGCTCCGTCTGCTCGATCTGATCGCCATTGATGGGATCCTCGAGGAAGTAGGTAAAGTTGGAGAAGAGATCGAGTTGGTTGTTGACCGCGTACATCTGCGCGCTCAGCCGTCCCCCTGCGATCTCGCCTTCCCACCCCAGGGAGAGGTTGAAGCGGTGCGTCCACCCGCCGTCGGAGGGGCTGAGGGATCCAAAGCGGTCTATCAAGCCCGAGTCGATGGCGCGCTGGGGAACCTGGTTCGTCGCGTTCCACTGGCCCCAGTAACCCGTCCCGAGAAGGCTCAGGGTTCCGTTACCCAAGGTGCGAGTCCATCGCAGCACGCCGTTGACCTTCCAGAAGGCTTCCCCGACCTCCCAGGGGCCATCCTGATGCGCTCCCTCGAGGGCGAAGAGGAGCCTTCCGCCGGCGACTTCGGGCGAGAGCGCCGCAAGGGCCCGGGCGTAGTTGTACGAGCCGTACGTTCCGAGGAAGAGCATCTGGGGGAGTTCGCGCGCATAGTAGATTCTCTCGGCGCCCGCGGAGGAGAAGTCGCCGTTCTCGGCGTAGTACGGTCCCTTCCAGTAGTCCGCGCGGGTGATCAGTTCGGGAATGAGCCAGTTGAGATCCATGTATCCCTGGCCGTGTGCGTGGCTCGGAAGGTTCACCGGGATGCCCTCGACATAGGTCGCGAAGTCCGTCCCGTGGTCCAGGTTGAAACCGCGCAGGAAGTACTGATTCGCTTTCCCTGCTCCGCTGTGCTGCGTGACGATGAGCCCGGGAACGAGCTCTAGGACCTCGCCCGGTCGAAGGAGTGGCCGGTCCTCGATGAGCTCGCTGGTATAGGTGCCCGCGCTCGCCGAGCTGGAGGTGCCCACCTCGTTGAGGTAGTGCCCCACGACCTCGATTTCCTCGCCCAGCATCGCCCTCCCGGTGTTCGGCGTCGATGGCGCGGGCTGGGCGTTGGGATGCGCAGGAGGAGCAGACTCCGCTTGCGGCACTGCGGATTCAGCCGGGGAGGAGCGTGCGGGCGCCTCGGACGGCTCGGACGGAAAGGTGACGGGCTGGGCTCGCGCAGACGCAACCAGCGCCAGCAGGACGTACGCAAGGCACGCCCGCGTGGATCGGGGCATTTCACTCCCCCACGGCGAACAACGGTGGAACGGCGAGAGACCGAAGCGGACACGGGGAACCCCGCGCCGGCTCACGGTGCCTGCGGCTGCTCCTGCGTCCATCGGCGCGGCACCGTCACCGCGGGGATGGACGCGGGGGGAGGAGACTGGAAGGCCAGCACCGTGGTCTCGAAGTCCCGCGGAGGCGTGGCGGCGAAGAATGCGAGACGGAGATGTTCGGGCGCCCCGGGCGCGTGGCGGTGCTTTCCCGGAAGCGCAGGGGTCGCAGGTGGGTGGCCCGATGCCCGGTGGTGGACCCAGCCTTCGTCCGCGCTCTGGCGGAGGAACGGGACTCCGTGCGCGAGCAAGGGGTGGACGAGTGGTGCTATCGCGAGGGCCCAGACCGCGAGGAGGAGGGCGACCGGAGCTGCCTCGCACCGGCGTTGCGCGTGCCTGGATTGCCCGGGGAGCATGGGTCTGACTGCCGAATTACGGCCGAGCGACTCGACCGGAATCAAGCCAAATCGATGCCGCTCCGCCGCCCAGGGGCGGCTCGGCTCCTCGATCCCGCGCGCCGTTTGCTTGAGTAGTGTCCCAGCAGGTGGTGTTCGAGCACCGGCCGCTTAGTTGAGCGAAGCGACCACCGCGTCATCCTTCAGGAAACCGTCGGCAAACGGATTTCCAAGGAAGGAACGAACACGGTGGCCACCATCAACATCGATGCTTTCGACTCGCTCCGCAAGCAGATGGACGCGGCGCCCAACGACGCGGTCAAGGAGCTGCTGTCTCAGATGGTTATCCGCCTCATGGACGCCGAGGTGGACTCGGTCTGCGAGGCCGCAGAGCTTCGTCGCGACGCTGGTGCGGAGCATCTTCACCCAGCCCGACCCGGCGTCCGTCCTCGCCCAGCACGAGCGCATCGTCGAGCAGCTCGAACGTCGCTTCGCCCGAGCCGCGGCGCGGCTCCGTGAGGCCCGCGACGGATCGACCTCCGGATCCGCTTGGGTTTCGGAACCGGCGCCAAAACGCACCAGTGAGCTCTCTCCGTGGCGCGCGGCCGGGGACCGCTGATGCACCGGCGATGCAGTCCGGTTCACCTCCTTCGCCGTCTGCCGTGCATTCGAGGACTTGGCCATTCCACGACGGGGACTGAAAATCCCCGTGTCGGTGGTTCGATTCCGCCCCTGGGCACTGTTTTCGCTGAGTTGCGGCGGCGCGAGCGTCCATTTCGTCCACGTTTTCCGCCCGAATCCACGCCGTTTGATGCACCGGTGATGCAGTCCAAGGCGAAGTGCTGCGTCAGCAGCGCGCCGATTTCCTCAGGCGACAGGCGGCCATAGTGGGATTCCCATGCTCTGACGCGCAGCCCCAACGCAGCGATCACGCTGGGCCCCTCCATAAAGCTTGAGACCTTCGATCACCTCGTCGAGCTGATCCGGAAGCTCGGTCGGTCGATGGAGACGGTCCCGGAGTCGTTCCAGCTGGGAGAAGAAACCCTGCGCCACCAGATCCGCGCGATGTTGAACACCCACTACACCGACGTTTCCGAAGAGTCATTCAACTTCAAGGGAAAGACCGATCTCTTCGTACGGTGGTTGCGATCGGCGCCTCGGTGCAGAGCGTTCGCCGGTTCATCGCCCCGGTTCCCTGCGTTCGCGGAGGCGCTGCCAGTCGCGTGCGTCGGCCTGGTGATGAATCTGGTCTCCGCGCTCCTTCTCCACGAAGACGAGGAGCACGCCCATGACAACAATCTCCGGGCCGCCTACGTCTACGTGCTCGCAGACGCGGCCACCTCCGAGCTCGCGATCGGAGCCATCGTCGGCGTGCGCGTTCTCCGCGTGGCGTGGCCGACCCGGCGATGGGGCTGATGGGTGCGGGCCTGATCGCGAGCTGGTCGCTCGGCCTGATGCGTCGCGCGAGCAGGGTCCTTCTCGACATCACGCCGGACCCATCGCTGGTCGCCGAGATCCGCTGACGGGTCGAGCAGGGCGACGCCCGCATCTGCGATCTCCACCTCTGGACGGTGGGGCCAGGGCATCAGGCAGCAATCGTCTCGGTCGTCACACACGGACCAGGACAGAGCGGCGATGTCAGAGCGGCACTTCGCGACCTGCCGGGTCTGAGCCACCTCACGGTAGAGGTTGAGCACTGCCCGAACATCACTGACGAGGACCCGCCAGACCTTCCGCGGGCACGGTCCCTAGACCGCAACCGCAACGGTGTGGCCGTGTGCATTTGTCACAGGACAGCACCCGTTGCGTCTTGAGGGGACCTCGGGCGGAGGCGCAGAGTGGAAGAGGCGGGAGACTCGGCATGCACTCAAACGCATCGATCGTCACAGTCGCAGGCCTGCTGTTCCTCGGGTGCGGAGGTGCCCCAGCCGAGCACTCCACTGCGAGCACCTCGTCCGCCCTCACGTGTGGCTCGGAGCCTCACGCCAACGGAGATGGGACCGTCACGATGGTGGGGTGCGCCTGGGAGCAACAGTACGCGAACATCCTGGCACACGGCTCCGCATTGCCTCCGGGCGAGTCCGTCATCGGGAGTGATGGGACGATGGCGGCCTCAGCCACTCGGACGTGCGGCGACTGGATCCAGGGCTCCGATCCGTCAGGAGTCGTGGTGTTCGTCAACCGAACCACCGGTGAAGTGCGTTCGCACGGCAGCGTTCACGCGGGCTTTGCGACGTCGTCGCTTCAGGGCGGGCTTCCGGCTCCAGTGGCGGTCCGCTGAGCGCAGCGGTCCGCTCAGTGGGTGGCGGACGAGGATGTGCCGATCTCGGCAGCCCACTTGGTGCCGCGGATGTGAACCCAGTCTGAATCGAGCTGAACGTCGCCGCGGCGGGCCTTCACCGCTTCACTCCGGTAAGCGGACGTTGCGACGATGAAGCTCACCTGCGCGGCGCGGGCCGGCGACGGGAGGGCAAGCAGTTGCCCGAGCTCCAACGCCGCAGCCGCAGGCGCAGGCAGGGGCGGTCCTCGGAGCCACGGCGAGCAGGGTCAACCCCATCGCGACCACCGCGCTCGCGCACCGGAGGCGTCTTCTGGTCACTTGTTCCCTCCGCTGCCCGTATCGCACAGCGGCCGTGTGGCCCTGCTGCGACACTTCGCCGAACCTGATCGCGCCCGGGGAAGGGCAGGACAACGAAGCCTGCAGGCGCAGTGAGGCGCCGGCACGACGCCAGACGAACGCTCCCCGCCGGACTGAAGACGGCTCGTCGGCCGCTCGTTCATCTCGCACCGCCTATCCGAGGAGCTGGTGGCGGTCGGCGGGCGCTACGCCAAGGGCTGCCCGTGAGACAGTCAGTCGCTAGTCGTCG
>Ga0335083_10008340_pt1 | contig 12660 bp, 11 predicted proteins | sample Lox_Sample_42_FD_206716 | JGI IMG/M metagenome (GOLD analysis project Ga0335083, IMG submission 206716) | Soil microbial communities from Loxahatchee National Wildlife Refuge, Florida, United States - Lox_Sample_4.2 | ecosystem: Environmental > Terrestrial > Soil > Wetlands | place: USA...
TGGCGGCAATCTCCGGCAGCAATCGTTCTTTTTCAACAACCGCCTGATTCTCTTTGCCGGTGTCCGTTACGACGCGGTGAGATTCTCCCAACGCGACTACACCGTGCAATTTCCCAGCGTGGGATTTTCCACGATCGCTCCGACGGGCACGGCCGGCGCGAGCGTCGTCCGCCGCTACTTCCATCAGACCAAGCCGAACCTTGGCTTCAATTTCAAGGCGATTGGAAATCTGCACCTCTATGGCAGCTATAGCGAAAGCTATTTCGTGGATCAGACCAACCGGCCCGTTATGATCGCCGGCTATCAAATCGTCGGCTCCGGCGCCGCAGCACATCCGGTGCTGGCTCCGTTCAAGCCTGAAACCGCCAAAGGCTGGGATTACGGCATCAAGGGTTCCTACTTCGATGAGACCTTGAACTTCACGCTCGGCGGTTATTACATCAATCGCTACAATGTCAGCGTGACGGACGACGTCATCGATCCGACCACGGGCAATCACACCATGGTGGCCCGGAGTGACGGCAATCAGGTCGATAAGGGCGCGGAATTCGATCTCAGCTGGCAGCCCAACCCCAACCTCAGCATTACCGCCAGCGCCGCCATCGTGAATGCCAAATACAAGAATTTTGGCGTCGCTTTCCCGGAAGCCATCGGCCGCTCGGTCGCGAATGTCTCGCCGGAAAACGGCAGCATCATCACCAAGTACACCTTCACGACCGGCCCGCTCAAGGGGCTGGATGTGGAAGGCCTTGCCACCTACGTGTCATCCACCCCGACGGAATCGCCGACCGCCGGCGATACCACAACCTTGGTGAACGGCCAGTATGTGGTGACCGCGCATACCGACCAGTATAAGCTGCGCATTCCCTCGTTCACGATCTGGGACTTCGGCCTGCACTATCAGCTGCCCTGGGGCTGGAATCACGTTCAACAAACCATCGGTCTGAACATCATCAACGCGTTCAACAAATATTACCTCAAAACCAGCAAGAACCTGGGCGACACCCGCTCGATCATTATCTCCTACCAAATCGCCCGCTTCTAAATTGATCTGATATCTTTCCCACTGCGCCCGCCGGTCGGAAGACCGGCGGGCTTTTTCTTGAAACAAAGGTCAGGGACTTTCGCTGCCCTCTCTTCGATGGGGATCAAGGAGGCCGTAAGCAGACAGGATATTTTTTGGGTTCATGGGGCACGGAGAGGTTGGAGATTTTCCGTCCGAAGTTTTTGTCACGCCGAAGAGACGGCGGGCAGGGACAACACTTGACCCCATGACCCAGAAATGTTCCGCCCCCGCCCATGGGTTCTTCGCCCCATCCATCAAGCCTCGCGGAACGCCAGCGGCCCCTCAATCTGTTCGTTTTCCCGGTTTCAATCCACTGGCGAGAAGAGTCTCAAAATAGGGTTCGGTGGATTCGCGGGCAACCGGGGTGACCTCGACCTTGGCGAAGCCGGATTTTTTCAAGAATCCGTGCAGGGCGCTTTCCTTGAAGCCGAGCCAGAGGTCGGCGTAGAGCTCGCGCGCTTTTTCAAAGGTGTGCTCGGCGAGGTCGAGCACGAGGAGCTGGCCGCCGGGCTTGAGGATGCGGTGGGCCTCGTCGACGGCCCGCTGCGGATGCTGCGCGTGGTGCAGCGCCTGGCTGAGGATGGCGAGGTCCACGGATTTTTCCGCCAGCGGCACTTTCTCGATGTCGCCGAGCTGGTAAATGAGGTTGTCGAGGCCGTTTTTTTTCGCCAGCTCGGTGCCGACCTCGACCATGCGGGGCGAGTTGTCGATGCACCAGACGCGCTCGGCGCGGCGGGCGAGGAGCTGGGAGATGAGGCCTTCGCCCGCGCCGAGGTCGGCCACGACGATGGGCGGGGTGAGGCGGAGCGCGAGGTGGCCGATGGCCTCCCAGGAGCGGCCGGGGCAGTAATTTTTGCCGAGGCGGCCGGCGATGAGGTTGAAATACTGTTCCTGGGCGCGGCGGCGCTTTTGCAGGACGCGGTCGAGGCTGGCGCGGTCATCGGCCAGCTCCGGCAGATCGGCCACGGACTCGCAGGCCGCGCGCAGGAGCGCGAGGGTGCGCGACGGGAGCGCGGTCCGCAGCGAATAATACGCGCGCTTGCCGTCGCGGCGGTCGGCCACGAGCCCGGCGGAGCGGAGGAGGGCGAGCTGCGAGGAGATGCGCGACTGGGCCATGCCGAGGATTTCCTGCAGCTCGGCGACGGAAAGTTCCTCGCGCAGGAGCAACGCGAGCAGGCGCAGGCGCGTGGAGTCGGAGAGGAGTTTGAGCGTGTCCCAGGAGGCGTTCAACCGGAAGAAGGCTGAGCCGGCACCGGTGCAAAGGCAATGGCAGAGACGGTCACGCTTTCAGCGCGAGCGCGGCGAGCTGCCAGATGCCGAAGAAGGCGATGGCGAGGCCGGCGCCCACGTTGATGGCATGCAGGCCGCCGTCCGGGATTTTTTTCCCGAACCAGTCCGCGCAGCCGCTGAGGAGCAGCCACCACGCCGTCGAGCCGAGGAAGACGCCGAGGACCAGCCAGCTGACCTGGGCTGCGCCGGTGGTGCCGAGGCCGACGCCGAAGCCGGTGAAAATGCCGATGAAGCCGGCGATGGTCATGGGATTGGTCAGGGTGATGGCGATGGTCGAGGCGTAGGCGGCGGGCAGGTTGGGCGCGTGCACGGAGCCGTTTTCGCGCGCAGGGGGCCGGCTGCGGATGGTGGCGAGGCCGATCACGAGCAGGCAAAGCCCGCCTGCGAGCTGGAAGCCGATCTCGTGGTGGCTGAGAAACGAGGTGACGGTGGTGAGGCCGAGCGCGGCCATGAGGCCGAAAATGGCGTCGGCGGTGGCGGCGCCGAGGCCGGTGATAAACCCCGCGACGCGGCCGTCGAGAATGGAGCGGCGGATGCAGAGCAGGCCGACAGGGCCGACCGGCGCGGCCACGGCAAATCCGATGGCGAAGCCTTTGACGATGTGCTCCATGACGGCGCGGATCAGGATCAGGCCGGCCGCATTTCGTCCGCGTCAATTGCGGCCATCGACGTAGCGGCGGATGCCGGTGATGACATAGTCATGCTCGGCGCTGCCGGTCTTCACCTTCACCCGATCACCGGTTTTTTTGGAGAGCAGGGCCTGGCCGAGCGGCGTTTTATAGGAAATGATTTGATTCTCGGGGTTGCTGTCCCACGCACCGAGGAGCGTGTAGCTGGTCGTGCCGCCGGCATCGTCCCGCAGGTCGACGACGCTGCCGACGCTGACCTGGTCGATGGTGGCGTCCTTGAAGTCGGTGACGCGGGCGTGGGCGAGGTCGCGCTCGAGGAGCGTTTTCTGGGCCATGAGGACCTGCTGGTCCTGCTTGGCCATCTTGTACTCGGAGTTTTCCTTGAGGTCGCCGTGCTCGCGGGCGGCGGCGATGGCCTTGGAGTTTTCGGGGATTTTTTTCGAGACGATGGTTTCGTACTCTTCGCGCTTGCGGTCGTAGCTCTCGCGGGAAACGAGCAGCTGCTCGTCCTTGCCCTCGGCATCGGCGGCCACGAGCGACTGGATATTGGGAAAGATTTTGATGAAGCGGGCGAGGAGGGATTTTTTGGTGAGCTCCTCGAAGCCCTGGTTGAGCAGGAGGGTGTTGGCCAGGTCGCGCGCGGTCTCGGGATCGGCGGTGGAGAGCAGGTCGCTGATCAGGTCGGGATCCTCGCTGAGAATTTCGGCCAGCGGAATGCGGCGCGCGCCGGCGGCCTGGAGCGCCTCGTAGTCGATGGCGAAGAAAATGGCACCAAGCAGGCGCGGGGTGATGAGATCGGCCAGGAGTTTGGCGAATTTCTTCGAATGGCGGTTCTTCACGATCCAGAGCAGGACGGGAGCGCGCAGGTTCTGCTCGGTCTGCCAGCGCTTGAGAGCGGCGGCGAGTTCCTCGGCATGGCCTTTTTCGACGAGGAAATTGATGCATTCGGTGGTGAACTTGCCCGAGGACGTCTTGAGCAGGGTGAAGAGGAGGTCGCGCGCCTCGACGGGGTGGGATTCGTTGACGAGCTCGAGGAAACGGCGCTGGAAATGGACGGGAATCTTCTCGGCGATGTCCGGCAGCGCGCGGGTGTTGGCGACGAGCGGCGCCGTAAAGCCGCTCGGCCGGATCGATCTGGTTGCTGTCTTTCACCGCGTCGGCGATGCCGGAAAGGATGACGGAAAGGTCGGCCTTGGTTTCGTTCTTGCCGGCGGCGGTGAGCAGCTCCTCGGCGAGATGGATGCGGCGGCGGGCCGAGCGGGTGGAGTTGAATTGCTCGAGAATCTCGTCCTCATTGGAGACCGGGACTTCGCGCAGGACGTAGCACTCGGTTTTTTTCGCCGGCACGGAGATGCGGGGATCCTTGGCCGCGTGTTTTTTGGCGGTGGCCCACCATTTCTTAAATTTATCCTCCCCAATGACCTGGGAAAGGGTCAGCTCCAGATCGATGGCCGTGGTCGCCTTGTTGGGATAGGCGGAGAGCGCCTGGATGATGAGCTCGACCGGTTCGTTTTCGATCAGCTCCTTGATTTTGGCCGGCTCGGTCTGCTTGCGCACGAGCAGATTTTTGGGTGAGAGAACCTCCAGCGTGGTCACACAGAAGGCCGGGTCCATGGCGTGGCCTTTTTTGCCTTCAAAATCGATGACCAGCTTCTGCGCGGCTTCATCGTAGCTTTTGATTTTGCCGAAGCCCCAGCTCCGATGGATGACATAGGCGTCCGGCTCCATGGCTTCGAGTTTGGATTTGGCTGACTTGAGCGCGGGGGTTTTGGCGATGAGCGCGGAGATGGCTTCGGAATTCATAAGGTCGACGGCAAATGACGGAAATGATGAGTTGGCCCATAATAATGGCGCTTGTCAAATCGTGTATCGGCGCGGCCGGGGGCGTCGCCGGCGCTAGGGCACGAGGTCGAAGACCGAAACGGGCGTGTCCTGCTCCCGGGTTCCGCGCAAAAAGGTGAAGCTGATCCGTTCCGCATTGGCCACAAGGTCCTGGTAGCGGCGAAGGTTCCAGCTGGCGACGGGTTCGCCGTTGATGCGGGTGCAGAGGTCGCCGGACTGCACGCCGGCGGCCGCGGCGGGGGAGCCGGGCACGACGCTGGTGATGCGCCAGTAAACCGGGGTTTTTTCAAAACTCAGGCCCGCGCTGCGGCGCGAAGGGGTGAGGATGGGAGCGGAACTTTCCCGGTAAAACGTGACCTGGTTGTGCTGCTGGTCGAAAGTCACGGTGAAATTTTTCAGCACGCCGCCGCCGAGCGAAGAAAGATCGTCGGTCAGCGCGACCACCGGCCGCAGGAGCGTATAATCGCCGATTTGCAGCGCCTGGGCGACGCGGCCGACCTGCTGCGGCGCGTTGCCGGTGAGCGTGGCCACGTCGCCCCCGGCCCGCGGACCGTAGTCGAAGGAGACATCCAGGCCGAGGGGATTCAGGTTGAGCGGTCCGTCGCTGCCGGAGTCGATGAGCGCGATGAAGGTCTCGCGGCCCAGCGTCACCGGGATGAACGGCGTGCGGCTGGCGTTGTTGAACGGAATCGTCGTGCCGGGCAGGGACGGCGGCACGGCGCTGCCGGGCACGAGCAACACGCGCGACCGCGGGTAGTCCAGCGTCAGCAGCGTGTCGCGAAAAAGCGGAAAGCCGAGGATGCCGTCGATTTTCACCCCGAGATGAGTGGAGAGCGAGCGGCAATCATAGACCAGCGCCGGCACGCGTTCGAAGCGGGCGTCACCGAGAAAAAACCGGCGGAGCGTGACGGCGGGCAGCAGCGTGGTGTCGCCGCTGGCGGATTTGACCCGCACCTCCGGCTCGGGAATGGGCGGCGCCGAGGTGTCGGAATAGCGCCGGGCCAGCTCGGGTGAAACCAGCGTGACCGAAGCACCGGTATCGATGAGGAAATGATAGGGGCCGTATTTGTCCCAGCGCGTCTCCACCACGAGGTAGTTCGAAATCGTCTGGGCGGGCAACTCGATGCGCTCCGCCTCCAGCCGGGTGATGCGCGGGGGCATGGGAATGCGCCGCAGGGTGGTGCAACCGGCGGCGAGCAGGATGGCCGCGAGGCCGGCGAGAAGCAGGACCGCGCCGCTGGCGGCGCCGGTGCGGGCGTGGTTCATTTTTCCGGCTTCGGCAGCGCCGACCCCAAAAACAACGGCATGGTGAGAACCACCGCGCCGAAGAGATAAAGCGTGCGGGCGCCGAGCCACCAGTAGATGAGACAGGCCGCGAACGGGCCGATCCCGCGGGCGAGCGAGCCGAGCGAACGGAAGACGCCCAGCATGCGACCCTGCTGATCGGCACGGCTGTAGAGCGATACCAGCCCCGAAAACGTCGCGTTGGCCAGGCCCGAACCGAGGCCGAGGAAAGTCAATCCGATATAGAGCCAGAATCGGGTGGGCGCAAAACCGGTCAGCAAAAACCCCGCCAGCTCGGAGGCCACGCCGACGAGCAGCACTTTTTTCTCCCCGAGGCGCGGCACGGCGCGCCGCACGATCCCGCCCTGGGTGAGAATGAGCACGAAACCCAGAAAGACGAAAATCCAGGCCATCGACGTGGCGGTGTAATGGAAACGTTCCGCGGCGAGAAACGGCAGGGTGAATTCCATGCCGGTAAAGGCGAGGGAGAAAACGAAGTAGGCCCAGTTCGTGCGCCGGACCGGACCGGCCTCAAGATTGAGCAGCTCATGCAACGGATGACGGATGCGCACGGTGGCGGCTGTGTCGCGATGTGCCGGGTCCAGGGTTTCGTGGAAGCGCGCAGCAATCCAGACGAGATTGATGAGGCTGAAGCCGAGCGACAGCAGCGCAGCAAATGAGAACGGATTCACGCCCAACGACGCCATCCGGGGATGGTGCAGGCTGGGATCGTAGAGCGTCGCGACGCTGCCCAGCGCCGGCCCGAACAAAAATCCCAGCCCGAAAGCCACGCCGATCAGGCCCATGCCCTTGGAACGGTTTTCGCGCGTCGTCACGTCGGCCACGGCCGCGGTGGCGACCGAGAGGTTGCCGGCAAACCCGCCGCCGATGAGCCGCGCCAGCACAAAAAGCCCGAACGAGCCGCTGAAAAACCACAGCACATAGCTGAAGGCGGTGCCGGTCACCGTGATGAGCAGCACGTGCCGCCGGCCCACGCGATCGGACAGCGCCCCCCACATCGGAGCGCACAAAAACTGCAAAACCGAGTAAACCGAGCCCAGCACGCCGCCGAACAACACCTCGCGGTAATTGCCGTGCGAGCCGGCCAGCCGGGCGAAGGCGTCGATTTGCGCCACCAGCCAGCCGAGCAGCCCGCTGTTTCCCTCCACCGCGAGATAATGCTGCAACAGTGCGGGGAAAAGCGGAAAGATGATGGTGAAGCCCAGCAGATCGATGAAGATCGTAAGGAAGATGACTCCGAGGGAAGCCGGTCGTTTGGCGGGAGTGGCGTCAGGCATGGAAAAACGCAGGCATAGCGGCCGGCTCGAAGAAGCCAAGGCGCAAACAAAATGGGACGCGCGCCGGCGCGGCAGGTTCCTTCCCGGCGCCCGGTCGGTCGAGCGCTTCAGCCGCCGGAATCCTTTTCTCCGTCCTGGTCGTCCTGGAGAAGAAAACGGTGGAAAATGCGATGGAGGAAAGGCCCGAGGATGACGCCGACGATGGTGATGAAGGCCAGCCCGCTGAAGAGCGCGTAGCAGCCGGCGAAAAGCTTGCCCGCGCTGGTCTGGAGCGGCGCGAGCGGGCCCATGCCGGAGAGGATCATCGCGGCGTTGGCAAAGGCGTCGAGCCACGACATTTTTTCCGTAACGTGGTAGCCGATCATGCCGATGGCCAGGGCGCCGCCGAGCAACGCCAGCCCGATCAGGGCGCCGAGCGCCACCCGGCGGAAGAACAGCGGCCGGGGCAGGAGCGGCGCCGTGCGGCGCTCGAATTTCAACAGCGAGTGGCTGACCTCCACCTCGTTGTCAGCCTCGTCGGAAGGAACGTCCGGGTTCAGGGCCATGGATTTCCCGGCATACCAGCACAGCCGGCGGCCGTCGACAAGCGCGCAAGAGTCTCACATCTTGTATGGCAGCGGGAAGCGGCTCATCAAAGTGTGAACGCGTGACTTTGCCCCGGCCAGCGCGGCGGCCTCGCCGGGCGTGCCGATGGCCTTGAGCACGAGGTCGATGCAGGCGGCGATCTCGTCCATGTCCTTTTCCACCATGCCGCGGGTGGTGACGGCGGGCGTGCCGAGCCGGAGGCCGGAGGCCTGGAAGGGCGAGCGGGTCTCGAACGGCACGGTGTTCTTGTTGCAGGTGATGTGGGCGAGATCGAGCGTCTCCTGCGCCTTCTTGGCCGTGAGCTCCGGCAGATTGGCGCGGAGGTCGACGAGGAAGAGATGGTTGTCGGTGCCCCCGGAGACGATCTTGTAGCCGCGCGCGGCCATGGCGGCGGCGAAGGCCCGGGAGTTTTTGATGATCTGCGCGGAATAAGTCTTGAACTCCGGCTTGAGGCACTCGGCGAAGCACACGGCCTTGGCGGCGATGACGTGCATGAGCGGGCCGCCCTGGCCGCCGGGGAAGACGGCGGAATCGAGCGCCTTGGCGTGCTGGGCCTTGCAGAGGACGAGGCCGCCGCGCGGGCCGCGCAGGGTCTTGTGCGTGGTGGTGGTGACGAAGTCCGCGTGCGGCACGGGCGAGGGATGGAGGCCGGCGGCGACGAGGCCGGCGATGTGCGCGATGTCGGCGAAGAGGAGCGCGCCGCTGGCCCGGGCGATCTCGCCCATGCGGGTGAAGTCGATGGTGCGCGAATAGGCGCTGGCGCCGACCGTGATCATTTTCGGCTTTTCGCGCGCGGCGATGGCGGCGAGTTCGTCGTAATCGAGCAGGCCGTCCGACTCGCGCACGCCGTATTGAGAAAATTGGTACAATTTGCCGGAAAAATTGGCCGGGTTGCCATGGGTGAGGTGGCCGCCGTGGCTGAGATTCATGCCCAGGACCTTGTCGCCGGGCGCGAGCACGGCGGTGTAGACGGCAAAGTTGGCCTGCGAGCCGGAATGCGGCTGGACGTTGGCGTGCTCGGCGCCAAAGAGCTGCCTGGCGCGGTCGATGGCGAGCTGCTCGACCTTGTCGACGAATTCGCAGCCGCCGTACCAGCGCTTGCCGGGGTAGCCCTCGGCGTACTTGTTGGTCAGCACGCTGCCCTGGGCCTCGAGCACGGCCGGGTAGGTGAAGTTCTCCGAGGCGATGAGCTCGATGTGGCTCTGCTGGCGGGCCAGCTCGGCGGCGATGGCGGAGTGAAGGTCGGGATCGAGGGATTTGAGCGGCGCGGCGTTGAGCATGGTAAAACCCCACGCTCGCGCAAAGCCACGTCAAGGCAAAGGATTTTTTTGCGGGCCGGGTCAGCGGCCGGCGGCGCGGGCGGCGTGTCTTTTCAACTGTTCGACGAGCGAGGGGATGGCCTCGACCATTTCATCGCGGGCGCTCTCGTAGAGGGAAAGCGGGCCGCCGTAGGGATCGGGAATTTCCTTGTCGACGCCGGGCGGAAGGAATTCGCGGAAAAGAAAGAGGTTCTTGGGCGACGGGCTGAACATCACCCGAATCATGGCCCGGTGTGACTCGGTCATGCAGAAAACGGCGAGGGCGCGGTCGAGCAGTTCCTGCGTGACCGGCTGGCTGCGGTGGCCGGAAATGTCGATCCCGGCTTTTTTCAGCGCGAGGACGGAGTTGTCCGTGACCAGCTCGCCCGTGCGCGCGGCGACGCCGGCGGAAAGGATGGGCAGCGATTTGAGCGGCTCGGGTTGCGCGGCCAGCGCGTGCCGGAGCAGGCCGGCGGCCATGGGGCTGCGGCAGATGTTGGCCGTGCAAACGACAAGGATATGACCGGGCGTGGGCATCGGGGCTTTAGTGGATGCAGCTGGGCTGGAAAAGCAAAGTGGGCGGGAAGATCAGCCGCGGGGAATTTTGTGCAGGGCGAGGAGGGCGCGATGGAGTTGGATGGCGCGCTGGAGGGCGAGATCGATGAGCTGGGGGGGCGGCGCGGGCTTCTTGGCGGCCGGATCGGCGGCCGCGTCGTCGGAATCGCCGCCGTCGTCGGGCGGCGGCGCGCTGTCGCTGACATGGTCCTTGACCATGGTGGCCTCATCGTAGCGGGGCTTGTCGATTTTTTCGACGGTGAGCGATTCGATGGTGGCGCCGTGGTCAAGCGCGTCGTACGCCCGGCGCTCGGTCGCGGGAGAACTATTCAACGGCACGTCGGGAGTCAGGTCGGGCTGGGGCGGCCCGAGCGTGACCACGCCCGGAGGGGCGGAGGGCGCGGCGAGCAGGCGGAGGAGCGCGGGGCTGGTGTCGGCATTGACGAGAACGAGCAGGGGCTGGCCGGCCGGGTGGAAGCTGAGCCAGGCGGCCAGGGCGGTGGCGCCGGCGTTGTCGGTGGCGACGTAGCGCAGGTCGAGGACGAGCGCGGATTTTTTTCCCGTCTCGGCGGTTGGCAGGTCGGCGGGCAGCGCATGGATCCGGCAATAGAGCAGGCCTTCGCCGAGATCGACCGGCGGAGCGGCACGGGCGGCCCCCAGGCCGGTGAAAAAAAGCAGGGGAAGAAAAAATCCGAGTCTCATAGGCGATTGAGCTGCCGCGCGCCGATGTCGCGGCGGAAATATTTTGTGGCGAATTGAATCCGATCGCAAACGGCGTAGGCCTGCTCGGCGGCCTCGCGCAGGGTCGGGGCGATCGCGGTCACACCGAGGACGCGGCCGCCGGCGGTGACGATGGGACCGTCGCCGTCGCGGGCCGTGCCGGCGTGCAGGACGGTGACCCCGGCGGGCAGCGTGGCCGGCAGTGTGATCGGGTCGCCCTTGGCGAAGCTCTCGGGATAGCCGCGGGCGGCGAGGACGACGCAGAGCGCGTGCTCCGGTTTGACCTCGAGCTTGAGGCGGTCGAGTTTGCCGCGGGCGGCGGCCCAGAGAAGATCGAGCACATCGGTGGCGAGGCGGGGCAGCACGGCCTGCGTCTCGGGATCGCCGAAGCGCGTGTTGTACTCGAGAACCTGCGGACCCTGTTCGGTAAGCATGAGGCCGATGAAGAGCGTGCCGCGGAACTTGATGCCCTCGGCGGCGATGGCCTTGACCGATGGACGCACGATTTCGCGCTCGATGCGGGCGAGCAGCTTGGGCGTGACGATCTCGGCGGGCGAATAGGCGCCCATGCCGCCGGTGTTGGGCCCGGTGTCGCCCTCGCCGATGCGCTTGTGGTCCTGCGCGGCCGGCAGGATGACGTAATCGCGGCCGGAAACGACGACGAGGAGGGAGGTTTCCTCGCCGAAGAGGCAGTCCTCGATCAAAATCTGGCGGCCGCTGGCGCCGAATTTTTCGCCCTCGAGCATGGCGCGCACGGCCGCCCCGGCCTCGGCGGCGGTCTGCGCGACGATGACGCCCTTGCCGCCGGCGAGGCCGTCGGCCTTGATCACGATGGGAACCGGCCGGGTGCGCAGATAACCCAGCGCGGGCGCGGCTTCGCTGAAAAATCCGGCGGGCGCGGTGGGAATCTTGTATTTGAGCAGCAGCTGCTTGGTGAAAATCTTGGAGGCTTCGAGGCGGGCGCCGTCTTTTTTCGGTCCGTAGGCCGGGATGCCGGCGTCGGCGAGTTCGTCGACGAGTCCGAGCGCGAGCGGAATTTCCGGGCCGACGACGACGAACTCGATTTTTTCGCGGCGGACGAGCCCGACGAGGGCGGCGATGTTGTCGGCGGCGATGGGGAAGCAGGTGGCGTCGAGGGCGATGCCGGCGTTGCCGGGGGCGGCGAAAACGCGCGGGCGTGCGGGCGAGGCGAGGAGCGCCTTGACCAGGGCGTGCTCGCGGCCGCCGGAGCCGACGACGAGGATGGACGAGGGCAGCGCGGCGGCGGTCATAGCACCTTCAGCGTCCTGCGGTAGAAGTCGACGACCTCGTCGGGATCGTCGGTGAAGAGGATGTAATCAGCCATCCAGGCGGGGGCGCGTTGGGTGCGGATCATTTCGCGGATTTGTTTGCGGAGGTCGCTGAAATACTTGGCGTCGTAGAACACGTAGGGGATGCGCGGGCGGATGCCGAGCTTGAGGTTGCAGAGCTCGATGCCGATCTCCTCGAGCGTGCCGACGCCGCCGACGTTGAAAATGCAAAAATCGGCGACTTCGAACCATTTCTGGCGGAAGTGGCGCGAGGTTTCCTGGAAGGTGTTGAAAAAATCCACGCCGAGCTCGGGCGGCTGGGCCTCGAGTTCGAGGAAGCAGCCGCCGGTCAGCGCGCCCTGCCGCCGGGCGTTTTCGATCGCGACGTGCATGACGCCGCCGCCGCCGCCGGTGAGGACGCCGACGTTGGAGCCGATGAAGCCGGTGAGCCGGTCGATGAGCGCGGCGATGCGCCGGGACTGCACGTCGTTGAGGCCGACGGCGGAGCCGTAGAAGGCGAGGATCGTCGACTCGGCGAACTGCTTGACCATTTCCTCGCGGATGAAAAAGCCGTGGTCCTTTTTATAGGTGTAGAGGAAGAGGTCGTTCATGGCGGCGTTGTGCCAGTAAACGTCGAGGTTGAGCGCGAAATAGTTTTCCAGGCGGATGTGGGCGTAGTCCGAGAGGAAAAAGCCGTGCGTGCGCGAGGGTTTGCGGAAGACGATGCGCCGGAGGCGGGCCTGCTGGATGCGGGTGAGGAGCTCGATGTGCTCGAGCAGATTGGGAAAATAGTCGATGAGGAGG
>Ga0335083_10008341_pt1 | contig 12660 bp, 9 predicted proteins | sample Lox_Sample_42_FD_206716 | JGI IMG/M metagenome (GOLD analysis project Ga0335083, IMG submission 206716) | Soil microbial communities from Loxahatchee National Wildlife Refuge, Florida, United States - Lox_Sample_4.2 | ecosystem: Environmental > Terrestrial > Soil > Wetlands | place: USA: Florida...
TGACGAAGGTGGGCCCCAACTCGTCGAGCAGCCGGCGGAAGCGCCGGGCGGTGGACTCGCGCTGGCTGTCGGCGGCGGGCTCGATGGGGGCCTGGGGGCGCCCGAAGCGGCGGAACAGGCCGGCCCGCTCGAGGAGGTCGGCGAAGCCGTAGCGGGCGGCGATGGTGCTGATCTGCCTCAGGCGGTTGAGCTCGGCCAGCTTCATCCGCGCTCTCCGGGGGTCCGGGCCGAGGCGTTGAGGCGGACGTATTCCAGGACATAGGGCGGCTCCTGGCGGCCGGCGGATTCGGCCAGCGCCAGGGTGAAGCGGCGGGCGCGGTCCGGTTCGAGGCGGGCGACCAGGGGGCGCAGGATGACGTGGCCGATGAAGTCGGTGTAGGCGGCGGAATCCGGGTAGCGGGTGGGCTTGTTCTCCAGCCAGGTCTTCACCTCGACGAAGCCAGCGGCCAGGAGCCGCTCGCGTGTCTCCTCGGGGCCGACGAAGCGCCAGGGGTCGGCCCAGCCGCGGAAGGCGTCGCGGTACTCCGGGGTGGCGGCGAGGTCGAAGGCCTGCGCGTAGAAGCGGTGCAGGTTCCCCACGCCTCCACATTGGAACTCCAGCTGGCCCCCGGGGAGCAGTGCCTGCCGGAAGGCGCGGAAGAGGGCAGGGTGGTCGAGCACCCAGTGCAGCGTGGCGGTGCTGACGATGGCGTGGACCGGTCCGGGGAGGGGCAGGTCGGGGAGCTGCGCGCGGATGAGCTGCACCCTCGGGCCGAAGCTGGCCAGCTCGCGCGCGGCGCGGGCGAGCATGTCCGGCGAGTTGTCCAGGGCGAAGACGCGCCCGCGGGGCAGCCGCTCGGCGAGGACCTTGGTCAGGTTGCCCGGCCCGCATCCCACGTCGAGCACCGTCTCGTCCCCGGAGAGGCGGAGCCGGTCCAGTACCTCCAGGCCCCAGGCGATCTGCGCGCCGGAGACGCGGTGGTAGGCAGCGGCGTTCCAGTCGATGTCGGTGGGGCTCACGGAAGGGCCACAGCTACCACGGCCGGTCGCCCGGGGGCGATGGAGCGCCCCCCTCCCGCGGGCGTGGGCCCTGTCAGCGCCGTCTGCTAGCTCGGAAGGGAGCTCGAGCCGTCTTCCGCTCGCGGCTCCACGGAGGAATCAGCGGCGTGTCAGACGGAGCGGCGGTGCCGCTGGAGGATGCGCGGCGGCCCGAGGCCGGCGGCGAGGCTGCGGCCACGCCGATGATGCGTCAGTATCTGGAGATGAAGGCCCGGGCGCCGGAGGCCTTCCTTTTCTTCCGGCTCGGCGACTTCTACGAGCTCTTCTTCGACGACGCGGTCCGGGCGGCGGAGATCCTCCGCATCACCCTCACCGCCCGGAGCAAGGGTGCCGAGCGCGTGCCGATGTGCGGCGTCCCGTTCCACGCCGCTCGCCGCCACGTCGCCAAGCTCCTCGATGCCGGCCACAAGGTGGCCATCTGCGAGCAGGTCGAGGCGCCGGGCACTTCCCCGGGGCTGGTCCGGCGTGAGGTGATCCGGGTCATCACCCCAGGGATGGTGCTCGACGAGGAGGTGCTCGACGCCTCCGCTCCGGCCTTTCTCGCGGCGGTGGCGGCGGAGAAGGCTCGCTGGGGCGCGGCCCTGCTCGATGCCTCGACCGGCGAGTTCCGGGCCGCGGAGGGGGAGACCTGGGCGCAGCTCTTGGAGTGGCTCTCGCTGGCCGAACCGCGCGAGCTGCTCGTGCCCGAGGGCGCGCCGGCCGAGCTCCGCGACGCGCTCTGCCGGGGCCTGGCCGGCGTCCCGCTGTCCACCGCCCCGGCGGACTCCTTCCATCCCGCCCGGGCCGGCGCGTTCCTCCGGGCCCACTTCCAGGTGGCCTCCCTCGACGGCTTCGGGCTCGCCGGCGCCGGCTGCGCCACCGCGGCGGCTGGAGCGGCCCTTCGCTACCTCCGGGAGACCCAGAAGAGCGAGGCCCCGCACGTCACCGCCCTGCGCCTCGAGCCGCTCGGGTCGGCGCTGGTGCTGGACGCGGTGACCCGGGCCAATCTGGAGCTCACCCGGACGCTGCGCGACGGGAGCCGGAAGGGCTCGCTGCTCGGAGTCCTCGACCGGACGGTGACGCCGCTCGGAGCGCGGAAGCTGGCCGGCCTCCTCCTCGCCCCCTCCCGGCGGCTGCCCGAGATCGAGGCACGGCTGGATGCGGTGGAGGAGCTGGCCGGCCGGAGCGTCTGGCGCGAGACGTGGACCGGGCTCCTCCGCCAGGTGGCCGACGTCGAGCGGCTCTGCGGCCGTCTGGCGATGGGGGTGGGGAACGCGCGGGACCTGGCCGCCCTCGGGCGCTCGCTGGGCGTGCTCCCGGAGCTGGGAGCGGCCCTGCGCGGCTGCCGGGCGGAGCTCTGGCGCTCGCTGGCTGCGCCGCTCGGCGTCCACGCGGAGCTGCAGGCGCTGCTCGCCCGGGCCATCGTCGAGGACCCGCCGGCCACCCTCGACGACGGGGGCCTGTTCCGTCCCGGCCATTCCGAGGAGCTGGACCGGCTGGTGGCCCTGAGCACGGACGGCAAGACCACCCTGGCCCAGGTGGAGCAGCGCGAGCGGGGGCGCACCGGCATCCAGAGCCTGAAGATCCGGTACAACCGCGTGTTCGGGTACTTCCTCGAGGTGACGCGGGCCAACCTCCACCTCGTGCCGACGGACTGGGAGCGCCGGCAGACGATGGTCGGAGCCGAGCGCTTCGTCACCCCGGAGCTCAAGACCTGGGAGGAGCAGGTCCTCACCGCCGAGGAGCGCCGCTGCGCCCTGGAGCGGCGGCTCTTCGACGAGCTCCGGGTGCGCATCCTCCAGGACCTGCCCGCGCTCCGGGCCACCGCCGAGGCGCTGGGGACGATCGATGCGCTGCTCTCCTTCGCCCGGTGCGCGGCGGAGTACGGCTACACGCGGCCGGTGCTCGAGCAGTCGGGCGTCCTGGAGGTGGTGGGGGGCCGCCACCCGGTGGTGGAGCGCGTGCTCCGCTCCGAGCCCTTCGTCCCCAACGACGTCTGCCTGTCCCGGGAGGCGGCCCAGGTGCTGGTGCTCACCGGGCCGAACATGGCCGGGAAGAGCACCCTCATGCGCCAGGTGGCGCTGATCACCCTGCTCGCCCAGGCGGGCAGCTTCGTCCCCGCCACCCGGGCCCGCATCGGCCTGGTGGACCGGATCTTCACCCGCGTCGGAGCGTCGGACAACGTCGGCGGGGGCCAGAGCACCTTCATGGTGGAGATGGCGGAGACGGCGGCCATCCTCCACCACGCCTCGGCCGAGAGCCTGGTGGTCCTGGACGAGATCGGCCGCGGCACCTCGACCTACGACGGCCTGTCCATCGCCTGGGCGGTAGCCGAGCACCTCCACGACCGCATCGGGTGCCGGACCCTCTTCGCCACCCACTACCACGAGCTCACCGACCTGGCCCTGGAGAAGCCGCGCGTCAGAAATGCCTCGATGGCCGTGCGCGAGGCCGGGGGCCGGGTGGTGTTCCTGCGCACCCTGGTCGAGGGCGGCACGAGCCGCTCCTACGGGATCGAGGTGGCCCGGCTGGCCGGCCTGCCCGGCTCGGTGCTCCGGCGGGCGCGCGAGGTGCTCCGGAACCTCGAGGCCGGCGAGCTCGACGCCTCGGGACATCCCCGCGCCGCGTACCGCACCCAGGCCGAGGCGGCGCAGCTCGCGCTCTTCGCCGGGGATGCGGACCCCGGCGCGGCCGAGGTGGTGGAGGCGATCCGCGCCGCACGGGTCGAGGCCCTGACCCCGCTCGAGGCGCTCAATCTGCTCGCCGCGCTCCGGGAGAAGGTCCGCCCGGGGACTGAGCCGGCGGGCAGCTGAAAAATTGCCCGGCGCGGGGGCGGGTGGTCACATGCCGGCCTCCCATCCCACGCCCGTGTTGCGTCCGCTCGCCGCCCTCCTCGTCCTCTCGCTCGCGTCCTCGGTGGAGGCAGCGGCAGAGGACGCGCCCGAGCACGCCTACCAGCAGGCGCGGCGCGCCTACTACCAGCTCAAGGGGGACGCCGGCCGTCGGCGCTACCGGGACAGCTGGCTCGGGGTGGCGCACCGCTTCGAGGCGGTGTCCCAGAAATTTCCGTCCAGCGCGCGCGCCCCGGACGCGCTCTTCACCGCCGCCGGTCTCCTCGCCGAGCTGAGCCGCATCAGCCAGGTTCCCGAGGACCTGGCCGCAGCGGTGGACGACTACCGGAAGCTCCTCGACCGGCACCCCCGGCATCACCTCGCCGACGACGCGGCGCTGGCCCTGGCCCGGATCCAGCTCGAGCGGCTCGGCCAGCCGGAGGCGGCGCGGGCCACGCTCAAGCTCGCCCTGGAGCGCCTCCCCAAGGGAGACCAGGCGCCCAGGCTCAAGACGCTCCTCGCCTCGGTGCCCGCCGAGCCGCCGCGCAAGCCCTCGGCCCCGGTGGTGCGGCGCCCCGCGCCGAAGGCGGTGCGGGACTTCCCGAGCCTGAGCAAGCCGGCGCCCCCTTCGCCCCCGGCGGTGGCCAGCGCCGAGCCGGCCCCCGAGGCCGAGCCTCCGCCCCAGGCCCCCGCCGAGGCGCCCCCGGCGGCGCCGGCTCCCTCGGTGCGCGAGCGCATGCGCTCGGTGGGCCTGAAGACGGGTGGCGAGGTGACCCTGGCCGAGCAGCTCGGGCTCAAGGTGCGCCGGGTGGTCATCGACGCCGGCCACGGCGGGCACGACACCGGCGCGGTGGGGCCCTCCGGCACCGAGGAGAAGACGGTGGCCCTGGCCATCGCCCTGCGCCTCGGTCAGGTGCTCTCCGACCAGGGGCTGGAGGTGGTCCAGACCCGCGAGGACGACCACTTCGTCCGGCTCGAGGACCGAGCGCGCCTGGCCAACGAGGCACGGGGCGACCTCTTCATCTCCGTGCACTGCAACTCCGGAAGCCAGGCTTCCTGGCGCGGGGTGGAGACCTACTCCCTCAACCTCACCAGCGACCGCTACGCCATCCGGCTCGCGGCGCGCGAGAACGCCTCCTCGGCGCGGACGATGTCCGACCTCCAGTTCCTCCTCGCCGACCTGGCCACCCGCGCCCACACCGACGAGTCGGCCCGGCTGGCGGAACGCGTCCAGCGGAGCGTGGTCTCGCGGATGTCGGCCCGGTACCCGCGCACGCGCGACCTCGGCCGCAAGGAAGCCCTCTTCTACGTGCTCCTCGGGGCGAAGATGCCGGCCATCCTGGTGGAGACGGCCTTCCTCTCCAACCCCGAGGACGAGAAGCGCCTCGCCTCGGCGGCCTACCAGGACGACGTCGCCCGGGCCATCGCCGCCGGGGTCCAGGACTTCCTCGGCAACCGGGACCGGCTGGCCAAGGCCGACGCGCGCTAGCCCCGGGGCCAAAGAGCCGTCCTCCCCCACCGGTTAGACTCCCCGGGACGTCGAGGGCCGGCCCTGCCGTCCGGCCCGCCACCCCGTGACGCCCCCCGAGCAGCCGCGCCTCGCCCCGCCTCCCGCCCCTCCGCCCACACACCGCGAGGTGCGCGCCGCGCTGCCCACCCTCGTGCCCGGTGATGCCGGGTCCCGCCCGGCGCGCGCCCGGGCGCTGCGCCACGAGTCGCTGGAGCGCATCCGCGCCTTCCACCGGGCGGGAGGCGCCGGCCTCTCCACCGCGCGGCTCCTCTCCGCCGCCGCCGATGTCCTTGTGGTGGGGCTCTGGGAGGAGCTGGAGGCCGAGCAGCCACTTCCCGGCGCGGCCCTGGTGGCGCTGGGGGGTTACGGGCGGCGCGAGCTGAGCCCCGGCTCGGACTGGGACCTCCTCCTGCTCCACCGGGGCAAGCAGGCCGAGGGCGTGGCGGCCCGGGCGCGGGCCCTGACCACGCTTCTCTGGGACCTCAAGGTCACCCTGGGGTGGAGCGTGCGCACGCCGGCGGAGACCCTGGCCGCGGCCGCCGACGACCTGACCGTCCGGACCGGCCTCCTCGATGCCCGGGTGCTGGTCGGCGATCCGGACCTGGCGGCGGCCTTCACCCGGGAGGTCCAGGCTCCCCAGCGCACCAGCCACCCCGACGACTTCATCGCCGCCAAGGTGGCCGAGCTCCACGCCCGGAGGGCCAAGTTCGGAGATTCGGTGTTCCTCCTCGAGCCGCAGCTCAAGTCCGGGGAGGGCGGGCTCAGGGATCTGGAGACCGCGCTCTGGGTGGCGCAGGTGCGCTTCGGCGTCCGGGGGCTCTCCGGGCTGCTCGAGGCGGCGGTGCTTCCCGCCTCGGAGGTGGCCCGGCTGCGGGCGGCTCGGGATTTCCTCCTCCGCACCCGGCACGAGCTGCACTTTCTCCGAGGCCGGAAGGAGGATCGCCTCACCTTCGACCTCCAGGAGTCGGTGGCCCGCTTCTTCGGCTACGGCGAGGAGGACGGGCTTCCGGTGGAGCAGTTCATGCGCCACTACTACCTGTCGGCGGGAATCCTCCGCCGAGCCGCCGATGCGCTCATCGCCCGGGCCGAGGAGCAGCGCGCCCGGCGCCGGGGCCCCTTCGCCCCGGAGCGCCGGGTGGGGCCGTTCAAGGTCTTCCGCGGCCGGCTGACCGTGGACGGCGGCGTCCTCGAGACGGACCCGGCCGCGGCGGTCCACCTCTTCGACCTCGCCGACGAGCTGGGGGTGCCGGTCTACTCCTGGGCCGTGGACCAGGTGCTCCAGGCGTTGCCGGCGTTGGCCGCGGCCCGTGCCCAGCCGGCGGTGGTGGAGGCGCTGCGGGGTCTCCTCGTCCGCCCCGGAACGCGCGGCCAGGCGCTGGAGGAGATGCACGCCCTGGGAGTGCTCGGGGCCCTCGTCCCGGAGTTCGGGCGGGTCACCGCCCGGCATCAGTTCGACCTCTACCACGCGTACACCGTGGACGTTCACTCGCTCCGTGCCCTCCGCCGGCTCTATGCCCTGCGCGCCGGCGACCTGGTGGAGGCCGAGCCGGAGCGGACACGGGCCATCCGCGACCTCCCCGATGTGCTGCCCCTCGTCCTGGGGATGCTGCTCCACGACGCCGGCAAGGGGATGGGGGGTGACCACTCGGTGCGCGGACGGGAGCTGATGGCCGCGCTCGGCGAGCGGCTCGGCCTCTCCGCGCGGCAGCGGGAGGTGGCGGAGTTCCTCGTCCTCCACCACCTGACCCTGAGCCAGCTCGCCCAGCGGCGCGACCTCTCCGACCCGGAGCTGATCGGGGACTTCGCGCGGCTGTGTGGGGACACGGAGAAGCTGACCTGCCTCGACCTCCTCACCTGGGCGGACATCTCCTCGGTGGCTCCGGGGATGTGGACCGAGTGGCGCGCGCGGCTGGTGGGGGAGCTCACCGCCAAGGCGCGGAGCTTCCTCTCTGGCGCCGGCTGGACCGGCGAGCGCGAGGCCCGGGAGGTCTTCCGTCAGGCCTGGTCGCGGCGCTTCGGAGCCGCCGAGGCGGACCGCCTGCTGGCCGGAATCCCCGACCGCTATCTGGCCGCCACTCCGCCCGCCGTGGCCCCGCTGCACGGGCTCCTCCTCCGCCGGGCGCGGCGCACCGGGTTCGCCGCCGCCCTCCGGCGGCTGCCCCAGCCGGACCACGCCGAGATCCACCTCGCCGCCGCGGATCGCCCGGGCCTGCTCGCCCTGTGGAGCGGGGTGCTCGCCGCCCACGGCATCGACATCCTCAGCGCGCGCATCGCCACCGCCGAGGGGGTGGCCCTCGATGTGTTCGAGGTGCGGAGCGCGGCGCGCCGTCCCCTGGAGCGGGGGCGCTGGAGGCGTGCGCGCGCGGATCTGTCGGGCGTGCTTTCGGGCAGGGTGGAGGTGCGGACCCTGCTCGAGCCGCGCCGCCGGACGTCGGCGCTGCGCCGGCACCTGCCCGGCGTCGTTCCCCGGGTGAGCGTCGACAACAGCGCCTCCCGCGCCTTCACCGTGGTCGACGTGCGGGCCGAGGACCGCATCGGCCTGCTCCACGATGTGGCGGCCTGCTTCGCCGCAGCCGGGCTGGAGATCGCGCTGGCCAAGGTGGCCACCGAGGCCAACCGGGCCATCGACTCCTTCTATGTGGCCAAGGCGGGGCACAAGCTGGAGGACCCGGCCGCGCTGGAGGACCTCCGGAGCAAGCTCCAGGGGGTCCTCGAGGGGAGACCTGTGCCGGATCAGCCCGGCGCGGAATGAATCGACCCGCCCCCGGGTTGCCTCCCAGAGAGTCAGGCTCCCCGAGATGGCGGCCGCCCCCCTGCACCGTAACCACTCGTGAGAACGAGGGTTTGAATGTCGGGCCGGCGTCCCCCGTCTGACGAGCGGCCCCACATGCTGGGGCACGGCACGAGGGCGGGGAGGCCGGGCCGAGACAGGAGCAACACGATGCCGGCGAAGGACAGCAAAGGGCAGATGAGCGTGGCTGAGGCTGGCCGCAAGGGCGGCGAGGTCGTCCGCAACGAGCGCGGTCGCGAGTTCTACGAGACCATCGGCCGCAAGGGCGGAGCGACGGTGAAGGCCGAGCGCGGACGCGCGTTCTATGAGGAGATCGGCCGCAAGGGCGGTGAGACGGTCAAGGCGGAGCGCGGCGCCAAGTTCTACGAGGAGATCGGGAAGAAGGGCGGTGACCGGGTGAAGGCCACGCGCGGCTCGAGCTTCTACGAGGAGATCGGCCGCAAGGGCGGACAGAAGGTCAAGCAGCTCATCGAGGACGGAAAGCGCGCGGCGCGCGCGGCGTCGGAGGCGCTGCCCCAAGCTTCCGGCTCCAAGGCGTGACCGCAGAAGATCGCTCCCCCGAAGCGGTGGCGGGAGCGAGACCCGACGGGATAGAGGAGGGCGGCCGTGCCCGCCCCCCTCGTCCCGGTCGACCCCGAGCATCCGCAGCCGCGGGTGCTGGAGCGTGCCGCCGAGCAGCTCGCCGACGGTGAGCTGCTCGCCTATCCGACGGACAGCTGCTACGCGCTGGGGTGCGATGCCCGGGCGCGGCGCGCCGTGGAGCGGCTCTATGCCCTCAAGGGGCGAGACCGGCGGAAGCCGTTCGCCCTGCTCGTCGCCGACCTGTCCGACGTCGCCCGGTACGCCATCGTCAGCAACTTCGCCTACCGGGTGCTGAGGCAGCACACTCCCGGGCCATTCACCTTCGTGCTGCCCTCGACGCGGCTCGTGCCGGAGCTGCTCCTCAATCGTCAGAAGCAGGTGGGAATCCGGGTGCCGGATGCTCCGGTGGCCGTGGCGCTGGCCCGGGCGCTGTCCGGGCCGCTGGTGACGACCACCGCCACCGGCGCGGAGGGAGAGCCGCTGGCCGATCCCGGGGACATCAAGGAGCGGTACGGGCATGCCCTCGGGACGATCCTCGACGCCGGCCTCCGAGTTGGCCAGCCCTCGACGGTGGTGTCGTTGCTCGGGGACGAGATCGAGATCCTGAGGCAGGGGGAGGGCGTGCTCGGGGTGCACGTCTGAAGCGTCCGACGCCGCTCCGGCGTCCGGGATGCCTCGAGGGACGCGGCCGGCACGGGACCGGGCGGCCGGGTGCTCCCGGGAGTGCAGTGTCGAGCCGTTACCCTGCTTCGCCCGCGCTCGGCAACGCAGCGGCAAGGAGCACCCCCCCCTGCGGGTCGCGCGCTGACCCTAGGCAGGGAACCTGCTTCGGCGTTTTCGGTGCAAGTTATTGATTCTTCTCGGTTGTTGGCTCGAAAAGCCGGGACAGGTTCCCTGTCTCGACCGATTTGGGGCAAGCGGCCGGCACGACTCGGGTTTCTCGGTTTTCGTCGAAGCAGGTTTCCTGCCTAGGGTCTTCCTTCGGACCCCGGGGGGGAGGCCGACAGTGGGTCGAGTCCCGCTCGAGGCCCGAGCGAAGGGCATCCATCGAGTTGCGGGCGGATCCGGCGAGGGTAGGGTCCTCCCCCGGGAGACGACTCCTTGTCCGCGCTGACGCCGCTGCTCGATCTCTTCGTCGCCTACTTGCGTGCTGAGCGCGGGCTGGCGGCGCGCACCGTGGAGGCCTATGCGCGGGACCTGGTCGAGTACCTCGCCGGCCTCGAGACCGCGCGGGTCCGCGAGCCCGACGCCATCACCGACTCGCACGTGCGGCGACACCTCGAGGCGCTCACCCTGCGCGGCCTCTCCCCCCGGAGCCGGGCGCGGCACCTGGCGGCGGTGCGCGTCTTTCACCGCTTCCTGCTCGCCGAGGGCCACGCCGCCGCCGACCCCACCGAGCAGCTCGAGACACCCCGGACGGGGCGTCCGCTGCCGGTGGTCCTCACCCTCGACGAGGTGGAGGCACTCCTCGACGCGCCCCGGCCCGATGGCCCGGCCGGCATCCGCGACCGTGCCATGCTCGCCCTGCTCTATGCCACTGGCCTCCGGGTGAGCGAGCTGGTCGCGCTCCCCGTCGAGGCGGTTCGCCTCGATGCCGGATTCCTCGTCGCCCGCGGCAAGGGCAGCAAGGAGCGCGTGGTGCCGGTGGGAAGCCGGGCTCTGGAGGCCCTGCGCGGCTACCTCGCCGCCTCCCGCCAAGCGCTCCTCCACGGGCGGACGGCGCGGGCCCTGTTCGTCACCCCGCGCGGCCGCGGCTTCACCCGGCAGGGGTTCTGGAAGCTCGTCTCCCGGTACGCCCGGGCCGCCGGGATCCGCAAGCGGGTCTCGCCCCACAAGCTCCGGCACTCGTTCGCCACCCATCTCGTGGAGCGGGGCGCCGACCTGCGCAGTGTCCAGGCCATGCTCGGCCACGCCGACCTGGCCACCACCCAGATCTACACCCACGTCGACGGGGCCCGGCTCCGTACGGTGTACGACCGGGCCCATCCCCGGAGCGCTCCGGTGGGCGGCCGCGCGTCGGTGCGGTAGAAGGCCGCGTCCCAACATGCGCATCCTCTCCGGCATCCAGTCCTCCGGGCAGCAGCACCTCGGCAACTACTACGGCGCCATCCGCCAGTTCGTCCGCTACCAGGACCAGGGCGAGGCGCTCTACTTCATCGCCAACCTGCACGCCCTGACCACGGTCAAGGACGGAGACACCGCCCGCGCCCTGACGCTGGAGACGGCGATGGCCTTCCTCGCCCTCGGCCTCGACCCGAAGAAGGCCTGCCTCTTCCGCCAGAGCGACATCCCCGAGGTGCTCGAGCTGTTCTGGATCCTCGGGACCGTCGTTCCCCAGTCCAACCTCGAGCGCGCCCACAGCTACAAGGACAAGGTCGCGCGCGGCATCGCTCCGGACTTCGGCCTCTACGCCTATCCGGTCCTCATGGCCGCGGACATCCTCGTCTACGGCGCGGACGGCGTCCCGGTGGGGAAGGACCAGGTCCAGCACCTCGAGTTCACCCGCGACTGGGCGACCAAGTTCAACCTCGCCTACGTCCCCGGCTACGACCCGGCCGATCCGGCCGGAGCGCGCACCGGCGCCCCGGCCATCCTCAAGCCGCCCGAGCTCCTCGTCGAGGAGGCGACGGCCGTCGTCCCCGGCACCGACGGCCAGAAGATGTCCAAGTCCTACGGGAACACCATCGACCTCTTCGCCGACGACGCGGAGGTCAAGAAGCGGATCATGGGCATCAAGACGGATTCCACCCCGGTCGAGGCACCCAAGCCGGTCGACAATCCGCTCTACGCGCTGCTCCGGATGGTCCTCCCCGAGGAGGAATTCGCCGGCGTCGACCGCGCCTGGCGCGAGGGCGGACGCGGCTACGGCGACTTCAAGAAGACCCTCCTCGCCGGCTTCCATGCCGCCTTCGACGGAGCGCGGGCACGCTACCGGGAGCTCCGGTCGGATCCCGGACAGGTGGAGCGCATCCTCGTCGACGGGGCGGCCCGGGCGCGCGGGTATGCTGCCCCGGTGATGGCCCGGGTGCGCAAGGCGGTCGGCCTCTAGGCAGTCATGCGCGCGCCGATCGTCGTCTTCTCACCCGGCCTTCGCGTCTACCGGTCCGTCTCCGACGCCGAGCGCGCGCTCCTGCCCGGAGGCCTTCGCCCCCTCGATGCCTTCGATGCCGCCGCCCGCCCGCTCCACATCGCCGAGGGCGGCGGGCTCCTCGCGCTGTTCGGACGGCGGGGGCCGCGGCTGATCGCCGGCTCGAGCAGCGCCGGCAGCAGGCGGGCGCTCCGCGACCGGCTCGCCGAGGCGGTCGTCCAAGAGGGCGCGCCCCGGCCCTGGGCGGACGGCGCACCCCTCGGGGCGCTGGTGGCCGACGCCCTGCGACGCCTGCCGCCGTGACCCGAGCGCCGCGACGCCCCGCGTTGACCCTCTTTGTCACCGGCTGGTAGGAGACTCGCCTTCTCGCCGGCCTTGCCCCGTGAATCCAACCCGTGACCGAGACCCTGCACGGGTCACCGACGCTGGCCCGCCGCCCGAGGTTCTCGCCAGCCCCGAGGCGCGCGCGGTCCTCCGCGTCGCTCTGCCCGCCTTCGAGGGGCCCCTCGATCTGCTGCTCCATCTCATCCGGGAGCACGAGATCGACGTCTTCGACATCCCCATCGCTCTCATCACCGAGAAGTACAACGCCTCGCTGGAGCTGATGCAGAAGCTCGACCTGGACATCGCCGGTGAGTTCCTGGTCATGGCTGCCACGCTGGCCCACATCAAGAGCCGGATGCTCCTGCCGCCCGCCGAGCCGGCCCCGGGCGAGGAGGAGGCCGAACCGGAGGGCGATCCGCGCGCCGAGCTCGTCCAGCGGCTCCTCGCCTACCAGAAGTACCGCGAGGCGGCCCGCGAGCTGGCCGAGCGCCCGCTCCTCGGGCGCGACGTCTTTGCC
>Ga0335083_10008342_pt1 | contig 12658 bp, 11 predicted proteins | sample Lox_Sample_42_FD_206716 | JGI IMG/M metagenome (GOLD analysis project Ga0335083, IMG submission 206716) | Soil microbial communities from Loxahatchee National Wildlife Refuge, Florida, United States - Lox_Sample_4.2 | ecosystem: Environmental > Terrestrial > Soil > Wetlands | place: USA...
GGCAAGGACAACTGTGTATCTGTGGGTGGTGCCCCTGTCGGGCACCCCATATCGCCCCCTCAGCGCGAAAACAACGTAGTTCGTTTTGTCTGCTCCATAGACATGAGCGGGAGCATGCGCCACGGTGATATGTCCACGTGATCTCAACGCCCCGTGTCGTTCTATTCGCATAGAGACCTCCTACTTACTGAAAGGCGCATCGCAGGTGATGCCAGGTGCGTACAGTAGTCCTGCGGTTAGTCAGGCGTCTCGGTTCGCCGGCCTCCGAGACGTCATGTCCCTCATCGGCGGATCACGCGCGTCGGATCGCGCTCGATCCCTACCACGATGCGCTCGCCCGCACGCCCCGCGAAGAACTGCGCACAGCGCGGCCCGATCTCATCAGCCTGCCAGCCGTCTGCGATCCGCGCCTCTCGCGCAGCGACCAGGGCGGCTCGCTGGTCCGCGTGCGGCGGCAGCTCGGTGAGCTCGAGCAGCTGGCTATACATGTTCCTAACGGCAAGCCATGTCGACGCATCGATGGGCGCGAGTGGATCGGGTGCCGAGCGTCGCGTGTGATGGCCGTGGCGCATGGCGCGAGGATCGCGAGAGAGTGCGGCTGGCGCAAGAGCGCAGCGCGCAGCTGGACGCCATACAGTCAGGGTCTGCAGGCCCGGCTGTATGCGAGATACGTCCGGTTCCGCAACCCCTCGTACAGCCACACGGCGCGGAACACTGACGCCGGCGCCAGCCGTTCGACTATCTCGCGGGCGGCCTCGATTTCGCCTTCGAACGCGAACTCACTACGATCCATGTAGGCAAGTAAATCGATCGGCGCCTGCGATTCATACTTGGTCAGCAGCTTCTGCTCGAGCCTGCTGAGGTCTGCACGGCGAGAGTAGTCGCCGGTCATGATGCAAAACCGAGGCACCTCGGGCATGTCGCCTGCTTCGTAGCGGTAGACATCGGCGTACGCGAGCGCCTTGCACCCGTCGGATGACAGGGGAACGCGCCCGCCAAAGTCCCAAGGCAGCCTCAGTAGGCTCTTCGCGACTTCCCCGGCGGCCTTGCGCAACTCACGCTGAGGAAATCCCGCCCGTGGCGCGATCACGACTCGCGCCTCGGTCAAGAGCATCGCGATCTGCTGCTGCTCCATCATGGTCAATGCAGCTACGGCCCGTTCGAAGACGTCGCCGGTATCCATGAGCTTCATCCGGTGAAGCTCTAAACGATCATTGAGCCTGACGAGCTCGAATGCCCAGGGGCCGTCCGGCCTCGTGTTGACCAGGATGTCCGGAGCTGGCTCAGGCGGTTGCCGCACGCTACCCGGGATGACGTGCAGCCTGATGCTCCCCGCAAACTGACGGAATGCCCGCAGCTCTTGTCGTTTGAGAGCCTCTTGGTGCTCCGACATGGTGGCCAATTGTACGCTTGACCCCGCAGTGGCACGGCAGGAGAGCGTGAACCCTCGTCATCGGTTAGCCGTGCGAATCATGCACTGGGTCAATGTGCTCGGTGACCGTGCTGCTGGCGGCCTGCCATCGATGAGCACGCGAAACGCCACGGACCTTCCCGACTACAGCCTGCAGCTGGTTACAGGCGAGCTATGGCCGTCCGCCGGCGGCCCCGGTGGATAGGTGCCGGAACCGATTATTGAATCGCCTGAGTGTCGTAGAGCGGTGCGCTCGAAGCTGAGGCACGGCTCCGCATCCCATCCACTGGAATGGCCTCAGCTCTACCGACTCCGACTCTACCGGTGTTGAGCTTGAACGTTAGGGTCGCGAAGTCCTGTCCGTGGTTCGGGAGCCGGATGCCGCCGTTTGACCAGTGGCGCATCGTCAGCTCCCCGATGACACGAGTGCCGGGGAGCCGGAATCGCACCCCAAGCTGTTCGGCAAAATCCACCCGGGTCGAACTGAGCTGATCCGACTCCGTCTTAGCGGCGAATCCAAAACCGAAAAACAGCCTCACCGGACCCCGTTCATAAAGCCGCCAACGACGCGACAGCGACATCCCCCAGTACGGATCAGCCATCACGCGACCGTATTCGCTATGGTCGTCGTAGAGCATCTGCTGGGTCGTGACGCGGAAGAACCCAAGCTCGTAGCGGCTGTCGTTCCAGTTTAGGACGATCGGTAAAACCACTCCGCCGGTCGCGCCCCAGAAGTGATAGGTCCCGCCGAGCCCGATCTGGACTTCGCAGGATTCGCACAAGGACTGCGCCCCTGCGAGACGCGGGCTGCAGCCAATGACAATCAGCAGCGCGAGGATTCCTGCCACGTTCAACGTCCTGTTGCGCGGGGATTGACGCTGCAGTCGCGCGAAGCGCGTGTGTTCTGCGGAGTGCACGCGCTGAAAGTGCGCGCCGCTGCACTCCGTCGTCTTGGAAGGAAGGCACTCGGTTTGTAGCCCCCTGCGACTTCCGGGGGAGCTTCTCAGAGCGTGTGACGGTCGAGAGTTAGAGGAATTCGCCCAACGCCCTCGTGGCTTGCGCCCCGATATTTTTCTAAGTGCGCGCTCGGAGGGTCAAGCCGCGCGCCATCGAGTAGCGATGGACCGCGTTGAACGCCAGACCGCGGGCGTCCCAGGTCACCGATCAGTCGCAGTAGTTCTTTCCGACTTGCATCGCAGTGATGACGTCGGCCAAGCTCCTCCGTGGCGGATCGCGCTCTCGACTAAGGAAGTCGCCCGCGCGCCTCCGCCTGCGCCACATCGTGCTCCACCAACCATGCCTCCAGTGCCGCACACATCGCTTCATCGATCGCCCCCGACGCAAGTTCCATGGCAGCGTAAGCATACCGGCGGGCACGCGTCGCGAACTCCTTGCGATCCTCGACGCTACTGCTAGGCAGTGGGTCGATGCCTCCGACGCTGGGGGCGTCGCGCTGCTTTCTCTGCCACTCTCTGACGTCAGCTTCGGCAGCGACTCGGCTTTGACGCTTCCAGGGATCACTGACGTGCTTGGCGACCGACCGATACCGGTTGATGATCGCATTGAGTGACACCCAGCGGGAGTGACGCGGCGGCGGTGGGATGCGACCGAGTGCCGCACCTCCCCGCTGCGCGCGCAGCGCCTGTACCAGCACGCGGATCTTGGCAGCGGGGTAGACCGCATCGCCGGGCGAGGGCCTCACGTGCTGTTGCGCCCGGGCGCGGCCACCACGCGAGCGTGCACCGCTATCGCACCTATTGGCGTCGGCGAGTTAGGCTTGCTGTCCCGCCGCTTCGAGAATCAGTCCCGCGATTGTTTGCGGTTGCGAGATAAGTGACACGTGACTGGCTTGCACCTCGATTGCCCGCGCGTTCATCCGCTTGGCCATGAAACGCTGCAGGTCCGGGTTGATCGTCCGATCGTCCTTTGAGATTGCATAGAAGCTCGGCTTCGTTCGCCAGGCGGCCTGCGTGGTCCTGCCGGCGAGCAGAGACTTCTGAAAGGGTTCCTGTACCGCGTACAACACTCGCGCCCTCGCTTCCGGGACATCGGCTGCGAAGTCTCGGAGGAAAGCGGCCTCGGTCAGGCGGCCCTCCTCACCGTCGAACACGATTCCCGCCGATGCGGGAGGTGCGGGAAACTTCTTGGCCAGGGCCGAGTAGTCCTCGCCGGCATCCGGTGCCCGCGCGGCTACGTAGACCAGGGCCGATACATTCGGGTGCACGCCGGTCTCGGTCACGATCATTCCGGAGAACGAATGTCCCGCAAGCACCGTGGGTCCGTCCTGACGATCCAAGACTCGTTGCGCGCTGGCCACCGCTTCCGGCAGGGTGGTTAACGGGTTCTGCACTGAAGTGACGTTGAGGCCCGCGCCCTGGAGGCGAGTAATCACATCCAGCCAGCAAGACCCATCCGCGAAAAGTCCGTGCACCAGGACGACGTTGCGGGCTTTGATGGGCTCCCGCTGCTCGGCAATGCCCGGGGTCGAAACCAATGATGTTGCCGCACCGGCAACCATGGCGAGTGAAAAGTCGCGTCTGCTGATCATCGCAATCTCCTCCAGGAATTTTCAGGGCGTCGTGATTTGCGGAATCGACGAGTCGAAGGCGTGAGCTCTGCCGGTTGCCGGAGCCACCCTACCCGGCTGCATCTGGCCCATTAATCCCCCGAATGGGGGTCGCCGACTTCAGCGCCAGTCACCGCCCGAACCCGGCTCAGGCTCCCATCTGAGAAGCCAGGTCCAACATGTCTTCACAAACGATGTCGAACGGGGCGGGAATCGCCGGAACTGCGCTCTGGCGTGGGTTCGCGCTCGATCATCTGGGGAAGCATCGAAGTCGCGAAATCGTTTCGCTGATGATCTCCCGGGTCGGGAATGCGAGACCGACGACTGCATTACTGGACCGCTACGACGCGTCTCCTTGTCACCTGTCGTGCCGGAATCGGAAACGTACAAATCGCAGCAGCAAGCTGCTATCGGGTGGGCGAAATCTGCGAAACAGTTGGGCAGTCTCTTCTAACTGGAGCGTCCTAGGTAAACCCATTCCAGGACGAGTGAACTCGAAAGTGCTGCGATGACAAGAAAGCTATTTTCCCCAGACCCCGCGCGCATCGGGCGCTTTGAGGGGCCGCCAAAGTGCGATGCTGTTCCCGTCGGTCTGGTAGAGGGGACGCCAGGTGAGCCGAAGGCTGATCTCATCGCCCTCCTCGGTAAGGAGAACGTTCTTCATAGAGCAATCGACATCGTGCGTTATGCCTCCGATGCGAGCCCGTATCGTCTCGTGCCCCGGGTAATCGTGCTCCCCCGAACAATCGACGACGTCGTCAAGCTCTTCCGGTACTGTCGAGAGACCGGGAGGCACGCCACGTTTCGGGCGGCGGGAACCAGCCTCAACGGTCAATCCCAATCGGACGACATACTCATCGACGTGCGCCGCCATTGGTATGGCGCGAGAATCGAAGACGATGGCCGGCGGGTGCGCGCGCGTCCGGGGACGATCCTCGGTCACGTCAACGCCATGCTCGGGCGTCACGGCCGACGCCTGGGGCCGGATCCTGCGAGTTCACACGCATGCACCGTCGGCGGCGTCATAGCCAACAACTCAGGCGGCATGCGCTGCACCGTGAGAAACGACGCCTACCGAACCGTATCGGCGATGACGTTCGTGACACCATCCGGCACCGTCATCGATACGTCAGCTCCCAACGCAGAGGCGGCATTCGAACAGGCCGAACCTAGTCTCGCAATGGGGTTACGGGAGCTGCGCGAAGAGTTGCTAGCCGATCGGGAGCTGGCCGACCGCGTGCGACGGAAGTATTCGATACGGAACACCCATGGTTACCGCCTCTCCGCGCTGCTGGATGGCGAGACCCCGCTCGAGATCTTCCGTCGTCTCGTCGTGGGATCCGAGGGGACGCTCGCGTTCGTCGCTGAGGCTGTGATCGATACCGTTCCTCTACCCAGGGTAACCAGCGTCGCGTGGATCCCAGCCCCAAGCATCGACGAAGCAGTCGGGCTTGTCTCCGGCCTTGTGGGTCTCGGAGCCACCGCGGTCGAACTGATGGTCGCCCCTGCGCTCGCCGCAGCCGCAGAGGCCTTCGCGCATACACCCTGCTATTGGAAAACGCTGGATCCGAAGGCTGCAGCCCTTCTCGTAGAGTTCGGCGCTGAAGACATACAGGCGCTCGAGGCATTGCAGAACAAGGTTATTGACTTCGCATCCAGCGCCAAACTCACTCATCCCGTAGAGTTCACGAGCGTCGCGGAAGCCATCGAGCTGGCCTGGCACGTGCGCGAAGGACTGCTCGGGCTGGTCGGCAAGATGCGTCCTAAGGGCTCCACACTCATAACCGAGGACGTGTGCTTCCCGCCTGACCGCCTGGCTCAAGGAGCGAGGGACGTCCAGGAACTGCTCGCCAAGCATGGTTTCCTCCCGGGGGTCGCCGGGCACGCCGCCCACGGCAACCTTCACTTCACGCTGATCGCCGATTTCAACCAATCGGAGGGTCGAGAGCGCTACGCGGCTTTCATGCAGGATCTCGTGCATCTGGTCGTCCGCAAGCACGATGGCTCGCTAAAGGCCGAGCATGGGACCGGTCTCAATATGGCGCCTTTCCTCGAGTCGGAATGGGGCGCCAAGGCCACCGCCATGATGTGGCGAGTCAAGGAGCTCGCGGACCCGAAGGGGATTCTTGGGCCCAACGTCATCCTGACCCGCAATGCAAGGCTACATTTGGAAAACCTGAAATCGGTGCCACGGATCGAGTCCGTCACGGATTCCTCTCAATGCATCGAGTGCGGCTTCTGTGAACCGGTTTGTCCAAGTCGTAACATCACGATGACGCCGCGGCAACGGATCGCAGTCAGGCGTGAAATGAGTCGCCAGGCGCCCGGATCCCCGATGCTCGCGCGGCTCCAGGAGCAGTACCAGTACGATGGAATCGACACCTGCGCCGGCGACGGCAGTTGCGCGACGGCTTGCCCCATTGGAATCAACACGGGCGCGCTGATTCGCGAATTCCGTGCGCGCGAGACCACCTCCGGGGGCGACAGAGTCGCACTCAAGCTTTCCGAACACTGGGGCGTGGTTGAGAAGGTGTCACGAGCGACCCTCGCCGCCACGCACGCATTCTCGGTTCTATTCGGAGTCGGACCTCTGGCGGCTTTGACCGGGCTCGCACGCGCAATCGCGAACCCAGATTTGATACCGAGCGTTCCTGGTCCGATGCCTCGCGCCGCTCGCTCTCCGCCTTCGACCCAGAGGAACGGTGCCGCAGCAGTCTATTTCCCGGCTTGCATCAACCGGATGTTTGGCCGTGATCCGGACGGTCCTGCAACGCCGGCCTTGCCAGAGGCGTTTGTCGCACTATCCGAAAGAGCCGGAAAGCCGCTGTGGATCCCGCCCGACGTTGCCGGTCTGTGTTGCTCCACTCCGTGGAAGTCAAAAGGCTATCCCAAGGGTCACGCGTTCATGGCGCAATCCATGGCCGCCGCGCTGCTGCGGTGGAGCGACGGGGGCAAGCTGCCGATAGTCGTCGATGCGGCATCGTGCACCCTTGGTCTCACCCAGGATATAGGGTCGCTGCTCGACGCCGGGACAAAGACCAGGTACGAGAAACTGACCATCATCGATTCGATCGCCTGGTGTCGCGACCTGCTTCCGAAACTGAGGACAAGGCAGAAGCTCAGGCGTGTCGCGGTGCATCCGACCTGCTCCATCACGCACCTGGAGCTCGCGGATGCACTCAAGCAAATCGCGACGCACTTGGCCCACGAGGTTGAGGTGCCGATCGGCACGACCTGCTGCGGCACTGCGGGGGACAGAGGCCTTCTCCATCCCGAACTCGTCGTCTCCGCGACCCGCGAGATCAAAGCCGCGCTCGATGCTCAGCCCTGCGACGCCTATCTCTCCGCCAACCGAACCTGTGAGATGGGCCTCCGTCACGCGACGGGGCGGCCGTATGAGTCGTTTGTCTTCCTCCTCGAGAAACTTAGTCGTCCCTAGTGCGGCTAACGGTGTCGGCCGAGCCGGGCTCCCGTGTGGGCTCACGCTCGTCGTCCGCGAAAGCATCGAGGTGGCGAAGTCGCTCCACTGCCATCGGGTCCCGGCGACAGCAGATTTGCCCAACCTCGCGAGCCCTGACCAATACCTCATCCGCGTCAGTCGTCAAACTTTCCGCACTGAGCATCTCTTCGCACCCCGAGGATACGAGTGCAGTGCTTACGCGGATATCAACCCCGCCCGGTGGGAGCCCCGAGCGAAGTTCCGTCCTGGCGGGATGTGAGGATTTCCCGGTCGGCGCGCATCTCGTCACGCCTCGCTTCGGCTTCACGCATCACGGGATCTATGCGGGTAACGGCCGGGTCGTGCACTACGGGTCGGTCACTCACGGTCTGCCCGGTGGCCCGGTCGAGGAAGTCTCGCTCGAGCGCTTCGCGCAGGGCCATCGCGTCACGGTCAAGGCGCTGCCCGGCTCGCCGCCCGGGGGAGAGGAAGTGATTCGGCGCGCGCGCAGCCGCGTCGGCGAGAACGCGTATCGTCTCTTCAGTAACAACTGTGAGCACTTCTGCGAATGGTGCCTGTACGGGCAACAGCGCAGCTATCAGGTCGAGCATGTGCTCCTGATTCCGCTGCTCAAGCGTCTCGCCCTCGCCGCGCGCGAGCGCTGGCGGCCCGGATTCGCGCTGCTCGCGCGGGAGTAGGTCCGGCATCGTTGCTGCCCCATCACCCCCCGTGTGGCAGCGACCTTGGGCCGGTGGTCCCGGACCGCCGGCCCGTTTTCTTTCCCAAGGCTCAGGCTTTCTCGTGCGTGTATCGTCGTCTGTACGCACACATGAGTTCATTGTACTGGCGCCATGTGCTCGCGCCTCGCGAGGAACGCGCGCCACGAACTGCCCTCTTCGCCGCGCGGTCTTTTTCGTGCTGACTCGAGCAATGGACGCACACGCCTCGCAGGTGCAGCGTTTCCTCCTTGCAGCTCTCGCACAGCATGCGGCTCAGCGCAGCAGGGCCAAAATTGAGTATCACTTCAGCCATCATGTGTGTACGTCTATCTTAAGTGCGCCGTCAGGCCCCGCGAGGACGTCTCGCGGCTCCACAGAGCCCGCAGGATCCACAGCGCACCTACCTCGCCGCGTAGCCTGCGGACCAGGATCTGCGCTCGACGCTGGCAGCGCTGCAGCATCGTCCGGTGTTGCAGAATATCTGATTCCCGAGGCGGCGCTTCGGACTTGCTGGCCACTTCCGCCAGTATCAGCGCATGGCCCTGCAACGTTCGTACGTCCGCGTAGAAGCGCAGCACGCGAAGTGCCGTGCGCGTGCCGAAAAGCCCGATGGATGCCGCGCTGTGGGTGAACACCGAGATATCTCCCGGCGGCAGGAGCACCCGCAGCACCTGGGATCCCGAAATCTCTCCGGTCACGACACGCTGCTCGAACTCCGTCTCGTACTGGGCGAGACGCGTGCGCAGCGTGCGGATCTCCGAGACGATCGCCAGCCGCCATCGATAGGATGCTTTGCGGTCCTGAATCGTCTGGCTGAGTCGCGAGACTGCGTACCCCGTCGTGGCGCTGACCGTCGCGGAAACGAGGAAGGTCACCAGCGAGACGGCATTACTCATACATTGGAGCGGCATTGTGATTCGCCGCTCTGGGGCGCGGATTCCCCCGTTCAGGGGATGAGAGACGCGAGGCGCTGCCCTCTAGTCTCACATCTGATCCGGCTTCGCCCATTCAAGTCCGACCCAAGGTATCTGATGCAGGCCGTGCTCAGGAAGCTTTCCTTTTCATTCGCAAACACCGCGGCGGTGCTTACGGCGCTCTATATCGCCTTCGCGCGCGACCTGGAGCGCCCGTACTGGGCTATGTTTACGGTATTCATCGTCGCGAACCCCATATCGGGCGCCGTGCGCTCGAAGGGCGCCTACCGCCTGCTGGGCACGCTGGCCGGCGCCGCGATCTCGCTCCTTCTGATCCCGCCGCTGGTGCATTCGCCGCTGCTCCTCTGCCTCGCTACCGCTTGCTGGGTCGGTTTGTGCCTTTATCTGTCGCTGCTCGATCGCACGCCGCGAAGCTATATCTTCCTGCTCTCCGGGTATACCGCGACCCTCGTCGGACTCGCTGTCGTCAACCAGCCCGAGACGGTCTTCGATACCAGCGTAGCCCGGGTTGAGGAGATTTCGCTCGGCATCCTCTGCGCCGCGATCGCTCACTCGGTGTTTTTTCCGAGAAATGCTCTCCAGGAGCTGGACGAAACGATCACGACTACCTTCGTTCGCTTCTCGAATTGGCTTTCGGTGGCCGTGACGCGAGCCGAGCAACCTGAGGACACGCTCGCCCATGAGCAGCTCGCCCGGATCGTCACTGAGCTGCACCTGCTGTACACGCACGTGGCATTCGAGACGTCGGATGTCCCACGCGCCGGCGGCATCATGCGCACCCTCCAGGACCGGCTCGCGCGGTTGCTGCCCGCGCTTTCGGCGGTGCAAAAGGCCTTCGCCGCGCTTCAAGCTCAGAGCTCGGTGCCAGCGCCGATCGTCAAAGCCCTCGAGGGGGTCGCGGATTGGGCGCGACGTGTGGCAGCAACGTCGCGCGGGTGCCCGGAAGAACCGGACCTGCGGGCAGTCGTGGGTTCGACCTCGGCGGACCGCTCGGAACCGGACCCATCGATCGACTGGCAGGTGCTTCTGGAGCGTGCGCTGACCAGCCGCCTCACAGAATTGATGGCGACGCTCGCGGACTGCCAGATCCTTGCCAGGGCGCTGAAGCATCCTGAGATTGCACTGCCCCCGCATCTCGAGCGAGAGACGGCCTCGCCCGGCCGGGGCCTGCTCCATCGCGACCGTGGCCTCGCGCTGCTCTCCGCCTTCGCAGCGGCCGCCGCCACCCTGGTAGCCTGCGGGCTGTGGATCGAGGGCTCCTGGCCAGAAGGGGGTGTGGCGGCGCAGTTTGCCGCGATCGGGTGCGCACTTTCCGCGACCCTCGACAATCCCACCAAGCTCCTTCGCGCCTCGGTCGTCGGCATCCTCATCGCGCTGCCGATCGCCGCGGTGTATGAGTTCGCGATCATTCCCCAGATCGACGGTTTCGCCTCCCTGGCGCTCGTACTCGCGCCGGTGCTGCTCCTTTTCAGCCTGATGCAGGCCTCACCGAGGCTCGGCGGCGCCGGCCTTGTGGTTGCGATTGCGTTCTCAGGTGGGCTGGCCCTGCAGTCAACCTACCGTGCGGACTTTGCCGCATTTGTCAACTCAAGTGCGGCGGAAGTAGCCGGCCTTCTGGTGGCGGTCGTGACCAATCTCATCTTCCGCACCGTCGATCCCGCGTGGAATGCCCTGCGAATATCCAAGGACGGATGGCGCTCGGTAAGCGCCCTCGCCTCGGGCCAGAAGACCGACATGCGCCGGTTCGTCATTCAGATGTTCGATCGTCTGGGACTCGTCACCTCGCGGCTCAATGAGCGGGACCTCGGGGGGCGCGTGGCTCGATGGGACATCGACGGACTGAGGGATCTTCGCGTGGGGCTCAATGTCGCGGTGCTCCGCGGCGTCTCGCAAAAGCTCGAGCCTCGCACCGCTGGGATCCTCGACAACGCACTGCAGGCCGTGTCGAGGCTGTACCACGCGCGCCTGCGAGGCGGCGCGGAGCGCACCGAGGTGGAACGGTCCATCGATCTTGGAATCACGACGCTGGGCTGTGAACCGCGATCCCCCCACGCGCTGGAAGCACTGACCGCACTGACGGGTCTGCGCCTCGATCTAGCGCCGGCGGGCACGCAATACCGACCTCCTCAGGCAGCATCATGATCGGCGAATTCAACATCGACGGGGTGTTCATCCCCTATCTGCTTGCGTTGGCTGTCGTGGCATTCGTGCTGAGCGTCGCCGCCCGACGGATCCTGCGCGCCGTGCACTTTTATCGATTTGTCTGGCATGCAGGCCTTTTCGACGTCGCTCTCTTTGTCGTCCTCCTCTGGCTCGTTGCAATGATCTCCACCGTGATGCCGTACGGCACGAGGTAAAGTCGAATGCGAACCATATTGATGTGGCTCGGACGATTGGCAGTAACCGCCATGGTGCTGGCGCTTGCCGCCATCGGCGGCCGCTGGCTTTGGATTCACTACAACGTCGATCCATGGACCCGTGATGGGCGCATTCGCGCCGACGTCGTCCAGGTAAGTCCCGACGTGAGCGGCCTGGTGACTGAGGTCCTCGTCAAAAATGACCAGACGGTACGCATCGGGCAGACCTTGTTTGTCCTCGATCGTCCGCGCTATGAGCTGGCGGTCAAGCAGGCCGAAGCAGCCGTCGCATCGGCCCGGGCCTCCCTAGCGCAGGCGCAGCGCGAGAATCTGCGCAACAAGGAGCTCGACACCCTCGTCACCGCCGAGAAGGTCGAGGAAGGCGCCTCGAAAGTCGCCGAACTCGCCGCGCAGCTCAACAGTGCGCTGGTGCAACGTGATGTGGCCCGTCTCAACCTGGAGAGGACTACCGTGCGGGCCACGGTCAATGGAATCGTGACCAACGTGGAACTGGAGCCCGGTGACTACGCCGCGGCGGGGCGCCAGGTGCTTGCGCTCGTCGATACCGACTCCATCCATGTCGACGGGTACTTTGAGGAGACCAAGCTCCCAAGGATCCGGGTTGGCGATCGCGCAATGGTGCGCATCATGGGATTGACGCAGGAGCTCCCGGGAACAGTGGAGAGCATCGCCGCGGGCATCGAGGATCGTGAGCGCAACGCAAGCAGCACGGCCCTCGCCAACGTCAACCCTACGTTCAGCTGGGTACGACTGGCGCAGCGGGTCCCGGTCCGAATCAAGCTCGATCCCGTCTCCGCCGGCATCCGTCTCATCGCGGGTCGCACGGCGACGGTATCGGTCCTCGCGCCGCGTGGCCGCGCGCATGAGGGGGCCTAGGTGCGCACGCTCCGTTATCGCCGCCTTCTAGCCACGGGCGCCGGTGCCGTTCTCCTCAATGGCTGCGTCGTGGGGCCGAGCTATCACCTTCCGGAGAAGGCGCTCGTCAACTCGACGGATGCCCACGGCGCCTTCGTAGAAGGTCAGGACCCGGAGCTCTCCGAGGCCCCCCTCCCGCCCAACTGGTGGCGGCTATACGACGACCCGAAGCTCGACGCCCTCGTCGCCGAGGCTTTGGCGTCAAATGTCGATTTGCGGAAAGCGACCGCGAACCTCGAGCGCAGTCGTGCCGCGTTGCGCGCGGTACAAGTGCTGCGCCAACCGAGCGTCGCCG
>Ga0335083_10008343_pt1 | contig 12657 bp, 8 predicted proteins | sample Lox_Sample_42_FD_206716 | JGI IMG/M metagenome (GOLD analysis project Ga0335083, IMG submission 206716) | Soil microbial communities from Loxahatchee National Wildlife Refuge, Florida, United States - Lox_Sample_4.2 | ecosystem: Environmental > Terrestrial > Soil > Wetlands | place: USA: Florida...
CTTCACTCTCCAGAATCTGAGCAAACTCCGGCGGCGTATTTTGTTCGCACACGCCAAAACTAAAACTGATCACCGGGGCCAGCGCGTTGTCGATGGCATACTGAGCGGAGAAAAAAGCGTCTTGCGAATAGACGAACAGGATGCTTGCGTTCGGTGCGATAGCGCCCGACCATTCCAGATCCAGGTCTGCTTCCATGCGCTCGCCCGGATCGGAGCCTGGATCGGGACTCCCAGGCACGAGGATTAATTGTGGATCGTTGGGCGGCAGGTTGAACCCAGTCCGGAATGTCCTGACATCCGAAAGATCGACATTCGCTTGTCCCGCCACCACCAGCGCCTGGCCGGTGCCATCGAAGCCTTTTTGATAAAGCGGCAGAATGTCGTAAATTGTCGCGATGTCACCGGGGTTGAGCATGTTCATTCCCACCTGCGGAATGAATGCGTCGGGATGAGCGCGCTTGGGAACGCTGGGATGAAAATCGTCCAGGCCCAGGAAGCCCGAGACGACGTTCGCCAACGCTTCCGGTATGGAAGGCTGGGATGCGTTCGCGTAATGACTTCTCCCATCCACGAAGTAGTAGTGAATCTCGGCCTTCAACACGTCCTCAACTTGTTCCGCGGTGCCGCTGAAAGCGATGGAATCCCGCCCGCGAGCGATGCGGATGATGCTGAAGCCGGCCGACTGGAGCCAATCGACCACTTTCGCGATGTCGCCTTGACTCAAACCAAACCGATCCGCATACTGTTCCGGCGTAAGCCAGCGATGAAACATTGGCGAAGCAGGGTCCTGTTGCTGTTTCAGCAGCGCGGCCAGCGCGGCGTCCTGATCCGACGATTTCTTCAAGACCAGCGTCATGTAGCCCAACTGAAGACCTGGTTCGGCGCGGCCTTGATCGTATCGCCGCTGCGCCATGGGATGGACGTTGCCCCTCAAGATCGCCCGTTGATCCTGATCCAAGCGCCCCGCGATTCGGGTTTCTTGCGCTTGGAGCGGCCAGGAAAGAAGCATCCATAGGGGCATGACCGCGCCTAGTAGTCCTGCGCTGATTCGATTAATTAAGGAAGCACACCCGCCCATGCTCAAGCGAAGAATCGGCCTCAAAACAGGGGTGAGAAATGAGGAAAATGCCTGAAATCTCGGGAATTACGCGCTAGTCCAGGTGGTACCCGCCAACCCTTGGGTCTATGTTTCGTAATGCGTCCAACGCTAAAGATGGAAATCTTGCCGCCGCGCCTAACCGATCCAAATCGCTTCCGTCTCACCATTACCTAGCTACTTAGGTATGCTTACAGTAGCCTCATGGGCACGCGAAAAAACGACATTCTGCAAGGCACGTTAGTTCTGTTGGTCCTGAAGACACTGGCCAGCGGAAGGAAGATGCACGGCTACGCCATCACGTCGCACATTCAACGGATCTCGGAAAATCTGCTGCGCGTCGAAGAAGGCTCGCTCTATCCCGCGCTGCATCGTATGGAACAGGACGGCTGGCTGCGCGCCGAGTGGGGTCAAACGGAGAAGAATCGAGACGCGCGTTTTTATTCCCTGACCGCCAAGGGCCGCAAGCAGCTGGCCCAGGAGCAAGAAAGCTGGAGCAGACTCACCGAGGGCGTCGCTCGCGTCCTCAGGGGTCCACTGGAGGTAGAGTGATGGCCTGGTTCGGCCGGCTCTGGAACGTTCTTAGGCCTTCACGCTTGCAGCGCGACCTGAATCGTGAACTTTCGTTTCACGTGTTGGAACGCACCGAGGAGCTCGAAGCCGGCGGGATGAATCCGGAAGAAGCCGCTCGCATGGCGCAGCTGCAGCTTGGCAACTACCCCCTGCAAGTGGAAAGGACGCGGGACATGGACATCCAGCAAGGCCTGGAAGCAACGCTGCGGAATCTGCGTCACGCAGTCCGCGCGCTGGCGAAAGCGCCGGGATTTACGGCTACGGTGGTGGCGACGCTGGCGCTCGGCATCGGTGCCAACAGCGCGGTCTTCTCGGCCATCTACGCTGTGTTGCTGCGGCCGCTGCCGTTTCCCAACGCCGATCGCTTGGTCACGTTGTCGCAGCTTAATCCGAAAATGCGTGAGCCGTTTGTCGCTCCGGCTCGCCTGGCGGACTGGAACCGTCTCAATACAACCTTTCAGGCCATCACCGGCTATTACAGCGAGGACGAATCCGAACTATCCGGCGAGCTTCCCGAACGGCTGACACGCGCGCTGGTTGCCAGACGCTTTCTTGAAGTATGGGGCGTCGCGCCGCAGCTCGGCCGCGATTTCACTCCGCTCGAGGAGCACTTCGGCGGGCCTCCTGCCGTCATCATCAGCGACCGGTTCTGGCGGCGCCGCTTCAATGCCGATCCGAACGTCATCGGCAAGACGCTGCGCTTCGGGACGTCGCGCTCCGGCCCGCAGCTAGTGCCGATTGTCGGCGTGATGCCGGCTTCGTTCCAGTTTCCTCTGCGCGAGGTCGATCTGTGGTCGCCAAGTCCAGATGACGCTTTTTTCGCTCACGGCCGCGAGCTGACTTGGTATAGCGGCGTGGGGCGGTTGAAGACTGGAGTGACGCTCGCACAGGCGCGGTCGAATTTAGCCGCCGTCCAGGCCGAGCTTGGCAGGGAGTTTCCGAAAACAGACGCGCAACTCTCCGTCGAGATCGAACCACTGAAGGACGCGACCATCGGTGCTGTGCGAGGCTCGCTCTGGATATTATTCGGCTCCGTCTCGCTCCTACTGTTGATCGCGTGCACGAATGTGGCAGCGTTGTTGCTCTCGCGCGCGGCCGCCCGCCAGCAGGAAATATCGGTGCGCTTTTCGCTCGGCGCATCGCGATCTTCCGTAGTTGGACATCTGCTAGCGGAAGTCTTCATCCTGGCGGTCTCAGGCGCGGCCGTGGGTCTATTGCTGGCCGGCGCCGCCGCCGCGGTGTTCCGCTCGCTGGCGAAAGACCTGCCTCGTATACAGGAAATCGCGCTGGACTGGAGAATCGTATTCTATTCGCTCGCCTGCGCGCTCATCGCAACACTCGTGTGCGGTCTTCTGCCGGCTATCCGCGGCACACGCAACGCTCTGGCCGATTCGGCTCGCGGAACACGCACCACCGTCTCCGGAGGGAATCGAACCCAGTTCGTGCTGACCGGTGTCCAGGTTGCTCTCGCCGTTACGCTGCTCTCGGGCGCCGGCCTGTTGATCCGGAGCTTGCAGCAACTGGGCCGCGTCTCGCCCGGCTTTGAGACCGAACACATCCTGACTTTCCAGGTGAGCAACGCCTGGGGTGAGACCGCCGACATGAAAGCGGTGGTTCGCCGCGTCCATCGAATCCTAGACACCCTCCAAGCTTTGCCCGGCGTAGAGGCCGCAGCCACCACCTACGATCTGCCGGGAGTCCCTAGCGACTACCAGGTCGAGCTGAAAGCTGACCAGGGCCGTGCCGAAACCGAGCCGAAGGTTATCGCCGAGGGACGCACTGTATCGCCGTCCTATTTTGCCGCGCTCGGAATTCCGCTTCTGGCCGGCGAAACGTGCCGCGAGGAAGCCGGCATCTATACGATGATGGTGAATCGCGCGTTCGCTAACGCGTATTTCGCCGGCTCTTCACCCGTTGGACATCATCTCTCCCAGCCGGATAATCTTTATATTCCGAGCAGCGTCGTGCGCGGCGTAGTGGGCGACGCTCGCGAGACCGGCCTGGATCGCGAGCCGGTGCCGACCGTGTATTGGTGTTTCAGCCCGGGTCAGCCTGGCACGCGGTACCTGGCGCGCACGCATGGCGACCCGCGTTCAATGTCCGAGACCATTCGCCGCGCCGTCCACCAGATTGAGCCGCTGCGCTCCGTGTACGACGTGGCCCCCCTGGCCGATCAAATCTCGGACGCATATTCGGAAAACCGGTTGCGCACCATCCTGCTGGCGTTTTTCGCTTCCGCCGCCATACTGCTGGCCTGTGTGGGGCTGTATGGAACTATCAGCTACGCCGTCAATCTCCGAAAACGCGAAGTGGGCCTGCGGCTGGCGTTAGGCGCGATGCGGTCGCAGGTGGTCCGCCATTTCTTGACACAAGGGCTGTTGGTTTCCGCTCTGGGCTGTCTGGCCGGAATCGCGATGGCTCTGGCATTCACCCGGGTGCTGGCCGGAATGCTGTACGGAGTCTCAGCCAACGATCCCGCAACGCTCGCCGGGGTGGCGATCGTCGTCCTGTCAGTTTCATTCCTGGCGTCACTGCTACCGGCCGTACGAGCCGCGCGATTGGAGCCAATCGAGGTGCTGCGCGACGAATAGGCTATTCATGCCGCAGCGCATTCATAGGATCCACTCGCGTAGCGCGCCGCGCCGGGATGTAACATGCAGCGAGCGCTGCCCCGACCAAGACCAGCGCGGTTCCGGCAAACGTCAGCGGATCGAACGCGCTCACGCGGAAGAGTTGGTTCTTCAATACCTGGCTAAAGATCAGGGACACGGCCAGTCCCGCGGCCGCACCGATGCCCGCCAGTTGCATGCCTTGCCCGATCACCAGTCTGAGTACTTCTCCAGGTTGCGCGCCCAGCGCCATGCGGATGCCCACTTCCTGCGTTCGTTGCGTCACCGCATAACTGATCACTCCATACAGGCCGATCACGGCCATTACCAGCGCCATCGCGGCGAACACGCCCAGGAGCGTTACCACGAAGCGGCGCGAGGCGAGCGATTCCGAGACCATCTCCGGCAGCGCTTTGATCTGCGAGACCGCCAGCCCTGGATCGATTTGGCGAACCGTGTCCTTCAGCGCATTTGTCAGTCGCAACGGGTCCGACCCCGATCGAACAACAAACGTCGTGAACGGCGTGGGTTTTTGATAAATCGAGTAGTAATACTTGCCCTTGACTAGATCGCCCGCCAGGTCCGATTGCTTGGTATGCCCCACCACGCCGACAATTGTCGACCAAGCCCCCTGTCTTCCATTCCGCAGATGCTTGCCGATGGGATCCTCGTTCGGCCAATACTCGCGCGCCAACGTCTCATCGATGACCGCCACGGGGGATGTCGTCTCCCGATCCTGTTCCGTGAACACTCGCCCGCTGCGAATCGGAATCTTGAGCGCCGCAAAATAGTTGGGGCTCACATAACCGATATCGCCGTGCGGGCCGGGATCGCCAGGCGGAAAAGTCCGTCCTTCGATGGCAAACGAAGCCGAACCACCCAGGCCGCTGAATGGCACTGGCATTCCTGCCGCCACAGCGGTCACGCCCGGCAGGCTACTGAGCCGTTCCAACGCGCCGCGGTAGAAGGCCATCTGTTTCGCCGGATCGCCGTACTGCGCTTGCGGCAGCGTTACGAATCCGGTGATCACCCCGCCGGCCTGGAATCCCGGATTGACATCCTGGAGCGAAGCCAGGCTGCGCAGGAACAGACCGGCGCCCACCAGCAGGACCAGCGCCAGCGCCACTTCTCCGATCACTAGGCCAGCCCTCAGCCGCTGCCGAGACAATCCCGCCGTGCCCGACCGGCCGCCTTCCTTGAGCGCGTCGAAGCGATCCAGCCGCGAAATCTGCCAGGCCGGCGCGATCCCGAAAAGGATGCCGGCTAGGATCGCCGCCAGCGCCGTGAACGCCATAACAGTGGTGTCTATGCGCACATCGAGCGTCACTGCGCTGTTCTCCGGCGCCATCAGGATCAGACCCCGAGCCCCGGCCAAGGCCAGCACCAATCCCAACGCCGCCCCGGCCAATGCCAGCACCAGGCTCTCGGCCAACGTGCGACGGATCAAGTCCCAGCGGCTGGCTCCCAGCGCGGCTCGCACTGCGATCTCCCGGCTGCGTCCGGACGCGCGCGCCAGCATCAGGCCGGCAATATTGGAACAGGCGATCAGCAGCACGAAACCAACCGCGCCCAGCAGCACCAGCATGGGCGTCTTGGTATCGCCCGCGATGAAATCGGTAAACGGGACGAGAAACATGCCCCACAGCGAGTCTTTCGCGAAGCCGCCAAGCTGCGTGCTGTCGTTTCGAACCCGGTTGCTAAGAAGCTCTACCAACGCGCTGGCTTGCTCGATCTTGACTCCGGGCTTTAGACGTACAAAGGCATTGTAATTTTCGTTAAAACGATTCTGGGGACTGTAAGCCTCATCCGGCAGGCCGAGCGGAACCCAGATGTCCACATTGGCCGGCCAGTTGAATTCCGGCCCCATGACGCCCACGATTCGATACGGCACTTCATTCAGTTCGATGGTCCGGCCCAAAATTCCGGCATCCTCGCCGAACAAGCGCTTCCACGCGCCAAAGGACAGCACGGCTACACGGTTCCGGTTTGGCTGGTCCTCTTCAGGTTCAAAAATGCGCCCGATCCTAGGTTTCGCGCCAAACACATTGAACCATTCCACGGAAACGCTGGCGCCTTGCAGACGCTCGGGCACACCCGAGCCGGTGTAGTTGTAATTCCCCGGCTGCTCCATCGCCGCGGCTTCGAACAATTGCGTACTCTTGTGCACATCGTCGAAGTCCGGTACGGAAACGGGGATGCTCCGCAACGCTAGTTTGTCGTATTTCGCTCGCAGTGCAGCCACGCGGTCCGGACGCGCAACGCCTGCGGGATTCAAAAGCACTTCATTCACCACGCTGAAAATAGCCGTATTGGCGCCGATACCAAGCGCGAGCGCCGACACCGCGGTCAGGCTGAACGCCGGGCTCTTCAGAAGCGTCCGGCAGGTGATGCGCAGGTCAGAAAGAGTCAACATGCCGCCTCTTGGTATATTACGGGCGGTTTCGAGGAAGGTTACGCCTGTTTACATCTGCCAGCGCCAGAGATTCGCCCCCACGGTGTAACCGGCGCCCACCGCCGCGAAAACCACCAAATCGCCCTTCTTGAGCTTTCCGCACTGAATGGCATCCCGCGTGGCCAGCGGGATAGTGGCCGCGGTGGTGTTTCCATAGCGGTCGATGTTGATGATCACTTTCTCGCAGTTGATTCCCAGCCGCTCGGCCGCAGCCGTGATGATACGCCGGTTGGCCTGGTGCGGAATGAAGGCATCCACGTCGTCCACCGTCAAATGGTTGCGCTGTAGCAGATCGCGCGTGGTTTCGAACATTTTGCGCGAGGCGTATTTGAAGACCTGCTGGCCGTCCTGTTTGACAAAGTGGAGCCGTTGGCGCACGGTCTCCTCGGTGGCAGGCATGCGGCTCCCGCCGGCTGGCTGCTTCAGGTAGTCGCCGCCGGAGCCATCGATCAGGTTCAGGAAATCGATGAAGCCGGTTTCGCCAGGTTCGGTCGGCTCGATGAGCATCGCGCCGGCGCCGTCGCCAAACAGCACGCAAGTGGCGCGGTCGGTGTAATCCATCACGCGCGACATAGTGTCGGCGCCGATTACCAACACCTTCCGGTGCGACCCGACCGACACCAGGTGCGCCGCCGTCGTCAGGCCGTAGATGAAGCCCGAGCATGCGGCCACCAGATCGAAACCCCAGGCGTGCTTGGCGCCGATGCGATTCTGCACGAGGCACGCCGTGGCAGGGAAGAGCATGTCGGGCGTCACGGTGCAAACGATAATCGCGTCCAATTCGTCGGCCGCAATGCCGCGCTGGTCGAGCGCGATCCGTGCGGCTTCCACCGCCATGTCGCTGGTGGCCATCTCAGGAGGCGCGATGTGCCGCTCGGCGATTCCGGTCCGGGTCAAGATCCACTCGTTGTTGGTCTCGACCATTTTTTCGAGATCCTGATTGGTCAATACGCCCGGCGGCGTGTAGCAGCCTAGCGCCGTGATTTTCGCCTTGTACAAAGTCCCCCCAACTTCAACACGATACACCAAAAAACCGGGGACAGTACACTCTGTCCCCAATTATTACTGTAATTTCCCGCGCCCAGCGACCCGCCAGACCTGTTCTACCGCACTTCCTCGGATCCCATAAACGCACTCGTGCAGGTTCATGGCGACGCATACGTGATTGGGGATAATCCGTACGCGATCGCCCACCGCAAACCGCGGTCCATCGCGCAGCTCGATGAAACCGTGCTCTTCGTTCATGCGAGCGAATACCGATTCGGGCGCTTCCACCACGCGTCCGAAGCTCACTTCAGCACCCGCCGCCGGCCGGTCGGAAGAAAATGTTTTCGAACCCCCGTCCACGATCATTTGCCCCGGTTTGGCCGTGGATACGACGGTGACCAGAATGGATGCGGCGCAATCTTCCCAGCCGCACGCGCCGCTCAACACCGTGTTGCGGTCGTTAAATATGTAAGTGCCCGGCCGGACTTCGTTCACCCCCGGCAGCCGGTGCGAACAAAACAGCGTGGGCGTCGAGCCACCGCTGACGATGCGCGGCTTCAGGCCGGCACGGGCGAGATCCGACAGCATTTTATCCAGCAGCTGGGCCAGTTTTTCCAACTCCCGCTCGCCCGTCTCATCCAGGGTCTTGATCTGCCCTGGATAAAACGCAATGCCCTCCCAGCGCAGGTTGGGCAGCCGGCGGATTCCTTCAATCAATTCGCGCAATCCGTCTCCAGGCGCAACGCCCACGCGGCCTAAACCAACATCGGTCTCCGCCAGCACACCGGCCTCGATCCGCGCGGCATTTGCGGCTTCCGATAGCTGGCGGGCAGCTTCCAGGCTGTCTAAGGAAACGGTGACGGAAGTCTTTCGCGCCACCTGCATGAGACGCTGAAGTTTTGTGCGTCCGATGATCGGAAATGCCAGCAGCAGATCCGGGGGCTCGGCTTCGAGCATCACTTCGGCCTCGCTAACTTTGGCGACCGTGAGACCCGCGGCGCCCAACTGTAGCTGATTGCGCGCCAGCGCCGGAATTTTGTGAGTCTTAGTATGTGGCCGCAATCGCAGGGCGTGTTCTTGCGTGTACCCGGCGACGCGCGACAGGTTGCGCTCCATCACTTCCAGGTCGATCAGGATCGCGGGCGTATCGAGCTCAGCGACACTGGCGGGATGACCCTCCGTCATGGGTGGAAGCGAAGCGCTAGTTGGCCGGCCGGCCCCTTGTAGTGGAACTCCAAATCCTTCGGCTTTAGCTTGCCGTTGATCTGGAAGTATAGGAACCCTGAGACTTCTTCGCTGATCTCCTTCTCAGGCAGGCATTTGGCGGTTAAGGTCGCCAGCAGGGGATTTTCTTTGTCGGACTTGGTGGCTTCCACCTTGGAGTCTGCCCGGGGCTTGACCCCCGATCCGGCGCCGACCATCCCGCCCAGGCCAAAGCCACCAAAACTGGGACGATTGTGTCCTCCGGATTTTGCGTCCTGCGGGGTAACCACCAATGCCGCGCTTCCGGCGATCTGGCTGGGAGCCAGCGGCTGGGCGCGCTGAAAATCGCCTTTCTCTGTCACAACCAAGAAATCGTCCAGGCTAATCTGGATGGGCTTATCGCTCACCGGCCGGACCGTCACCTTGACCATCACCATGTCCGGTCCCAGGTCGCCTCCCAACTCCTGCTGAATCTGATCCCGGTCCGTAAAGGCAGTGGCCGAGATACTGATCAGCTCATTGGAAGTCTGCTCGATGGGCAGCTTTTTGTCGACGGCTTGCACCGTGACGGCCAAAAAAAGAGCGATCAATCCTGCCCAGGCACATCGCATATAAACTCCTAATGGGATTATACGGCAATGGGATACAGTCAGTGGCCGGGTTGCGCTTGGCCTGAAGCCCAACCTAAAGACCCCTCGTACTACGGCCGATCTAATTAATGGTGCTGTCTATGAATCGGCTTTCCCTATTTATCCTATTTGTCTTGACGGGCTTTGGTCTGCAGGCGCAAACCTTCAGTACCATCACCATACAGACGGTGCCCGCCGGGCCGACGTTCTATGTAGATGGGCAAGCATATAACAACGCCGCCACACTAGTCTGGCCGACGGGCAGCAAGCACATCGTCTCCTTCCTGCTGGACCCCGTGGAGCCCAACGAGCCGGCGAACTTACAGACTTCGAGGGATGGGAATACGCAATATATTTTCAATGGGTGGTTGGACAACGCCGGCCTGCTGATCCCCACTTCGGACCCGGTTCAGACTGTTACGGCCGATCCACGGATTACCACGCTCACCGCCACGCTCGCGGTCAGCTATCGTGTGCTGGTTAATTTCTACAATAACGGGAATCCCAACAGCACCAGTCCGCCGGTGTGTGGCTCTCCCGGGGCCAATCCCAGCGGACAGACCTATCCCGGGGTGGTATTCGTCGGTCAAACGTGTTACTGGTCCACGGTGAGCGTGTTTGTCGCCTCGGGATCAGTGGTGAACCTGAATGCCATCCCTTATCCTGGCTTTGTTTTTACGGGCTGGCTTTTCAATTCCGGACCTCTAAATACGTATTTGACCAGCATCACTGTCAAGGGGCCTGTCAACCTCACGCCGGTATTCGCTCCGGCCAAGCGGGTCCATTTTTTGACCAATCCGCTGGGAATGAGTGTGCTGGTGGATCATAGTGTCGTACCGACCCGGCAAACCTCCGATGTCACCACCTGCCCGTCCAACGAATACCTGGCGGTGGCGCCGCAGTTTGGCATTCCGCCTATGTGCTTCGGCGATTTTGATTTTGCAGACGGCTCCAAGCACGTCATCGGCGCACCATCTCCTCAGGTGGATACTCATGGCCACTGGTGGGTCTTCGATTCCTTCACCAATGGGATGACGGCGAACGCGATTTATACCGCCACCAACATCGCCACCCAGGATACCCTGACAGCCACGTTTGATCCCGGCGCGACCGCCACCTTCAACACCAACCCTCCTGGCTTGCAGCTCAATGTCGACGGCCGTCAAAACTGGCCTTCGTACAATTTCGTGTGGGCGCTTGGTTCCATTCACCAGGTTTCCGCGCCCAGCTCTAACTTCTCGGCCAACGGCCGGCAGTACACGTTCCAGAACTGGTCCAACGGTGGCAGCGCCGCGCAGAGCGTGACGGTCGACCAAAATGCCGTAAACAATGGTATTCGCGTGATCGCCAACTATAGCGTCCTCAGCCGGGTGGTGGTTCAGAGTTCGCCCCCGGGTTTAGCCATACAAGTGGATGGCACCAGTTGCCAGACCCCTTGCACGCTGGATCGGCAGAGCGGTGTGACGATGCATGTCACGGCTCCCACCCAAATTCCCATGGGAGTTGGCGCTCGTCTGGATTTTGCCAATTGGTCCGATGGCGGCGCATCCGACCATACGTTCTCCGTGAACCAGGACTCCACCACACTTACGGTGAACTACACCAGCTCCTACCTATTGAACGCGGCGTCCAACCCCGCGGGTGGAGTTTCGTTCCAGTTTTCGCCCGCATCGCCCGACATGTTCTTTGCGCAGAACACACAAGTCAATGTCACGGCCGTTCCCAACCCCGGTTTCAAGTTTCTGCGCTGGGGTGGCGCGCTGAGCGGGACGTACCCATCTGGGAGCATAACCATGACGGCACCTGAGAGCGTGGTGGCTCAGATGAACGCGATTCCCTACATTCCGCCAGCCGGCGTCATGAACGCCGCCGGCTCGACGCCTAACTCCGCGGTGGCCCCCGGCTCGATCATTTCCATTTACGGCCAGGGCTTGGCTCCCGGTCTGGTCGTGGGCCAGGAAAACCCGCTGGCGCAAACGATCGGCGGCGTTACCGTAACCATCAACGACCAGATTCTCGGATTGCTGTTTGTTTCGCCCCAGCAGATCAACGCTCAAGTGCCCTCGAACCTGACGGACGGCCAGTATACTTTAAGCGTACAAGTCGCCGGTCAGGCACCCGTGACCGCCACGTTTACGGTGGCCCGCGACGCCCCAGGCCTGTTCTTTAACACGGTGAATTCCCAGCAATATGCGCTGGCGCTCCATCCGGATGGCTCGCCTGTCACCACTGACAGTCCGGCGGCCGCTGGGGAAACCATCTCATTGCTCGGCACCGGTTTCGGCCCTTACGCCGCGACGGTGGTGGACGGGTTCTTCCCGACGACCCCGGCGCCGGCCTTGTCTGATTCGCTCACGATTACAATCGGCGGCCAGACTCCGGCTCCAACATGGTCCGGCGCGGCTGCCGGTTTTGTCGGAATCGCGTGCACGAATTTCCAAGTCCCGAGCGGCTTGCCCTCCGGAACCAGCGTGCCTTTGAACGTGACCATTAACGGCGTGGCCAGCAACACGGTGATGCTCCCGATCCAGTAAGTGAGCCGGCCTATAAAGGCCGTGCCGCCAGCGATCCCAGGATCAACGCCACCAGGTTCCAGGCTATGAGCGCTGCAAACAACACATTAATGTAGCCAAGCAAGCGCTCGCGGCGTAAACGCCAGCAATAGATCCCCAGCAATACAGCCAATAGCTTTACGGCGAGCAATCCGGCGACCGGGTTGGGAACCACGGTCAACACGAAGCGCACGACTGGGTTGGCCTCGGCCACTCCGTTGACCAGAAACGCGATTGTGGTAAGGAAATCAAGGATTTGCAGGTAAGTGTACTGCACCAGAAGCTGGTGAATCGTTCCGGCTCTGGCAGTCACCTTAGCATCTGCATAGGTCATTCACCGTAGAGTGTAATCGAAAACAGCGGGTGCGAGGCCGGTACTTAAGTACTAATCCGGCACCTCATCAATTTCCAGTACTTGTATCTACAATTCGAAGCTCTGGCCTCGCTCCGCCGCCACCACATCCAAGCCATAACGCTCGCGGATCGCACTCGCAAAGGCGTTTTGCTGGTCCGGTTCCCCGTGAACCAGGAAAACTCGCTTGAGCCCGCTCGCAAT
>Ga0335083_10008344_pt1 | contig 12656 bp, 14 predicted proteins | sample Lox_Sample_42_FD_206716 | JGI IMG/M metagenome (GOLD analysis project Ga0335083, IMG submission 206716) | Soil microbial communities from Loxahatchee National Wildlife Refuge, Florida, United States - Lox_Sample_4.2 | ecosystem: Environmental > Terrestrial > Soil > Wetlands | place: USA...
CCAGGTCGGCGGCAATGTCGCGACCTCGCCTGGCAAAGTGGTGTTCCAGAACGACGTGATGCAGCTGCTGCAATACGCGCCGGCGACCGACGAGGTCTACGCGATGCCGCTGCTGATCGTGCCGCCGTGGATCAACAAGTTCTACATCCTCGACCTCAAGCCCGAGAACTCGTTCATCAAGTGGGCGACCGAGCAGGGCTACACGGTGTTCGTGATTTCCTGGGTCAATCCCGGCGAACGGCTGATCCACCTGACCTTCGAGGACTACATGAAGCAGGGGCCGCTCGCCGCGCTCGACGCGATCGAGCAGGCGACCGGCGAGAAGAAGGTCTCGGCCATCGGCTACTGCATCGGCGGCACGCTGATGGCGACCACGCTCGCCTACATGGCGGCGCGCGGCGACGACCGGATCGCGGCCTGCACCTTCTTCACCGCCCAGGTCGATTTCACCGAGCCCGGGGAGCTCGGCGTGTTCATCGACGAGGACCAGCTCGCCGGCCTCGAGGAGGTCATGAGCAAGAAGGGCTATCTCGAAGGCACCGAGATGGCGACGACCTTCAACATGCTGCGTGCCAACGACCTCATCTGGTCGTTCGTGGTGAACAACTATCTGATGGGCAAGGATCCCTTCCCCTTCGACTTGTTGTTCTGGAACGCCGACGCAACGCGCATGCCCGCGGCGATGCACATGTATTACCTGCGCAACATGTATCAGAAGAACCTGCTGGCGAAGCCCGGTGGGCTGGTCATCGACAATGTGCCTATCGACCTCCACAAGATCGCGATCCCCGTCTATCTGCAGGCCGGCAAGGACGACCACATCGCGCCCGCCAGGTCCGTCTACAAGGCAACGCAGCTCTTCTCGGGCCCGGTGCGCTTCATGCTGGCGGGATCGGGCCATATCGCGGGCGTGGTCAATCCGCCGCGCAACAAGAAATACCAGCACTGGCTGAACGAGACGGCGACCAACCCACCGACCCTCGACGACTGGCGTGCGGGCGCCACGGAGTATCCGGGCTCGTGGTGGAACGACTGGGACAAATGGCTGTCGGCGAAGTCCGGCCCGAAGGTGCCGGCGCGGGTACCCGGCCAAGGCGGCCTGCCGGCGCTCGAGGACGCGCCGGGTTCCTACGTCAAGGTGAGGCTGATCGACGAATGATGAAGCCTGTTCTGCTCGCGCTCGCCATGGCCATGGTCGCCGCAAGCGCTCGGGCCAACGAGATTCAGATCATCGCGGGCGGTGGCATTACCGGCCCGATGAGGACGCTGGCCGCCGAGTTTGAAAAGGCGACCGGCCATAAGCTCGTCATCCGCTTCGCCGCGACGCCGGACCTGATCAAGATGGCGACGGGCACGCCTTTCGACATGGCCGTCGTGCCGCGCGAGGTCTTCATGAACGACGCCGCGAAAGCGATGTTCGTGCCGGGCCCGACGATCGACATCGCGCGCGTGGGTTTCGGCATCTGCGTCCGTTCCGGCGCTCCGAAGCCCGACATCGCGACGCAAGCTGCATTCAAGAAGACCCTGCTCGAGGCGCGATCGATTGCCTTCCTGCCCGAGAGCGCCGCCGGCGCGCAGGTCATGCGGACCTTCGACAAGCTCGGCATCACAGACGCGATGAAATCCAAGACCAGGCCGCAGAAGATCCCTGGCGACATCCCCAAGGCCGTCGCTCAGGGCGACGCCGAGTTCGGCATCTTCCTGCTGAATGTGCTGGCTGCGCCCGGCGTCGACATCGTCGGGCCCTTCCCCGCCGATCTTCAGCAGGAACTCGTCTTCACGTCGTCGATCGCAGCGAAGTCGGACCAGACGGCCATCGCCAAGGCCTTCGTCGATTTCCTGCGCACGCCGGCCGCCGTTGCCGTAATCAAGGCGCAGGGGATGACGCCGGGTTAGCCGCACGCTCGGCCGGTCCGTAACTGCGGGCAAGCTCGACATACTGGCCGGCGATCCGGCGGAAGGTCTCGAAGTCCTTCTCCGTGAGATCCCGCAGCTTCTGCGCCGGGTTGCCGGCCCAGAGCTCGCCGCGGCGCACGATCTTGCGCGGCGTCACGACGGCGCCGGCTGCGACCATGGCCTGGCTCTCGACGACCGCGCCGTCGAGTACGGTCGAATGCATGCCGATGAAGGCGCCGTCCTGCACCTCGCAGGCGTGCAGCAGCGCCATGTGGCCGACGGTGACGTCGCGCCCGACCGTGGTCATGAGGCCGCGCGAGGCGACGTGAACGACCGTGCCGTCCTGCAGGTTGGAGTTCTCGCCGATCCGGATGCCCGGGCCGTCGCCGCGCAGGATGACGCCGAACCAGATGCTGGCGTTGGCGGCGATCTCGACGTCGCCCACCAGGGTCGCATTGGCGGCAATGAATGCCGATGGGGCGACCCTGGGCGTGACCCCCTTGTGCGGGACGATGAGCCCCGGCACGGGAGGCTTTAGCGCTTCGAGAACTGGAAGCGGCGACGCGCGCCGGCGCGGCCGTACTTCTTGCGCTCGACGACGCGGCTGTCGCGGGTGAGGAAGCCCGAGCCCTTCATGGCGCCACGCAGCGCCGGCTCGAACTTCGCCAGCGCCTGGGCGATGCCATGACGCACCGCGCCCGCCTGGCCCGACAGGCCGCCGCCGGTGACGGTGGCGATCACGTCGAACTGGCCGTTGCGCTGGCTGACGTCGAACGGCTGCTGGATCACCATCTGCTGCGTCGGACGCGCGAAGTAGATCTTCTGGTCGCGGCCGTTGATGGTGATCTTGCCGGTGCCGAGCTTGACCCACACGCGGGCGACGGCGTTCTTGCGCCGGCCCGTGGCGTAGGCGCGGCCCTGCGCGTCGATCTCCTTCTCGCGGATCGCGGCGGGAACGGGCGCCGAGGGCGCCTTCTTCAGTTCGGCGAAAGAGGAAAGTTCGGTAGCCATTAGCCGATCCTCGAATTCTTGCGGTTCATCGCGGCAACGTCGAGCTTCTCGGGCTGCTGCGCCTCGTGCTCGTGGTTGGGGCCCTTGTAGACGCGCAGGTTCTTCATCTGCGCGCGGCCGAGGGGGCCCCGGGTGATCATGCGCTCGACGGCCTTGACGATGACGCGCTCGGGGAAGCGGCCTTCGAGGCGCTTGCCCAGGGTCTCGCCCTTGATGCCGCCGGGGTGACCGGTGTGATAGTAGAAGTATTCGCGCTCAGCCTTGCGGCCGGTGAGGCGAACCTTCTCCGCATTGATCACGACGATGTTGTCGCCGCAGTCGACGTGCGGGGTGAAGCTGGGCTTGTGCTTGCCGCGCAGACGCATGGCGATGATCGTGGCGAGCCGGCCGAGCACGAGCCCGTCGGCGTCGATCAGCACCCACTTCTTCTGGACGTCGGCAGCTTTGACGCTGGTGGTCCGGTGACTGAGGTTTTGCATGGTTCTTTCTTCCGTGAGCGGGCGCTTATGGGGAGCGGATCACGGCTTGTCAAATCGGTGGAAATAATCTTGTTAAATCAAACTATTATGGACAGGGTATCATATTACCTCAAGACAAAAGCTACGTTTTCTTGGGCGGAATCGAATAGGTCATCGTCACGTGCGCCACGGGATCCTCCTGACCTTCGCTCCAGATCGTGAAGTCGCCCACGGCGAGGCTGCGACCGAGCTTCAGCAGGCGCCCCTCACCTTTCAACAGCCCGAGCTCCGGCTTGCGCATGAAGTTGATATTCAGGTTCGTGGTCACGGCCAGTGCCACCGGCCCGAGTTGCGCCAGGATCAGGAGATAGAAGCCGCAATCGGCGAACCACATCAGCGTCGGCCCCGACACGGTGCCGCCGGGCCGGAGATGATGGTCCTTGGTCGGCAGGCTGAGGCGAATGGTGGTGTCGTCGAGACCGTCGATCACCATTCCTTCCTTGGCTGCCTCGGGAAATTCCTTGGCGAGGAAGACCATGAGCTCATCAGGCGTCATCACCGGCATGACGCCCTCCCCGCTCGCCGATAGACTGTCGTCATGTCCGCCAACTCCAACGAGCCCGTCCTGCTGCGCCGCGACGAAGGTCCGGTCGCGATCCTGACCCTGAACCGTCCGCACGCCATGAACGCTCTGTCGGGCGAGCTTATAGACGCGCTCAAGGCGGAATTCGACAGGCTTGCCGGGGACCGTTCCATCCGCTGCGTGATCGTGGAGGCCAAGGGCCGCGCCTTCTCGACTGGCCACGATCTGCGCGAGGTGAACACCAACCGCGACTACGCCTTCCATCACGACCTGCTGACACGCTGCTCGGCGATGATGCTCGCCATCAACCGCCTGCCGCAGCCGGTGATCGCCAAGGTACAGGCCGTGGCCACCGCCGCCGGCTGCCAGCTCGTCGCCGCCTGCGATCTCGCCGTGGCCTCGAGCGAGGCGACGTTCGCGACGTCGGGAATCAACAACGGCCTGTTCTGCGGCTCGCCCTCGGTCTCGGTCGGCCGCAACGTCGGCAAGAAGCGCGCTCTGGACATGCTGTTCACCGGCGAGTTCGTGAACGCCGAGACCGCGCTGCGCGACGGGCTGGTAAGCCGCGTCGTGCCGCCGGATCAGCTCGACCGCGAAACGATGGCGCTGGCCACGCGTATCGCGGGCCAGCCGCCCGAGCAGATCGCCTCGGGCAAGGCGATGTTCCACAAGCACATGGAAATGGACCTCGACCGCGCCTACGCCTTCGCGACCAACTTCATGGCCGATGCCATGCAACGCGAAGATGCCCAGGCCGGCATCGACGCCTTCGTGAACAAGAAGCCCAAGCCCGACTGGACGGGGCGTTGACACCGTAAATTAGATGACTTGTCATCTATTGATAGATCATCTAATTAGATGACATGTCATCCAATCCAGCCGGCCGCGACGCCTTCGGCTCGCTGCTCGGCAACGCCTACCGGCAATGGCGCCGCGCCGCCGATCTGCAGCTCCGGCCCTTCAACCTCACCGAGGCGACGTGGCTGCCGCTGGTCCATATCGGCCGTGCGCCTCACCCGCCGCGGCAGAAGGATCTCGCGGCCTCCATGTCGGTCGACGGATCGGCCGTCGTGCGCCTGCTCGACAATCTCGAAACGGCCGGCCTGATCCAGCGCAAAGAGTCCGAGACCGACCGGCGGGCGAAGACCATCCATCTGACGCCGCGCGGCCGCACCATCGCCGACAAGGTCGAGGCCGCGGCCCGCCGCATCCGCCGCGACGCCCTGGCCGGTCTCTCGGACAAAGACATAGAGACCACGATCCGCGTTCTCATCCACATCAGCGGCGTGCTGGAGGGCGAGACCGAAGAGGCCGCGGCATGAAAACGCCGCTCTGGCTCCTTACGCTGATCACCTTCAGCGGCACCTTGGCCATGCACATCTTCGTGCCGGCGCTGCCCGAGGCCGAGCGCGACATCGGCGCCACGATCGGCGAGATGCAGCTCACGATGAGCGTCTATATCTTCGGCCTCGCCGTCGGACAGCTCGCCTACGGGCCCCTCGCCGACCGCTTCGGCCGCCGCCCTGTGCTGATGGCGGGACTGTTCCTCTATGCCCTGGCCGGCATCGCGGCCGCCCTCGTGCCCGACGTGCACAGCCTGATCGTCGCCCGCCTCCTGCAGGCGCTGGGCGGTTGCGCCGGCCTGGTGATCGGCCGCGTCATCATTCGCGACACGGCCCTTCCCCAGGAAGCCGCGCGCCGTCTCGCCACGATGAACCTGATGGTCGCGATCGGCCCGGGCGCCGCGCCGGTGATCGGCGGCGCGCTCGCCTCGGCCTTGGGTTGGCGCTCGATCTTCATTGCGCTCGCGGCACTGGGCATCCTGAACGTGCTGTTCAGCTGGCGCCTACTGCCGGAGACGAAGGAGCCTGCGCGCGATGCCCGGTTCTCGGCCGTGGCGCGCAACTACGGCAAGCTCCTGGTGACGCCTGCTTTCCTGGGCTACGCGATCGGCGGCGGCTGCGCCACGACGTCGATGTACGCCTTTCTCGGCGCCTCGCCCTTCATCTTCGTGCACCAGCTCCATCGGCCGGCCTACGAGGTCGGCATCTATCCCGCGATCATGGTGGCGGGCATCTGGGTCGGCAGCATGCTGGCGACGCGCCTCATCCCGCGCCTGCCGATCGACCGGCTCGCCGTGTGGGCCAACGTGGTGAGCGTGCTCGCCTCGCTGGTGTTCCTGGCCGCGGTGCTCACCGGCCATCTGTCGGTGCTGGCGGCGATGATCCCGATGTTCATCTTCGGTGCCGGCGCAGGTGTTGCTTCGCCTGCTGCCCTCACCCAGGCGGTAAGCGTCAATCCGAAGGTGATCGGCTCGGCCTCAGGCCTCTATGGATTTTCGCAGATGGGCGTGGGCGCGATCTGCACCGCGCTGGTCGGCATGGGCGCCGACCCCGCGCTCGCCGCCGCCGTCATCCTCGCGGGCGCCGGCGTGATCGGCCAGATGGCCTTCTGGATCGCGCTACGTTACCGCTCCGCGCCAACGCCCGCAGTCTAGCAACTTACTGCCGGTAGTCGCTCTCGTCGTTCTTCTTGATGTGGCCGTCGACCTGACGCAGCGCCGCGCGCCAGTCGGACATGCCGAACTCAGGCGAGGCCCGCTGCGCTTTGGCGCGCTTGCCGTAGCCCTCGATGACTTCCGGATCGATCGGCTGGGGCTCCTCGCCCATCGAGCGGGCGATGATCTCGACCTCGCAGGCACGCTCCAGCATGTACATGCGGCGGAGCGTTCCCGGGATGGTGTCGCCGACGGTCAGCAGGCCGTGGTTGCGCAGCACGACCGAGTTGCCGCTCTGGCAGGTGACGCCCAGCGCCTCGCACTCCTCGTCCGAGGTCGGCATGCCGTAGTCGTGGTAGGTGAGCTCGTCCCACACCGCGAGCACGTCCTGGCTGATGGGGCGCAGTCCCTGCTTGAGCGTCGAGAGGCCGGTGCCGGCGCGCGTATGCGTGTGCATCACGCAGTTCGCGTCCGGGCGCGCCTTGTAGACGCCGCTGTGGATGGTAAAGCCCGCCGCGTTGAACGCACCGTTCTTGCTGTAGACCTTGCCGTCCATGTCCATCTTCACGAGGCTCGACGCGGTGATCTCGTGGAACAGGTCGCCGTAGTTGTTGATCAGGAAGCAATCCGGCTCACCCGGAACGCGCACCGAAAGATGCGTGTTGATGGTGTCGGTCCAGCCGTACAGGTCGCAGATGCGATAGAGCGCGGCCAGGTCGACGCGCGCCTGCCACTCGACGTCGGTCATGTTCGGACGCTCTACATTCACCGCCACGTTCATCTCGACTCTCCTCGATCGAAGTTCACGTCGTTTGTCGGAATAGTACGGCAAGTCGCGGTTTTTCGCGACTCGCGGCTGCCATGCACTGAATTCGTGGTTCCGGTCCTCGGCACAGTATTTGCGTGCTAGGTTCGGGGCCTCTTCACCCCGGAGCGTGCCGTGAGCAAACCCTTCCATCTCGCGTGGTTCTTGCAAGGATCGAGTGCCCAGGCCTGGGGCCACGCCTGGACCGGCCATATCGGCGAGACGTGGGCGCAGCCCGAGCTGTTCCTCAACATGGCGCGGTCGCTCGAACGCGCCTGCTTCGACTACGTCCTGCTCGAGGACTCGTCCTACGTCGGCGAGAGCTTCAACGGGTCGACCGAGATATACCTCAAGAATGCGATCGCCGTGCCGCGCCAGGATCCGTCCGTGGTGGCCGCGCTGATGACGCAGGTCACTTCGCGCATCGGCATCGTTCCGACTTTCGGCACGTACGCCTATCACCCCTATCTGCTGTCGCGCCTCATGGCGACGCTCGACCAGGTGTCGGAAGGCCGCGCGGGTTGGAATGCCGTCACCGGCAGCTCCGACTTCGCGGCGATGAACTTCGGCATGCAGGGCATGCCCGATCACGATCTGCGCTACGACATGGCCGACGAATACATGGAAGTCTGCAAGGGTCTGTGGAACTCGTGGGAGCCCGGCGCGATCATCGCCGATCGCAAGAACGGCGTGCTGGTCGACCACACCAAGGTCAAGCCGGTGAACTACCAGGGCAAATATTACAGCACGCGCGGTCCGCTCAATTCAGGTCCGGCTCCGCAGGGCCAGCCGGTGATCGCGCAGGCCGGCGGCTCGCCGCGCGGCCGCAAGTTCGCCGCCGCCCATGCCGACACGATCGTGGCGCACGTGAAGGGCACCGACGGGATGAAGGCTTACCGCGATGACGTGCGCAAGCACATGGTCGCCATGGGCCGCAATCCCGACGACTGCAAGGTGCTGTTCCTGGTGAACCCGATTCTCGGCGAGACCATGGAAGACGCGCAGGAACGCCGCCGCCGCCAACTCGCGCATGCGCGCGAGCACATTGAGGAGCGCATGGCGCATTTCGGCAAGGTGACCAACATCGACTTCGGCAAGTTCGACGTCGACAAGCCCCTGCCCGATCACGTCACGACCAACGGCCACCAGCAGAACCTCGAGCAATACCGCCAGATCGCCAAGGGCCGCTCGATCCGCGAGACCATGGCGAGCTTCAACACCGTCGATCTCTCGGTCGAGATGTGCGGCACGCCCGACGCCGTCGCCGCGAAGATGGGCGAGGTCATGCAGGAAGTGGGCGGCGACGGCTTCCTGTTCTCCATGTCGAACGTCAGCCGCCGCACCCTGGCGGAGATCGAAGACGGTCTGGTGCCGGCGCTGCAGGATCGCGGCCTCGCGCGCAAGGCCTATGAGCACAAGCAGTTCCGCGACAATCTTCTGGCGTACTGATCAACGATAAAACTCGAGGGGGTTTCATGCGCAAGGATCGCTTCACCATGTTGGGCCGCCGCACTGCCTTGGGCCTGGCCCTCGCCGCACCTTTCATACGGCCGAGCTACGCGCAGGCCGCGTGGCCGGAACTCACCAAGATCCCCGACGGCCTGAAGGGCTCGGGTGAGGTCCGCATCGCCACCTTCGGCGGCACCATGCAGGAGACGCAGCAGAAAGCATATTTCGCGCCCTTCGAGCAGGCGACCGGCATCAAGGTCAAGGCGTTCGCCGGCTCCGACCCGACCAAGATCAAGGCGATGGTCGAGACCAAGAACATCGAATGGGATCTGGCCCAGCTCAGCCGCGGCTCGATCATGAACCTGATGAAGACCGGCGATTACTTCGAGAAGATCGATTACTCGCTGGTCGATGACGGCGTCGACAAGGCCTACCGCTTCGAATACGGCCTCGAGATGCTGGTCTGGGCGCAGGTGATGGCCTATCGCACGGACGCCACCAAGGGCCAAGTCCCGGTCGGCTGGGCCGACTTCTGGGACACCAAGAAGTTCCCCGGCGATCGCGCCATGGTCGGCACCGGCAATGGCGGCTGGCCCGAACTGGAGTTCGCGCTGATGGCGTCGGGTGTGGCGCCCGACAAGCTCTATCCGCTCGACATCGACCGCGCCTTCGCGAGCTACGACAAGATCAAGAAGGACATCGTCAAGTGGTGGGACACCGGCGCCATGCCGATCCAGCTGCTGACCGATCGCGAAGTCGTCATGACCAGCGTGTGGAACGGCCGCATGGCGGCGCTTCAGGCTGCGGGCGTGAAGGCCGAGATCAGCTGGCCGCAGGGACTGCTGAAGCGCGACGCCTGGGGCATCCCCAAGGGCGCCAAGAACGCGACCAATGCCCAGAAGTTCGTGGCCTACTCTACGATGGCCATCCCGCAGGCGCGCGTTTCGCTCGGTATCCCGTACGGCTCGGTCAATTCGGGCTCGAACGAATACATCCCGGAGGCTCGGCTGAAGCTCCTGCCGAGCGCACCTGCCATCAAGTCGCAGCTCGTCACCTACAATTACGACTGGTGGATCGAGAACCGCGCCAAGGTGATCGATCGCTTCAACAAGTGGCTCCTCGGGTGAGGGACACCGTCTCTTCCACTGGCCGCGGCGCTTCGGTGTCGCTGGCCGGGCTCGAGAAGAGCTACGAGCGCGTGGGCGCGGTCAACGGCGTCTCGCTCGACATCAGGTCGGGCGAGTTCCTGACACTGCTGGGTCCCAGCGGCTCGGGCAAGACGACGACGCTCATGATGATCGCGGGCTTCGAGACGCCCACCAAAGGCGACATCGCGATCGACGGCACCTCCGTCGTCGCCACGCCGCCGCACAAGCGCAATATCGGCATGGTGTTCCAGAACTATGCCCTCTTCCCGCATCTCACCGTCGCGGAGAACATCGGCTTTCCTCTGAAGCAGCGGGGCATGCGCAAGGCCGAGCGCACCAAGCTGGTCGGCGAGGCGCTCGAGCTGGTGCATCTGCCGGGCTATGGCGGCCGCTATCCGCGCCAGCTCTCGGGCGGCCAGCAGCAACGCGTGGCGCTTGCCCGCGCCATCGTCTTCAAGCCGCGTCTGCTTCTCATGGACGAGCCGCTGGGCGCGCTCGACAAGCAACTGCGCGAGAACCTGCAGCTCGAGATGCGCCGCCTGCACGCCGATCTCGGCATCACCTTCATCTACGTGACGCACGACCAGGAAGAAGCGCTCACCATGAGCGACCGCATCGCCGTCATGAACGAGGGGCTGGTGGCGCAGGTCGGCAGCCCCGAGGATCTCTACGACCGGCCGTGCAACCGCTTCGTCGCGGGCTTCATCGGCGAGTCGAATTTCATGCCGGCCGTCGTGAAAGGCGTCGAGAACGACATCGTGGTCGCCGAATGCCAGGGCGCCGTCATTCGCGCGACCTGCCCTTCCCGCCCCGCCAGCGGCTCGAACGTCACGCTCACCACGCGGCCCGAGCGGCTGCGCTTCGCCGACACGTTGAACGGCAGTGCGCAGGCCATGAACCGCATCGAGGTGACCGTGACCGAGGCCGTGTTCGCGGGCGAACGCTGTCGTTATATGCTGCAGGCGGCCGACGGCACCTCGATGGTGTTGAAGGAACCGTCGAGTGCGGCAATCCGCCGGCGCGCCGTGGGCGAGCGCACCGAGATCGCCTGGTCGGTCGCGGACACGATTCTTGTCTGAGGTTTCGCTGACCCTGCCGGCCCGTACGGCACCGACCTTTACGTTCTCATCGAGGCAGGTGGTGCCGATCCTCCTGGTCGCGCCGCTCGTGCTCTACATGGTCGTGCTCTATGCGCTGCCCGTCGCTTCGATGCTGATGCGCTCGCTGAACGATCCGGCCTGGTCGCTGCAGCACTACAAGGAGCTGCTCTCCGACACCGTATTCTTCAACACGCTTTCGAACACGCTCTACGTCGCGTTCATCGTCACCGTCGGCACCTTGGTGCTGGGCTATCCCGTGGCGATGGCGCTGGTGCGCACCAAGCGGCTTGCGCCGCTGATCCTGGTCATCGTGCTGCTGCCCTTCTGGACCAGCGTGCTGGTGCGTTCCTATGCCTGGATGGTGCTGCTCGGCCGTCACGGTCTGATCAACGAAGCGCTGCTGTCGAGCGAGCTGATCGAACGGCCGCTGCGGCTGCTCAACACCTCGCTCGCTGTCTACATCGGCATGATTCACATCCTGCTGCCCTACATGATCCTGCCGATCGCCAATTCGCTCCGGCAGATCGATCCCTCGCTGGCCCGCGCCGCGGCCGGGTTGGGCGCGCCGCCCTGGCGCACCTTCCTGCAGGTGACGCTGCCGCTCTCGATCCCCGGCGTCGCGGCCGGCAGCCTTCTGGTCTTCGTCCTGTCGCTGGGCTTCTACATCACGCCCGCCATGCTGGGCGGTCCGCGCGACATCACGCTCTCCATGTTGATCGCCAACCAGGTCGACCAGCTCAACTGGGCTTATGCGGCCTGCCTCTCGACCGTTCTGCTGGCGACGGCGCTGGCCATCATCGTCGCCTTCCGCCGCCTGCCCGGCATCGGCGGCGCCTTCAAGATGAGCGCGCGATGAAGGCGGCGCGACTCCTGCCGCAGGGCTGCGTCGGGTTGATCCTGTTGTTCCTGGCGTTCCCGATCATTGTCGTGGTCGCCGTTTCCTTCTCGTCGTCGAACTACCTCACCTTCCCGCCGCCGGCGCTCAGCCTGAAATGGTATCGCGCCTATTTCGGTTCAGAGAACTGGCTCAATCCGACCTGGCTCAGCCTCTGGGTCGCGGCCTGCGTGGTCATCCTGTCGACCGCGCTGGGCACTCTGGCGGCACTCGGCATCGCACGGCTGCCGAAGCCGATGCGCGTGCTCGTCTCGGGATTGATCCTTTCGCCCCTGATCGTGCCGGTGATCGTGGTGGCGATCGGCGTCTACTACGCCTTCGCGAAATACGGGCTGGTCGGCAAGCCGATCGCGCTGGTTCTTGCCCAGACCAGCCTCGCCGTGCCCTTCGTCGTGACCAGCGTGACGGCGACGCTTGCCGGCATCGATCCGCGCCTCGAGCAGGCCGCCCTCAGCCTCGGCGCCTCACCGCGCGGCACCTTCTTCCAGATCACGCTGCCGCTCATCCGGCCGGGCATCCTGGTCGGCGCGCTGTTCGCGTTCATCACGTCGTTCGACGAATTGATCGTGGCCCTGTTCCTGTCGGGCCAGGGCGCGGTCACCCTGCCGCGCCGCATGTGGGAGGATCTGCGCTATGCGATCGATCCCACCATCGCCGCCGTCTCCACGCTCACGATCGTGCTGACGGCAGTGCTGCTCGGCAGCGCCCACTTGCTCCGCAGGCGCGCCGAGCAGAACCGGACTCTTACTTCTTCTTCTGCAGCTCCTTGACCGCCGCCAGCGTGTTCTCGACATGCTTGTCGGGATTACGGTCG
>Ga0335083_10008346_pt1 | contig 12654 bp, 12 predicted proteins | sample Lox_Sample_42_FD_206716 | JGI IMG/M metagenome (GOLD analysis project Ga0335083, IMG submission 206716) | Soil microbial communities from Loxahatchee National Wildlife Refuge, Florida, United States - Lox_Sample_4.2 | ecosystem: Environmental > Terrestrial > Soil > Wetlands | place: USA...
AACGCGACTACGCGTTCGGCGTGGACGCACACGAAACGCCAGCCGCCGCGCTGCCGGCCACGTTTCTCGGCATCCGTCGTGCAGACGGCCGTGTCGCGACACGCAACTACATTGGCATCCTCACCTCGGTCAACTGCTCGGCCACTGTCGCGCGTGCGATCGCCGACCACTTTCGCCGTGACATCAACCCGCAGGCGTTGGAAGCGTTCCCCAACGTGGACGGCGTGGTCGCTCTCACGCACGGCGAGGGATGTGCGCTCGCGGCCGAGGGCGAGCCGATTACGGTATTGCGGCGCACGCTGGCGGGCTATGCGCGGCATCCGAACTTCTATGCAGTGCTGATCGTTGGGCTGGGCTGCGAGACGAACCAGATCGATGGCCTCGTGGAGGCCGAGCATCTCGAACGCGGCGCGCGCCTCGTAACGATGACGATCCAGCAAACCGGCGGCACCGCTCGCACGGTCGCAGCCGGTATCGAACAAGTGCGCGCGCTGCTGGCCGAGGCGAATCGCGTGACGCGCGAGAGCGTCGAAGCGCGTCACCTGATGGTCGGCCTGCAGTGCGGGGGCTCGGACGGCTACTCCGGCATTTCCGCGAATCCTGCGCTCGGTGCGGCTGTGGACAGGCTGGTGGCGCACGGCGGTACGGCAATTCTCTCCGAAACGCCCGAGATCTATGGCGCCGAACATCTGCTGACGCGGCGCGCGGCGTCGCGCGAAGTGGGCGAAAAGCTGGTGGCGCGCATCCGTTGGTGGGAGGCGTACTGCGCGCGCATGGACGCCAGCATGAACAACAACCCGTCGGCCGGCAACAAGGCGGGTGGCCTGACTACGATTCTCGAGAAGTCGCTCGGCGCAGTCGCAAAAGGTGGTACCACGCGGCTCGTCGAGACGTACGAATACGCACAGCCCGTGCGTGCGCAGGGGCTCGTGTTCATGGATACGCCCGGGTACGACCCGGTGTCCGCCACCGGCCAGGTGGCAGGCGGCGCCAATCTGATTTGCTTCACGACGGGCCGCGGCTCCGCGTACGGTTGCGCGCCGTCGCCGTCGTTGAAGCTCGGCACGAACAGTGCGTTGTGGCGCCGCCAGGAAGAGGACATCGACCTGAATTGCGGACGCATTCTGGACGGCGAGCAAAGCGTGGACGAGGCGGGCGCCGCGATATTCGAGTTGATGCTCGCGACTGCCTCCGGGCAGCGCACGAAGAGCGAACGGCACGGGTACGGCCAGAACGAATTCGTGCCGTGGCACCTGGGAGCCGTCATGTAGAGCAGCAGGATAGGTGACGAAACGTCGTCAAACTCAGAAGGAGTCCTTTTCATGAAGGAAAAATCGCGCTGGCTGGTCGTTTTCTTCTGCTTTCTTGCCATTGCAGTGAACTACATCGACCGAGCGAATCTGGCGGTCGCGGCACCCCATATCATGAAGGACCTGTCCATCGGTCCTGCCGCCATGGGCCTGCTGCTGAGCGGCTTCTTCTGGACCTACGCCGTGATGCAGTTGCCATTCGGCTGGTTCGTCGATCGCGCCGGCGCGCGTATCGCACTGCCGCTCGCCGTAGGCTGGTGGTCGGTATTCACCGCGGCCACCGCGGCCGCAGGCGGCTTCGCGGCGATGTTCGGCTGCCGCCTGATGCTCGGCGTGGGTGAGGCGGGGGCGTATCCGTCGTGCGCAAAGCTGGTCAGCCAGTGGTTCGCGCGCGATGAACGTGCGCTCGCCACGAGCATCTTCGACAGCGGCTCGCGCGTGGGCTCGGCCGTGTCGCTGCCGCTCGTCGCAGCAATCATGGCCGCCTGGGGCTGGAAGGCTTCCTTCGTGATTACCGGCGTGCTCGGACTGGTGTGGATCGTCGGCTGGCTCGTGATCTATCGCGAACCGGCCGCGCGGGCCGCGCTCGAGCAGCCGCGCAGCGCCGCTCGTGCCGCGAGCACGATACGCTGGAGCACGCTTTTTCGCTACCGCACCGTGTGGGGCATGATGCTCGGCTTCTTCTGCCTGAACTTCGTCATTTACTTCTTCATTACGTGGTTTCCGAGCTATCTCGTCGAGGCGCGCGGTTTCTCGCTCAAATCACTCGGCACGCTCGGCACATTGCCGGCGATCGCCTCGATTCCGGGCGGCTGGCTTGGCGGGTGGCTTTCCGATGCGCTCGTGCGCCGGGGCTGGAGCCTCACTGCCGCGCGCAAGACGTGCATCGTCGGCGGCATGCTGCTTTCGTCGGTGATCACGCTGACTAGCGTTGTGCAGGATACCTACTTGATGCTCGTGCTTTTCGCGATCGCTTACGGGAGCCTCGCTGCCGCGGCTGCCAGTATCTGGTCGCTGCCGGCCGATGTTGCGCCCACCCCGGGACACGTCGCCTCGCTCGCGGGCATCCAGAATTTCGCCTCGAATCTCGCAGGTATCGCGCTCACTACCTTCACCGGTGTGATGCTTCAACTTACGCGCGGCTCGTTCACGATTCCGCTCGTCGTTGCCGGCGGCTTTTGCGTGCTCGGCGCGGTGAGCTATCTCGTGGTAGTCGGACGAGTCGAGCCGCTCAGAGCGCGCGCCGATTCGGCCGATATGGATGAATCGGCCTACGCGCCACGCACCTGAGCGCGCCGCCGCGCGTATCTCTTGCCTTCAATGTCACGCACAAGGTTCGGAACATGTCGAAAGCCAACGCATCGCCGGGTTCAGAAGTCCTCATCGATTCGCACGTGCTGCACGCATTCGTCGTCGCCATCTGGCGCGCTGCCGGAGCCGAGGCGCGCGAGGCCACGCTCGTGGCCGATCACCTCGTCGCGGCCAATCTCGCCGGGCACGACTCGCACGGCGTGGGCATGATTCCGCGCTACGTACTGTCGTGCCGCGAAGGCGAGCTCAAGCTGAACGCGCATGCGCGGGTTGTTCGCGATGCGGGTGCGGTGCTGACGATCGAAGGCGATCGTGGTTTCGGGCAGGTCGTGGCGTTCGAGGCGATGGAACGTGGCATTGAACGCGCGAAATCGCTCGGCGTTTGCGCGCTCGGGCTGCGCAATGCCCATCATATTGGTCGCATCGGGCACTGGGCCGAACAGTGCGCACGCGCCGGGCTCGTTTCGTTCCACTTCGTCAACGTGGCAGGCGATCCGCTCGTCGCGCCGTTCGGCGGCATCGACAGGCGCTTCGGCACCAACCCGTTTTGCGCGGCGTTTCCGCGCGCGGGACGCTTCCCCCTCGTGCTCGACTTCGCGACGAGCGCCATTGCCGCAGGCAAAGTGCGCGTCGCATACAACAAAGGCGTGGAAGTGCCCGAAGGCGCCTTGATCGATCACGAAGGGCGGCCGACGCGCGACCCCGGCGCGCTGTTCGACGGCGCTCAGCACGGCGCGCTGCGTGCCTTTGGCGGCGCGATTGCGGGCCACAAGGGCTCGGGGCTCGCGGCGATGTGCGAGATACTTGCGGGCGCACTCACGGGCGGCTTCACGACGCACGCGCAAACCATCGTCACGAGTCATGCGATCGTCAATTGCATGATGTCGGTGATCGTCGATCCGGCTGCGTTTGACGCGCCATCGCAAGAGAGCGAAGCGCAAGCGTTCGTCGAGTGGCTGAAGGCGACGCGCCGCGAGCCGGGCGTCGACGAGGTGCTGCTGCCCGGTGAACGCGAGATCGCGACGCGGCGCACGCGCGGGGAGCACGGCATTCCGGTGGATGCGACGAGCTGGGCCCAGATCGTCGATGCGGCGCGGGCGGTGGGCGTTTCGGAGACGGCAATCTCCGCTTGCGGCAGCGGCCGCTAGACTCGCGGCCGAGGGGTTGGCACGTTCCGTGCGCGTAGTTGGATCATCCGAATTACCAAGGGAGATCCACGTGATGAACGACCAGCCCGAGAACCGCGAACCGCCCGACGACACGGCGGACCCGCGTCATGGCGACCACCCGAGGCCAATTGGGGACGCGTTGCCGATACCCACCGAACCGGGCCTCGACCAGCCGCTGCCACCGAAGACGCATCACGAAGCGCCATCGGAGAAACCGGGGGAGCGGCCGGACGACTCAGCGAAAGCGCCTTCGGGCGAGATTTCCCGACCGCTTGGCGATGCTGTGCCCACGCCTGCCGAGCCGGGTCTCGATCAGCCTTTACCTGCGAAAAAGACGTCATGAAATCGGGTGGTGTGTGCACCGTCAGGTCAGCGGGAATTGGGGATCGCTTTTTCCGCCGCGGTCTAGCCGTGCGGCCGCCGGGATTGCGGCGGAAATTACGCGAAAGCTGAAAGTCGCAAAGGCGCCATTGCGTTTTCAAAGGCGCCAATGCGTTTTGGAAGCGGAGCCGGAAAAGACGAGGGAATATCCCGATTGGTCATACCTGTCATTGATCTAGACTCCCTCCAGGTGCGGCTGTAGTGCGCCGCACGATGCGTTACCGGGTATCCAATTGCAGATTCACGTTCCATGAAACATCCGTTCGGGGGATGCCTACTCGGTGTTCTTCTCCTGGCGCTCGCGACCGCCGCAGCAGGCGAGCCCGCGAAGGCGAAGCCTGCCCGGAAGCACGTAGAGAGTCACGTGCAGACTCACGTAGAGAAGCACGTGCAGACTCACGCCCAGAGTCGTGTAAGTCATGTCCAGAGCCGCGTGGTTAGCGCGGCTCCTGAGCCACCCCCACCCCCGCCGCCAGATGCCTTGCCCTCAGTCTCGAAGCGGTACAAGTACCAGTCGCCGTTTGAAATGGAGTACGGCGCTCATCTGGCGAGCACCACGGGCATGACGCCTGGCGTCCTGCAGGGCGACGACGACCCACGCGAGGGTGCGCCCAACGGCCCGCGAACGCCGGGAGCGCAAGTGGATAGCGCAGGGGTGCCGTATCAGGCCCTCCATCCGCAGACGCCTCCTCTCGTCACCATGGGCGATTGGGACTTTTCGGCCGACGCTCACCTTCCGTTGACGCACACGCACGACACCGGTGCGGCCATCAGCGCGAAGCACGGCTTCTGAGCCTCGGCGGGCCGCGTCCGTTATCTGCCGAACGACAGCGGCGCCCCCTCGCACGGCTGCACGGTTCGCGCCGCCGCCGCGCCGGCAGCGGCGCGAACCGCAGGGTGCGCATGGGCACGCATTCGCCAACGCCCGCACGCACTGCGCCGGAGTGGCCGCGTTCCTTTCCAAAGCTGGCCAATGCGCCCTCAGTTCAGCATCAAGTCTTTCTACCGGGGCCTCACGTATTGCGATATCGATTTGGAAACGGAGTCGCACCAGTCGTCCATGATCGGTTTGACCGACTCAAACGTAATCACGGGCATGTTCGATGCAACCCGCTGCAAACGCTCGCCTGTATGCGTGCGCACGACCTTTGACAAGACCTCCCCGGAAACGCTGTCCGTAGCCATTGCCTCCACGAGCAGTTTCGCCTGCTGCGGCGCGCCTGCCACCGTATCGACCGCCATCGTCGCAACGAACGCCATCGGGACGACCTGATACGGCTTGAGCCCCTCAGCAGTACTGGCCACCCCGGTTATGGCCACCTGCAGCTTGACCACGCCCGGGCCGGGTGCATTCACGACCTTCGCTCTTGATGCAATCGCCTGCCTCAGGCACGTGGTGCCGTAGCTGCGTCTCTGATCGATCGTTGCCTGACTAAGCTGATCCGTCGGCTCGGCTCTCGGATACGTCACGATCGGTTCGACAATGAACGCGTTGTAATTCGCGGGGGGTGAGTCTGGGATTGACGTGTCGAAGGAACGTTTCCCCGTTGGCATCCTGGGTCTGCTGAAGATTGGAGTAGTCGCCCAGAAAGCCGGAGCTCCGTTTGCGACGGCGTGTTGTTACTCGCACATCCGGCAGCGAGCAGCGCTGTTGCCGCAATTGCGGTAATTCCGGAACAGATTGTCTTGCGTCCGGCATCCTTCTTGTTAGTTCGCTATGCTTATGAACCGGGGCTGGCCGATCGCATCGGCGTGCAATCGGCTTATGTCCGAAAATTCCATTTCGTTTTTTATTCCCGGTCCTGGTTCTAACGAGAGATGACGACCGTCGTTTCGGATTCGTACGCGATGCGCACGCGGCTGTGTCGCGCCAGCGACTGCATCACCTTCAGGAGATCGGGGCGACTGACCCGAACGGAATGGGCGGTGCCGGACTTGTCTTCGAAGGTAAGGAGATTGAGCTTGCGGTCGACGCCGGTGACCTCCGCCACGCCGCTGAAAACCCGCAGCGCGTGGAAGCCTTCCTCGTTGGCGCCCGGCGAATACTGCGTCACCTTCACGGTGTGTGCCAGGTGTGTGAGCGCCGCGCCGTTGGCGGGCGACAGTTCGGTGACGTACGGCTCCAGATAGCTTGCCGTGAGCTTGTCGCCAACCTTGATGGAGTCGAGCACTTCGCGGTGCGCTTTCGCATCGAAGCTCAGGTCGTCGTGGAGCGGCACGGCCACGACGATGATCGCGTTCTTCTTGTCGATCAGGGTGATGGTGCCGCTTTCCGTATCGACTGAGGCGCCGCTCGGCACGGCTTGCTCGCTCGCCGGGGATGCCGGTTCCTGCGCGCGGCACTCGCGCACCCACGCGCCCGACAGCGACGCAATCGTAACGAAGAGCGTCAGGCAGCGCGCGACGCAAACGCCTGTATTCGGTCGGAAGCGCATCGAAGTCTCCTTGATGCTATTGGTACGGCGCATACGCCACGCCAGCGGTTCGAAGCCCGAGCGGTTCATTGAGCCTGTGCGCGGTGAGGGCAGCACGCCCGCGCACCTCGATTGCGGGTGACCGCGGTTATTGCCCGAGCACCGTGAGCGCCTCTCGCATCGGGCCAAGGGAAACCCTCACCAGGCCGTCAAGTGGCGTGTTCATTTCGAGGATCATGTAGATCGCGATCGACGTCGAGAGTGCACCCAGGAACAGCGCGATAGTCACCGTCGCATTGGGGAACGTGAACAGGCCAAACGCGCAGAAGATGATGCACAACCAGAGCACGAGGGTCACGAGAAGCGGTATCGGCGTGGTGCCGGTCGCTTGAAGCAGCCCGAGTTCGCGCAAAGCGAAGATCTCGTCGGCCATCTCGGCTGCGCGTGCTTGCAACCGCCGCTGCATGTCGTTCTGCGGGGTGAGCTCCTGCAATTTGCGCTGGAAGGTTTCACCGCGTTTGTAGGCGTCGAGTGTATGCAGGCTGGCGATCTGCGCCCGGTCGTTTGACGAGATGATCTGTACGCCCCGTGCGACGCTTTGCTTCAGCAGTACGCGCAAGTCGTCCGTTTGCGGGCCGTATTGGGCTAGTATGCGATCGAGCAGGATGACGTTGGCGGCGTCGCGTGTCACCTCGCCGTTGACCGTGTCGAACGAACTCTTCGCCGAGGAAATCAGCAGGCCCAGCACGAGCGCGGCCAACGTGGCGATGAGGCCGATCGTGAGCTTGACGACACCCATCGACTCGTCGTTGAGATGGTGGTCCGGCAGCCGGCCGTGCAAATACATGCCCAGCACGGCGCTGCAAAAGACACAGGCAAATACGATCAACGAAACGCCCAGATGATGCATCGTTCGGTTCTCCGTCCGGGAGCGCCAACACCATGGATTTCATTGTGTTCGTCGTTCCGTGCGTTGCAGGCTGCGCGAGCGCGTAACCGGCCCAGTCGGGGCGCGTTTGTCTCGCGGCAGGCGTCCTCGGCGCGTGCCGGGTTCAGGCGTCGTCTCAAGGCGTCGGCACCACGCGGTAATAGACGCCGTTCGCACCGTAGGACGGCTTGAACCAGGTATTCCCGCACAGGTAGTAGGTGCCGCCTTGTACTGCTGGCGTACTGCAGCCGGCAGGCAGCGTCGCGTAGATCGCACCCATTGCGTAGCTCGCGCTTGGGGGAGGCACGGGCGGCGCCGCCGTGGCGGCGCCCCCCTGGTAGCCCGAGTTGTAGGCATTCGCAGCGGCTGCCTGCGTGTTGGCCGAAGCGATCGCGGCCCCGGCGGCGGCGCCGACCGCTACGCCCGCGGCTGCGGCGCCCGCAGTGGACCAGCCGCCGCAGTTGTAGCAGCCGGAGCCGTAGACGTTGACCGTGGTCGGCGGATGGTAGGCCGCATAAGTGGCGCCGTAGTAGTTGCTGTGGTACGAGGTGGCCCCCGACGCATTCGTGTAGGTCGTATAGCCGGAGCCCGTCGCGTGCGTGGCTGTGCCGCCGTTGGCTGCGTTGACGGTCGTGCCCTGACCGTAGGTATGGGTCGCGGTGCCGCCGGCCGAATTCGAGTAGGTGGTCTGGCCGGAACCCGCCGTGTGGCTCGCCGTGTCGCCGTAGCGGTTCGAAGCCGTGGTGCCCTGGCCATACGTATGCGTCGCGCTGCCGCCATATGGGTTGCTGTAGCTCGTTTGCCCCGATCCCTGTGTGTGGGTAGCGGTGTCGCCATAGCGATTGGTGGCGGTGGTGCCCTGTCCAGGCGTGTGCGTTGCGCTGCCGCCATATGCGCCGCTGCGGGTCATCGGCGCCGTTTGCGCCGTGCGCGCGCCCATCTCGCCACCTGCGTCCGCACGCGACCAGCCTCCCGCATGCTCCCACGCGCCGGCGAGTCCCGAGCCTAGCGCCGGGATCAGGATGCCGACAACCCGCACAACAGCTGTCTTCACGATGTGCCTCGTCAGTGGGGGGCCGAATGTGCAACATTCGGTGGCGGAACAAGATCGCGCGCGTTGTACGCATCGGGGCGCTCGAACGCAATGCGCGCCGCGCCGGCCAGATTGGCCGGCTGGAACGCATCGGCGGCCACGGGCGAATCCAGTGTCCAGTTCGACAGCGCCAGCACATGGCGCAGGCGGGCGGGATCGTTCAGGTAGACCGCATAGATTCGGCGCGGCAGCTTGTCTTCCGTGCCAATCCAGGCCTGCACGAATACGTCGCCTGTAACGTATGCGATCATGTCCGTCGTCGTGTCGCCGACCACATTCGACTGGCCGATATAGAACGCGATCTTCAACTGGTCGGCGATGTCCTTGTACGGATCCGCGACGATCACGTCTGTGAACGGAAAATAAATCTCGCTCAAGTCGTACGCCTTCTGAAGCGCGGCATCGATCGTGGGCGGCGCGTCAGCCACGGAGAACAGCTTCTCTGCCGGCGCGAACGCGGTCATCGTCTTGCCGTCGTAATAGAACTCCGAGCGCGGCCCGTCGCCGAGCGTGATCACGCGCAGCTTGTCGGGCCGCTGCATCGTCACTTCCGATTTGGTCGAGTAAATGAGGGGTGGCCCAAGACGGCTCGGATTTTCGTAGGACACGATGGCTGTGAACGTCATCGTCTTCGCAGCAGCAAGGCGAGCGCTCGCGGCCTTCAAGATGTCGAGTGCGCGCGGGTCCAGCCCGGGCTGGAAATCGGGCGCGCTGGCTTGCTGGGACCGTGAAGCGTTCCGGGCCGCGTTTTTCTGCGTCGTGCCGGCGCTTGCTGCAACGCAGACGCCCAGCATGGCAAACATCACATACGACACGAATTTCCGGCATGTCATCGCAGCCTCCTTGAGCGGGCCAGGCGCGACCACTGGGCAGGCGACGCTCAGGGGATCATCCCGCACTCGAACATCTTGTTTGCGATCGGTGCGGCCACCCGGTCGATGAACGCAGCGCGCACCTGCGGGTCGTTATGCATCACCTGTATCGCGTTTTCCTCGGCCTGAGGCCTGGGGCGCCCCTGCTTCTGCGCGCGTTCCTGCCATAGCTGCTCGCAGCTCGAATTCTGGTACTTCTGCACGAGCCGGTTCGCGACGGCGTCCAGCATTGGGTATTGCTGGGCGTATGCGGTGTTGGCGAGCAACGTCGCCGATGCCGTCAAAGCCCATAGCACGCGACTGTTCATGGTCGACTCCCGGTTCGTCATCGACAGCGGCGGGCGAGGATGAGGCAGGCGAGTATCGCGAACACCAACCGTCGCCCGTTGGCTGAATGATGCTTTGAGAAACGCTCGAGCAAGCGCAACTACGAGCAAAGCGTACGGAATCCAAAGCAAATTCGATAGTGGACCTTGGTCCTATATGTGGGCCGCAGCCGTTCTGTGGTGTTCGTGCGCGGCCGCACGAGGCGAGTGCACGCGCCGCACAATTTACTGGAGTGCGTCACGAGTTCGATGGCTGCGTCGCCGTTGGTGGGGCATCAGCTGCGCGAAGGGCGTTAGCACACGTATGAAGATTGCGCCGGCAGCGCCATGGTGTCTGCCGCAAATGCCTGGAAAGTCCGGTCACGTTCAGGGCGGCATCGATTGTGTTCGGCATCGCGCTCGCTGCCTGAAGCGCCGATTGGCGCATGCGTGAGTATGGGACCAAGGTCTCATTGTGCTTTGTCCTGGCCGCGACAACACTTGAGCGCAAGTAATCATGGCGACCACGCGGCTTCGTATTCCGCTGCAAGCTTGCAAGCGCAGTCGACACCATGTTCCAGCATTGCGCGCGATCTGACTGGACCCAGGTTCCGTAGCCGCCTCGATTCGGGCCAGAAAGGCCGAGTCCGGAGGATGGCGGCCATTGGACCGGCCGCCGCGTCGAGACTTTCTCATGGCCAAGCGAAATGCATACGTAGCGGTTGTCGACGACGACGAATCGGTCGGTCGGGCGATCAAGCGTCTGCTGCGTTCCTTTGGAATCGACGCGGACACGTACCTGAGCGGCGAGGCGTTCCTCGACACGCTGGCATCGCAGCAAGGGCGGCGGCCGGACTGCGTGATCCTCGACATCCAGATGCCGGGAATGAATGGCCTCGACGTGCTCGAGCGCCTGGACGGCAGCGGCATCCCCGTGATCTTCGTCACCGCTCACGACGACGAAGACACGCGCCAGAAGGCGCTCACGTCGTCGGCAGTCGGGTATCTGTGCAAGCCCTTCGACGATTCGGTCCTGTTCAGTATGGTGCAGGCGGCGCTCGGCAAGACGTCCGGCCCATGAGATCCCGGTCGAGGTGTGCGCGCATGAATATGGGACCAAAGTCTCATTGTGCATTCCCGGCGCGGCGACGACACTTGACCGAAAGCGGTCGTGATGCTCATGTGGCCCCTATTTCACCGTTGGCTGGCAAGTGGGGGCGGCGTCTTGTTCAACCCTGTTCGCGCGTTCGAGCCCCCTTGGCGCTGAACGATCGGGAAACGGGTGCGAACGTCGGCGCGGTTGCTGGTGCCGGCTGTGTGACCGGCTGACTTGAACGACGAGATCGAGGGAATCGAAATCTTCTTGCGGAGCCGGTGCAGCACTCACCGTGGCGAACTGAAGAATTAATTTGTATAACGAAATAACGGGATGAGGGAGGACGATTCCGCAGAACCCGAGCACGAGAAGCGGGGTCCGCGGACCGGCAGCCGGTGCAGGCGCATTGGCGCCGCAAGCCGACGCACGAGCAGCAGAAGGCCGGAGATTCAACCGGGATACGCAGCGCCTGATCGCGACAGTCGAGCGCGCCATGACGGGTTTGCATGAGCGGCACGGGCATCGTGGTCATGCGGAGGAATAAGTCATGAATAGAATGGCGGTAGCCCGATCGATGGTTCGTTCCATGTGCAACGCGCGCCTCGAAGGCGGCGGCCGCATGTCCGGCATGGACCCGGCTCACTGCGGGAGGTCTAGCATGAGCGGCCCGTTTGCTTGCACGCGTCGACTGTTCGCGGGATATGCGCTGTGTCGCAGCGTCCTGCCAGTGACGCTCCTCGCCCTGACGGTGGCGCTCTTCGCGGGTTGCAAGAAGGCTTCGGGCCCGCCGGAGCTAGGTCCGCCGGAAGTCACGGTCATGACGGTCGTTGCGCGCGACACCCCTGTTGACATCGAGTTCACCGCTCAGACGCAGAGTTCGCGCGAAGTCGAGATTCGTGCGCGCGTCGATGGCTTCCTCGACAAGCGGATGTATACAGAAGGCCAGCAGGTGAAGACTGGCCAGGTGATGTTCCTGATGGACCCGAAGCCGTTCCAGGCGGCCCTGCTGACGGCAAAGGGGCAGCTTGCGCAGCAGCAGGCGCGGCTCGTGGTTACGCAGCAGAACCTCGCGCGGGTCAGGCCGCTTGCCGCGCAACAAGCGTTGAGCCAGAAGGATCTCGACGACGCGATCGGCAACGAGAAGCAGGCGCAGGCCGCGGTGATCGCGGCTCAAGGGCAAGTCGAGACGGCGGAACTCAATCTCGGCTATACGACCATCAAGTCGCCGCTGAACGGTTTGGCAAGCTATGCGCGGCAGCAGGACGGAAGCTATCTGATTGCTAACGCATCGGGTCTGCTGACATATGTTTATCAGCTTGACCCGATGTGGGTGAATTTCAGCATTTCCGAGAACGAGATGCTCCACTTTCAGGAGCAGATTTCGGCTGGCAAGCTGATCTTTCCGCCACACAGCGAGTTCGTCGTGTCAGTCGAACTTGCAGACGGCACGGAATTTCCGCAGCACGGCACGATCAGTTTTGCGAATCCCGCATTTAGTACCGAAACCGGTACGTTCCTCGTGAGGGCCGTGCTCGCCAATCCCGAGGGCACGCTGCGCCCGGGACAGTTCGTGCGTGCGCGGGTATCGGGGGCGGTGCGGCCGAATGCGATTCTCGTGCCGCAGCGCGCGGTGCTGCAGGGCGCGAGGAGCCACTTCGTGTGGGTCATCGATCAGGAGTCGAAGGCGAAGCAACGCGTCGTCGACGTCGGCGACTGGAACGGAGACAACTGGTTCATCAACGACGGCCTGAAGGCCGGAGAACGCATTGTCGTGG
>Ga0335083_10008349_pt1 | contig 12653 bp, 11 predicted proteins | sample Lox_Sample_42_FD_206716 | JGI IMG/M metagenome (GOLD analysis project Ga0335083, IMG submission 206716) | Soil microbial communities from Loxahatchee National Wildlife Refuge, Florida, United States - Lox_Sample_4.2 | ecosystem: Environmental > Terrestrial > Soil > Wetlands | place: USA...
TGGCTCCCGCCCGGGCGCCCGACCGGAACGCGCCGCCCGTGGCGCGGGCCGCGCCGCCGGTTCGCCGCATCGCCTCGGACAGCCGCATGTACCCAGTATTGTTGGTGACGGCCAGTGCGGCGACCTGGACCCTGTTCCCCTTGGTACCGCACCCGACAGTCAGCGCCATGAGCGAGAATTGGTAGCCGTGAGTCCCACCCGCACCCGAACCAAGGAACCAGACCAGGCGTGCGCCGAGGCCGTCGACCTCGCCCGGGACGCCGCCGTCGGCGTCGCGGGCGCCGCTAGCGTGGGCGATCATCTCGGCGTGCAGGCCGAGGGCGAGCGCATCGTCACCCACTTGTTCGACTGCGCGGACCCGGCCTACCACGGCTGGAGCTGGGCGGTGACGGTCGTCCGGGCGCCCCGCGCCAAGGTGGTGACGGTCAGCGAGACGGTGCTGCTGCCCGGCCCCGGAGCGCTGCTCGCACCGGACTGGGTGCCCTGGCACGACCGGCTGCGCCCGGGGGACCTGGGGGTCGGCGACCTGCTGCCCGCGCCGCCCGACGACGAGCGGCTCGTCCCGCTGGTCGTGCTCGAGGGCGACGACGCGGTGGTCGACTGGTTCAGCGCCGAGGCCGACGAGGCGGACCGGGGACCGGCCGAGCCCGGTGAGCTGCCCGCGCCCGGGCGCTCGCGCGTGCTGTCGGCCATCGGCCGGGATGTCGCGGCCGAGCGCTGGTACGACAGCGAGCACGGCCCGCGGACGCCGCTCGCGCACGCGGCGCCCGCCCACTGCGTCAGCTGCGGCTTCTTCGTCTCGCTGAGCGGCGAGCTCGGCCGCGTCTTCGGCGCCTGCGCGAACGCCTACGCACCCGACGACGGCCGGATCGTCTCGGCCGACCACGGCTGCGGAGCGCATTCCGAGGCGATGGCCGACGCGGTGACCGCGCGCACGGTGGCGCCGGTCATCGACGAGTTCGGCTACGACCTGGTCGACCTGCCGGGCGTCTCGGTCGAGGAGACCGTGTTCGAGCCGCTGTCCCGCGGGGCCGACTGAGGCCCGGTCTCCGCTGGCTCTGTCCCGTCAGGCCCGGCCGGTTCCCGCCCGGCGGCGGCCCGGGTCCGGCCGCGCTTGAGCCTGGGCACGTACCACATCGCGAAGAGCCCGAAAGCCAGCCCGGCCACGCAGGTCCAGATCCACCAGCGCTCGTCGGCCGGGAGGCTGCCGCGGACGATGAGCAGGACCACCAGCGCGATGGCCCACCCGGCCGAACCGACCCTGATGACGAACTGATCGTCGGCCTCGAGCGGCGGCGGCGGGGAGGGGCGCTCCGGCCGCTCGGAGATCAGCTTCATACCTCCAGGCTACGAGGTCGCGGGGCGGGCCCGCACCCGGCCGGCGGACAGCCCGGCCAGGATGGCTGCGGCGGGCCGGCTGGCGTGATGTACTTGATCCACGCTCTAGGCTGACTGCCCGCCCTAGGCCGGCCGACGAAGGTAACCGATGATGACAGCTACCCGGACCAGGACCGATGCCGGACTGGCCACTGCGCTCCGGATCTCGGTGAGCAGGCTGGCGCGGCGGCTGCGCGCGCAGCGCGCCACGGCTGGCCTGACCGAGGCGGTGCTCTCCGAGACCCAGCTCGCCGCGCTGTCCGCGCTGGAGGTACACCAGGCCATGACGCCGGGTGAGCTGGCCGACCACGAGAAGGTGCAGCCGCCGTCGATGACCAGGGTCATCGCCGTGCTTGAGGAGCGCAACCTGGTGCTCCGCTCGCCGCACCCGACCGACAGGCGCCAGGTCATCCTCACCGTCACCGAGGAGGGACGCGGGGTCGTCCAGCGGGTGCGGCGGCGCAAGGACGCGTGGCTGGCTCGGCGGCTGGCCGAGCTGACCGACGCCGAACGCGCCACGCTCCGGGCGGCCGTGCCGATCCTGGAGAAGCTCAGCCAGTCGTCCTTATCCCGGCGGGGCTGGCGGGGGCGGCGGCGGCCGCAGCGGCCAGCTGGCCAGCGAGGTGTACCGCGGGTGCTCGGTCGCGCCGAGCCGGCTGCGGACCAGGTGCAGGCGGTCCGCCGTCCACGGCTGGCCCTGGTAGCCGCCGAGCGCTTCCACCAGCTCGGTGACATCGGCCGGGGTCCGGCACCGGGCCAGGGTCAGGTGCGGCTGGAAGCGGCGGCCCCGGTCGGGCGGGGACGCGCCGGCCCGGCTAGCGCCGGCGGCGACGGACTCGGCCAGCCGCGCCAGCGCACCGCGATCGCCGGATATCCCGCTCCAGAGCACGTTCGCCCGGCCGGGCGACGGGAAGGCGCCCGCGCCGGCGAACGCGAGCACGATCTCGTGGTGCCGCCGGGCGGCGCGCTCTAGGCGCGGCAGCAGCCTGGCCGCGGCGGCCTCGTCGACCTGGCCGAGGAAGGCCAGGGTCACGTGCCAGGCCTCCTGGCTGGTCCAGCGCAGGTCGAGGCGCGTGGCCCGGAACGGCTCCACCTGGGTGTCGAGCTCGTCGAGCACGGCCGCGGGCGGGGCGATGGCCACGAACAGCCGCATGAGATCCCCCGAAGCGGTGACCGGTACAGGGGCCCGCTCGATCCCCTCCCGCGTCCGGCGGGTCCGCGGGACTAAACCGGTCCGCGGGCAGGGCCCAGGGCCGCTCAGGACGTCTGCCTGGCGAGCGTTGTCACGCATGACCCACCTCGGATCTCGTCGCGTCTGCAGGTTTGTAGGCTGTCCTCGTGAACCGGCTGCCCGGATGGCTGCTTCCGGCCGTGCTCCTGCTCCTAGTGCTTACGGTACTGATCGGGTCGGTCATCCGTTAGCCGCCAGCTAGCCCGTGATGCGTTCGGCCACATAGTCGATGCAGGCGGTCAGTGCCTCCACGTCCGCCGGGTCGACCGACGGGAACATGCCGATCCGCAACTGGTTGCGGCCAAGCTTCCGGTAGGACTCTGTGTCGACGATGCCGTTCGCCCGCAGGACTGCCGCTATGTCGTCAGCGGACAGGCCGCCGGTGAGGTCGATCGTGCCCACGACCTGCGAGCGCTGCGAGGGATCAGCGACGAACGGGTCCGCGAAAGCCGCCTTCTCCGCCCACGTATAGAGTATGGCAGCCGATCGCGCCGTCCGGGCCGTAGTCCAGGACAGGCCGCCATGGTCGAGCATCCATTCGATCTGGCTGGCCAGCAGGAACAGCGTCGCCACGGCCGGCGTGTTGTACGTCTGGTCCTTGGCCGAGTTCTCCAGGGCGATCCGCAGCGAGAGGAAATCCGGTACGTACCGGCCGCTCGCGGCGATCTCGTGGACCCGCTCGACGGCGGTCGGCGACATCAGGGCGATCCACAGCCCGCCGTCCGAGCCGAAGCCCTTCTGCGGGGCGAAGTAGTACACGTCGAACTCGTCGGCCCGGACCGGGAGGCCGCCCGCGCCGCTGGTCGCGTCCACCATGATCAGCGCACCGGGGTCGGCGCCGGGAACCCGGTGCACCGGCATGGCCACCCCGGTGGACGTCTCGTTGTGGGTCAGCGCGTAGCTGTCCGCCCGCGGGTCCGCCGCCGGCAGCGGGTGGCTGCCGGGCGGGGACTCGATCACGGCCGGCTCGGACAGCCAGGGCGCCCGGGCGGCCAGCGCCGCGAACCGGGCTGAGAACTCGCCGAAGCTCAGGTGCTGTGAGTGCTCGCGGATCAGGCCGAACGTGGCCATCTCCCAGAATGCGCTGGTCCCGCCGTTACCGAGCGCGACGGTGTAGTCGGCGGGCAGGCCGAACAGGTCGGCCAGGCCGCCGCGGATCTGCTGCACCAGCGACCTGACCGGCGGCTGGCGGTGCGACGTCCCGAGGTAGGCGGCGCCCGAGTCCGCCAGGGCGGCCAGCTGCTCCGGCCGGATCTTCGTCGGACCGCTGCCGAACCGGCCGTCTTTCGGCTTGAGTTCCGCCGGGATCACGAGGTTGCTCATTGCCGAAGCCTACCGGCGGCCGCCCGCGCTCGCCGGTAGTGCGGCCGTCCGTAACGCCTGGCGGTCGAGCACCTCGCCGGCGCCGGGGACGTCGCTGACCGGCCGGGTCGGCGGGCCGATGTACCTGGCGGCTGGCCGGACCAGCCGGCCGGTGCGCTTCTGCTCCAGGATGTGCGCGGCCCAGCCCGCCGTCCGGGCGCAGGTGAACATCGAGGTGAACATGTGGGCCGGGACCTCGGCGAAGTCGAGCACGATAGCCGCCCAGAACTCCACGTTGGTTTCGAGCACCCGGTCAGGCCGGCGGGCCCTGAGCTCGGCCAGGGCCGCCTTCTCCAGGGCGAGCGCCACCTCGTAGCGCGGCGCGCCCAGTTCCTTGGCGGTGCGGCGGAGCACCCGGGCGCGGGGGTCCTCGGCCCGGTACACCCGGTGGCCGAAGCCCATCAGCCGTTCGCCCCGGTCCAGCACCGACGTCACGTAGCCCGCGGCGTCCCCGGTGCGCTCGACCTCCTCGATCATGCCGAGGACGCGCGCGGGCGCGCCGCCGTGCAGCGGGCCTGACATCGCGCCGACCGCCCCGGACAGGGCGGCGGCCACGTCGGCTCCGGTGGAGGCGATCACCCGGGCGGTGAACGTCGAGGCGTTCATGCCGTGCTCGGCCGCCGACGTCCAGTACGCGTCGACCGCCTTCACGTGCCGCGGGTCGGGCTCCCCGCGCCAGCGGATCATGAACCGCTCGGTGATCGTGGCGGCCTGGTCCACCCGGCGCTGCGGCACCATGGGCAGCCCGACGCCGCGAGCGGCCTGCGCCACGAAGGACAGCGCCATCACCGAGGCGCGGGCGAGGTCCTCCCGGGCCTGCTCGTCGCTGATGTCTAGGAGCTGCCGCAGTCCCCAGGCCGGCGCGAGCATGGCCAGGGCACTCTGCACGTCGACCCGGATGTCGCCGGAGTGGACCGGGATCGGGTAGGGCTCGGCCGGCGGCAGCCCGGGCGCGAATGCGTTGTCGACGAGAAGGCCCCAGACATGCCCGTAGGAGACATGCCCGACGAGCTCCTCGATGTCAACTCCGCGGTACCGGAGCGAGCCGCCTGCTTTGTCCGGCTCGGCGATTTCCGTCTCGAAGGCGATGACGCCTTCAAGGCCCGGCTTGAAGTCCGACATCGGAGTTTCCTCTCCTGATCCTCATGGGTGTCAGAGGGCACCTCACGGCATGGGCTGGGCCGAACCCCCAGAACCGTGAAAAACCGCGCTGATAGGCGGCGGGGACGATTCCAGCGCTACCATTCAACCGCCCTGACCAGGGTTACGGTAGCCGTAACAGGTGTGAGGATCATTACCTATGGATGCGACGCAGCGTGATCCCGGCCCGGCCAGCGAGCCGGGCCGCCTGCCCGCGGCCGCCAGGCCTGACAGCCTGCACGCCGCCGCCGGCGGCCTGCCCGGCCTGACCAAGGAGACGCTGGCCGGGGATCCGATGACGCAGTTCGGCCGGTGGATGGCGGACGCCCAGGCGCGAGGGCTGCCCGAGCCGACGGCGATGGTGCTGGCCACCGTCTCGGCCGAGGGCCGCCCGCGGGCCCGGACCGTGCTGCTGAAGGGGCACGGCCAGCCGGGGTTCACGTTCTACACCAACCGCACCTCGCGCAAGGGGCAGGACCTGGCCGCGAACGGGCGGGCGGCCTTGGTCTTCCCCTGGTTCGCCATGGGGCGCCAGGTGACCGCCGAGGGCGACGTGCGCATCATGTCGCAGGCGGAGAGCGAGCCGTACTACCGGTCCAGGCCGCGCCAGTCGCAGCTCGGGGCCTGGGCCAGCAGGCAGTCGCAGGTCATCGGGTCGCGCGCAGAACTCGACGGCCGCGTCGCCGAGCTCGAGCGGCGCTGGCCGCCGCCAGGGGACATCCCGATGCCCGACTTCTGGGGCGGCTATGTACTGGTGCCGGAAACGGTGGAATTCTGGCAGGCAGGCACGTTCCGCCTGCATGACCGGTTGCGCTACCGGCGCCACGGCGCCGGCTGGGTCATCGAGCGTATTTCCCCTTAGCACCTGCGCATAGCATCACAAGCAGGAGGATGAGGAGTTGACAGCCCAGGGACTCATAGACACGACGGAGATGTATCTCCGCACCATATTCGAACTCGAGGAGGAGGGCGTCGTCCCGCTGCGGGCGCGCATCGCCGAGCGGCTCACGCAGAGCGGGCCGACCGTCAGCCAGACCGTGGCCAGGATGGAGCGGGACGGGCTGCTGCACGTGGCCGGGGACCGGCAGCTCTCGCTCAGCGACACCGGGCGCACGCTCGCCACCAGGGTCATGCGCAAGCACCGGCTGGCCGAGTGCCTGCTGGTCGGCGTCATCAAGCTGCCCTGGGAGGAGGTGCACATCGAGGCGTGCCGCTGGGAGCACGTGATCTCGGAGAGCGTGGAGCGCCGCCTGCTCGAGCTCCTCGGTTACCCGGTGTGCTGCCCGCACGGCAACCTCATTCCCGGGCTGCCCGAGCTCGGGCTGCCCGAGGAGGCCCTCGACCGGGTGCGCACGGCCACGAATGAGGCGGGTGAGGCGATGACAAAGGTCGCAACACCGGACGACACGCAAGTGGTCATCCGCCGAATTGGCGAGCAAATTCAGAGCGACCTTGTTTTGATGCTTAAACTCAAGCGCGCCGGGATACAACCCGGACGCGAGGTGATGCTCATGGCAAGCGACGATGGTGTACGCGTGACAGCTGGCGACTCGATGGACGCCATCTCGACTGATCTTCCCAGTCAGATCGCCGGGCACATTTTCGTTTCCATTAGCAGCCGGTGTCAAACGATGGCCGGAGCGTGATCATGTCAGTGGGCAATGCGGCCTCGGCCGGGGAGCACGGGGCGTGACAGGCTGGGGTGACGCGGCTTTCGACGCATACCTCCCCGCCGAAATGGTCCTCGGCCATGCCGATATCGCCGTTATCGTCACCGACCAGCTGAGCAATCTCCGCTACCTGAACGAGTTCGCGGCGCGGCTCTTCCGGGTCTCCGGTGACGTGACCAGGCTGGCCGGCTGCCCGGTGGAGGCCCTGGGCCTGTTCGCCGACGACGGCGTGCGCCGGAGCGGAGACCTGGCCGAGCAGGTGCTGCGCGGCCGCCCGTGGGAAGGCACGGTGGAGAGCACCCGCGGCGACGGGTCGCGCACGCTCATCCGCGCCCAGGCCGTGCCGCTGCGGCACCCAGGCGGCGACATCGACGGGATGGTGATCCTGGCCCGGGAGGCGAGCAAGCGCGACGGCCAGGGCCAGCAGGACCGGATCGCCCTGCTCGAGCGGGTCGGCGAGCGGCTGGCCGGCTCGCTGGAGATCGGCACGACGCTCAAGCACGTGGCGGAGATCCTGGTCCCGCAGTTCGCCGATCACTGCTTCATCGACCTGTTCCAGGGCGATCAGCTGATCCGCCGCGCCATGCGGCACGCCAGCGAGTGGGTGCCGCCGCCGGGGACCTGGGCCCAGGTGGGCGAGCAGATCCACTACCCGGACGGTCACTTCTGCCAGCAGGCGATGGCCCGGCTGGACCCGATCGCCATCAACGACCTGGACAGCGAGTACTACCCGGCGCCCAGCCCGGAGAGCATGGCGGCGGCGAACGAGGCCGGGCTGACCTCGGTGATCGCGGCGCCGCTGTACGCCCGGGGGGAGCTTCTCGGCGTGATGAGCCTGGCCCTGTCCAGGCTCACCGAGCGCGACGAGCAGCACTACGACGCCCCGGACCGGGACCTGATCGGCGCCATCGCCAGCCGGGTGGCCATCGCCATCGACAACGCGATGCTGTTCGAGACCGAGCGGCAGACCGCGCTGGCGTTCCAGAAGAGCCTGCTGCCGCAGGCCATCCCGGAGCTTGACGGCCTGGAGGTGGCCTGCCGGTACGTGCCCGCCAAGCCGCTCGAGACGCAGGGCCAGGGGATCCAGACGCAGGTGGGCGGCGACTGGTACGACATCATCCCGCTGGCGGCCGGCCGGGTGGGGATCGCCATCGGCGACGTCGAGGGCCGGGGGGCCCGGGCCGCCGCGATCATGGGGCAGCTGCGCGCGGCGCTGCGCGCGTTCGCCCAGGACGAGAAGTCGCCCGCCGACATCATGCGCAAGCTCGACGAGTGGTGCCGCGCGCTGGCCCCGGCCGATGAGCGCGGAGTCACCGTCGGCGACCCGCCCACGGCGAGCTGCATCTACATGATCTACGACGCCTGGTCCAGGGAACTGACCTTCGCCAACGCGGGCCACGACGCCCCGCTGCTGATCAGCGCCGGCCAGGTGCGGCAGCTCGAGTTCCAGTACAAGGGAGTCCTGCTCGGCGTGCGCGGCAAGGGCATCAGGGGGCTGCCCACCTACAAGGAGCAGACGATCGGCATGCCGCCCGGGGCCATCCTGGTGTTCTACACCGACGGCCTGACCGACCGGCGGACCCGCGCCGACGGCTCGGGCCACTACTCGGAGGCCGAGGCGGTGGAGATGCTCCAGCACGCGGTGCGGGCGGCCGCCGCCAGCGGGGACGCCGACGCGGTAGCCACCGCGGCCGAGTGCGCCGTGCCCGGGGACATCGACGACGACATGGCCATCTTGGTGGTGCAGTCCTCCCCGTCCGAGCTCGCCTCGATCGAGCGCACCTTCCCGGCCGAGCCGATCATGGTTTCCGAGGCCAGGCGGCTGGCCGCCGAGACGTTCCGGACCTGGGGCATGGACTCCGGGCAGGCCGAGCTGGCCTGCCTGCTGGTCTCCGAGGTGGTCACCAACGCGGTGCTGCACGCCTCGGTCACGCCCAGCCCCAGCCGGGAGCGGAGTTTCGGCTTCGAGCCGCTGATGGTCGGCGCCGCGGCGGGCCCGATGCCGGCCAGCACGGGAGCGAGCCGGTCGCCGTCCCGTTCGTCCGGGCGGCCGGTGGCCGCGGCCAGGAAGACGCCGGTGCCGGCCCGGGCGGTCGCCGTCCCGGCGGGCCCCGTCCCGGCCGCTGCTGTCCCGGCGTCCGCGTGGCCGGACACGCTGCCCGAGGACCCCGGGACCGGGCCGGCGGCGGACGCCGGGGTCCGCGAGTTCGCGGTGCGGCTGCGCCGCGGCGCGACCGCGGTGTGGGTGGAGGTCTTCGACCCGGACCTGAGGCTGCCCCGGATCCGCACCGCGGCGGAGACGGACGAGGGCGGCCGCGGCCTCTACCTGGTCGAGCAGCTGGCGACCCGGTGGGGCTCAAGGCCGACCCCGGAAGGCAAGGCGGTCTGGTTCGAGATGCCGCGTAGCGGCGGCGGATCCTGAACCTTCCCGGCATCCGGCTGCCGGACCCGAGGCGCGGGATATCAGTGGCTGATGTGCACCGACCACGTCAGCAGCAGGACCAGGCCGATGATGATGATCGGTCCCAGCCAGTGCTTCCCTGACACGCCCAGCTTCATCTTGCCGCGCAGCTTCGTCCACCCGAACGCCAAAATGGCGCAGATGAACACCAGCAAGATGAGTCCGTCCATTGCCGCCTCCTGTGCCCTGCGGTTTGCGAACCCGTACCGAGCCTACGTCATACCGTTCCCGGACGCGAGATGACAGACGGTGACGTCTCACCGGCCGGGACCCGGCGTTTTCCAATGAGAGTGGCTTTCTAGGGTGTCTATTAACTAGAGAGCCACTCTCATGGAATTAGCTTGGGTCGGGGCCGCCGGTAGCCAGCCCCCAGGGCGCGCCCAGGTCCGGCGTGCCCAGGTCCGGAACGTCCTGGTCCGGCAAGCCCAGGTCAGGGGCTCCGGCGCTGGGAGTCCCGATTTCCGGAGCGCAGAGCAGGTAGCCGGCGCCGCGGCGGGTGTGGATCAGGGAAGGGCCGAGCCGGTGGAGCTTGCGCCGCAGGTAGCTGACGTAGGTCTCCACCACCTGGGACTGGCCGGTATAGCCGCGGCCCCACACGTGCTCGAGGAGCTGGGCCCGGCTCAGCACGCTGCCCTGGTGCCGCAGCAGGCAGGCCAGCAGGCGGAACTCGGTCGGGGACAGGTCGACCAGCGTCCCGGCCCGGTGCACGGTCCACCGGGACTCGTCGAGCACGAGGTCGCCGCAGCGCAGCACCTGCGGCGGGGGGGAGACGTCGCGGTCGTCGGGCATGACGGGCGAAGGATCGGCCGGGTGGGCAGGCCGGTGCCGCCGCACCCGCGCGGAGCGCGGGTGCGGCGGCGAGGCGGGCACCGCCACCGGGTGGCCAGCTGATCTCACCAGTGGGTCGCCACCGCGGTCGGCTGGACGGCCGGCTGAGTGGTCGGCGCCGGCGTCCGGCCGCCGACATCAGCGGTGGTAAGCGGGGCGAACAGGACGAGCTGGGCCTTCAGCGTCCAGTGCGACCGGGTCCCGACGACCAGCGCCAGGTCACCGCGGGCCACCTGGTTGCGAGCCATCCACGCGCTCTGCGTGAACGTGACCGGGCTCCAGCTCGGCATGCCGTTCAGCGGGGTGGTGGCCGTCTGCGACACCGTGGCCATGGTCCTGGTCACGGTGACCGTCACGGTCAGGTTGGTGTTGGCCACCTGGACGGTGACGGTCTGCGCGGCCGGGGTCGGCGTCAGCATGGACGCCGCCGTGATGGGGCTGCCGGCCAGCAGCGTGGTAGCCGGCATCATGTTGCCGGAGACCATCGCCTGCTGGGCCGCGCTGGTGCTCGCGGTCAGCGCCTGCATGCCCGCGGTCGTGGCCGAGACGTTCTGGAACTGCGTATTGCCGGACAGCAGCCACAGGTGCAGCGAGCCGTTGGCCGACTGCACGATCAGGAACTTCTGCGTGGCCAGGACCACGATCCCGCGCTGCACCGCGAGCATCTTGTGCTTGTGCATGCTCTGGCCGAACTGGCGGACCTGGGTGAGCTGCGCGAGTTGCGTGTAGGAACTCTGCCGCGACCAGTTCCAGTTGCCCATGGCCGAGCTGAGCGTGCTGCCCACGTTGCCGTTGTAGCTAGACGAAAAAGCGGCCGAGGTGGCCGTAGTGGCCGCACCGTGGCTGCTGGCGAGGACGGCTCCTGCCGCCACCGCGCCGCCGGCGAGCAGCGCGGTCGCGATGCCGACTCGGGTCTTCACCGAACTTTTCCCGTAACGTCGAGCGCGGGCCATCATGTATGCCTCCTAGTGCCAGGGACGTCGCGCCCGCTTCGCGCGTCCGGGTAAGACTGTTCGGGCCAGTGGTGTGCGTAATAGCCGATGGACGGCCCGTCCGTGTCCATGCGTCGAGATTGCCCGATTGGCCACGGCCCGATGCGGAATCCGCGCTCCACGTAAGCAGTACGTTCGTGAGTTCACATGCCCACGGCGTAACCAGCCGGGAATGGCCGCCAGGACCGGGCGAGTTCAGCTCCCGGTTACATCCACCCGGACAACCGGAACGCCGCCAAGGACGACGCCGGGGCGGGCCGGGGCCGGGCGGGCCGGGGCAGGCCGGCCGTCATCGCCGCCACGCTCAGCTGAGCGGAAAATTACATCCGCTCGGGAACCGGCACGCCGAGCAGCGCGAGCCCGGAGGCCAGCACGTCCAGCGTGACCGCGCAGAGTGCGAGCCGGCTGAGCCGCAGCGACTCCGACTCCGCCTTGAGTACCGGGCACTCCTCGTAGAACGTGGTGAACAAGCTGGCCACGTCGAACAGGAACGTGCACAGGCGGTGCGGCTCCGCGGTCTCGCCGAGCTGGGTCAGCGCGGCGCCGAAGCCGAGCAGCCGCAGCGCCAAGGCCCGCTCCGGGGCCGCGGTGACCGTCACGCCCGCGGCCAGGGCCGCTGTCCTGGCCGCTCCGGCCAGCTCGGCGTTCTCCGCGTCGGCGGCTCCGGCCGCCCCGGCGTCGGCGCGGCGGAAGATCGACCTGATCCGCGCGGTCGCGTACTGGAGGTAGGGCCCGGTGTTGCCGCGGAACGAGATCATCCGGTCCCAGTCGAACAGGTAGGCGCTCTCCCTGGCGGTGGACAGGTCGGCGTACTTCACCGCGCCGATGCCGACCGCCTCGGCCACCGCGTCGAGCTCGGCCGGGCCGAACCGCGAGGCCGCGTCCAGCTCGTCCAGGATGACCCTGGCCCGCTCCACGCCCTCGTCGAGCAGGCCGCTGAGCTTGGGGGTGTCGCCCTCCCGGGTCTTGAGCCGGCCGCCGTCCTCGCCGAGCACCATGCCGATCTGGGCATGCTCGAAGCTGACGCCCTTGGGTATCCAGCCGGCCTCCCTGGCCACCGCGAACACCATCTGGAAGTGCAGGGCCTGCTCGGAGCCGACCACGTAGATGGACCGGTCGACGCTGAGCTTGTCCACCCGGTAGCGGACCGCGGCCAGGTCGGTGGTGGCGTAGTTGTAGCCGCCGTCGCTCTTGCGGATGATGAGCGGCAGCGGCTTGCCCTCGCGGCCGGTGAAGCCCGCGGGGAACGCGCACAGCGCGCCCTCGCTCTCGACCGCGATGCCCTTCTCCACCAAGATGGCGACGGTGTCGGCGAGCAGGTCGTTGTAGAAGCTCTCGCCGCGGATGTCCCCGTCGGTCAGGCTCACCCCGAGCCGGGTGTAGACCTGGTGCAGGTATCCCCGGGAGATGTCGACCAGCCGCTGCCAGATGGTCATCGTGGCCGGGTCCCCGGCCTGCAGCCGCACCAGCCGGCTCCTGGCCCGCTCGGTGAACGCCGGGTCGTTGTCGAACTTGCGCCGGGCCGCCTGGTAGAACGCGTTCGGGTCGGTCGTCAGCAGGGCGGCCTCGGGCGAGTCCTCGCCCACGTCGAG
>Ga0335083_10008351_pt1 | contig 12651 bp, 9 predicted proteins | sample Lox_Sample_42_FD_206716 | JGI IMG/M metagenome (GOLD analysis project Ga0335083, IMG submission 206716) | Soil microbial communities from Loxahatchee National Wildlife Refuge, Florida, United States - Lox_Sample_4.2 | ecosystem: Environmental > Terrestrial > Soil > Wetlands | place: USA: Florida...
CGAACATCGGATAGGTGTCGAGGAACGGCAACGCAAACCGCACGATGTGCGCAAACCACCCGCACCGCGGATCGGCAAGCACTTCGAGACGGTCTTCCGCTTCGCGATCCGCCAGCAAAACGAGATCGCGCTTCAATCCAAGGAACGTCGCGTCTTCATAGAAGAAAGGCGTATTGGCATCGCCCCACGGAATCCAGATCTTCATCGCGAACGGCGAAGACGGCATCTTGACGCCAAGCTGTTTGTGAAGTTTCGACGGCGCGCAAAGCGTTTCGAAATTCGCGATCTTGCTTTCGAGCAACCTCTGATCGATCACGAAATCCGGCCGCGTTTTCAGAACCAGCGCATCGGGCTCCGGTACATGAGCAAGTGCTTCTTCCAAATTGCGAAGCTGATAGATAACGCCCGCCTGATACCGTCCGCCTTGCGCTTTCGGTTGGGGAACGCGAATCAGTTCCACATCGTTCATCGAAGCGATGGGCGCAACGAACGCGTCGATCTCCGGCGAATCCCACGTCACCGCCAGAATGCGGCGAAGCACGCCTTTCTGCTTGAGCGCACGCAACGGTGCCAAACTCAAAGCAGCGAGTTCGGGGTTCTTGGTAAAGCCGGTAACGACGGCGCTAACGGGGCGGGGCATTTGCGCCTCCAATCGTCTGCGCTAATCGCGCTGGATCGCCGAAGAACCGTGCTCGCGCAATCGGAACCGAATAGACTCCGCGCCCATCGCGCAGATACCGCCCGATAACGTCGGAAAGATAAAGCATGCCCCTGTCCGTCACACAGGCGCGAACCAATTGAGCATCCGCGAAATAATAGCAGCCGATCACCCCGCGAAAACAATCGCCACTTTCCGGCAGCGTTTTCTCAGCGACCGCTGCAATCCGTCCGTCGCGCTCAACCGACGCCACACTCCAGGACGACAACGGCTCGCCAGCGATGTCCCAGGTGGGAACCGCGCATTCGACTTTTGCGTCGTTGCTCGCCCCCATCAGCGCATCGACGTCAAGCGCATGGTCGCAATCGCAAACCATGATCGGCCCTTCGACCATCTTCGCCGAAAGACATGCGGATAGCGTCTGCGCGGGCCCTTCGGTCGGTGCGTCAAGAAGCACGGTATCGTGTGCCACGCCCGCAAACATCTGCGACAGCCGCTCGCGCACGTCGTGCGAGGCGTCCTGTTCGCGCGTGAAAATGAAATAGGTCGTGTCGATCAACGGCAACCATTGCCGAAACGGTTCGAAAGCCTCTTCGATGAACGAGCGCCCGTTCAATTCCAGAAACGGCTTGAAGCGATAACCGAAGCGCGCGCCCTGCCCGGCCATCGGAAAAATGAGCGTGAGCTTCTTCATCTTCGCCTCATGCGACGCAGGCGTCCAGCGACCGGTTAAGCCAGACAAGCCCCGTCGAAAGCGCATAGAGCGCGTGATCCATGCTCGTCTTCATCCGGAACGGCACCATGCGAACAAGATGCAGACCCAGATAGAAACCAGCCTTGAGTTCAACCGCATCCGCCGAACAATCCAGAATTTTCGACCAGCGCATCCGAACGGCATCCACCAGATCGCCATCCGGCGCCACAGGCCTGTAGTTCAAACGAATGCTGCCCGGCGCGCTGTCGCAAAGCTGTCCATTGCTATGCGACCAACTTTCATACTGACTGTGCGTGGACTGATAGATCTTCCCCAGATCGAGCTCGATGGCTTCCAGATTGTCTTGCGCTTCCATGTCGATGACCTTGGTGTCGCCATCGTCTCGCGTCATCACGTTCTGGAACGTGAGATCGCCATGAACGAGCGAAAGGAATCGCGGCAGGATATGCGGCAGCGAGTGTGGATCGCGAATGCGAGCCAAGGTTCTTTCTAGCGATGGATAGAACGCGCCGTCGATTTCAACGCCATCGCCTCTCAGCAATGGCTTCAGCGTTTCATGCGCCGACAGTGTCTCAAGCTTTGGCGCGATCTTCATATCCAGATGACGCAGAAACCAGTCTTCTGTCGCCGCCGCGCTGCTGCGATGGCAATAAAGATGCCGGTCGAACCGGTCGAACAGCCGATCCAGCGCCGCCGCGCGCATTGCCGCCGGGCAATCGGCGAGCGGTGCGTGGTCGCGCAGGAATTCCATATCGTAGAAATATTCGAGGGAATTGTTCTCTTCGCTGTAGAGCGATGGAACAAGGCTCGCATCCATCTGCGCAAACCGTTCGAGCGTGCGGAATTGATCGCGAAGGCGTTGATATCCGATCGACAGATTGCATTCCTTCGTCGCGCGCTTGCGCACGAACGTTTTGCCGCTTTCCTCGACCAGCAACGTCTCGGCGAACGATCCGCCTTCGAACCGCCGCAACACCGCCGAACGCTTGCCCGGCAGGATTTCAAGCCCCAAAATTCCCTGGTTGCGCATGACCTCCAGCGACGCGGCCTGGCTCGCGAACATCTCGTAAGGTTTGCGGTCGTTGATGAGCACGCGCGTCCCGCTCGAAAGCCCCGTGACAATCTGGTGATACGGCAGATCGAGCTCGCGTAGCATTTCCGCCAGCCGCGCCTCGTCTTCCTTGCGCCGCGCCGTGCACAGCACGATGCAATAGCCCTGCGCCATCCAGTTGCGAAGCTTCTCGCGGCTGCCCGGCAACAGTTGCGGCGGCCGCGAATAGTCCGGCGTGTCCTCGTGAACGATCAGCGTCCCGTCGATATCGCAAAAGATCGTACCTGGAGATTTCGCATGACCCGCTTCGAGAAGCCTGATACGTTCCCTGTCTCCAAAGAATTCCGCCTTCTCGATCTCTATCCCGCGCGCGAACGCGCCGTTACCGGCGAGAAAATTGAAATATTCGGAGAAATGCCAGAATCCGCGTTCCAGGCAAACATCCATGACGTCACGAATGTCGGCAAAGCAGTGGCAGCCGATAACGCCGAAGAAACTCCCTGCCGCGTCCGGCAATTTGCGTTCGACGACCTGAACCACGCGTTGCTCCTTGCCAACGCAAGCAACGCTCCACCGTTTCAGATCTTCCCCGGCAAGCGGCCACAAACTGACAAGGCAAGCATCCTCGCCGTCCGTTTCCCCGAACAGCGGCGAAGGGTCGATGCGATGATCGATATCGCAAACGATTGCCGAGCCCGCGATGCCCTGCTTGGCAACGCCGCGCGCAACCGTTTCCGCAGGGCCGCTGGTCGCGGACGCCAGACGGATCAATTCAAAAGCAACATCGCCGACAATTTCGCCCAAACGCCGCGCGATATCGAACTTCTGCGCATGTTCTTCGAGGACGATGTAATAGACCTTTTCGATACGATCGAAATGCGGCCGGAACGACCGCAGCGACCGTTCGATCAGCGTCTCTTCGCCGGCTTTCTCAAAGCCGCGAAAATCCGCCTCCGCGCCGCGCCCGGCGACGGGGAAAATCACTGAAAATTTCCGGCCTTCCCGGACGGTCATAACGAATAGCCGGCGCTCACGGCATCGCGGCGAAACATCTTCACCGTGTCGAGCGAAAATTCCGTCAGGTCGCGCCCAAGCGATGAGAGCTTGGTGATAAGGTCGCGCGTCACCGTGATGATGTGGCAACCGATCATGTCGGCTTGCACCACGTTATAAACCTCGCGCGGGCTTGCCCAGATGAGTTTCTGCTGCGGGAACGGCCGCATGATCTCCAGCGCCTTCTGCATGACCGGCAGGGGGTCGCCGCCTGCATCCGCAATGCGGCCCGCGAAGACCGAAAGGTTGCAAGGCGGCGCCTCGCGCAGCGCATCCGAAACCGCCTCGATCTGCGCCTCGGTGAAGATCGCCGTCACGTTGATCTGCACCCGGTCGTCCGCCAGACTTTTCACCAGCGGCACGGCGCTTTCGCCGCGCGTATTGGTCACCGGTATCTTGACGAAGACATTCGGCGCCCAGGTCGCGATCTTGCACGCCTGCACATACATCTCGTCGAAATCGTCTGAGAACACTTCAAACGAAATCGGCCGGTCGGTGATGACCGAAAGAATGTCCTTCGCGAACCCTTCGTAATCGGTCACGCCCGCCTGGCGCATCAATGTCGGGTTGGTGGTGAACCCTTTCACCAGCGGATGCGAGGCAAGTTCGAGAATTGCCTTCTTGTCCGCTCCATCCGCGAAGATTTCGACGGAGAGCATGTCGGCAGTAATGGCCATTGTAATTCCTCGCGCAGGAAGCCGAACCCGGCACGTCCGGATTCGAAACAATCATGCGAGAGTGATGGTTAATCCCCGGCTAAATCCGGGCACCGTTGGTAAACGAGCGGTAAACGCCTGTAGCGAGACTGGCGCACTGCCGGCGGTATCACCACTAAGGCGCCGCCACCAGTTTTCGATAAAGGTGCCACGTCGCATGTCCCAGCACCGGCAAAACGACGACAAGCCCCACGAACAACGGTATCGAGCCCAACACCAGCGCGAGCGCAACGATCAGGCCCCACGCCGCCATCGGCAGGATGTTGGCCTTCACCGCGCGCACCGACGTTCGCACCGCGGTGTCCAGCCCCACATCGCGGTCGAGCAGCAGCGGAAACGAAACAATGCTCACCGACATCGCAAACAGCGCGAACAGAAAGCCTGCGCTCACGCCGACCACGATCATCGTCTGGCCGGGCGATGTGAAGAACACCTCGTTGAGGAACAATCCCACCGATTGCGGCGGCGTCGGCCCCAGCGTGACGTTGTAGATAAGCCACGCAACCGCGAGCCAGACGAGGAACGTCGATATAAGCAAAAGCCCGAGGACCGAAATCGCGCCCACCGCCGGCGCGCGGAAAACATCGAACGCGTTGGTCCATTTCACTTCGACGCCCCGCTCGCGCAAACGGCTCATCTCGTAAAGACCGATGGCCGCGAACGGCCCGATGATCGCAAACCCCGATGCGAGGGGAAAAAGCAGCGGCAGCAGATCCATGCCGAATGCCAGCCGCGCCAGCACAAGTCCCAGCACCACGTAGATCACGCAAAGGAAAGCGACGTCGGTGCGATAGGCCTGAAAATCCGCAAAGCCCTCTTTCAGCGATTGCGTGATGTCGGCGAAATGGATGTGGCGCACCGCAGGCGCGGGCGAATGGATGGTTTCCTGGATGTGATGCAGGGAATCGGTGGCGTAACGCATGGCATGGGCTGCGTGCACCAGCTGCGAACCACTCCACTCGATCGGGTTCCTGATGGTCATAAGCGATCCTCCCAAAGCGTTTGCTTTCAGGATGCGGTATCGCTCAGGGCCTGGCGGCCAAATGCGCCGTCGGTCACGAGAAACCCGCAACCTTCGTTATGGGAGAACTATACGCCTGTCGGCTCAGTTATGGAAAAAAGGATCGCTCGTTTCCTGATTGTCCGGCGGACCGTAGGTCCGCATCGGCCCCATCGGGTTCGACTGATCGGAGTTCGGGCCGAACGAACCGGGCTGGAACATGTTGCGTCCGGCATAGCCGCCGGAATTGCCCGAAACGCTAAAATGCCAGGAACTCTTGTCGTCTTTCTTGTCGTCCGGCGTCTGGCTGAGCGCCGCCTGATTCGGCGTGCTTGCGGTTTGCGAATTGGGGAGCATCAGCGTGTCCAGCGCCATAGAGGGCGAGGAAAGCGCCAAAACGGAAAGGCCGCAGGCGGCCCCAATAACGATCTTGCGAAGCATGCAAACTCCTCCTCGGCGGTCCACAAGCACCGGACCCGAGACTCACACTAGCAGAGCAATCTCCCAAGGGGCTATCCCGCAGGTGAAGTTTCCGCAATCCGTGTTGGCGCTGACTACTGGGCGGGAGTTGAAGCAGGAGCGGTTGACGCTTCCGGCGCTGGCGCCGTTGCAGCCGGTTGGGCCTCGGGCGCGGGGGCAGGCGCGGCTTGTGTTTGCGGGGCCGAAGCCTGGCTTTGCTCCGGCTGAGCAGCGGGTTCGGGGGCGGGCGCTGTTGCGGGTTCGGACGCTGGTATCTCTGCCTTCTGCGCCTCTGGTGCGGCCTGCGACTCAGTTTCCGCCGGCGCCGTTTCCTCAGCCTTGGGGGCTTCGGGTTCGGCCGCCGTGGGTTCAGCCGCAAGGGGAAGTTGGACGGAGTTGGCCAGCACCCATCCCTGCAATGTGGGTTTGCCTGCGCCCGCATCCACACTGATATGCATCCAGTTTCCGCTGCGCTCGCCGGGCGTCACTCGATCGCCGACCTTTAGCGTCGTGACGATGGTGTCCGACGTCGATGGTCCGGAGCGCATATTCATCGATTTCAGCATTGTAGCCTTCGGAAGAACCGTAGGCTTGGGCTGAACGGGCGCAGCCTTCGCAACAACTTGTGACGCAGGCGCACTGCTGTCCGAAGATGGCCACAGGAACAAGGCGCCGACCGCGATCAACGCCGCAACGCCGGCCGCCGCGGCCGCCATGATCCACGTCGTTTTGTCGTTCTTCTCGCCACGATTCTCCCGGCGCTCGATGAACCCGCCCTTGATGATCTTCGTGTCGGTGGGGCTGACGGCATCGATGGAATTGGCACTCGCAAGCAGTTGATACGCATCCATAGCCAGCCGTTCGAGCGCTTCGTCGGCGGCATTGCGCGCATCGGCAATTGCGGCGCGGGGCACCGGCGGCGGCGTGAAGGGAGCATTCTGCGGCGGCGGCGCGAATACCGGCATGGGCCGGTCTTCGACCACCCCCGCAATATCGACGCTCACCGCTTCTTCCGGCGCGCGCACCGGCGGCAAGCGGCCGGAACGGCGTTCCGCATCCAGCGAGTCGTGCAATGCCTTGCGCGATTCTTCCTGCCACTCCGCACGCGCGGCGGCCAGGCGCGAAGCTTCCGCCGACTTCCAGGCCTTCTGCGCCTTGGAAAGCTCGGCTTCCGACTGCTTCTGCCAGCGTTCGTAAGACCGTTCGGCAAAGAGGCGCGCCTGCGCCAGTTCTTCGTCGCGCTCGGCGATCTGCTGTTCGAGCGCGGTAAGCTCGCCTTTCACGCGGCGCACCTGGATGTCTTCGTTCTCGCGCAGATCGTCGAGCTGCCGCTCGGTCGCGTTGATGCGCGCGATGGCCTGCGTGAGTTCCAGTTCACGGTCGGCCAGCGTCGTTTCGACAATCGCCGCGTGCTCTCGCAGTGTACGAAGTTCGGTTTCGGCTTCCTTGCGTGCCATCTCGGCCTCCGTGAGCGCGGAGCCCGATTGTTCGCGCATCCGCTTTTCGACGGCGGCGGCGCGCGCATTCTCTTCGGTTCGCCACGCTTTCTCAGCGTTGATAAGACCGGCTTTGCCCTCTTCGCGCACGCGCTCGATGGTGGCACGCGCTTCGGTCAACGAAGCATTGCGTTCGGAGAGCTTGGTTTGTGCGATGGTGAGTTCGGTGCGCAGGCGCGTCAGTTCGAGTTCGCCCTGATCGCGCGCGGCCTGTATTTGCGCACGCGCATCCGACAATGCGCCCGAGGATTTCTGCTGCCACTGGGATTCCGCAGCGGCGAGCCGCTCGACCTCCCGTGCCTTCCAGACGGCTTCCGCCTTGGCAAGCGTGGCATCGGCTTCGGCTTTCCAGCGTTCGCGCTCCTTTGCCAATTCCGCCTTGGCTTGCGCGTGGGCCTCCGCAATCGCCTTGGCTGTTTTTTCCTGCCACTGCGATTGGGCGGTAGCCGAACGCTCGGATTCTCGTGCTTTCCAGCTTTGCTCGGCCTTGGTCAGAGCGATGTCGGCATTGCGGCGCTCGCCGTCCTGCGCCTCGCGGATCGCGACCTGCGCTTGCACCAACTCTTTCTCGCGCTCGATGAGTTTGACCTGCAGTGCGGACGCCTGATCGCGAACACGGCGCAGTTCGGCCTCTCCCTGATCGCGGGCGGATTTTGCAACGGTGTGTGCTTGCGCCAATTCCTTGTCGCGTTCGGCGAGCTTGATCTGCAGCGTGGAAGCCTCGTCCCGCAGGCGGCGCAGTTCCACATCGATCTGTTCGCGGCCGGACTTCGCGGTGGAATGCGATTGCGCCAGTTCCTTCTCGCGATTGGCGAGCTTGGCTTGAGCGGTTGCAAGTTCCTCCCGCAAGCGGCGCAACTCGCCTTCGCTCTGATCGCGGCCGGATTTCGATTGCGTCTGAACATCCACAACCGCCTTCTCGGCTTTCTCCTTCCACCGCGCTTCGGCGGCGGCGAGCCGCGCGGCTTCGGCCTCTTTCCATTCCTTCTGCGCCTTGGCGATTGCCGCTTCGACATCCTGCTTGCCCGGTGCGGCGGCCTTCCCGCTGGAAACGCTCGCCTGTGCGATCTCTGCATCGCGCTCGGCCAGAAGGTTCTGCATCGACAGCAATTCGTCGCGTAGGCGGCGCAATTCGATCTGGTCGCCATGATCGCGCACCGCTTTGGATGAGGCGCGCGTCTTTTCCACCTGGTCTTCAGTGTGCTCGTGCCATTTCGCCTCTGCCGCGGCGAAGCGCCGTTCTTCGGCGAGCTTCCACTCCCTTTCCGCTTTCGCAATAGCGGCCACGCTGTCCTGTTGCCAGCGGATACGTTCTTTCTCGAAATCGGCAGCACCCGATTTCTTCGCCTGTTCGGCCTGCCATGCGCTCCAGCTTCGTTCGAGATTGGCGGCCGCCTCGGCTTTCACCTTGGCGATCTTCTCGTCCATCTCGACTTTCCACGCCGCGCGCGCTTCGGCGAGTTCGGCCTCGAGCGTACCGGCCGGCAGCTTCCCGTTGGCTGCGGGCTTGGAACGGATTTCGTTCAGCTCGGCTTCGCGCAACGAAAGCGTAGATTTCACCCGCGTCAATTCTTCGATCAGGCGGCGGAGGTCTTCGTTGCTGATATTGGCAAGATCGATCTCGCCGAAATTTTCTTCTTCGCCGAATTCGACGACAACGTCCTTCACCGCGATGGTTGATGCATCGCCGTCGTCCAGGCTGATGACACGCACCGAAAGAACAGGGCGCGGTTCCGTGCCTTCGGGCGCGAGATATTCCAGATCTTCCAACTCGTCCATCATCAGCGAGTAGGAGCGATCGCCATTGTTGCGTCCTGCGGAAAGCCGCGCCTGTATCGGCAGCTTCTCGACGCGCACGGTAAGCCGCCCGCGTTTCTTGAACGGCTGCAACAGCGGCATCAGATCGAGCGGAACCGAACGCATATCTTCCGACGACGAAGATGCGGACGCGCGTGCAAGCGCACCCACTTCGACGTGGCGAGACGTCTTCTTCGCAAACTTCGTCGCGCGCTGCGCCATTGCGCAAAGCCCCAGTTCTGCCCGCGTGTTATCCGCGGTCGCTGGCCCATACTGCTACAAAATGCGATGCCAGCCGCTTACTGGATGCAACGGGATTTGTTGAAAACTTTAGCGATTTACAAACCGGTAACGCTCGGAATCTTGCTGCGCTGTAATGCTTATCCGTTCTCTGCGAGAACCTGTCCCGCAAGATATAGCGATCCACAGATCAAGATACGGGGTGCGGGTTCCACGGGCCGCGATCTGGCCCACGCGTTGACCTGCATCATTGCATCTTCCAGATCGTCGGCGGGCGATGCTTCGAGCCCCGCGTCGCGCGCGGCGTCGTAAAGTGCGCCCGATCCCTGGCTTGCCGCCTCGCCTTCGATGGGAACGGTGGTGACATGGCGCGCCAGCCCCTGAAACGCCGAAAAATATCCAACCGCATCCTTCGTGCGCAGCATCCCGCAGATCATATACAGCGGCCGTTCTGCGCGATCCTCCAGATCGGCGATCGCACGCGCGACCGCCTGCGCGCCATGCGGATTGTGACCGCCATCAAGCCACACTTCGGATTCTTTCGGTGCCAGTTTGACCAGCGGCCCGTGCGTCAGCCGCTGCAACCGTGCCGGCCACTCGACCGTGCGCAAACCCTTTTCGATGGCCGCGTCATCGCCCCAATCCTTGTTGGCATGGCGCAACGCGGCAATGGCCGTCGCCGCATTCTCTATCTGATGCCGCCCGATCAATTTCGGGAGCGGCAGATCCAACAGCCCATCCATATCCTGATAGACCATGCGCCCATGTTCCTGATGCGCGAAGAAGTCCTGACCGAAAGCAATCAACGGAGCGTTCAGCGCATCGGCGCGCCGCGTGATGACATCGCGCGGAACGTCATCCTGCGGCCCCACGATCACCGGGATCCCGCGCTTGATGATGCCGGCCTTCTCCGCCGCAATATCGGCAATCGAATTGCCGAGAAACTCCGCGTGATCGAGCCCGATCGGCGTGATGATGGCGGCCTGCGGATGCGCGATCACATTGGTTGCGTCGTATTTCCCGCCCAATCCCACTTCCAGCACCAGCGCATCCGCCGGATGCCGCGCGAAGGCGAGAAACGCCGCCGCTGTCGTGATCTCGAAAAAAGTAATCGGCGCCCCATCATTCACACGCTCGCATTCCGCAAGCGTCGCCGAGAGTTCGTCTTCCGTGATGAGCCTTCCCGCCAGCCGGATACGCTCGTTGAAATGCACCAGATGAGGCGAACTGTAGACATGCACCTTCAGCCCCTGCGCCTCCAGCATCGCGCGCGAAAAGGCGCAGGTTGAGCCTTTGCCGTTCGTTCCCGCCACATGCAGGATCGGCGGCAAGCGCAATTCGGGATGGCCCAGATCGGCGAGCAGCCGCTGGATGCGATCCAGCACCAGATCGATCTTCTTGGGATGCAGCGATAGCAGGCGTTGAAGGATCAGGTCGCTCTCAACGCCCACACTCATGCGCGCACGCGCAGCGCGGTGCCCGTCACAGTTTGCGCAGGCTGGCGCGATTTGGGCTTCGGCTTCTTCATCAGCATGTGGATCAGCCGCGAAAGCGTGGCGCGCATCTCGTGTCGATGCACCACCATATCCACCATGCCGTGATCGCGCAGATATTCCGCGCGCTGGAATCCTTCCGGCAATTTCTCGCGGATCGTCTGCTCGATCACGCGCTGCCCCGCAAAGCCGATCAACGCGCCGGGTTCGGCAATCTGCACATCGCCCAGCATCGCATAAGACGCGCTCACCCCGCCCGTTGTGGGATCGGTGAGCACGACGATATAGGGCAGCCGCGCCTCATCCAGCATGTCCACAGTGATCGTCACGCGCGGCATCTGCATCAGCGAAAGAATGCCTTCCTGCATCCGCGCGCCGCCGGACGAAGAGTAGAGAATGAACGCACGCCGCTCGTTCACCGCCGCCTGCATCGCCTGCACGAGTGCTTCGCCCACGCCCATGCCGAGCGAGCCGCCCATGAAATCGAATGGCTGCACCGCGATCATCACCGGCAAACCGTCCAGCGTGCCGCGCGCGGCCACCAGCGCATCCTGCCGTCCGGTCTTGGTACGCGCATCCTTGATGCGATCGGAATAACGCTTCTCGTCGCGGAATTTCAGCGGATCGGCGGCAACCGGCGGCTGCGGCAGTTCTTCGTAAGAGCCGGCATCGAACGTCCACGAAAAACGTTCCTTCGGTCCCACGCGCATGTGGAAGCCGCATTGCGGACAAACATAAAGTGCCGCCACCAGATCCTTGTGAAAAATCATCTCGCCGCAACCCGGACATTTGGTCCAGAGGTTTTCGGGCGTTTCGTTGCGCCGGGCGATCCAGCTTTTGATCTTCGGGCGAACGAAGTTTGCGATCCAGTTCATGCAAGTACTCTAACACACTCTCATCATCTTACCTCCCCCTTGTGGGGAGGTCCAATTATGCGCGCGCTGCATGCACTGCGTTTGCAAGCTTCTGACAGAAATTCAGCGTTTCGGAGACGAGAGTTTCGCGGCTCCCGCCATTCTGGGTATGTTTTTTCACCAGATCGACGATGGCAGAACCCACCACCGCTCCATCGGCAAAGCGCGCAATCGCACCCGCCTGTTCTGGCGTCTTGATGCCGAAGCCGACGGCGACGGGAAGCCCGCCCTTCTCTTTCAACCGCGCAACCGCCGCGCGCACATCGCTTTCGCTGAAACTCTTCGTGCCCGTCACACCAGCAATGGACACATAATAAAGAAACCCGCCTGCACCATCGAGCACGGTGGGAAGCCGTTTGTCGTTTGTCGTCGGCGTTGCCAACCGCACGATGTCGAGCGATTGTGCGCTTGCCGGTGTGCGCAGCACTTCGTCTTCTTCCGGCGGCAGGTCGACGGTGATGAGCCCATCGACACCGGCATCGGCAGCATCTTTCGCGAACCGCGCCGTGCCATAGGCGTGGATGGGATTGTAGTAACCCATCAGGATGATCGGCGTCTTCTGATCCTGTTTGCGAAAGCGGCGCACGAGTTCAAGCACCTTCACCACCGTCATGCCGGCTTCCAACGCGCGCAAGCTCGACGCCTGCACCGACGGCCCATCCGCCATGGGATCGGAAAACGGCACGCCAAGCTCGATCAGATCGGCACCCATTTCCGGAAGCTTTTCGAGAATCCGGAAACTCGTCTCCAGATCGGGATCGCCCGCCGTGATGAACGGCACGAAGGCCGCGCGTCCCGCGCGCTTCAAATCTTCAAACCGTTGCGCGATGCGACTCATATCTTTTCGCCCAGTGCCGCGGCGGCGGTGAATACGTCCTTGTCGCCGCGCCCCGAGAGCGTGACAACGATCACCTTGTCCTTGTCCATTTGCGGCGCCACGCGCATGGCATGTGCAATCGCGTGCGCGGATTCGAGCGCGGGGATGATGCCCTCAAACCTGCTCAGCGCCACGAACGCATCCATCGCTTCCTGATCGGTCGCGGAGAAATATTTCACGCG